>JABXNS010000102.1_pt1 | contig 29241 bp, 30 predicted proteins | sample 7301101 | NCBI WGS metagenome assembly JABXNS01 (sample SAMN14449646, study PRJNA615230) | soil metagenome | isolation source: soil from bare, unvegetated metal-rich iron-sulfur acidic spring small-cell... | place: Canada: Paint Pots Mound, Kootenay National Park, BC | collected 2017-05-25 | reverse complement strand
GTGCCCTGTCCTCCACGACTGACTTAGCTGCCATTGCCACTGCCAACCCAACCGCTGGCAATGTAGCCTTAAACACCAAGAAGATTACTGGACTGGCCAATGGCACGGCCGCTTCTGACGCCGCGGCTTTTGGGCAGGTGCCAACCGTTGGAGCCGCTGGCTCCGGAGCCTCCAACGCCTTAAGTGCCAACGACCCTACCACCACCAACGCCCGCACTCCTTCCGGCACCGCCGCCGGTGATCTCACCGGCACCTACCCCAACCCCACCTTTGACCTCACCAAAACCCACACGTGGACGGCCAACCAAACGGCCCCAGCCTTAATTTCCTCAGGATTAACCGGCGCTACTGCCGCTAGCCGCTACGTCGGAGCCACGGCCAGTGGGGCACCAGCCTCGGGGACGTTTGCAGTTGGGGATTATGTGATAGACCAGACGGGCAAGGTCTGGGTCTGTACGGGCAGTGGGACACCAGGGGTGTGGACGGCCGTGGGGGCTTCGTCTGGGGTCTCCAGCTTTAATACCCGGACGGGGGCGGTGACACTAAGCAATACCGATATGGTCTCCGCCGGCTACGTTGCCCCCTTTGCTGACCGTACCCCAGCTGATTCTATTGTGACACCGACTACGCTTGCTAAAAGTACTGACGGTAACTACGCCGCTTTTGGCTTTATGTGCCAAACCCCGAGTGGCAAGATGTTTATGTTCTACCGGTCGGGAGCGAGCCATGTCGGTGCGGGCGATTACGGCGTTTGCCGCATGCGTACCTCCACTGACCAAGGTATGACGTGGAGTAACCCGGTCACGGTGCAATCCGAAGCTGGCATAGACGTGCGCAACTGTTCCGGTGGCGTAACCCCCACCGGCCGTATCCTACTAATGAATGGCCGCTACAATCCAGACACAGCAACCTGGTTGAGCATTGTCTACATTTATTCGGATGATGAGGGTGTTACTTGGAGTAATCCTACCACTATCCCAACAACCGGTTCAACGGTTGATTTCTCACCTTCTGGAGGAGTCATTACGGTCGGTGGTACCAATCAGTTAATGTGGAGTTGGTATGGAGCAGACTCAACCAATTCTAAGGTGTTTGTTATTTTCTCAACCGATAATGGTATTACGTGGGGCAGTCCAGTCACGGTGGTCAGCGGAGCCACTGCCGGCGGCTCCAACACCTCATTTACTGAGCATAGCTTTACCTACCTCGGCGGCAGTCGTATTCTCGGGCTCCTACGTTGTGATAACGGTACTGGTTTTACCCAAGTATTGTCTACCGATAACGGTGCCACCTGGGCCAACCAGGGCCAAACTACTTTTGACACATGGGCTAACAACCAGCCCAACACGCCACCGCTTATACTTCCTTACTTTGATGTCAACGGCCGGCGTCGAGTAGCTCTGTACTATGTGAACCGCGTAGTGGGATTCGGCATGAAGGTCATTACAGGCATAGCCTCAAACCTACTTTCTGGTCCTTCAGGGTGGGATGCCTCGACGCTAATAACTCTATACAATTTATCCGGTGACGGGGCGACTTATCCGGGAGCTATTATGCCACGCATGGCTCCGTGGGCTGTTGGCTTTGCGTCAAGTGATGGTACACTACAAACTTTCACCGCCCAAGTTGCAGCCGGTGTAACAAATAGTAATTTTAGTATCACCAGCACCCAGCAAACATCATCCTACACGTTTGTACTAGCAGATGCCCAGACAGTCGTGGAAGGCAACTCAGCCAGCGCGCTTAACTTTACGATTCCACCAAACAGTTCGGTGGCTTTTCCAGTCAATACCGCCATAGAGATTTTTCAATACGGGGCTGGTCAAATTACTATTGTTGCCGGCGCCGGCGTTACGCTGCGTTCAGACAGCTCTCGCACAAAAACTGCCGGGCAATACGCTACCATTGGCTTACGCCAGCGGGCAGCCAATGAATGGGTGTTAAGCGGCGACCTAGCATGAGCCTATCAAGCTTTTCTTTTCACCGTCGCAGTGTGACTCCTGTGGCTACGGCCGCTATAACCTCACCTGATGCCACCAATCTTCAACTTTGGTATAACGCTGATGCGATTGTTGGTTTATCCGATAACCAAACAATTACTTCCTGGCCGGAGTCCTCGGGTAATGGCCACACTTTGACCTGCTCTAGCCTCAACTGGCGATCTAATTTTGTAAACGGCAAATCAGTCGTCCAGGCCAGCGGCAGTGCCAATGCGGTTGATACTTTGCCTCCCGCGGCAGTGTACGCTTCTAGCTTTACACTTCATGCTGCCATCCGGCGCAATTGGAGCAGCAGTACTGTTGGAGATATCTGTGTCATTGGTACGTCGGCAGGAGCTGGAGGTCGATACTGGGCGTGTATAGGAAACAATGCCTTCAATATGCGTCTTCAGAAGGACAACACATCATCCGTCGGCAACTCGACAACACCATTAGGTTTTCAGACTTGGGCCGTTGTGAGTGTGGCCTATGATAACTCCACGGGTGGCGTTACTTTCTATCTTAACGGGACTGTGGTCGGAACAGCAACCAATAGCACAACCTTTATCAATACAGGTTCCCTATGGTTACTATCCGAACGAAATGCTGCCGAATGGTGGACTGGCGAAATGGAAGAATTCTTGATGTATAACGCTGTGCAAGGCTCAACGGCTCTTAGTAATACCATCACCTATCTCAGGCAACGAATCGGAGTTTAAAATCCGACATTGGTCCTTAAATTAAGGTCCATAAGACCATCGCGATTATGCAAAGGAGTGCACTATGAGCCAGTCTCCCCAGTTAACCTGGTTATCACCGATCTCTACGAGTAAACCTTAGGGAAATATCAAACCACCGCCCGCAACTATTCGAACAAATAGCCAAGCTGACCGATTCAGCTAAGGCCAGTGCGAAGAATATCTCTAGCGCTTTAGAGCTAGCCGTATTAGGCTATCAGCATTACCATTTACGTTCACTCGAATCAATGCTAATCTTTATCCAGGTCTTAAAGTGAAGTGTGAACTTAAGCTATGAACAAAAGAAACATCATCGCAATTTTAAATCAAAAAGGTGGAGTAGGTAAAACTACCACGGCTATTAATTTAAGCGCTTGTTTGGCTAAGGCTAACAGCGAAGTATTGCTGGTGGACTTTGATCCACAGGGAAACTCGACAAGCGGCCTGGGAATAGATAAGCAAGCCAGCGAAACAACCGCCTATGAAGTGTTGTTTGACCCTCAGCTTCTGAGTCATGCGGTACACGCTACGGACCAAGCAAATTTACATATTGTACCGGCCAATGCTAATTTAGCGGCCGCCGAAGTGGAGTTGGTAAATGTAGCCGACCGAGAAACAAGATTACGTGTAACCCTAGAATCAGTAAGCTATAAATATATTCTGATAGATTGTCCACCTTCTTTGGGTTTATTAACAATCAACGCCCTTGCAGCTGCTGACTATGTGCTGATCCCCGTTCAGGCGGAATACTATGCGCTAGAAGGATTAGGCCAACTCCTAGATGTTATACAGCGTATTCGCCAAGGCCTACATCCTCAACTTGAGTTGCTTGGAGTGCTTCTGACCATGTACGATAAACGGACAAGCTTGTCGGAGCAGGTGCTGGGCGAGCTGCAAAAGCACTTTGATGGAAAATTATTTAGTACTATTATTCCACGTAATGTTCGACTGGCGGAAGCTCCCAGTTTCGGTCAAACAATCTTCGAACATGACAAATGGAGCAAAGGTGCTCGTGCCTATAAACAATTAGCCAAGGAAGTAGAGCAACGTGTCAACGCATAAAAAAACTCCCGCATCAAATAATCGAGGCCTCGGCAAAGGTTTTGAGGCGCTTTTGCCGCACAACTTTGATTCGACACTTCTGGCTAGTCCTGGCGACCGGATTCAGCAGATAAAGATAAAAGATATTGCACCGAATACCCAACAGCCACGGCGCCATTTCGACAAGACAACCCTCCAAGAATTGGCGGAATCAATTAAACAGTTTGGGATCCTCCAACCTCTCATAGTAACGCCGAGCAAGGGAGGGACTTATGAGTTAATTGCCGGCGAACGACGATGGCGGGCTGCTGAGCTTGCAGCGCTCAAGACCGTACCGGTGATTGTGCGTTCCAGCGAGGAATTGGAGCGGCTAGAAATTGCTATTGTCGAAAATGTCCAGCGGGTGGATTTATCACCTTTGGAGCAAGCTGCTTCCATTACTCGTTTAAATCAGCAGTTTAATTTATCATTTGAGGAAATTGCCAAGCGCCTCGGCAGAGCCCCATCCACCGTACACAATACGGCCCGATTACTTCAGTTACCAGTGGAAGCTCAGCGAGCACTATACGAAGAAAAAATTACCGAGGGACACGCTCGGTGCGTACTGGCGCTCAAAGATAATCCTGAAGCTCAAACGGAACTGCTGCAATCGATTATTCGGCGCGGCTGGTCGGTGCGGCAGGCCGAGCATTTTGTGACAGCCCTCAAACGTGGCGGAGCTCCGGATCAAAAGGCTGCCCATCGTCAGATACGAACCGAAACACCCCAAACCAAACGCCTCAGCAAGCGACTCAACACACCAGTTAGCCTGCGCCATACCGCGCGTGGTGGCAAATTGGAGATTGGTTTTAGCTCAGAACCAGATCTAGAACGCTTAATTAACAGATTACTGCAGTAAGTGCCAAGCTTTTAGCTTTAAAACCGTTAAAATTTCTTGGCGCTGTTAAGCGGTAAAACGCGCAGTACAAGTTTGCCAACAATTTGACCGGCCGGTACAGGTCCAAAAATACGAGAATCGTATGAGTTACCGCGATTATCACCGCAGACGTATATGTCGCCTATGGGCACAGTAATATCAATATTGCCGCTGGTAAACGGTATAGCTTTGCCATAGGACAGCGTTTTATCGGGGTCAAAACCGTTTGGATGCTGCTTGTCGTATACCGTTATACTGCCGTCTTTTATAACCACGTGGTCGCCAGGCAAGCCAATGACACGCTTAACCAAATCTTTCGGCTGAGAAGTATTATCAAGCCCAATTAAGTTGGGTTCGGAAAAAATTATCACATCACCTCGGGCCGGTATGTAAGAGTGGCCGGTAAGGCGCGCCCACGTTCGGGGAGCTTTGAGCACAATCAAACGGTCATTATTAAGCAGGGTAGGCTGCATACTTTGGCCGTCTACCTGATAAGACTGAAACACAAACTGAGTCAGTAGCAGGGCAATAAATGGCGCCAGAAGCAACACAAGTATAGTAGAAACAATGCTGACTAGGTTGCTTTTGTGGTCTCGCGGCGCCTGGACGGGAGCGGGCAGCGGCTCGACCGCTTGCGGAACAACAGGAACCGGAGACGGAGTCTGAGGATATGGTGTATCTTGATTCATCAGTTCCAAAGTATAGCTTATTTTCAGCCAATCTGCATAAGTTTGCGAGATAGTGCATAAGAACGATATACTAAATCCCACATGTCTTTAGATAATTTTCGACGATCCAAAACGCACCCCACAAAGCCCAGCAGCCGAGCGATGGATGGTATCCTCGGTGCTCCCACAGGCCCGAAGCGAACTCGAGATATTTCGGAAACGGCCTTTCAGCGTCGCTCGATGTCTATAGGCGCTGGTGGGCATCGGCTGGATGATTTTAAGCGCTCAGACGGCTATCATGCCATAAACCAGCCGACTGTCAGCTCAAGCCAAATACCCTCGGCCAATATCCGTCGTGAACCCACCGACTCCCTCTTGTATAAAAATCTATCAGGTAAAAAATCACCAATGTCTTCCTTATCCGAAGTGCCGAAAGGTCGCGGTAAACCCAAACAAAGCCAACACCGTTTTCGTAGATGGGGGAAGCGATTGGCTCTGGGCCTGATGCTTATTACGGCGATAACGGGTGGTTTACTTTTTACAAAAGGCTATCTTAAACTACACAAAATTTTTAAAGGTGGTAGCTCAGCCGCAGCCCTACAAAGCAATATTAACCCAAGTTTGCTGAAAGGTGAGGGTGATGGTCGAGTCAACATTCTATTGCTTGGCATAGGCGGTGATGGCCACGATGGGCCTGATTTAACAGATACCATGATGGTAGCCAGTGTTGATCCGGTAAATCACAAAGCTGCTTTGGTGAGTATCCCGAGAGATTTGTGGGTTAAAATGCCCAATAATTACGTTGGCAATTACCAAAAAATCAATGCCGCATACGAAGCCGGTAAATACGCTTATCTTGGCCGTCAAGATGACAGTAACACCAATCAAAAAGCCGTGGCCGCTGGTTTTAAATCCGTTGATCAAGTTGTAAGCCAAGTACTGGGAATCTCCATTGGCTATAATGTGCTGATAAATTTCCAGGCCTTTAAGCAGGCGGTTGATACCCTGGGCGGCATAACCCTTACTGTGCCCACGGAACTGTATGATCCAACGATTGCTTGGGAAAACCACAACAATCCCGTCATTGCTCAAGCTGGAACGCAGACGTTCAATGGCCAACAGGCGCTGCTGTATGTTCGTTCGCGTGAGACCAGCTCCGACTTTGCCCGTGCGAATCGCCAGCGCTCGGTACTGGTAGCTATTAAACAAAAGGTATTTAGCCTGGGGACTTTTGGCAATCCCGTGAAGGACTCTCAACTGGCCAGTGCTTTCGGTGACAACGTTGTGACGGATCTTAGCTTAAGCGATGGGCTGCAACTGTACAATATCGGCAAACAGATAAGCAATAACAATATAAGTTCTATTGGCTTGGCTGATCCACCAAACAACTACATTACCACCGCCACCCTAAACGGTTTATCGATTGACCGGCCGACTGCTGGTTTTTATGATTACAGTGACATTCAGACCTATGTGCGCAGTCAGTTGCCTGATGGCTATATTATTAAGGAGAATGCTCAGATTATGGTTTTAAATGGCACGGCCACTCCGGCGCTTGCTACCCAAGAGGCCACGATACTCAAGTCCTACGGCTACAACATCGGCACAGTAGCTGGTGCGCCCACTCAAGACTATCCAAAAACCATCTTCGTTGACCTATCCAAGGGAGCCGATAAATACACAAAAAATTACTTGCAACAACGCTTTGGTGTCAGTGCAGTTACGAAAGTGCCAGATAGTTCAATTCAGACAGGTAGCGCGAAATTTGTTATAATCCTTGGACAGGATGAAGCAACTTCTAGCCAAAATTAAGCCAGCCGAGGGTTTTGCCAAACTGTTGCATCTGGGGTTGGTACTGCTGTTGCCGATAGCGGTGTTTGTGCTGGTTAGCATGCATTTTATTCAGCTAGCCTTGGCTGTAATCTTGTTAAGTAAGTGGCGTATGTTTGCAGTACGTCCTCGTTATTGGTCAGCTAATTTGCGGGCAAATGCCGTAGATATTACAGTGGGCATATCAATTTTGGTATTGATGGTTCATAGCGGTAGCCAGCTTTGGGAGCTGGCTTGGACAGGATTATATGCAATCTGGCTACTGGCCATAAAACCCGGAGAAACGACTTTAATTGTATCGGCCCAAGCCATGATTGCCCAGTTACTTGGGTTGTTGGCCCTATTTTTGGGTTGGGGATCGGCACCGCTGTATGGCCTTGTCGGGCTTGCTGGACTGATATGCTATTTGACGGCTCGACATTTCTTTAACGGTTTTGATGAAGGCTACAGCAAATTGCTATCTTATGTATGGGGTTATTTTGCCGCCGCAGTAGTATGGCTGCTGGGGCACTGGCTACTCTTTAACGGCGTCTTTGCTCAACCGGTTTTGTTACTTTTGGTGATTGGCTATGGGCTGGCAGCACTGTACTATCTGGAGCACAATGACCGATTATCCAAATTATTACGGCGAGAGTTTATTTTTATCATGCTATTTGTAGTGGTTGCTATTTTGTATCAACTTTTTAGATCCGGACAACATAAAATTATATAAGGGGGAACGGGCATGAGGGACAGCGTAAAAAATGATCAGGCTGAAGAGCCAACTGGGGATAGGGCAAAAAACCAGACCGTCCATTCCGGGCATGTAACGGCCAGCAGTCAACCATATCCGACCGAAGTCATCCAGACCATTGCCCGTCGTGCTCACGTCCTTGGCAAAGTGTTTGTGTTATTGATTATTTTGGCCCTGGCTTTCTTTGGAGGATGGCTAGGATCAGTGGCCCACGACAAAAATACTACGACGCCCACTTCTTCATCACGACAAATTGTACTGAGCAATGAAGGGCAGGTTATTAGCGGTATCGCCAAAACAGTCGGGCAAAGCGTGGTATCGGTGAATGTTACCAGCCAAGCGGCGGCGGCCAATAGCTTTGGTTTTGGCTTTGGTTTGGGCGGTGGAACTCAAACTCAACAAGATGAGGGCACGGGCATTATTATTTCGGCTGACGGTTTAATTATTACCAACAGACACGTGGTGCCCGCGGGGGCCACGAGTGTGAGTGTTACACTGTCTGATGGGACGGAATATAATGATGTCCAAGTCGTCGGACGGACAAGTGACCAAGATAGTCTCGACATTGCTTTTCTGAAAATCAAAGATACCAAAGGCAAAACGCTCGTACCAGCACCAATCGGTGATTCTAGCGGTATGCAGGTTGGCGATCCGGTAGTAGCTATCGGTAACGCTCTGGGACAATTTCAAAACAGTGTTACTAGCGGCATTATTTCTGGCCACGGTCGTTCAGTGCAGGCCAGTGATCAGTCGGGCAATAGTAGCGAGAATCTTGATGACCTGTTCCAAACCGATGCCGCGATCAACGAAGGTAACTCTGGTGGGCCGCTCGTAAACCTCAGCGGCCAGGTCATTGGCATCAATACGGCTATTGCCAGCGGTTCCCAAAATATTGGTTTTGCCATTCCGATCAATGACGTCAGCGGACTCATCAAGACCGTCGAACAAACCGGCAAACTACAGCGACCGTATCTGGGGGTCGTGTACGTACCGCTCACCAGCGACTTAGCTACGCAGAACAACTTAAGCGTTAGTCGCGGGGCCTATGTTCCGCCCAGCAGTCTCGTTGGCCAAACCTCAATTATTGCCGGTGGCCCAGCCGATAAAGCCGGACTGAAAGAGGGTGACATTATTACCCAGATTGATGGTACGACTATTGACGAAAATACCAGCCTCACGTCTATATTGGACAAAGATCAAGTCGGCCAAACAGTTACGCTAACCATTGTGCGCTCTGGTAAAACCCAAAGCATAAAGGCAACGCTCGGTGCGGCTCCGACGGGTTAAAATTTAGCAAAAAGTTGGATAAAGTCGTCGGTTTGAGCCAGCTTGTACCTGTTTGCCAAGGCTATGTTGGCCAGTTCTGGGTGCTGCGGTGGCAAGCTTTCGGTAAGCACGAATGGTAGCTGGTGTTTTGGTGAGCGCAGCTGTTTGAATAATTGGCGATATAGATCCAGCCCGTCAGTACCGCCAAAAATTGCTCGAGCCGGTTCGTGCATAGCCGCTTGGTTAATGGTATGAACAGTCGGCACGTAGGGCAGATTAGCTAGAATAACAGTCTCAAAAAACATTGTTCTGGCCTCGCCAAATTCCAGTAAATTGGCTTTAATCAACGTAACCTTGGCCTTCAAGTGGTCGCTGTTTTTGCCAGCAACTTTTAGGCAACCATTATCAATATCGGTGGCCACAACTTCTACGCCAGGCAGCTCCAACTTAGCAGTAATGGCCAAAGCCCCCGAGCCCGTGCCGATATCTAAAACTTGCTTGATAGTATGACTCTCGCAGAGCTTTTTAAGCAGATCAATCATAGCTTCGGATTCGGAGCGCGGCTCCAGTACCCGGTGGTCAATATAAAACTGGCGGCCATAAAATTCGGTTTCGCCACGAATATAGGCAAGTGGCTCGTGCTCAAGCCTTCGTTTGATTTGTTGGTCCAGTTTTTTGATTTGCCTCTCACTCAACTCAAATTCCGGATGTGCCAGCAGCCAAGCCCGATCACGGCCAGCCGCATCTTCCAAAAGCACCAGGCCGTCCAACCGTGCGGTGCCAATCCCGGCTCGCTCTAGCTTTTTTATTTGTTCATCAAGCCATCTACTAACTTTCATCCGAGAAAAGTATAACAGTTAATATAACAAAATAAACTTTACCTATTGACAAATTAAGAGAGAGAGAGTACGATATGGGTGTAAATATTGGAAAAATAAACAAATCAAAGAAGGGAAAATATATGGCAGAAATATCACCACAACCAGAACAACTAAATCCTTATGAAACCTTCAACACCCCGACTGCATTAGTCGGACATCTTGCCAATACAGATCCTTCTTCAGTAGACTGGAAGGCTGTTGCTGAACGTGCTGCAGGCATGGAGGGGCAAGATGGTGCCGGCTCGCTGGCAGTTTTAGCCCTAGATCGTCACTTGCGAGCAAGTGAACAATTAAAGCCGGCGATTAATCCTTCGGAAATAAATACCCTCAGCTCGGTGACGGAAATGTTTTCGGGCTCAGTGTCTAGGGGTGAAGTCGTAGTCGATGAGCTAAACGCGACTACGACTCGTTTGTCTCGAACACTTGAAGAGGGCGTACAAAGTTTAGATTCTAGAGTTTCGAGAATCGAAGACGCTCTCCATCCCGAAATTATAAGTCGTCTGGCGAGAGTTGCGGATACGTTGGGTGAAGTTCTAGCTCCCCACAGGGTACAGCAGCTTGATGAAGCTTCATATCGCATATCCGGTGCAGCGGCTCAAATGAATCAAGGCCGCTGGTAATTTATCCTTGATTCATCAGTTCATGTTCGGCGGATTGGAGTTTTTCTATGAGGTCGTCGATGTCGCCGTTAAGGGCGCCGGGGATGTTTGACCTGGAGTAGCCGATGCGGTGGTCGGTGATGCGGTCTTGGGGGAAGTTGTAGGTGCGGATTTTTTCGCTGCGGTCGCCGGAGCCGATTAGTTTGCGACGAGCATCACTGGACTGTTTTTGCTCTTCTTCGATTTTCATGGCTAGCAAGCGGCTGCGCAGCACATTCATGGCCTTGGTTTTATTCTTAAGTTGGGATTTTTCATCCTGACAAGTCACCACCAGGCCGGTAGGTAGGTGGGTGATGCGCACAGCGCTGTCGGTGGTGTTGACACTCTGGCCACCATGGCCGCTGGCGTGGTAGACATCAATGCGCAGCTCGCTGGGATTGATTTCCACGTCCACCTCTTCGGCTTCGGGCAAAACCGAAACCGTCACCGTGGAGGTGTGAATGCGGCCTTGGCTTTCGGTAGAGGGAACGCGCTGCACGCGGTGAACACCGGCTTCAAACTTCAAGTTATGATAGATTTCCTCACCGCGCACGGCAAAAATGATTTCTTTAAAGCCACCGACTTCGCTGGGGCTTTCGCTAATTAGCTCAATTTTGTAGCCGTGGCGCTCACACCAACGGGTGTACATTTTATACAAATCGGCCGCAAACAGGCTGGCTTCGTCACCGCCAGCGGCAGCACGAATTTCCACAATAGCGTCGCGACTGTCATTGGGATCTTTGGGGGTGAGAGCTTCACTTAAAGCATTTTCGTTGGTGGTAATCTTTGTTTGCAACTCGTCTAACTCAATGGCTGCCATTTCTTGTAGCTCGACATCAGAATTATTTTTGAGTTCTTCGGCCGAAGCTTGAGCTTGGTGTAGTTTTGTTCGCTGCTCAAACAAGGCAATAATCGCTTGAAGTTCTGATTGTCGTTTGGCCAGCTTGGGATAGTTTTTGTCGCCATAAATAGCTGGATCTTCAAGACGCGTCTGAAGGTCAGCCAGTTCAGTCCGTAAATTTTGTTCTCGCTGATCCATAATTGTTACTATCCTTATCTTAGTATAAAAGAAAAACCGCCCAAATGATTAATTTGGGCGGTGAAAGTGCGGTTACGTAACTAGCGGCTGGGTTGGGGAACAGTTTTGGCCTGGGCTTTTTCAGTTTTGGCAGCTTGGCGCTTAGCCTGTTTTTGGGCAGCTTTGCCACGAGCTTCGCGGGCGGCCTCACCGGCGGCGGCACGAGCCTTGAATTTATCAACGCGGCCTTCAACATCTACAACGCGTTCCTCACCAGTAAAGAAAGGATGCGAGGTGCTGGTGATGTGAACTTTCACGATCGGATATTCTTTGCCATCTTCCCACTTAATAACCTCTTCGGTAGCCGCGGTTGAACGCGTCAAAAGTTTGAATCCGTTATTGAGGTCCTGGAATACCACTGGTCGATAATTGTCTGGATGTAATTTTTTCTTCATAATCAAAGGCCAAGTATACACATCTGTTAGTAAAGAGTCAATGTTGTTATGCGCTGACAAGCGCCTGAAAATCCTCGGGAACTGCAACAGAGCCTTCCAGAGGCGCTGCGACGACTCGGTCCTCAGGCCTTACATAAACTTCAAGTTTTTCCCAATCAGGATTACCTTCGTATAGACTCGAGACAACGAGCGGTTCTATGCTATCAGCAGCCGCTCGTATGGTATAAAAAGTTCCAGATGGCAACGTAGCTTCTGAAGCTAGGCCAGAAATAGCGTCAATTAATATGGCTTGAGTCTTTCCATTTTGCGGATTTACGATGATCAATTCTCCGCGTCCGCGGCTAAATTGGAGTAGCTGGTCGGGCGCAGCTTGCGTCCAATAGGCAAATTCCGTTCGACCTCCGGCCGGAATTTCGGCAATTGTTCGGCTAGCCACTAGCATCTCTCCTTGGTAGTAATGGACCGCCGAGAGAGTATAGTCGGCACCATTTTCGGTTATATGAACTTCGGGGTTGCCGCTGTTGTCTTGCGCGGCCAAACGCGGCTCCCAGTCTGGATGAGTAGTCAGATCTGCGGCCATATTTATTCGGTGTCTCTCAGCAAAACTGAATACATTGACTGCAAGGTTCGGCTTATTGGGATCATAGCTCATGACATCAATTTAAGTATATTTTAAAGGTTTACGCAATGGACTTGCAGTGTGGTAGCTGATCTGTTAAACTGCAGCAGTCATCATTAAGCAGTTTGGGAAGTAATCCTCCTCGACTTTACCCGTGCAGGGCAGGCGAGGTACCCAAACGAAGATAAAGGAGAAAAACTATGGCTTCTGTCGAAGTCGATATCAAAAAACTACTAGAAGCTGGGGCGCATTTTGGCCACCAGACCAGCCGCTGGCACCCCAAAATGGCGCCATATATCCATAGCAAACGTAACGGTGGCCATATCATCGACCTGACCAAAACGGTTGAAGGCTTGGAAAAAGCATTGGCTTTTTTGAGTCAGACTTCCGAGGATGGCAAGCAGGTGCTATTTGTGGGCACTAAGCGTCAGGCCAAAGATATTATTAAAAAACTCGCCACCGATACAAGTATGCCCTATGTCACCGAGCGTTGGCTGGGTGGCATGCTTACCAACTGGAATACCATTGGTGGACGCGTCAAACATTTGCAGGATCTTGAGAATAGAATGGCTTCCGGCGAACTGGCCAGCAAATACAACAAACTGGAAGTTCAACGCTATCAAGAAGAGACTGACGCTCTGAATGTTTTATACAGCGGAATTAAAGAGCTGGATGCTAAGCCGGGGGCAATGTTTGTGGTTGATATTGTGCACGATGCTAACGCCGTTAAAGAAGCGCGCAAGCTTGGGATGCCTATCGTGGCGCTAGTGGACAGCAATGCCGATCCTACACTGGTAACCTATCCAATCCCCAGTAACGATGATGCCGTCAAAACCATTCAGCTGATGGCTGACTATGTGCAACAAGCTCTAGAACAGGGTAAGGCCAAAAGAGCTAAAGTCGTAATTGATAAAACAGAAAAAGTACCCGAAGCTAAGAAGGCCAAAGAGGAGAAAGCATAAATGTCCATTGATATAACTGAGATTAAAAGACTCCGAGAATTAACTGGTGTAGGCATGACCGATGCCAAACAGGCTCTGGAGGCATCAAATGGTGATTTTGACAAAGCCTTGCAGGAAATGCGCAAAAAAGGCCTAACCAAAGCCGAAAAGCGTGGTGAACGCGAAGCCCGTGCTGGGGTTGTTGGCACATACAATCACAATAGTCGCATTGGTGTGGTAGTGGAAGTAAACTGCGAAACAGACTTTGTGGCTCGCAACGAAATGTTCACAAATCTCGTAAAAGATATTGCTATGCAAATTGCCGCTAGTAACCCCGATTTTGTAGCCGCAAGTGATATCACGGACGACGTTAAGCAAAAAACTCGTGGAGAATTTACAGATAAGACCCAAGCCGAAGGCAAGCCTGCTGATATGATCGATAAAATCGTAGAGGGCCAGCTGAGCAAATACTTTACCGAACGCTGCTTACTCGACCAGCCTTTCATTAAAAATCCTGACCAAACCGTTGGTGACTACCTTAAAGAACACATCGCCAAACTTGGTGAGAACATTATCGTACGGCGTTTTTCCCGCATTGCTCTCGGCGAAATTATCTAGAAATTTTGTCAGATAGTATAAACTATAGCCTAGAGATATGAATCCAAGCCAAATAGTCGACCAGACCAAAATGAAGTTTCAGCAAGTGGCCGAGCACTTTACTGAAGAGCTGAAAAAGATCCGAACCGGCCGAGCAAGCGCCGGGATGCTGGATGGCGTCATGGTTGAAGCCTACGGTACGCAGATGCCGCTCAATCAAACAGCCACGATTTCGGTGCCCGAGGCGCAGCTGCTACAAATTACACCATTTGACCCAAGTAATCTGCAGGCTATTGCTAGCGCCATTCGTGATAATCAATCGCTGGGCATGAACCCTATGGACGATGGCCGCGTAGTCCGCGTGCCAATCCCGGCTTTGACCGAGGAACGCCGCCGTGAAATTGCTAAGCAACTAGGTGAAAAAGTCGAAAATTCCATGGTGAGCTTGCGTAACGCTCGACATGATGCCTTGCATGAAATAGAACAAGCTCAAAAGGATAAAGACATCGGCGAGGACGAAGCCGATCGTCTGGAAAGACAAATTGACGATGTTATGAACCAAACCAAAAATTCCATCGAAAGTCTGGCAAAAGCCAAAGAAACCGAAATTATGACCGTCTAAGAACGGTTTGTAGGATATAATAGGGCGAGATGACGATATTTTTATTGATAGTTGGACTGCTCTTATTTGTACTGCTTGTGGTGTTGCATGAGTTAGGACACTTTATGGTTGCGCGCCGCAACGGTGTAAAAGTAGAAGAATTTGGTCTTGGTTTCCCGCCACGTGCCAAAATATTGGCTAAGAAAAAAGGCACAATTTACAGCTTAAACTGGCTACCACTCGGTGGTTTTGTGCGCTTGTACGGTGAACATGATGCTGATAATAAGCCCCAAAGTTTTGGGGCGGCGAACTTGTGGGTTAAGTCAAAAATTATGCTTGCTGGTGTTGTCGTAAATTTTTTGATAGCAATTATTATCTTTAGCGTGGTGGCTGCTGTAGGCATGCCAAAGCTTATTACCAATGATCGGTTTGGCCAAGATCAGTTCACGATTGCCAGCGATACCAAAGTTATAAAAGATAATGCAGTCATCGGGGACGTAGAGGCCGGATCTCCAGCGGCAAAAGCCGGCATAGCGATTGGTGACACGGTGCTTGATATTACTCCAACTGGTCACACATCAACGTCGGGTGGAAATATAGCGATACAGAATGCTACTCAACTATCAGCCACTACTAAAAGTTTGGCTGGCCAACAGGTGAGGGTGACGGTTAAGCGGCAATCTCAGGTTAAATCTTTTATGCTAACCCTACGAAATTCTCAAGTGGTTATGGCCAGTTTACATACGAGTCAGCGGAAAGGATATTTAGGCGTAGCACCGCAGGATTATATTATTCAGCGTAGCACCTGGAGTGCACCAATTGTAGCCGTGGGGTTAAGCGCGCAATTTACACGATTGACGTTTCAGGGGCTGTGGTCGGCAATCAGGGGACTGGGTTCAATTATTGCGGGCTTGATAACGCACAACAACACTGCTCGTCAAGTAGGTCAGAGTGAAGCATCACAGGTGGGCGGGCCCATTAGTATCTTCTTTGTGCTCAAAGCCGGTGCCAGCCAGGGATTTGTGTTCATATTGTTTATTATTGGACTCATCTCACTGACACTGGCGATCATGAATATACTGCCGGTTCCGGCGTTGGATGGTGGGCGACTCTACTTAACTTTATTGTCACGCAAAATATTTAAAAAACCGCTTCAAACTACCACAGAAGAGAAAATAGTGGGTATAAGTTTCACGATTTTACTTCTTCTTGTAGCATTAATTACCATTGCTGATGTCAAACGATTCTTCTAATTCAATTACTCCACGCACTAAAAACGACGAACAGACTATTAATTGGCGGCCCATCATTGCCATTATTGTGGCTGCAATAATTTTTGTCGTAGCTCAAATTTTTAGCGGCTTGGTAGTTTTGTTGTATACAACGCTCAAGCACTGGTCGTACGCGGTCACGAAAGATTGGCTCAATAACTCCATGACTGCCCAATTCGTAACTACACTGGTGGCTTATTTGACTATCGTATTTCTGCTGTGGGTGTTTCTGCGCCATAAACGACGAACATTTGCAGTACTTGGCCTGCTTAAGCCCAAACTCAAAGATCTTGGTTATGCGCTGACTGGCTTGGCGGTTTATTTTCCGGCTTATATTGTGGTGGTGGTGATATTGAGCCAACTGATTCCGGGCCTTAACGTCAACCAAACGCAGCAGATTGGTTTTCAGAATGCGGTGGGAGCTGGGCAGTTGACAATGGTTTTCTTCAGTTTGGTGTTTTTGCCGCCGCTTGTAGAAGAGCTGTTATTCCGGGGATTTTTATTTACAAGTCTTAGGTCAAAATTGTCGTTTGTTTGGGCTGGGCTTATCACCAGTGCATTATTTGCGGCGCCTCATCTACTCGAAGGCGGGAGCGGTGGTTTGTTGTGGATTGCGGCTATTGATACCTTTGTGCTATCACTGGTGCTGGTGTGGCTGCGCGAAAAAACCGGTCGTCTGTACGCCGGCATGGGGCTGCACGGGCTCAAAAATTTCATTGCCTTTTTCGTGTTGTTCATTGCTCCGCATATCCATTGGCACTCTCTCAGTTTCTAACCCAGATTTTGCATTTTCTACGCAGATTCGTTATATTGCTCCGCATGATACGCATACAATGCAACGCTATGCTTTTGCCGCCACGCCCCTTTGGGGTATGATTTTTTGCTGCTTCAAGCAGTTTGCAATCGACCCCTTCAGCCGAGGGGTTTTTAATTTTGTCACCAGCCACATAACACAGTAAACTATACGAAAGGGAAGACTATGAGACTATCTAAGCTTTTTACTAAAACTAGCAAAACAACACCAGCCGACGAAACAGCGCGTAATGCGCAGCTACTGATTCAGGCAGGGTTTATTCATAAAGAGATGGCTGGAGTGTATGCATTTTTGCCCCTTGGTTTACGGGTTTTAGAAAAGATCAAGACAATTGTCAGTGAAGAGATGAACGCTCTCGATTCGTATGAGTTAATAATGACCAGCTTACAGCGCAAGGAAGTATGGGAAAAGACAGGTAGGTGGAATGACGAAGTCGTTGACGTGTGGTTTAAAACGGTTCTGAAAAATGGGACGGAATTAGGATTAGCCTGGTCGCACGAAGAACAAATCACAGAAATGATGAAAAATTTCATCTCCAGTTACCGTGATTTACCAGCTTCTTTATACCAGTTTCAGACAAAACTTCGCAATGAAGTTCGTGCCAAGAGCGGCATTATGCGCAGTCGGGAATTTGTCATGAATGATATGTATACATATTCTAGGACTGCCGAAGAATTACAAGAATTTTACGATCAAGCAACTAAAGCCTATCTGAATGTCTATAAGCGAGTTGGCTTAGGTGAAGTTACGTTCTTTACTTTTGCTTCTGGCGGTGCTTTTACCCAATTTAGTCATGAATTTCAGACTATTACCGACGCCGGCGAAGACATTATTTACGTAGATCGTAAAAAAAATCTTGCTGTGAACGAGGAAGTTTATACCGATGAAGTACTTGCCCAACTGGGTCTTAACAAAGATGAGCTTGAAAAAGTAAAAACGGCAGAAGTTGGTAATATTTTCAACTTTGGTACTAAAAAAAGTGAGCAAATGGGTTTGTATTTTGTCGATGAGAATGCAGTTCAGCAACCCGTGTATCTTAGTTCCTACGGTCTGGGTGTTACAAGATTAATGGGTGTGATTGTTGAGCATTTTGCTGACGACAGAGGTCTTGTTTGGCCGGAGAATATTGCGCCAGCTAAGATTTACCTGGCGCGACTAGGCGAGAATGAAGCGGTTGTAAAGGTCGTTGATGAGCTTTACCGGGAGCTTGAGGCTCACGGCATTGAAACACTCTATGATGACCGCAATTTGCGGCCGGGTGAAAAGTTTGCCGATGCCGATCTCATGGGCATCCCGTATCGGGTGGTAGTGAGCGATAAAACTATAAGCGCGGGTTTGTTTGAGCTGAAGGAACGTACCAAAACCGAAACTCACTTAGTGGATTTATCGAAACTACTAAATCTATGATCGAAATCACTGGCATCGGCTAACGCCACTTGCTATAATGAAGTTCCTTTCATTGCGGGAAACACCGATAAGGTTTAAAAAGGAGAGATCGTGAAGAAGTTATTTCAATTAACCAAAGACGGTGTGAATGAGCTCAAAACCGAGCATGAAACATTACTTACCCAGCGTAGTATTATCGCAGAGCGCATTAAATCTGCCCGTGAACTTGGTGACCTGACCGAAAACGCTGAATACAGCTCGGCGCGCCAAGACCAGGATCGTAACGATGTACGCATGGCCGAAATCGAGCATATTTTGCAAAACGTGGCGATCATCAAGCCGCCAGTCAATGATCATAAAGTCCAGCTGGGATCGACCGTTAAGCTCAAAAATGATGGCAAAACCAAGGAGTTTCAGATCGTAGGCACCGTAGAAGCTGATCCACTCAACGGCAGAATTTCTGACGAATCGCCACTTGGCCAAGCGCTGCTGGGTAAAAAGCTCGGCGAAGAGGTTGAGATTCAAACCCCCGGCGACACAACTATCTATAAAGTTGCCGAAATTAGCTAGTCTAGATCCGGTATAGTCTGTTAATCTATAACTAACATGCAGTGGCTCAATAAGATTGCAGACGAGCTTGAACAGCGCCATCCGGATGGCGAAATTGTAGTTTCGTCTGGAGTATCTCCGTCCGGCACCTATCACCTTGGAACTCTCAGAGAAATTTTAACCGCCGAAGCAATTACGAGAGAACTGAAACGTCGTGGCCGGCGGAGTCGACACATTCATGTAGTTGATGACTTGGATATCTTCAGAAAAATTCCAACTGGTGTTTCTCAAGAATTTGAAAAATACTTAGGAATGCCGCTTTGTGACGTGCCGGCCCCCGATAAATTACATACATCCTATGCTGATTATTTTTTAGCCGATTTACTAAAGGCTTCTGATGGTCTGAAGCTTGGTATGGAAATTATCCGAGCACACCAGCGATATCGCAATGGGTTTTTTGTATCCGCGATAGAAAAAGCACTGGAGAATGTTTCTGTAATCAAAAAAATCCTAGAAGATATATCCGGCCGAGCACTGGACGAACAGTGGTCACCAGTACAGGTGATAGAAGATGGTTATCTAAAAAATCGTGGGTTTATGGGCATTAACACCGCAACCAAAGAGCTGACATATATTGACAAAGATGGCAAACCACAAACAACTAACTATAGCCATGGTGAAGTAAAACTAAACTGGCGCATAGATTGGCCGGCTCGTTGGTGGTTGCTTGGTGTAATGGCTGAACCCTTTGGCCGTGATCATGCCACTAAGGGTGGCTCGTACGATACAGGAGTGCTTATTGCGAACCAGGTTTTTGGCATACAAGCACCTTTTCCTATTCCTTATAATTTCATAAATAGAACGGGTGAGACGAAAAAAATGAGCAAGAGTGCCGGCGATACCATAACAGCTGCGCAGTTGCTGAAGCTATTACCGCCCGAAATTGTCTGGTATTTTATCTTACGTTTCCCGCCAGATAAACAATTGTTCTTTGACGAGGGGCCTACACTTGTACGATTGGTCGATGAGTTTGCCGAACTAGCCGCCAAACCAAATAAGTCTCAAACTGAGCAACAACTAATTGACATATGCACCAATGGCCTGCACCAGACTACGGTAAGTCGCATTCCGTTTTCTCATCTCGTAGAAAGCTATCAAGCAGCCCTTCGTGACGCCGATAAAACCCTGGAAGTTATGAGACGTACCGAATACGCACAGACTGTTGATGAAGATGAGACAATCATTAAGAACGAACTAAATTATATTCAACACTGGCTAGATCATTCAGCACCGGAGGAAGTTAAGTTTAATATAGAAAAGAATGTCGTAACTACTGGGATTGCCACTAGTCTCACGGATATCCAAAAAGAGTATCTTTACCAGCTTGCCAACAAAATTGAGCAAGCTCCCTCCGACGCTAATGGAGAGTGGTTTCATCAGACAATCTATGGATTTAAAGATTCCTTTGGGCTTACACCAAACGAGCTGTTTAGTACTCTGTACAAAGTACTCATTAATAAAAGTTATGGACCTCGTGCTGGCTGGTTTCTAAGTTTTTTGCCAAGAGATCAAGTGGTTAAGCGACTGAAGCTCGAGAATATAGACTGGCTGAACTAAGAAGGCTGCTATACTGTAGTGAATGATTGAAGTTAAAAACGTTTCTAAGATTTACGGTAAGAAAGAAAGTGCTTTTGTGGCGCTTGACGGTGTGAGCTTTACCATTCCAGATGGTGCCTCGGTGGCGATCATCGGCAAAAGTGGTTCGGGCAAGTCCACACTGATGCACATTATGGGTGGCCTGGATCATCCCACATCCGGCGAGATAATCTTTGACGGCAAGATGCTAGGCAAACTTAAGCGCAAAGCCATGGACCGCTTTCGGGCCCAGGATTTAGGCTTTGTGTTCCAGTCGTTTTTCGTGGAAGGCAATGAGACCTGCTACCAAAATGTAGCATTACCTCTAGAAATCAATGAAATGGGTTTTCGCCGCCGCAAAGCACTGGTCCAAGAGGCCCTCGACAAAGTGGAACTAAGCGAAAAGCTAGGTTCCAAAGCCAAGAACTTATCAGGCGGCCAAAAACAACGACTGGCGCTGGCCCGGGCGATTGTCAACAAACCAAGACTGATTTTGGCCGATGAACCAACCGGCAATCTGGATACCACCACTGGCGAGAAAATCATTAAACTGCTGTTTGATCTTAATAAAACTCTCGGCAGCACACTGGTAGTCGTGACGCACGATATCGATCTAGCAGCACGTTGCCGGATGCAAATTTCTATCAAGGACGGCAAAATCATCTCAATCTTGGATAGCAAAAAATCCGGAAAGGCCAAAAAATGAAGCTTGTTGATACGTTTAAACGCAGTAGTCGCAGTTTGCGCCATGCTAAACTGCGCACGCTTCTGACAGCTACGGCTTTGGCGGTCGGTGGCTTTACGTTAACACTCACACTGGCTGCGGCCACTGGTGCTCGGCAATACGCCAATCGACTCGTGTCAGCCAACTTTGACTCCAAAGCAGTGTTTGTAGCCAAAGATAAAGATTTTTTTGGCGGTCAGGGCAGTTCCAAACCGCGGCTTTATAGCAGCGATCTTACGGCCGGCGATCGTGGCGCGCTTCTCAAAGAATTTGATACTGCCGATATCGCCAAAATTAAAACCTTGCCACATGTTACCCAGGTGCTCGAAAACTATACGCTCAACGCACAGTTTATAACGCGGCAGGGTGCCAAGGCTTACACTGGCGCCGTAAATGTCTATGATCCGGCGCAGAAGCCGCAGATCAAAGTGGGCCAAGAGCCGGCAATACTGACCGATAGTCAGGTGTTGTTGCCGGACGATTACTTGTCACTACTCAATTTTGCCTCGGCCAGCGATGCTTTGGGCAAAACCATTACCATTCAAGTCCAACAACTGAGTGGACAAACGCTAGCCAAAGATTTTGTAGTTGTTGGTATCACTACCCAGTCTAGCTTGAGTCTTAATTTCAACACAGTTGGGCCCTATGTGGCTGAAGATGAAGCCGGACAGCTCAACAGCTTCGTAAACGGTGGTACGGTACTAGCTAATCGAGTAGCAACAATCACCGTGCGCGGCGATACAAGTGCCAATATTCTCAAGGCCGAGATGCAAGGCGCTGGCTACGAGGCACGCACTGCCCAGGATTTGCAGGCCATCATTACCCAGGTTATTAATGTACTGCAAGGAATTATTTTAATCTTTGGTCTTATTACCTTGATTGCCTCGTTCTTTGGAGTGGTAAACACCCAGTACATCAGCGTGCTAGAGCGGACACGCGAGATTGGGCTGATGAAGGCCCTGGGTATGAGTCGCAAAACGGTCAGCCGACTATTTATGATTGAGGCCACTTGGATTGGCGGCATCGGTGCGCTGCTAGGCAGCCTGGTGGCGATTGGCGCCGGCACAACACTTAACCCGTGGCTGAGTCAAAAAATTAACTTTGGCAGCGAGCACTTACTTATTTTCAAGCCACTGGAAGTTGTGGGACTGATTGTTTTCCTGATGATAATCACAACTATTGCTGGCCTGCTGCCAGCCCGCAAAGCTGCTAAACTTGATCCGATTGAAGCCCTGCGAACAGAGTAAGCATTTAAAAAGGAGGATTTTATGAAAGCAATTTGGAAAGATCAAGTAATCGCCGAAGCCGACAAAGCCGACTTAATTTATATCGAACAAAACTGGTATTTTCCGCCGAGCTCCGTCAAGCAAGAATTTTTGCGCAAAAGTGACACGCCCTATACCTGTCCCTGGAAAGGTGTATGCCAGTATTTTGACGTTGGCAGTGGGAAAGACCGGAGCGCCGATAATGCCTGGAGCTATCCCGAGCCCAAACCGAGCGCCATCGAAACCGTCAAAAAAGACTTTAGCAACTACGTGGCCTTCTGGCGCGACGTGCAGGTGAGCGAATAGATTCTCAAAGAGAACTTTTCAGCCAGCCATCAAGCATACGACCGACTTTTTGCAAATCAGCTTGCAGCCAAAAAAGTCTCGTTTCATTACATAACTTCAGTTCTAAATATAGTCGCAGTTTGAACCGTAAAGTGTCTAATTGAGCCTGAGCTTTTAGCAAATAAGCTCCCTTATGCGGCTTCGGGGCGTGCCGATCAGGTACGTGGACGATGGGCAGGTGGGCCACAACATCACGAACTTCGACAACGGGCAATCGTAATCTCTGTGTTCGCCCCGCAGCGGTGTATAATGTATCTATGATTTTGCAAAAAGCCGTATTCGCTGCCGGGTGTTTTTGGGGAGTGCAGTTTTATTTTGACCAAGTACCTGGTGTAGTGAGCACTGCCGTTGGCTATACCGGTGGGCACACACTACAGCCAACTTACGAAGATGTTTGTACGCACACTACCGGTCACGCCGAAGCGGTTTTGATTGAATTTGATCCAGCCAAAGTTAGCTACGAAACGTTGCTCAAGCAATTTTTTCATATGCACGATCCCACACAACTTAACCGCCAAGGTCCAGACGTGGGCGATAATTACCGCTCGGCGATCTTTTATTTTGATAATGCACAGAGAAAGATTGCCGAAAAGTTAAAAGTGGCTGTCCAGACCGATTTTACCCAACCAATTGTTACGGAAATTACTCAGGCTAGTGAATTTTATCCGGCCGAGGATTATCATCAAAAATATGCCGAGCGTACTGGACGAGGGCAGTGCCATATTCCGTATGCGCAACTCGTTTAAATAATCTGATTCACGCTTCGGTAGCTTTAACTCTAGTCTCCAACGACCACGACGCATTATCAAGTGTCTGTAGCTACGAAATATACTAAATAATATACTTGCTTTATAATTACTATTATGCTAAAGTTAAAACCGTAAACAAAAATACAAAATTAAGATTTACGTAAGAAGGAACACTTTATTATGAGTTCAGCAGAATCACCACAAGTTATACATGATGGAAACTATGGCCGTCAGCGCCCGCTGGAATCTGATGCCGTCCTTGCAAACTCGGCGCAAGCAGTAGGTGAAATCGGTTCTACCTCCCCCGTTGATGATCAGATTGATGCTGATATTGCTAATTTATTTAAAAACACGCCCAATCAATTAGCACCTCAAGCCGTATATCCAGAGGTTGTGTTTAAGGGATCGTCTCCTACTTTACTTGCTAATCAGGTTGTAGCGTTCAATGAATTTGCTGCGCGCGCTGAAGCACAAAAACATCCTAATCTTAAAGACGTTGAAATGTGGACACAACGAGCCCACGAAGCTCTTATGGCGCTGGCAAAAGCCGAGGGACGTTCGCCCGCCGAAGTTCGAGAAGAACTAGAAGCAGGCGGACATGAATTTGGCTTCAATAACAAAATCTTCCAAGGTATAAATTTTGCATCTGAACCGGCACCTGTAGCCGAAGAACATACCGCTCAAACAAGCAATGCTGCAAAACCCGTGCCCCTGCAATCGTTGCCAGCAGTTGCCGCGATCTCTAGCAGACCAGTCAATACCACAGCGCAATCATTATTGAATCTGCACAATCTTCACACAAACGCCGCTAGACACGGCCTGTACGGCGAAGACCAGGCAGCTCGTGATAAAAATGAAGCCGATAAGGCTCTACGAGCATATGCCAGAGAAATAGGCTTATCCGGCCGAGAACTTGAGCAAGGAGTTCGAAACGGACTAACGCATATGGAAGGCTTTGTTAATGCTCCGCTTTCCGAGGAAGAGCTTGCTGAAGACTTGGCATTACTTTCTGATAAAGATCTTGAAGCAAAGATGCACAATGCGGGATATAAACTGCACGCTCTAAGGGGAGAAAACATAGACCGTGACGAGGTTAATGCCGTACAAGTGCTCTATGATCAAATTTTTGACGCCTATGCTGCTCGCCAAGGTTGGAGCAATCGACGTAAGGATCGAGAATGGAATAAATTCTACGCAGCGTGGGAAAAAGAAATGAAATCTGAAGATGTCTCTGAGGAAGTCAAAGAATCCCGAGCCCGGGTTTTTGCCAGCAGATTGCACGATCGCATCCTCAAAGTTAGCCATGTTATTGCCAATCCAATTGACTCAGTAAAAGATGCGAATGCGCGAGTAGATTCATGGGTAGAGCAAAAGGGTTATCCAAGGATTGTTGGAAGAGTAGCCAAAGATATTGGAGCTTTAGCGGTGGGTGGTGTAACCGGTGCAGTCTTTTACGTCGGATACAAAGCGATCAAGCACGGTGCTCATGTTCCCGTTGCCGCTCACACGAGTCCCCCCAATAATGATCCAGCCCTGAGAATGGCGCTAAGCCTTCACGGCAACGGCGGTGTAACCGAAGCCGCAAAAACGTTACCAAGTACTGGCATTCATGGTATTGCAGCCAATGGTTCGATTACAGTCAATGTAGCACCTGGTCAAGGATTTGAAAGCGTCTTCCACAATCTGGGCCTGTCAAACCATGATGCAGCCAAGGCATATCAAACACTTAAGCCACTCCTTAAGGGTAACGGCGGAGTTTACAGAATGGGCAATGAATACGGAATTGTTCACCCGGGTAATTTTACCCTGAACTCCCAAGCGTCTGACACCCTCCGGGCATTTCTTAAGGCCAACGGGTTGGTGTAGTAAGTCCACGCTAAAGTCTCAGTACACCATTAAAAAGCCCCGTGTTTTTGCCACGGGGCTTTTTAATTTCGCTCTTTGGAATTGTTCGTTCATAAGTTTAAGGCTAGTACGCCAGGTTTAAACGAGTACAATTAAGGTAATGGCTACAGTTATTTTTGATTTTGACGGCACGCTGGCTGATAGTTTTGAGGTAATTGCTGATATTTTTTATGAACTGACTGGACGGAGTGAAAAACTAACACCTAGGCACATCCATGAGCTACGCGGAATGTCGGCACTGCAAGTGGCTGAGCGTCTGCGGGTGCCGTGGTGGAAAATTCCGTTTTTGGTAAGCAAGGGCAGACGAGCCATGCAGGTGCATATGAGCGAGATTAAACCTTTTGTCGGTATCCCGGAACTCGTACGGGACTTGCACGGAGCAGGACACAGGCTTTTGGTGGTGAGCTCTAATAGCCGGCGCAATTGTCTGGCATTTTTGCGTGAATATCAACTGGGGCAGTATTTTGGCGGCACTTACGGTAACATTCGGCTGTTTGGAAAGGGGCGGTTTTTGCGGCACCTGATCGAACGTAAACGGCTAAATTCCGGGGACTGCTTTTATGTTGGTGATGAGACTCGTGACGAGGAAGCGGCGCACGAGGCTGGCCTACGCTGTATAGCTGTAACGTGGGGCTTCGCTGAGCGCCAATTGCTGCTGGACAACGAACCGTTTGCTCACGCCGACAAGCCTACTGACATACTAAAAATCATTAGTAGTGCTTGATTTCTACAACGACCCGCCGCCATGCTAACTGCTACAATATACACATGGCTGCAAACTACTGGCAAGAACGCAACAAACCCTATCAATCCGGGCAAACTATGCTGTTTAAGCTGAGTCGCAGCAAAATAGAGCTATTTATGCAGTGTCCGCGCTGCTTTTGGCTGGACGCGCGGCTCAAAATCAAACGGCCCGATAGTCCGCCGTTTAACATCAACAAAGCTATCGACGAGCTGTTTAAAAAAGAGTTTGATGTCCACCGCGCCGCCGGCACACCGCACCCGATTATGCTGGATAATCAAATTAAAGCTGTGCCATATCAACATAAAGATCTGGATACCTGGCGCTACAACTTTACTGGCGTGAGCACGCTGCACGAGCCGACAAATTTGTACATTTTTGGAGCAGTCGATGACGTGTGGGTCAACGATGCCGGCGAGCTGATTGTGGTAGATTATAAGGCTACCAGCAAAAACAAAGAGGTTGATATCGATAGCGATTGGCAAATGAGCTACAAGCGCCAGATGGAAGTCTACCAGTGGCTGCTGCGAGCTAACGGCTTTGCAGTCAGTGACACCGGCTACTTTGTGTACACCAACGCCCGAGTGGATTTGGATAGTTTTGGTGACCGGCTGGAATTTAGAACCAAGTTGATCCCATACACCGGTGATGCTAGTTGGGTAGAGCCTACGATTGTGAAAATGAAAGCTTGCCTGGAAGGCGATATGCCACCCATCGGTACTGCTGCCATGGGCGGTGATTGTGATTTCTGTACCTACGCTCGTCGACGCACCGAACTAACGCTCAAGGCCCTAAAAAAGAGTTTATGAACCACCATTCCTATCAGGGGGAGGAGACCATAATTGTTAAAATAACAATAGTGGGTTATAATAATTTTATATGTCAAACCCTGAGAAAACTATCACTTGCTCGGTGGGCGCTGAAGGCCCACGGTGCCGGGAATTTTGAAGATGCGCTGCAGGTGGCGGCAGCCAAGCGGGCCGGTGCGAAGGTATTTTTGACACTCGACGGCCCGCTAGCCGAGAAGTATCAGAAGTTTCTGCCCATCAAACTCGTCCGGTAGCTTATAATAAGAGCTATGTTGAATATTCAATTTATTCGCGAGCACGCTGAACTTGTCGGCAAAAAGTCTAAACAAAAGGGCTACCAGATTGATATTTCACGACTGTTGGAGCTGGATAGGCAACGTCGGGAGTTACTGACGCAACTAGAAGAGCTACGAGCCAAGCGTAATCAACAAGCGGATCTGTTTAAGGAGTCACGCCCATCGCCGGAGGAGGTCGACGAAGGCAGGCAGCTTAAACAAAAAATTACTGAGCTGGAAAGTGGGCTACAACCTGTTGAATCGGAATTTGAAAAGTTGCTCAGGGCTGTACCAAACATGCCAGCCGATGATGTTCCGGTGGGGACTAGTGAAGACGAGAATGTCGTGGTGCGACAGTGGGGAGAACCTCCGCAGTTTGATTTTACCCCGAAGCACGATTTTGAGCTTGGCGAGGCCAAAGATTTGATCGACAAAGAGCGGGCTGCTAAGATTGCCGGCAGTCGCTTTGCCTATTTGAAAGGTGGATTGGTGCGGCTGCAATTTGCGCTTATTCAGTACGTGCTGCAAATACTTGGTGATGAGCAAGTTATCAAGAAGCTGGTTGAGGAAAATAATCTAGCTGTGAGCACCAAGCCGTTTACGCCTGTCTTGCCGCCGGCTATGCTGCGCACCGAGCCGTATGCCGCTAGTGCCCGATTGAATGCCGAAGAAGTAACCTACAAACTGGCCGATGACGATTTATGGCTCAACGCCAGCGCCGAACACACCCTGTGCACGATGTACTGGAACGAGATTTTGCCCGAAGAGATGTTCCCGATTCGCTATTTGGGCTATGCCACCAGCTTTCGGCGCGAAGCTGGCAGTTATGGCAAGGACGAAGAGGGAATTTTTCGCCTCCATCAGTTTGATAAGCTGGAAATGGAGAGTTTTATCACTCCCGAAACTGGCCTGGGCGAGCACAAACTACACATTGCTATCCAAGAATATTTAATGCAGCAGCTTGATTTGCCCTATCAACTGCTCCAAAAATGCACCGCCGACATTGGCAAACCCAACGCCGCCGGCGTAGACATTAACTGCTGGTTCCCGGCGCAGGGCAAATACCGAGAAACGCACACTGCCGACTATATGACCGATTACCAGGCTCGGGATCTGAAAGTTCGGGTGCGCCGCAGCGATGGCAACATTGAGCTAGTTCACACTGCCGACGCCACCGCCTTTGCCATGAGCCGTATTTTAAAAGCCATCATGGAGAATAACCAAACGGCTGATGGCAGTATTACCGTTCCGGAAGTTTTGCAGCCGTTTATGGGTGGTAGTGGGCTAATTTAAAAAGGAGGGTGTAAGTATGATAGCCAAACTGGAAATTGCCGGAGTGCATATTAAACTGGACGAAAAACTAGAAAAATACGTTACCCGCAAAATCGGCGAGCTGGATCGCTATGTGCCGCGCCGGTTGCGCCCGAGCTTCCATGCCGAAATCAAACTCAAAGAAGACAAGGCAATCAAAACCAATCATTGCACCTGCGAAGTTATTTTGCATCTGCCGAAGGAAACGCTCCGAATTTCTGAAAGCACCGTTAACCTTTATGCCGCCGTCGATATCGTCGAAACCAAGCTCAAACTCCAGCTCAAAAAATACAAAGATTTGCATGCCAGCCCCAAGCTTCGGCAACGTCTGATCGCTAAAATGCGCCACCGTTGATTTGCGTGGATATTCTGGTATAGTTCAAACTATGATCGATGGGGGAAGTCCGGAATTTGAGGTTATAGGAACTTTCGTGGAGGTTTCGGGGCTTCTGTTCGGCCGTAAAGATACCATTCAACAAGTCTGCGTTGGTGTTCCTCGCTCATGCCTCTATGCAGCTTAAGCTTGGTGCGGAGCTGGCTG
>JABXNS010000101.1_pt1 | contig 30475 bp, 28 predicted proteins | sample 7301101 | NCBI WGS metagenome assembly JABXNS01 (sample SAMN14449646, study PRJNA615230) | soil metagenome | isolation source: soil from bare, unvegetated metal-rich iron-sulfur acidic spring small-cell... | place: Canada: Paint Pots Mound, Kootenay National Park, BC | collected 2017-05-25 | reverse complement strand
GGTGAATCCTCCGCTGGATTGTCCGATCTGTGACAAAGGCGGCGAATGCGATCTACAAGATTACGCGATGGCGTACGGCCAAGGCTATTCGCGCAGCGTCGATCCGAAAGTCAGCAAGCCGAAGGCCGTCGACTTGGGCCCGACGATCGTATTGGATGAAGAACGCTGCGTGGTGTGCCAGCGGTGCGTGCGCTTCGACGACATGATCGTCGGCGAGCGCAAGCTCGTGCTAAAGGACCGCGGCGTGCGCAACATTATCGCCACCGCGAACGGCGAGCCGTACCGGCATAATTTCACCGGAAACGTCACCGAACTGTGCCCGGTCGGCGCGCTGACATCGAAAACGTATCGCTTCAAGTCACGTCCGTGGGATTTGCGCCGGACCGGTACGACCTGCACGCAATGCCCCGTCGGCTGCCGGATGCACGTTGACGTCCGCGTCGGCGTCGTGCAGCGCACGATGTCGGTCGAAGACGACGATGCGATCAGCGACGGCTGGCTCTGCGATCGCGGCCGCTACAACGTCGGCTTCTACGACGATGCCGAACGCGTTACGCAGCCGATGGTCAAGCAGGACGGGTGTTGGGTGCAAATTGGCTGGGACGACGCGCTCGAGCTGTGGGCGATTGCAATAAAAGAAGCATGCGCGGTCGATCCGGCTTCGGTCGGCGCGATCGGCGGCGGCCGCCTCACCAACGAAGAAGCGTTTTTGCTGCAGCACGTCTTTCGCGCACAGGGCGTACCCAATCTCGATTGGCGCGGAGGCAGACAGCGCCAAGCGTCGCCGGGACGTAACGGCGGCAAACTCGTCGACCTGGAAAGCGCCGATGCAATCCTAGTGATCGGCGAATCACCGGCGGAGCGCGCACCGATCCTGGACCTGCGCATACGCAAGGCCGCCTTGCAAAAAGGCGCGAAACTCATTCGCATTGCGTCGACGGAGCGGCCGTATCCGGCTCCGATGCCCTCGATGGATGTCGCGACCGTTGCGGAAGCGGCAAAAAATCTGCCGAAAGGCGCGAAACGCATTGCGATCGTTTGGGACGGCTGTGACGGAGCGCTCGTTACATCGCTGCTCGAGAAGTTGCCGAAGGACGCGGAGCTTCTGACGTACGTCACCGGCGAGCAGGCGAACTCGCGCGGAGCCGAAGCGATGGGGATGCTGCCGTTTTGCAAACCCGGCTACGCAAACGCAGAGCGGGGTCTCGATGCGGCAGGCATGTTCGCGGCCGCTCGCGAGGGGCGGTTAGCCGTGCTTTCAATCTTCGGAGCGAATCCGGCGTTGCACTATCCGGGCATAGGCTCCGCCCTTGAAGGAAACGCGCGCACGCCGTTCGTGGTCGTAAGCGACCTTTTCATGACCGAAACGGCGCAACTCGCGACGCTCGTGCTGCCGGCGAAAGCCAGATTTGAAAAAACCGGTACGACGACCAATCTCGCCGGCGATGTTTTGCCGGTGAATGCGGCGCAGTCGCTCGAATCGCCGGCCGAAGCGCTGAGCGACCTCGAAATGATCGTCGCACTGGCGGAAAAACTCGGCGTCGATTTGCCGGTCGCGGAAGAAGTCGACGCGGCGGTGCTTCGACACCTTGCCTCCGCGCCGGAAGACTTTACGCTCGGCGACGAACGCTTCAACCCAGCCGGGGGCGCGGAGCGCCGGAGTCCTGAGCCAAGTCGAAGGGGCCGGAAGTCGCGTCACGAGGGGCTTACATTTAAAATCATCGTGCAAACGCGCATTTTCTCCGGTGGTGGAACGAGCGCACACGACGCGCGTGTTGCCGAACTTCGTCCGCTGCCCGAAGCCGCGCTTTCACCCGAAGATGCAGCCGAACTCGGCGTGGGCATCGGCGATTATATCGATTTGGAAGATGATGCGACGTTGCACGACCTGCTCGTCGAGGTTCGGCCGGGAATGCCGCGCGGATCGATCGCGCTGATCGGCGGCTTGCCCGACGGAACCGCGAACGTTTTCGCTCCGGACGCGACCGTTAGCATCACGAATATTCGGCGCGCGCCGGAGGAAGCGGCCGAACCGATCGGTGCGCAGGCGTGAACGGCTGGCTGACGCCGCAATCTTCCATTTGGTGGGCGGTGCTCATAAAGTGCGGATTGCTGCTGTTCGTCGTGATCACGACTTTTGCGTACGCCATGCTTTTCGAACGCAAGATCATGGGTTGGATGCAGCTGCGTCCCGGACCAAACCGCGTCGGGCCCTGGGGATTGCTGCAGCCGCTCGTCGATGCGGTCAAACTCATACTAAAGGAAGACTTGACGCCAAAGACTGCCGACCCGCTGATCTACCGGCTAGCTCCGTTCATCTCGCTCGTGACCGCGTTTTCGGTCTATGCCGTCATTCCGTTTTCCGAACCGGGACCGGGAAACCTATGGGCGGTCGGCGACGTCAATGCCGGCATTCTGGTGATTCTCGCGATCACGTCGATCGGCGTGTACGGCATTTCGCTGGGCGGCTGGGCTTCCGGATCGAAGTATCCGCTGCTCGGCAGCGTGCGCTCCACGGCGCAGATGATTAGCTACGAACTGGCGATGGCCATGTCGTTGATCGGCGTCCTGATTCTAGCGGGCACGACGTCGCTCGTCGGGATCGTGAACAGCCAAGCCAAGTTGTGGTTCTTCATTCCGCAATTCGTCGGGTTCGTGATCTATGTGATCACGGCCGTGGCAGAGACCAATCGCGCGCCCTTCGATCTGGTTGAAGCCGATGCGGAGCTCGTCGGCGGTTTCAACACTGAGTACTCCGGATTGCGCTTCGGTCTGTTTTTTATCGCGGAATATATCAACATGCTGACGGTTTCGTGCATCGCGACGCTGCTGTTTTTGGGCGGCTGGAATGCGGCCGGCGGTCTTACGATGATTCCCGGCATCGTGTGGTTCTTGTTGAAAGTGGCGTTCTTCATGTTCGTTTACATCTGGCTGCGCTCGACGTTCCCGCGGATCCGCTACGATCGCCTGATGGCCTTTGGGTGGAAAGTGCTCCTGCCGGTCGCGACGCTCAACCTGGTCGTAACCGCGTTTGTGGTGGCGGTGCGCGGATGAGCCGCAAAAAACTCTATAACGTCGGCGCGCTGCTGACCGGATTGGCCGTCACGTTCAAGTTCATGTTCAAGCGCAAGCCGACGATCCAGTACCCCTCGCGTAAGAAAAAGCACGCGCCGCGCTTTCATGGACTGCACGAATTGCGCCGCTACGGCGACGGCAAAGAGCGCTGCATCGGCTGCGAGCTCTGCTCGAGCGTTTGTCCGGCCAACGCGATAACGGTGATCGGCGCTGAAAACTCGCCGGGCGATCGCCGTTCGCCGGGGGAACGGTTTGCGGCGCGCTATGAAATCGACGAACTGCGCTGCATTTTCTGCGGAATGTGCGAGGAGGCATGTCCGACCGACGCGATCGTGCTGACGCCGCGCTTCGAAATGTCAGATTACCGGCGCGGCTCGTTCATTTATTCCAAAGATCGGCTGCTGGTGCCGCCGGAAGCCGGCACCGGCATGGCGCCCGACGATCGGCCTAACGGCATTCCGTCCGACCTCGGGCTTGTTGCGGAGATCAAGTCTACCGTGGATACGGATGAAGGCTACGACGCGACGTGGCGCGGCACGATTCTCAAAACGCAGACCAAAGGATTGGCCGGATGACGGTCGCGTTTTGGATCTTGGCCATATTGCTCGTCGCGTCGGCGATGTTCGTCATCACCGCGCAAAAGCCGGTCTACAGCGTGGCGGGCTTGCTCGCGCATTTTTTCTTCCTGGCGATCACATATTTCATGCTCTCGGCCGAGTTTTTGGCAGTGATCCAACTGATCGTCTACAGCGGCGCAATCCTCATGTTGTTCGTTTTCGTTATCGCGCTGCTATCGAGCGGCGTCGCGCCGTTTTCCGTCGGTCCGGACCGTCTGCCGAAGATCGCAGCGCCCGCAACGCTTATCGTCGCAGTGCTTCTAGCGTTCGTCGCTTACGCGATCTCACGCGAACCCGCGGTGACGCCGGTCTTGCACGGAATCGCCATCGGCCCGGTCGGTTCAGCCGGAGTTTTCGGCTCGGTTGCCGACTTTGGCCACGCGCTGTTCACCGCGAACTTGCTGCCGTTTGAAATCACTGCCTTCATTCTGATGGTTGCCGTTATCGGCGTCATTCTGCTGGCCGGCGATCACGTGCCGTACGTTCCGAACCGGCGCCGTGCTCGCATCGTCGAACGCGATATGCGCGAAGCGATCGTCCGCGCGGGAGAAGAGTAATGCATCCCAATCTCTTACCGGTCGCGTTGGCGAACTACGTGGGGCTTTCATCGGTCATTTTCGTCATCGGTGTAGCCGGCGTCGTGCTGCGCCGCAATCCCCTCATCATGCTCATGAGCATCGAGCTGATGTGGAATGCCGCGAATCTGTTGTTCCTGGCCTTTGCCCGCGCGTGGCTGAACAACGCCGGTCACATCTTCGCGTTCCTGGTGATCACCGTTGCGGCCGCAGAGGCTGCAATCGGGCTCGCCATCGTCGTCATCGTTTTCCGGAGCCGCGCGAACGTCGACGTCGACGAGATCGCGCTTATGAAAGGATGATCGACGCGGCAGTTATGCCCCATCCAGGAATGTGCGACATTTTCGAGCTCGACAGGATGTCGACTTCAAACCCTTCGACAAGCTCAGGATTTCTCGAAAGTGGACCGAGGCGCGCAGCGCCGAGTCCTGAGCAATGTCGAAGGGGGCGAAAAAACATGGAGGTTTTTTCGCCAGCGGTTCCGGGATGGGGCATAACTGCCGGGGTGATCGGTTCATGATGGGGATCGACGGCGCGTATCCGGTGTTGTTCTTTATCTGGCTCGTGCCGTTGGCCGGCGCGATCGTCAACTGGGCCTTCGGGCCGCAGTTGAAACGGAGTGCGGGCATCGTCGGCAGCGCCGCCATCGGCATTCCGTTCGTCGCAACGCTAGCGGCGTGGGGCATTGCGACGCAAACCAGCGGCACGACTGTCGGCGCGCATCAGCAGATGTTTTCGTGGATGCCCGGATTTGATTTCGGCCTGCTGCTCGATCCGCTCTCGCTGATTTGGGCGCTCATTATTACCGGCGTCGGCTTTTTGATCCACGTGTATTCGGTCGGCTACATGTGGTCCGATTCGGCGATCGCGCGCTTCTTTGCATACATGAATTTGTTCGTCTTTGCAATGCTGACGCTCGTGTTGTCCGATAACTTCGTCGGCTTGCTGGTCGGCTGGGGACTCGTCGGTTTGGCGTCCTATTTCCTAATCGGTTTCTGGTTCTTCAAGCCCACGGCGGTGACGGCTGCGCGCAAGGCATTCGTCATCAACGTCGTCGGCGACGTCGCGATCATGTTTGCGATCTTCATGATCTTCGCGAAGATCGGCTCGATAACGTTCGCGAATGTCTTCACGCATGTAGGCGCCCTTGATGGCTGGCTCTTCTGGACATGCCTGTTTTTGTTTATCGGCGCGGCCGCCAAGTCGGCGCAAATTCCGCTGCACACGTGGCTGCCCGACGCGATGGAAGGTCCGACACCCGTCTCGGCGCTGATTCACGCCGCCACGATGGTGACCGCAGGCGTGTATCTCGTTGCGCGCTGTTGGCCGCTTTGGAATGCTTCGCACAGCGCGCAATTGCTGGTGGGAACGATTGGCGGTTTGACCGCACTCATCGGAGCCGTGCTCGGCATCGCGCAGTGGGACATCAAACGCATCCTCGCCTATTCGACGATGTCGCAAATCGGCTACATGATCATGGGCGTCGGGGTGACCGCGTATCAAGCGGGCGTCGCGCATTTCTTTACGCACGCGTTTTTTAAGGCATGTTTATTTCTGGGCGCGGGAATCGTGATTCACGAACTTGCCGACGAGCAAGATATCCGGCGCATGGGCGGGATGCGCGCGCGCGCGCCCGTTGCGTTTTTTGCGATGTTCGCCGCGGTGCTTGCGATCAGCGGTTTTCCCGGTTTCGCCGGATTTTTCAGCAAGGACCAAGTGGTTTTCGGCGCCCTCGCGCACGGACACCCGTGGTTGTACGCGGTTGGGATCGTCACGGCCGGCATAACCGCGTATTACATGTTCCGTTTGTTTTTCGTGACGTTCTTCGGAACGTACCGCGGCAATATGGATCCGGCCCAGCTGGGCGTGGCCAATCCGGGCGAACCAACCGCGCACGAACCCGAGCACGGCGGATCGCACGCGCCCGCGTGGATAATGGCCGTCCCGGTCGCGATCCTCGGCGTTTTTTCGGTGATCGCCGGCTATGCGATGATCGGATCGAGCTCGCCGTGGTCGCGGCTTTTCGCGCAAACGTTCCCGTCTGAAAATCTGCCGCCCGTCGGCATCGGCGAAGGCTGGACCAGCGCGCTCCTCTTTGTCGTCATGGCCGCAGGCATTGCTGTCGCCTACATGCGTTACGCGACACCGCTCGCACTCGCAAATGCGCCCGAACGTTTACGGATCGAATCGGAACGCATGCCCGCCGTGCTGGTGAGATTGTTTTACTTCGACGACATCATCGACTGGGTGTTCGTCAAACCTTCGCAGGCGCTCGGAAGATTCTTCGGCGGCTGGTTCGACCCGGATGTCATCGACGGCGCGGTGCGCGGTTTGGTCGCGCTTAATATCGAGCTCGCCGCGATCGTACGCTACTTTCAGAACGGCCTGCTGCGCTCGTACGCGCTGATCGTCGTCTTCGGCGCGGCGTGCTTTGCAATCTATTACGCGCTGCAAGGAGCGGTGCGCTGATGGTCCTAGCACTGATCCTCCTGCCGAGTATCGCGGGCTGCGCTCTGTTCTTACTTCCGCGCGGCGAACGTTTATGGAGTCGAATGATAGGCTGCGCCGTTGCGGCAGTGACGTTCGCGTTGCCGCTGCTTGGGGGAAACGACGGAACGTTTGCCGTGCGTTGGCTCTCTCGGCCGTTCACCGCGTCACTGCACTTTGCGTGGAGCGGCATTTCGCTGTGGTTGGTGCTGCTGCTCGCGCTCTGCACGTTCTGCGCGATCCTGGCGACGAACCTAGCGCAAAGCCGCACCATGATCGCGTTGCTGTTGCTGCTCGAAGGCACGATGATGGGCGTGTTTACGGCGCGCGACATCTTGGCGTTCGCGCTCTTTTGGGATCTGATGCTGATTCCGCCGTTTTTCGCCCTTGTAGAGTGGGGCACGCATCGCGAAACGGCTTGGCGCTATCTCATCTACAATTTTTCCGGCGGGCTGACACTGCTGCTCGCGACCGCCGCCTTCGGCATTTTGAGCGGTTCGACCGACGTCATCGGCAGCTCGCATCAGTTTGCCGGATCGTGGGCTCCTTGGCTTTTTGCCGGGTTTGCCTTTGCGTTCGCGGTGAAAACGCCGCTGTGGCCGTTGCACACGTGGATGCCGGCCACGTATGCGGACACGCCGCCGCCGATGGTCGCGGCGATCAGCGCCGTACAATCCAAAGCCGGCCTGTACGGATTCATCGTCATCGTGCTGCCATTTCTGCGTGCGGCGATGGCCGATTGGCGCTGGCTGCTCGTCGCGCTGGCGCTGGTGTCGTTGTTGTACGGCGCCTTCATCGCGCTAACGCAAACGGATACCAAACGCATCGTCGCGTACTCGTCGCTCTCGCATTTGGGCCTCATCGTGTTGGCGATTGCCAGTTTCAACCCGATCGCCGTGCAGGGCGCGATCGTCTACATCGTCGCGCACGGGCTGTTCAGCGCGGCGCTCTTTTTGATTTTGGGCTACATGGAAGAGCGTGAGGAGACGCGGTCCATTTTGAATCTGGGCGGCCTGGGAGCGAATAACCCGAAACTCGCGGGCGCATTTACGATCGCCGCGTTGGCCGCGCTTGGATTACCCGGTTTGGCGGGGTTCGTGGGCGAGATCGTGATTCTCACCGGCGTTTTCAAAGCGGGATACGTCTGGCCCGCGCTGATCGCGTTGGTTCCGATCGTGGTTGCGTCGGCGTACATGCTGCGCTTGCTGCAAGATGCGATCAACGGTCCCGAAATCACCGCGCTGCCGCTCCGGCGCGATTTGACTTTTCTGGAAGGCCTGGCGCTCGCGCCGCTGCTCGCGGCGCTGTTACTCCTGGGAATCTATCCACACGCGATCCTTACGGCGATGGTGCGCTAGTGCCGAATTTCATCACGCACGAGGATTGGCTGGCCGTCTTGCCGCTGCTGATTGCGGGCGGCGGCGCGTTGATCGTGCTGCTGGTGGATTTGGTGTGCCCCAAACACGCGCCGCGCTACGTTTCGCACGCGATCGGAATCGCGGTGCTGCTCGCAGCCGGTGCGTTTGCGGCAACGACCTACGGCCGCAGCTACGATGCGTTCAACGGCGGCTTCGTGCTCGGAGGGTTCGCCGTCGTCTTTCAGGAGATCATCGGCGTTTCCGCCATCTTTTCACTGGCGCTCTTCGCGACGTTCGGCCGCGCCGATCGCATCGCGGGCATCACGGCGTTGATGTTGTGGAGCACGAGCGGCGCCATGCTGATGGCGGGCGCTGCAAACTTAATGACGATTTTCTTGGGGCTCGAGCTGCTTTCGCTCGCGTTGTATTGTCTGTGCGGTTTGGCAGAACGCCCAGCATCTCAAGAGTCTGCGCTCAAATATTTGATTCTCTCGTCGACCGCATCGGGTTTCTTGCTCTTCGGCATGGCGCTGCTCTTCGGCGCAACCGGAAGCGTCACGCTCGCAAGCCTCGCGCTGCCCGCAGTCGTTTCGAATCCGCTCTATTGGCTGGGCGGCGGATTCTTTTTGGTCGGTATTGCATTCAAGCTCAGTTTGATGCCGTTCCACGTGTGGTCGCCGGACGTGTACGAAGGCGCTCCGTTACCGGTCACCGCTTTTATGAGCGTCGTGACCAAAGCCGGCACGCTCGCGGTCTTTGCGCGTTTTGCTTACGTCGTTCCAAACGGACGCACATTGCTGCTGCCGTTTTTCGTCATCGCCGGCATCTCGATGATCGGCGGCAACCTCGCGATGCTCGCGCAGACGGATTTGAAACGCTTGCTGGCTTATTCGGGCATCGCGCAAGCCGGGTACATGGTGGCCGCGCTGGCGGGCGCGTCGGCGCTAGGCATACGGTATGCAATTTATTATCTGGCCGCATACATGTTTATGAACCTCGGCGCATTTGCCGTCGTCGCGCTGCTTTCGACCGACCGGGAAGAAGGCGCGCAGATCGCGGCTTTCCGCGGCTTGGCCCACCGCCGGCCGTGGCTGGCTGCGGCCATGAGTTTTTTTCTGCTGGCGTTAGCAGGCTTTCCGCCGACGGCCGGCTTCTTGGGCAAGATTTTGATCCTCTCGGCCAACGTGAACGCCGGATACGCTTGGCTTGCCGCGCTCCTGATAGTCGGCACCGCCATCTCGCTGTACGCCTACTTTAAGGTCATACGGCTGATGTTCGACCGTCACAAACTGCCCGGCCCAGCCGTTAGAACCAGCGCGCCGCTCGCATATGCGGGGGCTGTCCTCTGCGCGCTTTTTGTGCTGGCGATGACCTTCTATCCGCTTACACCAAGCAACGTATTGCCGCTAGCCAGATAGACCGATACAATAGGGAGGCGCGGCGCAAAAAAGAGGCGAGATCATGCAGCGATTCCTGTATGCGGTTTTGGCAATCTCCTGTTTCGTGCTGGCGCCGGCCACCGCCGTGCGCGCCGGGGGGACGATGGTCGTCAACCCGCAAGACCGAGCCGTCCTCCCTTCAAATCCCCAAGGAGCTGTTGACGCTGCCCGCGAGCGCGTCGCAGCGGGCGATCTCGACGGTGCCATCCGCGAGCTCGCAACCTACGTCTCCGGGCATCCAGGTGAAATCGGGCCGGAACGCTTGCTCGGCGACCTGTACTACCGGCACGGCGAGCTCGCCCGCGCCGAAGAGAAATACAAGCACATCCTAACCTATGCGCCCAAGGATAAAGAGACGCACAACCGGCTGGGCTCGGTTTACGCGACCGAAAACAGAGTCGATGCGGCGATCGACGAGTTCGATCGCAGTCTGCCCGGAACCGACTCCGTTCCCGACTTGGTGCGCTTGCATATTCGCAAAGGCGACTTCGGCCAGTACAAAAACGAGCGCGAAAAAGCTGCGATAGATTATCCAACCGATCCCGACGCGCAGCTCGAACTCGGCCAGGTATACTTGGCCGTGCATGAAACGGATTTAGCGCTCAGATATTTCCGGCGTGCGCTCGACGAAGATCCCGCTTCGCTCCAGGCGCTGAACGATATGGGACGCGCTTACCTCGATCTGCAGGATTACGACAAGGCGATCGACGCGTTCGGAAGCTGCCTGGGCAGAGACCCGAACAATTACGCATGCGCGGACAATTTGGGCGCGACCTATTTGGAGAGCAAACGCTATGCCGAGGCCGCAAACGTTTTGACGATCGCGCACCGGCTGCAGCCCGAACGGGGCGAAGCGCTAGTCAATATCGGCTACCTGTCCGATGTCAACGGCGATTGGAAACGCGCCGTCACGTATTACGTCCAGTCGGCGACCGTCTATCCGTATGCGCCCGAAGCATACATCAATCTGGGGCTCGATTACAATCAACATGGGTACTACGAGTTGGCGCAATCGGCGCTGCTCAAAGGCCTAGCGGTCGCGCCTGAAGACGGCCGGCTCCACTTCGTGCTGGGCGACGTGTACGCGCGTCAGGGAAATCAAGCCATGGCGGCCGCACAATTCAAGCTCGCCGCCGATTCTTACGATCCGGCGGTCGTATCGCTTGCCAAGGAACGCGTTGCAGCTCTGGAGCGTACGGGCTTGAGAATAACGCCTTAGCGCGAGGCGGCGACCGCGTCGATTTCGACGCGCGCACCTTTGGGCAGGCCGGCGACCGCTACGGTCGATCGCGCGGGTTTGTTGGCGTCAAAGTATGTGGCGTACACGGTATTGACGGCCGTGAAATCGTTCATGTCGATCAGAAACACTGTGGTTTTCACGACGTCCGTATAGCTCATGCCGGCGGCCGCCAGCACGGCGCCCAAATTTTTCAAGGCTTGGTCGGCTTGCGCGGCCGCGTCGGAACCGACGAGCTCGCCGCTCTGCGGATCCAGCGCGATCATGCCGCTGCAGAAAACGTGATCGCCGGCGAGGATCGCCTGACTGTACGGCCCGATCGGCGCGGGTGCTTTGTCGGAGCGAATCGTCTGGGCCATTAGCCTGCCCTGAGCGCAGTCGAACGGGCGGCTTCCGCTGACATGGTGCCCTTGAAAGACATCGGCGGTTCCTCGATGCCGAAGTTGCGCGCAGACAGTTCGGCGACCCGGCCGAGTTCTTCGCGCGTCAGCTGTGGAGTATCGACGGCTTTCGCGAATTCTACCAGTTGTTCGCGGTTGTAAATGTTCGGCAGCACGGTCATGACGCGGGGCTCGGTGAGCAGCCATTGGATGGCGGCTTGCCCGAGCGTGCGTTCGGGCGATTCCAGAAAGCGCAGCTGTTCGACTTTTTTCACGCCGTTGATGAGCCACGAACGCGGACGATGGCGGCGATGGTCGCCTTCCGGGAACACGGTGTCTTCGGTGTATTTGCCTTCGAGCATACCGCTGGAGTGCGGCACGCGGATCATATAGCCGGTCACTGCGCCGGCGTCATCCGCGGCTCTGATTTGCTCGTTTCCCGGATATTGCTCGAGCATGTTCCAGATGATCTGCAGCGAGGAAACGTTGCGCTTCTTGACCGCGTCGATGCCCTCGTAGAGCCAGCCGATAGCCGGGCCCAACGCGATGCCGTACATGCGAATCTTGCCCTCGGTTTTTAACGTATCGAGCAGAGCGAAGAGCTCGTCGTTGTCGATTTGCGCGAGCCGCGCATTGTGCAGCTGGTAGATGTCGATGCAGTCGGTTTGCAGCCGGCGCAGCGACTGTTCCAGCGCGAAGCGCACGAACTGCGGAGAGATATCTTGCGGCAGCTCGCGCTCACCGCGTTTCTCGCCGGCACTATTGTAAAAATCGTACCCGAACTTGGTGGCATAGACGACGCGATCGCGGCGGTCGCCAAACGCGGCCGCGAGCTGTTCTTCGCTGCGCCCGTTTCCATAGACGTCGGCGGCATCGAAAAGCGTGACTCCAAGTTCGAATGCTTCGTGCAGCAGAGCGACGGCTTCGCTCTCCGTTTTTTTGCCCCACCAGTCCGTGCCGGTGGTCCACAAGCCGAAGCCGACTTCGCTGACCGTTACGCTGCTGTTGGGGTAGGTCCGGTATCGCATTGCCTTAATATACTCCGTCGTGAGCGACTTCGCTGCCGAGTTTGCCGCTGTTGGGGCCTGGATCGATCGCTACCTTTCGAATGCGCGCGATTATCCGGTGCTCTCGAAGGTTTCGCCGGGCGAGGTAGCCTCCCGTCTGCCGTCCTCTGCGCCCGAACAGCCCGAACCTTTCGAGTCGTTGATGGCCGACTTTCAGTCGGTGATCCTTCCGGGCATCACGCACTGGAATAGCCCCCGTTTCTTTGCGTTTTTTGCGACCAGCGCCGCCCCGATCGGAGTTTCGGCCGAAGCGCTGGCCGCCGCGCTTGACGTAAAAGCCATGCTCTGGCGAACATCGCCGGCCGCGACCGAACTCGAAGAAGTCGTGATGCGTTGGCTGGCGCGCCTCATCGGGTTGCCTGACGCCTTTACCGGAATCATCTACGATACGGCTTCTATTGGCGGCTTCACCGCGCTGGCCGCCGCGCGGGAATCGCTCGAACTCGATATTCGCGAGCGCGGCATGTCCGCGCGCGATCTGCCGCAACTGCGCGTCTACGTGACCGATGAGACGCATTCGCACATCGAAAAGGCCTGCATCGCTCTCGGCATCGGGCGCGCGAACGTTGTGCGCGTCGAAACGGACGGGGAGCTACGCATGCGACCCGATGACTTAGCGGAGCGTCTCGATGCGGATATCGCAGCCGGTATGCGGCCGATGGCGATCGTCGCAACGGTCGGCACGACATCGACGACGTCGTGCGATCCGGTCGAGGCAATCGCGAGCATCGCGCGCGAGCGCAACGTTTGGCTTCACGTCGATGCCGCCTATGCGGGCGCCGCTGCCATCATGCCGGAGTTTCGTTCGATTCTCGCCGGCGCCGAACACGCGGATTCCATCGTCGTTAATCCGCACAAATGGCTGTTCGTGCCGATGGATTGCTCGGCGCTCTACGTTCGCGATCCCGACATGCTGCGCCGCGCGTTCAGCATCGTGCCGGAATACGTGCTGCAGCACCGCGACGCTTCCTCAGGCACGAATTTCATGGAATACGGCTTGCAACTGGGACGACGGTTCCGCGCGCTGAAACTCTGGTTCGTCCTGCGCTACTATGGCGCCGAAGGTTTACGCGAACATTTGCGTCGTCACATCGTGCTCGCGCAAGAATTCGCCGGCTGGGTTGAAGCCGAAGCGGATTGGGAGATCATGGCTCCGCATCCATTCTCTGTCGTCTGTTTTCGCTATGCGCCGCCCGGCGTGGACGAGGACGCTGTTGAGGCAGTCAACACAATGATTCTCGACCGTGTAAATGCGACGGGCCAAATCTTCCTGTCACACACGAAAGTCCGCGGCCGCTACGCATTGAGATTGGCTATAGGTAATGTCGCAACGACTCGCGACGATGTAGCGCTTGCATGGAGTCTATTACGTGGACAGACGTTAGAACTTTGACTTGATTTAGCTGACAGATGGGCCGCCGCCGGTGGCCTCTTGCGCCATTTGAACAAATTGTTTATCATGAAAAAGGGTGTAGCGTCGGAATGTCTTTCGGGGATTCATTATGCGCCATGTTGTTCTCGCTGGTGTTTCTTGTTTGTTGGCCCTCGGATGGTGGACCAGTCAGATCAACTACGCTCGGGCCCAAACCCCAACCGTTCCAGGTTCAGCAGGTCCAGCGCATTATCCGACCGGCGATTGCTGGATTGATTCTGCGACAGGCAAACGCGTCTCCACCCGTCCCTATGGCACTGGGTTCGGCCCTTTAACCGATCCAAATCATGCCCACAACGATACGACTGGCCAAAATTATAACCAAGAACCAAATGGCAATTGGATTGATTCGCAGACCGGTCAATCCGTCGATACCCGTCCCGACACCGGCCCGCAGAGTAGCCCTCTAACGGATCCGAATCGCGCTCACAACCAAACCACGGGGCAGAACTATGTTCGTGTTCCGTGTCCGCCGCCGGCCACAGCATCGAACGCGACCGCTTCTCCAACGCCCGCGCCGGTACCGCGGCCGCCAATCGGCGAAGCCGGCTTAGACTTCGCTCATTTCAGTCCCAGCGCCGGTGCGAGCGGGGACCAATTCGGCTTATCGGGTTCGGCGCTGTTCCCAACCGGCAATCTCAGCTTGCTGCTCAATGGTTCGTACCACAACACCACCGTGGGCGGACTGAGGACGGCAAATTGGACATTGGGTGTCACGCCTTTCCTAGTGAACGGCCTTCGCCTGCGATTGGGACCGTCGGTCTGCTACCAGTCGAATTCCGCCGGTTCGAGCTCCATTCCGACGTACAACTATGGCTTCTACGGCGAATCATATACCGATAAACAATTCACACTCGGCGCGAAAGCGGGCGGATTCTCAAGCAGCTCCGGCGGAAGCAGCGGGTGGTACTCGGGAATCGGCACAACGTATTACCCGAATCCCAATTTCGGTCTGAGCGCCGGCATCGATTACAATCGCGTCACCACTTTCGGCGGCTCCAGCGAAACAGACTACTCGCTCGGCCTCGAGAGCCAGCTGTCCCGCAAGTCACCGGCTTCACTCTACCTGCGGACCACCTACGGCGCATTCACCGGATTCAGCGTGACGAAGGTGAACGCGGGTTTGAACTTTCATTTCAATGGCGGCGGAGTCAATACGTTGGCCGACAGCCAGCGCACCGGGGTACCCGCTACGCCGCAATGCATGACCGCCTTACGGTTTCAGTTTTAGGATCGTCGCTAGTACAACCGCAAGTACGCGCGGTGTTCCCACGGATGAACTGCGCGACGGTACCGTTCGTATTCTGCAAGTTTGGCATCGCGGAACGCATGATAGATGTGATCGCCGAGCGCGGCGCGGACGACGGGATCGTTATCGAGTTCCGTGATTGCCTGGCGCAGCGATTTCGGGAGCGTACCGATGCCACGTTCGTGGCGTTCGCGTTCGGCCAAGTCGTAGGTCGAACCGACGAGCGGATCGCCGGGGAGAAGATGCTGTGCGACGCCGTCGGCCAGCGCTCCAAGCAAAACTGCGAGCGAAAGATATGGGTTGCCGGCCGCATCCGGGCTGCGCATCTCCAACTCGGACGGCGAGCCTGTCCTGAGCGAAGTCGAAGGGCGGGGAACGCGCACGAGCGCGTTGGCGCTACGCTCGGACCACACGGTGTAGATCGGCGCATCCCATGCGTTGACCAACCGTTTGTACGAATTCACGGTCGAATTGCAGACCGCGGTCAGCGCGGGTGCATGCGCGAGCAGACCGCCGATCATATAGAGCGTTTCGGGCTGCTGTTCGGCTGAGACGCGGAAGTTGACGTGCAGCCCGCTGCCCGCGCGGTCCTCGATCGGCTTGGGCATGAAGGTCGCTTCCAAACCGCGCGCGGCCGCAACGTGTTTGGCGATCGACCGGAGTGTCACCAGCGCGTCTGCGGCGGCGAGCGGATCGCTGTGCGGAAAATCGATCTCGTGCTGTCCGGGACCGTGCTCGTGATGCGAACTCGCAACTGCGACGCCCATCGTTTGCAGCGCCGCGACGATCGCGCTGCGCGCGTCCTCGCCGCGATCGTTGGCGGAAAAATCGAAGTACGAACCGACGTCGGCGGTCTTGGTCGAGCCATACTCGCTATCCAACGCCTCGAACAAGTAAAATTCGACTTCGAGCGCAACCGCGATACCTTCGAGCGAAGCTTTGGCTTCTTCGATCGCGCGCTTGAGCGTCGTGCGCGGACAGCCTTCGAACGGCGATCCGTCCGGCATCGCAATGTCGCACAGCAAGCGCGCTTCGGGCAGTTCGGGCGTTGACCAAGGATAGAGCGCGAATGTCGAGGGATCGGGGCGCAGCACCATGTCGAGCTCTTCGCCGCGCACGAATCCGTCGATCGATCCGCCGTCGAAGGTGACTTTGCCGTCGAGCGCGGCTTCGAGTTCGGTCGCCGGAATCGAGACGTTCTTTGCGACGCCGAGCACGTCGACAAAGGAGAGCCGGACGAACCGGACGTTGCGATCCTTGGCCAGGCGCAAGACCTCGCGCTTGCCGGCCGCGCGCCGGGAATCGCTAAGCGGTAAGTGCATCGATCGCGATCGCCATTCTCAGCGTGAGCTGGTCGTGAGGGTCGTCCAATTTGCAGCCGCAAATCTCGCCGATTTGGCGAAGCCGGTAGAAGACCGTGTGGCGGTGGACGTTTAATTCGGCGGCCGCCGTTTTAACATTTTCGCCGACGGAAAAATACAGGCGCAGCGTTCTTTCGAGTTCCGTCTGGTGTTTTTCGTCGTAGGACCGCAACGGCGCAAGGATGCGCCGCGCGAAATCGCGCATCGCGTTACCGTCGCCGCCCGAGAGCAACAGCGGGTACCCGCCGAGCTCTTCATAAATTGCGACGCGACCCGAACCGTACAGGCGCCGCGAGATCGTAAGTGCGGCTTCGGCTTCGGTGAGCGAACGCTGCAGCGAGAGGGACGCCACGCGCGTTCCGACTCCGCCCGTAATGCGAACCTCCAGGTGTTGTTTCTGGAGGTTTCGCTGCAACAGTGCCGCAGCGGCGCGCGTGTTCGACGCATCGACCTCGCGTGAAGCCGGAACGAAAATGACGAGCGCGCCACTGCGCGCGAGGAAGCCGGCATCGCCTTCGCCGCCGCGAAACGTTTCCAAAACCGCGACGCGAAACGCGACGGCATCGACGTTCTCGGCTTCGAGTGCGACGGCCACGTAATGCGTCGCAAGCGCAATACCGCGCGAGGCTGCATCGTCGCGCGCGGCGACCGGGTCGTGGTAGGTCTGCGCGACGAGCTGCTCCCAGAACGCGCGGCGCCGCCCGGGCTGTGCACCCGATTCGCGTGCCAGTTCGACCGCAATCGCGCTCGCAGTCAAGCGCGCAGCGTGTTCGAGCTCGTCGAGATCGCTTTGGCCGAAAATTGAAAGGCGCCCTAGGCGTGTGTCGCCGGTGACGATCGCGATGGTCCGTCCCGCATAACCGTTGCGCAGCTTTTGGAAGTCCGGCGGCGCATCGTCTTGCAGAAGCGGCTGCACGCTGCTGGGCACGCCCGTACCGCCAGCGGCGGCGAGGTGCCGCCACCGTGCGTCTTCCACGAGCACGCCGACGTTCGTGCGCTTCGCAAGGTGGCCGGCTAGCGCTTTCGCTCCGCCGCCCCCCGCCGCGATGCGCGCGAGATCTTCAGCAAATGCGACCAATTCGTCGGCCGTCATGCCGCATTCTTCGGGTGGTAGCCTACGAACCCATCGCGGGGAAGAGCAGCTGCACGGAAGAGACGAGCGTGAGCAGGCCAACGATAACGACCGTGGCCCAGGCGATCAGATTGAAGGCCCATCCGTTCGTCCATTTTCCCATGAGCCGCTTGTTATTGATCAGCAAGAGCATAAGGATAAGCACGACCGGCAGCAGCATACCATTGGCCACTTGCGACCCGAAAATGATCGTCAGCAGCGGAGACCCGGGAATGATGACGACTATCGCGCCGATTGTAATAAGCGTCGCGTAGAAGATGTAGAAGATGCGCGCGTCGCGGAAACGGTGGTCGACGCCGCGTTCAAACCCGAACGCTTCGCACACGTAGTAAGCGGTGGATAGCGGCAAAATAGATGCCGTGAAGATCGCTGCATTCAATAAGCCGAGCGCGAAAAGTAACGAGGCGAAACGGCCGGCCAGCGGCGCGAGCGCGGCAGCGACGTCGCCGGCGTTGCTGATGACGATGGGATGCGCGGCATGCAGGTTGTGGAGGTAGATTGTCGCCGCGCTGGCGACGATGATGAAATACGCGATGACGTCGGTGACAAGGCAGCCGACGACCACGTCGGCGCGCGAATAACCGTAACTTTGCTCGTCTACGCTTTTTTCGACAACGGCAGCTTGAATGTAGAATTGCATCCATGGCGAGATCGTCGTCCCGATCACGCCGATTGCCATCAGCAGATATGCCTTCGTGGCCGTGAAGTGCGGAAAGAACGTTTGCCGAATAACTTGATGCCAATCGGGATGCACGAGGATTCCGCTGATGACATAACTGATGTAGACAAAGCAAAAGACGAAAAAAATGCGCTCGACGATCTTACGCGTTCCGCTCGTGACTGCCGCAAAAACGAATACCGCCGCCAGAATGACGAGCAGATCGGTAAAGAGCTCGGTCGGTAGGAAGCGCGGGATGTACCCGTGCAGGATCGGAGCCGCGGACGCGATGCCGGCAAGCTCCGCCGCCGTGTTGCCGCGATCGCCCAGCACGAAGAAGAGCAGCACCCAGAAGGTTACCTTGACGCCGAAATTCTCGCGGATAAGGTCGGCCAGGCCTTTTCCGGTGACGGCCCCCATGCGCGCGAACATCTCCGGCGTCACGATCAACGCGACGGTGACCGGAATCAACAACCACAGGAGCGAGTAGCCGAATTGCGCGCCGGCTAGGGAATACGTCGTGATGCCGCCGACATCGTTGTCGGCGTTGGCGGTAATGATGCCGGGTCCGATGATCGAGAAGAAGATCACCAGCGAGCGCAGCATGGCACGCCGGCGCAGCTTCATTGCTCTTGCTTCGGCGACCGGTAGGTGACGCGCGGCAAGTTTCGTGCGACGTGCTCCGGAACGATCGCATCGATTGCATCGTCAACGGTGACGATGCCGAGCATCTTGCCTTCGGCGTCTACAACCGGCACCGCCAGCAAATCGTAGCGTGCAATCGCGGCGACAACCTCATGGGCCGGCGTTTCCGGCTGCACCGTGACGAGTGTGGCGTTCATGACCTTGTCGATCGCCGCCGTCGGCAAAGCCAGCAATAAGTCGCGCAACGTGACGACGCCTAGCAACTGTTCCTGGCCGTCGAGGACATAGAGATAGTAAACAAACTCGGTTTTAGGGGCGATTTCGCGGAGCTTGTGGATCGTCGCCTCTGCCGTGCGATCGGCGTAGATCCAGACGTAATCCGTCGTCATCAACCCGCCGGCGGTATCGTCTGGGTATTTTACCAATTCGCGCAACTCGCCCGCGGTGCGTTCATTCATCTCGGCAAGCAATTCGGACTGCCGCTCTTCGGGTAGTTCCCCGAGGAGATCGGCTGCGTCGTCGAAGTCCATCTCTTCGATGATGTCGGCCGCGCGTTCGGTGCCGATGTCCTCGATCAAAGATTTACGGACATCGGTTTCCAAATGTTCGAATGCGTCGGCAGCTGTCTCATCGTCAAGTTGATCTATGACTGCGGCGGCTTCGCGCTTGGAGAGATCCGAGATGACCTCGGCGAGCTCGCTCGGATGCAGGCGCGCAAGTTTGCTCTCTTTTACAGAGAGGTGCACTTGCGACGGATTCTTCTCGCGAATGGGTGCGACCGAATCCCACGCGATCATCGTACGCGGTATATTGCGAGAGATACGCGGCGTGAAACGCCGGCCAAACCCGCGCAGCCCGAGGCGGCGCAGCAGCCCGCCGACGCCCACGTCAGCTGCGACGACACGCAGTTTTCCGCCCGTGTTCGCCAACTCGATGTCGTTGATGCGCACAACCTTGCGGCCGTCCACGTCGACGATCTGTTTGTCGAGCAGATCAAGGACGAGGTAGAGCGTCTCTTCGTCCCGCGGCGCCGGCACCTTGGGCGCAGCCGTGAGTGCGACGGCGCCCCCCGCGTCAACATCCGCAACGGTGTCCATGGGCGCGAAGCGGGGCCCTTGCGTCGTTTTGATCACGAGTCCGTCGACTTCCGGAAACGTTTGATCGGGGTTGTTGACGAGAAAATCGGTAACTTTGCCGATCGGCAGCTCGTTGACGGTCGCGCGCCGCCCGACGAGCTCGGAAACGAATCCGTCCTGAAACGCCATCTCGCTGCCTCCTTTCGTTTAACAGGCGTATCCGCGCTGCGCGCTCCACGCCCCCCGCCGGTCAAACCGTCGGGGCCCCCGGCCTTCGGCCCGTCTGCATCGCCATTTTCAGACGTGCAAAAAACAAAAAACCGGCTCGCTGGGCGACCGGTCGTGGCGTGGAACGGCGAGCGCGTTCTATACCCCAATCGCGTCTGCTTTGGCACCACGCGCCGTAAAGCCCCGATGGGCTTAGCCGCATTAGACGACGCCTTAGATCGGCGAAGTCTGGTCTACCCGCTTGGCGTCTCTCGACGTTTCCGGGCAGCGGCCTGTGTTTCGCGTGGACGCCTCACCTAGCGAGGTATCCTCTCTTTAGTATAGGCGGTGCGGTCAACCCGGCCGGGTTCTCGTAGGAGGAAGAGCCTGCTTACCCTCGCAACGGCCGTCAGCATGCGCGCCATTCTCTTCTTTATTGCGTTTGTAACGGCTATGACTTCAGCCGGCTTGCCTACGCGTGCCGATACGACGGCGCCGGCGCAATTCGTGAAATCGTTCTATGTTTGGTATCTGAGCGGGCTCTCGTTGCCTAGTCGAGATTTCATGAGCCCGCGCACCGACTTGACGCGGTACATCACATCCGGGCTATTGCGCAGGCTGCGTTATGCACAAACGCATAGCGGTGACACCGGGCTCGACATCGATTATTTCATGCAAGCCCAAGACTTGGATCCGGCGTTTCGAGCCAAGCATATTCCCGGCTGGCCCAGCCGGATTAAGACCAGTGTTTTCGGCTTCGCGGATGGCGCAGCAACCGTTGCTGTCACGTTTAAGGGCGTTTATTTCGATGACAAGCTCCGGGTTCGCATCATTCGCACGAATGGCGAATGGCGCATTGATTCAATAAAATCGTTGCAGCAGTAGAGATCCTTGCGTCAGGCGCCGTTGATCTGGCCCATCGCGACCCGGTAGCATTCGCACGAAGCCGATTCGAGACCGTCGGCATCAACGATCGTCACGTGCCCTCGCCGGTAGCGAATGAATCCGGCTTGCTGCAGCGCCCCGGCGGCAATGCTCACCGCGGGGCGATGCACGCCGAGCATCGTCGCCAGAAACTCCTGAGTCAGCGTGAATTGATCGGAACCAACGCGATCGTATGTTAAGAGGAGCCAGCGCGCGCAGCGTTCGGTGAGAGTATGCAACCGGTTGCAGGCGATGGATTGGCCCATTAAAGTAACCGCACTACGCGCGTAGCGTTGCGTGAGCGATCGCAGCTTTCCGTCGTTTGCCAGGCATTCTTGGAAAGCGTCCAGCGACATGCGCTTTGTGTCTCCGGGGACCTGGCAGAACGTTTGGCTGGGCGCGCTGTCGCTTCCCAGAAGCACTTGCAGGCTTCCGGTAAGCCCTTCGCGCCCGGTCGTGTCGATCTCGACGCCGGCACCGTCCTGCATCAACATCACGACCGAAAATACGCAGCTGGTCGGAAAGTAGATGTGCGATAGCTGCTCACCGGGCCGATAGATGATCTCCCCCGGCTTATAGGTGACGTCTTTGAGGTGAGGCTCGAGCGAACGAAATTCTTCCGGGGGCAAGGCGTCGAGAATTCGGTTCCGCGTGGGGCCTGATATTGGGATCACTCCCTTCTGCTCCGTGCAGGGTTAGCGGAGGCACCCTCTTGCGCCTGGGCCATCGATTCGTAGAGCTCGAAGACCTTATCCAAACCGCAGATTTGGAAGATACGCTGCATCGAGTCGTTGGCGCCGGCTACGCGCACGATGCCGGCGGTCCCCCGCTCGACCATATGTTTTTTGAGCGCCATCAGAGAGCTCAGCACGCTGGAGTCGAGATAGGTGGCGTCCCGAAGATCGATGACGGCTATATCGGCGCGTTCCGCGCCGGCGAGTAACCTTTCCAGCTCCGCTTTTCGTGAAAAATCGAGGTCGCCGACGAGCTTCACCACGGATGAGGTCATCAATGCACCAGGGTACTAGGCCCACCGTCCTGCGGTCTGTACAGGTGCGGACGCTTGCTCGCTCTACGTTTCGGGATGTCCCGACGCGCTGCCGCAGAAGGGCCTCCCATGCCGCGGCCCGATCCGGTAGGAACCGCCCTCGAAGCCGCGCGTCTGGCGGGTGGCATTCTCATGGAACGTATCGATGCGCCGCTCGAGATCCGTGAAAAGGGCCGCCGTGCCGACCTGGTCACGTTAGCCGACGGAGCCAGCGAACGCGCCGTTGTCGAGCGATTGCGCGCGGATTTTCCCGACGCCACCTTCCTGGGAGAAGAAGGCGGCCTGCAAACAGGCACCTCGCGCGAACGCTGGATCATCGATCCGCTCGACGGCACGACGAATTTTGCCCATGGCTATCCGTTATTTTGCGTATCGATCGCGTTCGAGCGCGACGGCGAGGTCATCGCCGCCGTGATTTACGCGCCGGCCATGAAAGAATGCTTCGTCGCGCAGCGCGGCGCCGGCGCGACGCTGAACGAACATCCCATCCGCGTTTCCACGATCGATAGCATGTCGGCATCGCTCGTCTGCACGGGCTTTCAGCCCGCACGCTATGAAAGGAACATGCGCTATTTCGATGCGGCATCGCAGATGACGCAAGGCGTTCGCCGGGACGGGTCGGCGGCTTTAAATCTCGCGTACGTAGCCGCCGGCAGATTCGATCTGTTTTGGGAGTTCGATCTTCATCAGTGGGACACGGCCGCCGGGGCCCTGCTGGTGCGCGAAGCGGGCGGGCGCGTTTCAACCGTTGAGGGCGAAGCGTGGACGCTCGAAAGCGAATCGGTGCTTGCCGGCAACACCCGCGTTCACGCCGAAGCGAGCGACCTTTTTACGCGCTTGCGTTAAGTCGTCAGGCCTTAAACGCGAAGTAAACCGCGCCGATGATAAAAAGGTAACTGACGGCATAGTTCCATTTAGGGACCTGTCCAAAAACAAGGAACGCAAAGAGCGTAAAAACGATAAGCGTCACGACCTCTTGGACGATCTTGAGTTGAGTCAGGTTCAAAACGCCGTAACCGATCCGGTTGGCGGGAACTTGGAAACAGTATTCGACGCAGCGCGATCGCCCAGCTCGCGAGAATTGCAAGAAGAAGGGGACTTTTCGGGTATTTCAGATGTCCGTACCATGCCACGGTCATGAAGAAATTGGAGCCGACTAATAGCAGCACGGTGGCTGCGATAGGATAGCGCGAAAGTAGTTCGGTCATGTCAAGCTCCTCTTATCCGTGATTGCGGTGAAACAAACGTCATCAAATTTTAACCGGTGGCGATTAACTCGCGGCGAGTCCAAGCTTCGTCACGCAATTTTATTGCCGTGGCGACGGTACGCGCGCTCCACGCCATGATCCATGCAATCGGCACGCCGTACAATCCGATGTGAAAAATCCTAATGCAGAGATACGAAACGGGAACCACGAGGATGCCGGTGAGGATTCCGACTGTCAGCGAGAATCGCGTATCGCCCGAGGCGCGAATCGGTGACATCGAAACCATTTCGTAACCTTTGAGCGGAAGCGTCAGCATATGAAGCGCGAGCGGCAGCGCGGCCGCGGATGCGACGACCGTGTTGAGCGTGAAGATGTATGCCAGAGGCCACGCCAATGCTGCGCAGACCGCGCCGGTAAGCGTGGTCAGCCAAAACGAAACGGTGCGCGCGCGCGAGAAGAAAGACCGCGCACCTTCAAGGTCGCGGGCCCCTAGGCGTTGTCCGATAACGGTTTGCGCCGCGGATTGTAGCGGGCTTGGAACGACAAATGTAAGATCGGAGACGATGTTGAGCGCGCGGAATGCCGAGATGGCGATGGGGCCGAGCGGAGCGAGCATCGCCACGATGAACGAGTCGGGAGCGATGACCGCAAACAAGAACGCGACCTCGGGCAATCCGAGGCGCGCGCATTCCAGCGCCAGCCGCAGATTCAGATCGAACGACGCGAATACCTGATAAATCGGCCGCCGCCACGTGTAGACGAGGGCGCAAAGGCACGCGATCGTTTCGGAGAGCAGTGAAGAGATGCCGGCGCCCACGATGCCGAGCGGATGATGCGTTCCCCAGCCTAACGCCAAAATTAGGAGCAGCGGAATGTGTACGACGTTTACGATTGCCAGCACGAGCACACCCAGCACGCGGTTGCCCGCGGCTCCCAATCCAACGATCAGCGTTCCGGAGATCGCGATCGGTAAAAGCGAAACGCAGCGAAGTATCAGATAGAGCGAACTTTGATGGGCGCTCGGCAGATGCCCGACCATGGCGTTGATGACGATCGATGCGAGCGGCAAGCTCAGCAGCGCGCAGACCACCGCGCTGACGAACGGCACCAGGAAGCCGGCGCGCACCGTTTTCCCAAAGTTCTCCAAGTCGCGCGCGCCGATGCGCTGCGCCGCGATTATGGACATGCCGCTGAAGAATCCGAAGATCGCAAAAGCTACCGCGGTAAAAACCGTAGTCGCGCCCGTCACCCCGGCCAGCGCGACGGCGCCCAGACTCCCGATCGCGATCGTATCGACAACGCCCAGCAGCTGATCGCCCAGCATCGTAAACGCGATGGGAAGCGAAAGGCGCCGAATCGCGGCGCCCATATTGCGATGGTCGACCAACATTTCCAGTTAACGCAGATCGTCGAGCGCTTCGAAGAATGCGCCGATCTCATCGTCGGTCGTGTAAAAATGCGGCCCGACCCGGATGCCGCAGCCTGGACGATAGTCCACGAAGATCCGGCGCTCGATCAGCGCGCGATAGACTTTTTGCGATTCGGGAAAATCGATCGCGATCCAGCCCGTGCGCTTCTCGGGCTGCAATGGTGTATTCACACGCAAACCTCGTTCGAGCGCAAGCTCCACGATCGAGCTGGTCAACCGGATGTTGTGTTCGCGAATCTTCTGTACGCCCACGTCGCGAATCAGGTCGTGGCCCGGCTGCGCGGCCATGTAGCCGGGAATCGTGGGCGTGCCCGTTCCCCAGCGGTACATCGAGGGCGCCCAGACCATCGGCGCCGGTTCGAATGCAAATGGCCGCGCATGCGCCATCCAGCCGGTAACCGCCGGTTCGAGCCGTTCGCACAACTCGGGCTTTACATAGATCCAGCCGCAGCCTGCCGATCCGCAGAGCCACTTGTGGCTTCCGCCGGTGACGATATCGAGATCCCATTCCGAGACGTCGTAGGGGTAGACGCCGGTGGTTTGATAGGCGTCGACGCAGAGCAGCGTTCCGGTCTCGCGGCAATGCGCTTGGATCGTGCGCACGTCGCACAGCGCGCCCGAAATATAGTATGCGTGCGAGAGTACCGCGATCGCGGTGCGTTCGGTAATGGCCGCAATGATGCGTTCGGCCGAAACCGTGCGCCCGTCGTCCGAGGGAACGATGCGCGGCTGCGCGCCGAAGCGCTGCCACTCGGTCCAGACGTAGGTCAACGACGGGAACTGCAGCGCTTCGTAGACGACTTCGTTGCGCGGCGCTTCAAATCGCAGCGAGGTCGCCAGCGCGGCCTGCAACACCGAAACGTTGGGCGCCAGAAAGACGCTGCCGGGCGGAGCGCCGATGATGGCACCGATGCCGTCGGCAATCTCGGTGATGCGCGGCAACCAGCGCTCCCACGCCTCCGGTCCGTCCGCCGACCATTCCTCGAAGTATCGATCGAGTGCGGCTTTTACGTCGCGTGGCGCCGCGCCCATCGAATGGCTGACTAAATACGTAGAGTTGGCCAAAATCGGAAACCGGTCGCGCAGCACCGGAACTGTGGCTAACACGTCGTCACGTCAGTAGCCCCTTCCCAAGTACGTGCGCACTTCCCACAGCTCGGGAAAGAAGCGGTTGTCGAGCGTCGTCGCGAGGTACGTCGCGCCGAGCGAACCGCCGGTGCCCCGCTTGGCGCCGATCATGCGCTCGACCATGCGGATGTGGCGTCCGCGCCACAGCAAGAAGCGTTCGTCGAACTCGATCAGCTCTTCGAGCAGCAGATACAGGTCGTAGTGGTCTTTGCTCGCGGAATAGATCGTGCGGAATGTGGCGACGAGTTCGTCGTGCGTCCCAACGGCAAACCCGCGGCCGCGCAGATACTCGTTGACGCGATCGTAGAGCGACGGCTCGGCCAGCCGGCGCTCCAAACGCGCTCGCTGTTCATCGTTCATCTGAATGTGTTTGAGCATCTCCGTATTGCGCAGACCCGCTATGAACTCTATTTCGCGAAACTGCAGCGATTGAAAGCCGCTGGCCGGATTGAGGTTGTCGCGGAAAGCGTTAAATTCATGCGGCGTCATCGTTTCGAGGATGTCGACCTGCGTCTCGATCAGGCGCTGAATCGGATCCATCCGTTTGAAGTGCTTGGCCACCTTCAGCAGATCGCCCGCCGCCAAGTCGCGCATGACGGCTTCGATCTCGTGCAGCAGCTGCTTGAACCACAGCTCGTACACTTGATGAATGATGATGAAGAGCATTTCGTCGTGATGCGGCGGCGACGAGAGCGGCTGCTGTAACGAGAGCAGTTCGTCGACCTGTAGGTAGGCGCCGTACGAAAGCTGCTCTTTGGCCGGATCGGGCGTCATGCCGAGACGTTTTGCCGGACGAGCCTAGGGGGCCCGCCGCGCGCGTGCGCGAAAAGCGCCGCGTGCGTATCGTTTCTCGCTTCGCCCTGCCGGCCTCGGTCTTGCTGGCGGCGTGTTCCGGCCAGCAGGCTGCTGCCCCAAGCCCCACACCGAGTCCGCTCCGGAATCCCTTGAGAGTTGCGCTCTATCCCCGCGCGACCGTTATCGCGGTGCATTCTTTCAAGCAGAACGTCACCGCGCAGCAAACCCGCCGCACCATCTTCGAGGATGGCGCGGGCACGTACGACGGAACCGAGGTAGTGGCGGCCAGCGACGCGTCCTTTATCAAGCTGTCGTCATGGGTGCATCATTTTGGAACGCACCCGGCCGGCACGATCCAAGACTATGGTCTGGACTACGCCGTTTTTGAGCGCGGCAGCGGTAAAACGAAGCATGGAGTGCTCGTTATCGTGATGGATCCGAAGGTAGTCGATCGACAATTCGGCTCGGTGCTGGGAATGATGGGCAACTATCGATCGCTGCCGGCGTTTATGCGCGGCCCAATCGACCAACAAGTGAAACAGCGGGTAGGCATCACGCTCTCCGACGCCATGGATCCCGCTAGCCCGGTCGGCGCGACGCTCGCCGCGTTAAGTGATTTCGAACAGCGAAGCTCGCGCGGAATCGTGGTCATCGACGCCGTTCGCCGCTAAGGGCGCCTTCTTGCGGTTGTGCACGGCTTATGCACAACTTTTAGGCTGTTATCCCCGCTCTCGACAGGGACTCACAAGCTCGCGACGCTTAAACTCGGGCCGCTATTATCTTAGATTGGGAGCGATGCATGAGCGGTCTGGTCGTGTTTACCTCGCTGCGCGAAGCCCTGAACGCGGGCTATCATATCTATGGAAGAAGCGAGCGAGGTTATCTGGCGCGCTTACGCACCGACGGCGGCTGGGCCCTCGCGCTCGTCGAGTGTGTATCGGGCTCGAGGGTGGGTACGAACGGGGTCATGGACCGCGATGAAAATCAAACACCTGGACAACCCGAAAAATCCGAAAGAGCTAAAGAAGCCGAAGACGCGAGAAAAGGCGATCGCAAACTTGAAGAGTACGACAAAACGATTGCCGATTCGTTTCCCGCCAGCGATCCGCCCGCGCAACCTTAACTCAAACTAGCGGCTTCCCGTTTCGAACGCATCGAGTGTGAACGGTTCGCCTGTGCTTGGACGCAGGCGCACGTCCTCGGCGAAGAACTTCGTGGCGAAACGGGCGCAGTCGTTTGCCAGCCATTCCGTATCCTTCCAGAGGTACGGATTGTCTTGAACCTTGCGACTCAATTCAATGAGCGGCCGCAATTGTCGAGTCGTACCAATAATCATGTTGCCCCAGTGGTAGTAGAATGGCTCGCCCTCCAGCAAACCCATTTTTACGAAACCCCCCATGCGCTCGAGCGTGCGGAGTGCGTGCGACCAAGGATAATCCGTAGGCGCTGTCGAGCGAAGATACTCTTCGAAACCGGGTTCGGCCATCCGTTCGGCGAGCTGTGTCGTAATGTACTGGCGCGCCCGGATGAAACGGTCGTCGTCGAAGTATTCAAAGATGCGCATCATGCCGTCGAGCTGCGTCGCGCGGTGCGTCTCTTGAATCTGTTCGAGCGCGACGCGCGCTTGGCGCATGCCGACGATCACGGTGAACATGATCACCAGTCCGGTGAACGTAGTCGCTATCGCGCTAACGGCTACCCAGTCCATAGCCGAAGTTTACTCGCCCTAAAAGGTACGCCCTCCGGGCGGCCCAAAGCACGCCGGTGGAGAGGTGGCAGAGCGGTTGAATGCAGCGGTCTTGAAAACCGCCGAAGGTGATGAGCCTTCCGAGAGTTCGAATCTCTCCCTCTCCGGATTCGCGCTGCTCCTAGATAATCGGAAACGGTTTCCAGCCGTACTCTTGCGCTTGCTGGATCGCGGCCACGCCCGCAGGCACGACGACAAATCCCGGCAGGACATTTTTTTCGAAATCGGCCAGCACGCCACCGGGCGTTGCATCGGTCATTTTTGACGCGAGGACGGATGCGATCGCCGTCATCGCGTTATGGCAGACGAAAAATTTTCCGCCACGCTTGAGTACTGCTTGCGCGCTCCAATCTTGATAGATGCCCTTCGGATCGTCCGGCGCGGCGACCAGGTTCAGATTTGAGCTCGCTTTGTAGTAATCGTTGGTTGCGTCCAGGTTGAACGCTTTTCCAATGCCGTATTTTTTCCAAACGTTGCTGTTGAGTGCCAAGATGATGGACGGTCCCAAAACGACTCCCAGCGTTGACAGCTTGCCCGCCCCCAACGAAAACTGATAAGCGTTCATCGAGTTCTGCATATGGATGTAAAGGCTCGCAATACCGGGCGCGAGCACCAGCGGCGAGACCGATTGACAGACTTGCTTGTTCGGCCCTCCGCCCTTGAGTATGCGCAGCATGGCCGCGCGATCGTACTGCGCGGGTTTGAGAATTTGAAAACTCAAGGGGGCGCGCTCCTGCGCCTGCGCGGTTGCTTCCAAGCCGATGGCGGCCGCCGAAATACCTAGCGCGGTGGCCGAAACGAACTGCTTTCTTGAGAGTGGCATAGCGAAAGGCTCCTTCCTCACAATAAAGGCAAACGGGACGATAAATTTCCCCGCCGTTTAGGAAGCCCCTAGCGAAGATGCCGCGTATATGGAAAATCCCGAAACGCTTTTAGAATCGGCGACCAGAGAGATTCCCGCGCTATGGGCTCGCGCGGCGCCGCCATCTACGAACGCGTGGACGGGCGCTACGCACTCGCGGCCGCGACAGGATTGGGAGCGCTGCCTTCCGAGGTCGGCGTGGACGATCCCGTCTTCGTGCGCCTGCGCAAACATCTGTCGCAAATCGATCTTTCGGAAGTCAACAGCACGCTCGGAAACGACGCGATTGCGTTCGCGTTGGCGGTGCGCGGACAGCTTACGGGAGCTTTCATCTGCGAGCCGCGCATAAACGAGGAGACGTTTGCGCCCGACGAGATCGCGCTGTTGCGCAACGTCATCCATGAAATCGGCGTCGAACTCCGCGCCATTCGCTCGCGCGAGAAGGCCGAAATACTCGGTGCCTTGACCTCGGGCATGATGGATTTGCCGGCCGCGCGCCTGAGGCTGGCCCGAAAAGAAGAGTAACATCGGCTGCCGAACGGCCGGTTATGCTCAACATCGGCAATACCGCATTCATGCTCATTTGCGCCAGCCTGGTGATGCTCATGACGCCGGGGCTCGCGTTCTTCTACGGCGGGCTCGTGGGACGCAAGAACGTGCTCACGATCATGATTCAAAGTTTCATGTCGCTGGGGTGGACGACCGTTTTGTGGGTCGTCTTCGGCTACTCGATGTGCTTCGGACCCGATTGGCACGGCCTCATCGGCAACCCGGCAACGTACTTCATGCTCAACGGCGTGACGCTGCACACGATGTTCCTTGGCAACGACGCGGGTATTCCGCTGGTCGTGCACATCGCCTATCAAATGATGTTCGCTATTATCACGCCCGCGTTGATCACCGGGGCGTTCGCGAACCGCGTAACCTTTAAGGCATACTTCTTATTCCTGACCGGGTGGCTGATCTTCGTATACTTCCCGTTCGTGCACATGCTGTGGAGTCCCAACGGCATGCTCGCAAAATGGGGAGCCGAAGATTTCGCGGGCGGCATCGTCGTCCACGCCTCCGCGGGTTTTGCGGCACTGGCGTCGGTGCTCTTCATCGGGCGGCGGTACGTGATCGAAAACAAGCCGCACAACGTTCCGCTGATCGCGCTCGGCACCGGACTCTTGTGGTTCGTTTGGTATGGTTTCAACGCGGGCTCGGAGCGGCGCGTGGACGCGGTGACCGCATCGGCATTCCTCAGCACCGATATCGCCGCATCTTTCTCGGCGATCACGTGGCGGTGGTTCGAATGGGCGCGCGGCCGTCAACCCAAGTTCGTGGGCTTACTCACGGG
>JABXNS010000100.1_pt1 | contig 30676 bp, 24 predicted proteins | sample 7301101 | NCBI WGS metagenome assembly JABXNS01 (sample SAMN14449646, study PRJNA615230) | soil metagenome | isolation source: soil from bare, unvegetated metal-rich iron-sulfur acidic spring small-cell... | place: Canada: Paint Pots Mound, Kootenay National Park, BC | collected 2017-05-25 | reverse complement strand
GCGCAAATGCTGAGACGATCGAACGTAAGGCGAGCCGATCGTTGCGGCAAGAGATGCCGGCGATGGACTAGGTGCGCGCCATGGCCGACCGCTTTCTCTTGCGCCTTATCAACCAGAACCCGAGGGCTACCACCAGGAGGCCGAGCATCGCCCACCCTATCGGCCCGAGGAATGTGTGAATCTTCGTGAAGTTTCTCCCAAGTATGCGCCCTGCGACGGCGAGAACGGTGCACCAAACCAGAGTGCCGATGAAGTTTGCGAGAAGAAAGAGCCCGACATTCATGCGCGATACGCCGGCGGGAATGGAAATCAGTCCGCGAACGCCCGGAACGAGTTGTCCGAGTGTCACGTCTAGGAAGCTATTTCCGGAGAACCGAGCGGACGCGCGTTCGAGATCCCTTCCGCGCAGGAGCATCCATTTTCCATAGCGCTGGATCCACTTTCTGGGACGGTCCTCACCGAGCGCGTACCCGGCGTAGTAAAGAGGCAGGCCGCCCAGCACGGAGCCGACGGTACCGGCGATGATTACGCCTAGGAGCGTCATCGGACCGCGGACCGTCTTGAAGCCCGCGAATGGCATTATCAGCTCAGACGGGATCGGGAGAACGATGTTCTCCACCGCCATCAGAATTGCCACCCCCAAATAGCTCAGGGAGTTGACGAGGTGGCGTATCCAAAGGAGCATGGAATGAGTAGAGCAATCAGCTTGCCACCCATTCCACGCGCTCTACGAGCTATTTGTTGCGGACGTCTCTCAGCGCAGAGCGGAGCTCGTCGGTAATCAGGTTGGACGAGTAGTCCATCAACTGATTGAGGGGTATAGAGACAAGGCCTGAATTCGCTTCCGCTTTTGGCTTGCTCTGTTGAAAGACGATTACTTCCAGGGGTTGACCGTCTGATCTCTTACTAAGACGGTTACGGGGATGGAGTGTTCGCGAGAAGCCGTGCCGACTGCTCTTCGATTGAGCGACTCGACTACTTCCGCCCGGTGAGTCGGAAACAATAATTTGGGGCTCGTACTTCGCTCTATCCCGAGGTCTGCCCCATGTCGAGCGTTCGCCGTCTTACCAGTATTGCACTCGTAAGTGGGTTCCTTGTTGCAGCGTGTAGCAAACCAGCTGCACAGGAGGAATCACCCGCGCAGATTCGCACAGACGTTCAGGGATTGGTCCGATCGATCGCCAATGCCTACAGTCGGCGTCTGGGGCACCTCCGCGTCCGACGTGTGGGCCGTGGGCCGCGGTGTGTATAATGGGGATGCCACGATCCTCCACTACAACGGCACGGGATGGGCGGCCGTGTCGAGCGGAACAACGCAACAACTCAACATCGTCTGGGGGACATCGGCGTCTAATGTGGGGGCCGTCGGCAATGGTGGGACGATCCTTCGTTACAACGGAACGAGCTGGTCGACCGTCTCGAGCGGGACAACGCAACAACTCAACAGCGTATGGGGCACCTCCGCGTCTGACGTGTGGGCTGTGGGCTATGGGACGATCCTCCATTACAATGGCACGATGTGGTCGAGCGCCTCGAATGGCACAAGCCCACTCCTGCATGGTGTCTGGGGCACCTCCGCATCTGACGTATGGGCTGTGGGTTTAGGGGGGACGATCCTCCACGGCTTGCCAGGCGGATAACGATCTTGTGATCCTTATCCGCGCCCTCATTTCAATGGCGGAGAGGATCTGGGCGTGCGATGTAGTGATCCCCAAGGGCACAATTACGTGACACATTGTATGGATGATGGCGACCGACGCATTACGGAACAGCCGAACAGTAACGGAGCCCCAGTTACAGATCGCGGGCTAACCGCACTAGCATCTTGGTCACGCCATAACGCAGATAGTAATCGGCGAGTTTGATGTCTCGGGTCTCACCATCGATCCGCGAACCGGCAAGCTTGGTGGATCATGGAAGCCACTTCGCGACGGTGCTGCCGATCACCTCGACTTTCAGACCGTCGCCGAACCCTGCTGGTGCTGCGGTATCGAGATGCTGAAAAGCGGATCGAAGTTCTCGCCGATATTCTGTACTGAATGCCACAAGCGGGTTCAAGAGCTAAACAGGAATGCTGGCGGACTGGTATTTCCAATGGGGCGCCACTCATTCAATGAACCAAAGGCCCTCGATCAGCGGCGATGAGATCAGCGACACCGTGATAGTCGCATCGTTCGCGAACGGGATGATCGGAATGTTCGACAGTATTATCCGCCTATCCGAATGGTCCAAAGAGATCGTGCGACGCAATTGCGCGAGCACTGGCTTGTCCCAAGGTCAACCGATTCCGATCGCTACCTATCTCGAGGCAGTCGCCCCGCTATCACGCCAGGTGGCGTTCGACGCCATGTGTGTTTGGTGGCGCGCACAGTCTCATGCGCACGAGAAGGTTTAATCCCGATAGCCGTCAAACGGCTGCCTACACGACAAAAGAAAGAGGTTCGACCATTACCACGGTCTGACGATCCACAGCGCGAGTCAGCGCGGCCTTCCGTCCAGCCGCGCGCCTCTTGCGGGTGGTCACCGCCTTTCTGCCAACTGAGCGCCGGTTCTTGGTGGTCGCCGCCTTTCGACCAGCCGCGCGCCGCTTCTTGGTAATGGCTGCCTTTCGGCCTGCCGCTCTCCGCTTGCGGGTTTGGGCAGCCTTCATTCCCGCCTTGCGACGCTTTCTGGTCGCCGCTGCTTTCTGGCCGGCTGTCGCCATGGCTCTCACCACCGTCAGATTGTGAGCCGATACTACTAACCGGAAACGTATCGCGCGCAAGGATCAGCGGCGAGCGTCGCGTGGACAAGGCATTTAAGGCGAGGCTTCCTGGGGCGGCTGTAGGACCAGGTCATGGCGTTCGCCTCCGTTTCGCCCTCCGTTTCGCCCTCCGTTTCGCCGGTATTTCACCGTTTTATCGCCGTTCTAAGCGCCATTCTTGCCGCCGTTTAACGCTCTCTCGCCCGGTGAGACGGCCGCGGAGAAGGGCATTTTATCGTGGTCGCGCGCGGGATTGACCAAGGTCCTAGTTGAGCTGGTCAAAGTCCCAGCGGATGGGATCTCAAACAGGAGAGTTGATAAAAGAAATCCTACGTCCGATGATACAAAACTGACATAGTTAAGGAGCTAGAAAGGCCCACTTTGAGCTTAAGGATCTTCTTAGCCCTAGTTCCGGAACTGTCAATAAATCGTCAATATCCCGGTTGGACCGTTGCCAATAATTCGTTCGCCTGCCCAACGGCAAAAACGGAACTAATTATTTCTGACTGAAGTAATTAATCTTAGGTATTAGAAATTCCCACCCAATCTTAAGGAAGGCGTATGGGCGCGGAAGAAATAGCGGGCGCAGAACAAATCAATCTTCTACGCAATTTGGTGCTTGAGACGCTACGCAACGGCGCAGAAGACCAAGATGCCATTGTTGAGCGTATTCGGAAGAAGCGCAAACAATATTCGCGCGCAAACATTTCAGAAGTGGTCTGGTCGCTCATCCTTGAGAACGACATCGAGCTTAAACGCGGAATGCGGTTAGAAGTGGCAGCCGTATAGCTCAACCGTGCGCCTCCCCCAGGGGTTTAAGCGCAAATCGGGAAGCAAGTCGTCCAAAGACGGGCGCGACCCGGCTCAAAAAGATCGAGACCGAATTCTCTATACGGCGGCTTTGAGACGGCTGGCTGGGGTTACTCAAGTCGTCGGCGCCGTCGAAGGTCATGTCTACCACAATCGTTTAACACACACGCTAGAAGTAGCGCAAATCGCGCGCGGGCTCGCGGAACGATTGTGCTTGCGGTACAAAGCACTTCGAGACAAGTCCTCCCCTGACTTCGTCTCTCCGACAGTTGTCGAAGCAGCCGCATTAGCCCATGACTTAGGACACCCTCCTTTCGGCCATGTTGCTGAAGAGACTCTTAAGGAGTGTGTCGGCCAAGACGCAGGCGGGTTTGAAGGAAACGCGCAGTCTTTCCGCGTTATAACCAAACTCGCCGCCCATCGGACTGCCTATAAAGGACTAGACCTCACGCGAGCCACGCTCAACGCTACGCTAAAGTACCCTTGGATGAACCTCGATCCTAGTGCACCGCGCCAGGACAAATTTGGAGCCTACCAAACTGAAGCAGATGAGTTCACATGGACGAGGCAAAACAGCTCCGGATATGAGCGAACTCTAGAGGCGAGCATCATGGATTACGCGGACGATATAGCGTATTCGGTGCACGACGTCGACGACTTTTTTCGTGCTGGCCTAATTCCGCTCAACGATCCGCAAGCCATGCTTGATCGCGGAGAGTTTGCTGATTTTCAGAAAAGCGCGCGCTTCCCGAAAGGCACTAGCGTCAGCGTAGCGCTGCGAACTATTACAAAGCTGTTGAAGGGATTTCCCATTCAAGGCCCTTACACGGGAACCTACGAAGAGCGCGCGAAATACAGGACTCTTAGCTCCAGTTTGATCGACGATTTCATTTCGTCTCCGACCATAGTTAAGAAAGGTGGCCAGTCAGTACTTCAACCAAACGACAAACAGCTAATACAAATAGCTTTCTTGAAAAACCTTGTGTGGAAATACGTCATCGAGAATGATCGACTGGCTACTCAACAACAAGGGCAGATTACAACAATTAAGGGGCTGTTCCAGATCTATATGTCAGCGATCCTAGATCGAAAATTGGGGAAAGCGCTCCTACCTCCGACATTCAGCACTGAATGGGAACTGCAGGACTTAGCCCGCTGGGGCGGCGACAAGTGCCAACATGACCGGAGCGTGCGCCGCCTCGCTGCCGACGTTATTGCTAGCTTCACAGACCACCAGGCAACCGTTATGTATCATCGCCTCACCGGGGTTTCATCTGGTTCGGTACACGACCGACTCTGAGGCTGCGTAGGTCGAGAGACTCGCTGTATATCGCGACTCATGTAAAGAGAGCACGAGTTCGATAGGTCAGGGGCGGAAGCGTTACCCGTCCTTCTCTCTATACCCGTAACCTAAATGACTGGGCAATTAGGCAATTGCCACAGTAGGTTGCGGTCATTCAGTGCAGCTATTCCGCGCGAATCTCCACCGTCCACTCTACTTCGATATCGCTCCTCAGGGAGTCTCGGACAGAACAGTACTTGGTTGCCGACAACTCTATCGCCCGCAATGCCTGCGCTTTCTCGATTCCCTTTCCTGAGATGTGGAAGTTGAGCGTGATGTGCTTGTATCGGCGGGGAACGGTATCGACACGCTGACCAACGACATCGATTTCGAGAGAGGCCACGGGCGTGTGCTGCTTCGACAGGATATCGATAACGTCGTAGGAGACGCACGTGGCGAGGGCGCTCAAGAGTGCCTCGGGCGGGCTTTGTCCTGTCTCACCGTCGCCATCGATGCGGGCTGTCGGTCTGTTCGGACGGCCCGCGTCGAAGCGATGGGCGCCCACCCACTCAACGTGTATTCGCGACGGCTTCGTCGCAGCCTGCGTCGACGCGCGAGCTGTCACTTCTCCGGTCCCTTCTCTATCGGAGCGCGGACCGCATTTCCCCACTCTGTCCAGCTGCCATCGTAGTTTCTCACTCGATCGTAGCCCAAGAGGTAAGTCAGCACGAACCATGTATGCGAGGACCTCTCGCCGATGCGGCAGTAGGCTACGATGTCGTCTGCTTTCTTGAGACCTTTCTCCTGCTCGTAGATGGCGCGCAGGGAGGCCGCATCCTTGAAGCTTCCATCGGTATTCGCCGCGCGTGCCCACGGAATGCTGCGGGCCCCTTTGATGTGCCCGCCCCGCAGCGTTCCCTCCTGCGGATAGTCGGGCATGTGAGTGCGCTGGCCCGTGTATTCCTCTGGCGAACGCACGTCGATCAGAGGGTTGCCAGCCGAGGAATGCTCGCCGACCTGCTTGAAGAACGCCCGGATCTTGTCGTCCGATCGTTTCGGCGCCTTGTAATTCGTCTTCGGGAAGCGTGGAACCTCAGTGTTGAACGACCGCCCCTCCTGCTCCCACTTGATGCGGCCGCCGTCCAACAGCTTCGCATTCGTGAAGCCAAATAGCTGGAACACCCAGAATGCGTACGCTGCCCACCAGTTGTTCTTGTCGCCGTAAAACACTACGGTCGTGTTTTCGTCGATTCCCTTGTCGCGAAGCAGCCTCTCGAATTGCTCCGAGGAGACATAGTCCCGGAGCACCGGATCGTTGAGATCTTGATGCCAATCGACTTTCTGCGCGCCCGGTATGTGTCCGGTATCGTAGAGCAGAACGTCTTCGTCGCTCTCGATGATTCTGATGCTCGGATCGTCGAGATGCTCGGCGAGCCAGTCCGTGCTCACGAGTACTTGAGGGTGCACGTAACCCTTGCCGGCGATGCCGGGATCGACGGCGGATGCCTTGCTTGTAATTGTCGCCCCCATGATTCGCTCCCGAAAAGGAGATCTTCTAGCAAAATCAGGTGGAACTCACGGCGGTGCAAGTAGAAGGGTTGTAAGCAAGTGTATCTTTGCCGGATGACCGACACGAAGCAGCCGCAGATGGAGCCGTACTCGCGTCATGTGATCGTGTGCACGGGCAACTTCTGCTCGCCGGACCGCCATGGCCGCCAGCTCTACTCGCTCCTCGCCGAGCTTCTCCAGCGGGAAGATCTGCTCTTTGGTCCAGAGCGCGTAAAACGCGGTGAGACGCCATGCCTCGGAGTCTGTAGCAATGGACCGATCGTGGTGGTGTATCCGGAAGGCATCTGGTACGCCAAGGTCACGCCGGAACTGCTCGAGCGAATTGTCGGTGAGCACCTCAAGCGTGGACAACCCGTCGAGGAAGCGATCTTTCACCGGCTCTAGCATCAATCAGGGGGGCGGTTCCGATCAGTTTCCCTCTTATGCATTGTACCAGCGCGATCAATCGAGGATTAGCGCTCCCTCATGGTTTGGCCTTACCTTTCAGCGCACCCCGCACCAGTTGCAGTGACGCCGCCATCGCCTTTCAATCCACGCAGACTCGCGCTTGGAGCTGCGAAAAAACTGATCTTCCAGAACGAGGATCCGGAGACGGCGCTCGAGCGCATCGCCGGCCTCACATCGGTAGACACTCGCAGCGCTTCGAGCCCGGAGAGCAAGTCCATGTCACGCACGCGCACCACGATTCTGAACAACTTAGACGAGATGTACCGCGAAGCATTCGAGCGAGCGAAAGCCTCAGGCGATCAAGCCCAGATGGCTACGCTCGACTTCGCCTACAGGAGGGAACAGCTCTACTTCGAGATCCTTCTAGACGTTCGCGACGCGCTTGAGCGTCGGTAGCGAGCGGACGTACCCAGCCCGCTCATCCGGGCTGTGAGCAGTCTATGGGGCTGGGCCGGATTCAACGTCGTCGTCCTCGGGATTCTTGCCCTTGATCTCGGCGTCCTCCATCGCAAAGAGTCCAAGGTATCGATCAAGGAAGCCGCGACCTGGAGCGGTGTTTGGGTCGCGCTTTCCCTATCCTTCGCCTTCGCGATCTATCGCACCATGGGACCGCAATCGGGACTGGAGTTCCTGACAGGATACCTCATCGAGTATGCGCTCTCAGTAGACAACATCTTCGTGTTCGTGCTGATCTTCTCCTACTTTAGCGTTCCGGAGAGGCACCAGCATCGGGTGCTCTTCTGGGGAATCGTCGGAGCTCTTGTTCTGCGCGGCGTGATGATCGTCGCCGGATCAGCTCTGGTCACGAGGTTCGCGTGGACGCTCTATATCTTCGGCGCGTTTCTGGTCTTCACCGGAATGAGGATGGCCCTCCAAAGGGAAGGCGCACCGTACAACCCTCAGCGCGATCCGGTTCTCCGTCTGGCGCGCCGACTGGTCCCTGTTACCCCGGACTATCGTGGCGACAAGTTTTTTGTTCGGGAGCCGGACCGCACCGGAAAGATCGGATACGCCGCGACGCCGCTTTTCATCGTTCTTTTGATCGTCGACACGACTGACGTCATCTTCGCCACGGATTCCATCCCCGCGATCTTTGCGGTCACGCGCGACTCTTTCATCGTCTACACCTCGAATATCTGTGCGGTGCTCGGCCTGAGGGCGCTCTATTTCCTGCTCGCCAGCGTGGTGGACAAGTTCGTCTATCTGAAGCTCGGCCTTTCTATCGTCTTGATTTTCATCGGCGCGAAAATGCTGCTCGAGCCTTTCATCCATCTTCCGATCGTTACGGCACTTGGGGTCGTCGGCGTGGTCCTCGGGACCTCCATCGTGGCTTCCGTGAAATGGCCGCGCACGGGGCACTAAACGGCGTCTACGGGTTACCGTAAGTGCGGCGGAGCCGTCCTTTTGGCGACCGCCTCGCCTCACACCCAAATCGGGAAATTTCACGATGAGATTCGCTTCGCGCCTCTTGAGCGCCACACTCGTGGTCGCTCCGCTGTCCTTTATCAATGCCCAAGCGGGCCCCACGCCCGCTTCCGGGAAGAATCTGGCGATGGACTTTCGCACGACGGTTGTCATTCAGGGAGCGCCGGACACCGGAGTCATTCAAGGCCATGCCGTGGGATCCGCGGACAAGTTGCGCATGGATCTGACGATGAAGGGACCAGGGGCCCAGGTCACCCCGCTCGGAGGAGCGGTCGGCGAGGTCAGCATGATCCTCTCCGACAGCGGTAAGACCGTCACCTACATCGATTCCAAGAACAATAAATACCTTCGCGTCCGCCCCGCCGAAATGCTCGTGCAGGCACAGCAGACGGGAGTGAAGATGGACTTCTCGGGGACTGAGGCAAAGGTCGATAACCTTGGCGCTGGCCCGGTGATACTCGGCCACCCGACCTCGCACTACCGTGTCGGAACCGGAATGACGATAACCATCAGCGCGATGGGTCAGGTGCAGACCGTAAAGATCGCCAGCTCCTCGGACTACTACTACGCCAACGACATCAAGGGAGTGGTCAATCCCTTTGCCAGCCTGAGTGGTGGCGACATGGCCGCCACGCTTGGCAGCTCCAACAAGGATTTCGCCGACAAGATGAAGGCGATGCAGGAGAAGCTTCCGAAGGGGACCCCACTGCGCGCTTCCAGCAGTTCCACGATGGTAGCCCAGGGCCACACGCGGGTCACCAACACGCAAGCCGAAGTCACGTCAGTTCAATGGGTCGACGCGAACCCGAAGGCGTTCGAAGTTCCCTCCACCTATACCCCGATGACCCCGCCGGGCATGGCCGGATCCAATAGCGGCGCAATACCTCCGCAATAGTTGATACCATTGTTGGTGCATACCGCTACATGAAAAGGGCGGGCTCAGGGAGCCCGCCCTTTTCGTTGACAGACCGCCGGGCTCAGAACTTCATAATCTCCTGGTAGGCCACCTTGAAGTCCTCCACCTGCGGGAGGATCGCATCCTCGAGTCGCGGAGCGTAGCCAACGAAAGTGTCGGTCGATGCGACGCGCTTTACGGGCGCGTCCAGCCAGGCGAAGCACTCGTCGGCGAGCGCGGCGGAGATCTCGGCCCCGAAGCCCCAGGAGAGAGCGTCCTCGTATGCGACGATGACGCGTGAGTTTTTTCTGACCGATTCGAACACCGTCTCACGATCCCACGGGCTCAGCGTGCGGAGATCGATCACCTCAACCGAAATCCCGCTCTCGGCAACGGCATTCGCTGCCGTGATCGCGCGCTGAACGGTCGCGCCGTACGTAACGACGGTGACATCCGTTCCTTCGCGTACCACCTTCGCTTTTCCGAACGGGATCATGAAGTTCGGGCCAGGATACGCCGACTTGTTGTACGTCTGACGATAGAGGTGCTTGTGTTCGAGGAAGAGCACCGGGTCGTCGCACCGTATCGCCGTGCGCAGTAATCCGTTGGCGTCGAGTGCCGTCGCCGGACACACCACCCGCAGTCCCGGACAGTGCGTGAAGATCGAGGCACCGGTCTGTGAGTGATAGATCGCGCCGCGGATGTAGCCGCCGTAAGTAGTCCTCACGACGACCGGGGCGGAGAAGTTGTTGTTCGACCGCCAGCGCATCGTCGCAAGCTCATTCCGGAGCTGCATGTAGGCGGGCCAGATATAGTCGAAGAACTGAATCTCCACGACCGGCTTGAATCCGCGTATCGCCAGCCCGATCGCGCGGCCAACGATGTTCGCCTCAGCCAGTGGAGCGTTGTAAACACGCGTGCCGCCGAACTCCTTCTGCAGTCCCCGTGTCACCGTGAACACTCCGCCCTTGCCCTTGACCTTGCCGAGGTATTCCTCGCGTGAGACGTCTGCTATGTCCTCGCCGAAGACGAGGATCTTCGGGTCGCGGCGCATTTCGTCCTTCATGCAGGCGTTGAGCAGATCGACCATTGTCGTCGGCTCACCCGAGAATTGCGGGTCGTCCTCGGTGTCGAATTGCTCGCCGGTGGGATCTACGTCGGGCGAGAAGACGCCGAAATAGACGGTCTCCGGAGCCGGCTGCGGTTGGGCAAGAGCGTCGTCAGTCGCCGCCAGGACGATCGAATCAACCTCCTCGCGTATTTGCTTCAGGTCGTCTTCCGTGACGTGACCTTCGCCCAGTAGCCACTTCGGGAATTGCGTCACCGGATCGCGGGCCGCATCCGCATCGCGCTCGGCAGGCGGACGGTAGCTCGTCTCGTCATCCGACAGCGAGTGCGAGTAGGGACGGATGACCCGGGCGTGCACCAGCGCCGGGCCTTTGCGCTCCCTCGCGTAGTCGACGGCGCGCTGCATGATGTCATAGCTGGCCAGCAGATCGCAGCCGTCCACCTCTTCGATGAAGAGGTTTGGAAAGGAGCGAACCAACTTGGAGATGCTCCCGCCGGCCGTATTCACTTCGACCGGAACCGAGATGGCATAGCCATTATCCTCGACGACGTAAACGACGGGCAGCTTCAGGTTGGACGCGGTGTTGAGCGACTCCCAGAACTCGCCTTCGCTCGTCGTACCCTCACCGGTAGTAACCAGGACGACCTCGTCCTTCTGGAATCCTTCAGAGATATTAAGCAGCCTTGCGCGGAACGACGCCTCCGCGGAGCCGACGCCCTGAAGGAACTGCGTACCGGTCGGTGAAGAAGCGGACACGATGTTGTACGCCTTGTGTCCCCAGTGGCTCGGCATCTGACGGCCTCCCGAGGCTGGATCAGCCGCCGCCCCCACCGCCTCATACAGCATCTCGGCAGGAGTGACGCCGAGCTCGAGACAAAGTGCGCGATCGCGATAATAAAGGTAGAACCAGTCGTATGCGGGCCTGAGGATCATTCCTGCAGCCGTTAGTATCGCTTCATGGCCGGCGCCCGAGATCTGGAAGAAAATCTTGTTCTGCCTCTTGAGCTGGACTTCCTTGTCGTCCAAACGACGAGACAACAACATGTTGCGATAGGCGGCAACGAGCTGCTCGGACGAAAGTCGAGCGCTCGGTGATCCTGTAGATTTGCGATCGGGGATCGTTCTGGTGGCCATTTTTCTCCGGCGGGCGGGTCGAGCTGCTCCCCAAAAAATAGCAGATAGCGCGCCCAAGCGGCTATCGATTGAGGCCCCTCTGACTGGCCGGGTTCATGCCGAACTTTCGGGTTCCGACACGAGGCAGGGCGATGACAAAAGCGGTGCGTCTTTTGGCGATGGTGGCGGCCCTTGCCGGCTGCTCGCAAAAGCCTCCCGGCACGCCGGCTGGACCCGGCGGAGACAAGATCGTATTCACCGGTGATCAGAAGACCGACTGGGCGCAGATCGTCGCTCTCGAGAAGCAGGCAAAGGCGCTAGTTAGGACCGGGGGATGTGCGTTCCCCGCGCAATGCCGCACCGCACCGGTCGGCTCCAAAGCCTGCGGAGGTCCGCGCTATTACTTGGTCTACTGCTCTCTCACGACCGACTCGGCCGCGCTATTTCGGAAGCTCGATGCGATCGCCGCGGCTGAACGCGAATACAACACCAGATACCAGATCGTTTCGACGTGCGAGTTCAGAATGCCGCCGACCGCCACCCTGAGCGGCGGGTATTGCCAGGCACAATAGTGATCAGTAGTCCACTGGCCTGAGGTACGATTCTCCGATTCCGGTCGGGCTCAAGAGCGCAACTGTCGGAAGCTTTCTCTTCCAGTGCGTTCCGGCGAGTCGTTTTCTAACGAGCTCGACTTTGTCCGGCTCGAAACCGCGCTCCACCAGCGATGCGGGGCCGTACCCGCTCACAAGCCAGTTCAGAATCTTGTCCGCTTCTGCGTAGCTGATTCCAAAATCTCCTTCGTCGGTCTGGCCTTCGATCAGGTCGGCCGATGCGGGCTTGCTTACGATGACATCGGGAACGCCGAGGTATTTCGCGAGCTCCCACACCTGACTCTTGAAGAGATCGCCGAGCGGATTGATCGGCGGCGAATCGTCGGCGTGCCAGGTGAAATAGCCGAGCAATCGCTCGGTCTTGTTGCCGGTGCCGACGGGCAGCGCGTGGTGCTTCGCCGATTGATCGAACAACACGATCATCCGTTCCCTCGCCATCACGTTTCCTCGGCGCGCAGGGTCGGCATCGGGCTCGTTCGCGAGATAGCCGTCGACCGCCGGGGAGATGTCGATCCTCCGCGATTGGATCCCGAGCTCGTGGATCACGAGCTCTGCGTGCGCGAGCGAATCTGGATTCGAGGTGCGATAAGGCATCTCGACGGCGAGTACATTCTGCTTTCCGAGGGCCGCGGTCGACAGATAAACCGTCACCGCCGAGTCCACGCCGCCCGAGAGCCCGACTACGGCTTTCTTGAATCCTCGCCGCTCGAATTCCTCCCGCAGAAAGGAGACGAGCCAGCCCGCGGTGAGCTCGGGATCAATGTCGAGAGGTGGGGGGCCCGAGCCGGAATTAGAGACGCGCATCAGCGCTATCGGCTCGCTGCCGTTGTTACTCTGGGCGATCGCCGCGGCACCCTTGGCGCTGTTCGCTGAGAGAGCGGCGGCCGCGGTACGTGATGCCTTTTTCACTCGGGTGGAAGAGGATTTAAGCGACTTCTCGCTCGGGAGGCGCGCCGTTTCCTCGGTCGAAGGCGCGTCAGCGTGCTCGCCATCCGCGCTTCGGCCCGCTGGGGTGAGTGGTCCCCCTTCGCTCGGGCCGTCATCGTAGCTCAGCACCAGCCGTTCACCCGCTTGGATTCGATCGACCGTACGCATCAGGTGCGGCATCATCGTTTGCAGGTCGGTGAGGAGCGGCGCGTCGGATCGTGCGCGGGTCAAATCCTGCGGATCGAGCGAGATCGTCATGATCGCCTCGTCCCATAGGGGGGCGCGGGCGCGAACATCGCCGTGCGGACCGCAGACGATGGAGCCGCCGGAGAAAGTCTTACCGCCTTCGGTTCCAACAAGGTTTACGAGCGCCACGAACACCCCATGTTCTTCCGCGATATCACGGGCCAGACGCTCCCAGCGTTTCAGGTTGGCTGGAACTGGTCCCTCGTCTTCGCGTGGCCACACTCCACGGGCGGGGGAAGCGGCGACGACGAAAAGCATCGTCGCCCCGTCCAAAGCGGCAACAGTCCCGGTGAGGCTGTGCCATGCGTCTTCACAGATCAACATTGCCGCACGGCCCCACACCGTGTCGAAGGCGCGAACTTCGAAGCCGCGATCAACGAACCTTTCTTCGTCAAAGAGCCCGTAGGTGGGAAGGAACAGTTTGCGGTGGACGTGCCTGATCACCGACCCGCCCGCTCCCAGCGTTATATAGAGCGCGCTATTATAGAAAGCGTTGTTCCACACCTCGTAGAACCCAATGCATACATCGAGCGTCCGCGGTGTAGTAACTGCGGAAGCGTACTGCGCCTGAAGGTCTCGCGCGAAAGCGCCGGCGGTTAAGGCGATATCGCGTACGCCACCTTCGACGAAGTATCCGGTGAGTGCGGTCTCCGCAAAGACTGCGATATCCGGCCGTGGATCGAGCGAGTCGATCTGCGAGAAAACCGCGGCGAGACGGGCGAGGTTGGCGACATAGTCGCCTTTTCGCGGCTTGAACTGAACTACGACGAGATGAATAGAGCGGTCCATCTACCTGAAGTTGCCATGGCGCAGAGGCACAATCAACTGTTGTGCGCGCTCGCCGTGGCTGTGCTTCTGTTTACGCCCGCCCTCGTGCACGCGCAGGAGCCCGGCACCAACGACACGGAGCCGTGGACGATCACCCCGATGCCACAGGCGTCGCAGGTCCTGGCTCGCGATGGATCCCTCATCGGCGAAATCGGGAAGGAGATCCGCACTAGCGTGTCCATCAAATCGCTGCCGAAATACCTTCCGCATGCGTTCGTCGCTGTGGAAGACCACCGCTTCTACGAGCACGATGGCGTCGATGTAGTCGGCATTGCCGGCGCCCTCAAGGACAACATCTTCGGCGAGCGTCGGGGAGCAAGCACCATCACGCAGCAGCTCGTGGGCAACATGCATCCCTCGCTCATCGACCGCACCGACATGAGCATCGGCCGCAAGCTCAAGGAACAAGCGGCCGCCCGGGAGATGGAGAGGCACTACACCAAAGAGCAGATACTCGAAGCGTACTTGAACCAGATCTCATTCGGACACGGCTGGTATGGGGTCGAGAGCGCCTCACGCCACTACTTCGGCAAGGCTGCCTCCAAGCTCTCGCTGGCGGAGGCTGCCGCATTGGCCGCGATGCCCAAGGGCCCAGCGATGTACGATCCGCTCAAGTATCCGGACCGGGTGCGGCAGCGCCGCAACGTGGTGCTATCCCTCATGGCGGCTCAGGGCTACATCACGCCCGCCCAGGCGGCGGCTGCGCAGGCAGCTCGGCTCGTCACCGCACCGAACGGCGGATATTCGGCTTACTCACCGTGGTTCGTCGACGTCGTTCGTGTTCAGGCATCGCGCGCCGGAATTCCGGTCAGCCAGGGCGGTTACCGGATCTACACGAGTCTTGATCCCCTCCTTCAAAACGCCGCCACGAGCGCATTACTGGAAGAGACTGCGTCGGTCGAGTCAGATCCTGGTTACGCGCATCCGAAATACGTTCCGGGTGCGACGCCGGGGTCCAAGTCGACCCGCACCACCGGTTACCTCCAGGGGATGGTTGTCGCGCTCGACCCGACGTCCGGAGATGTCCGGGCGCTGGTAGGCGGGCGTGATTACAACGACTCGCAGTTCGATCGCGCCGTAGATGGAATGAGGCAGCCGGGGTCGTCCTTCAAGCCCATCGTGTATGCGCTGGCCATAGCGGACAGCATTACTCCGAACACGATCTTCCAGGACACGGCCCTCGCGATCAACCTTGCCAACGGCGCCGTTTACAGTCCCGAGAATTCCGACGGCCAGTACCTCGGTCGGCTCACTCTTCGTGACGCGCTCGCGAAGTCGCGCAATGTCGTCGCCGTGCAACTGGGACAGAAGCTGGGGATCGACTCGATCGCGAACCTCGCGCACCGGATGGGACTGAGCTCAAGAATCGCCCCCTATCCATCGAGCGCGATCGGAGCGTCGGTCGTGCAGCCCCTCAATCTGGTGGCCGCCTACACGACGTTCGCGAATCTCGGCACGCCGGTGGAGCCGCGCTTCATCTACCGTATAGAAGATAGAAACCGGAAAGTCGTCCTGAGCCGAGAAGTGAAGGCACTGGCCCCCGCGCTCGATCCGCGCGTTGCTTACGTCGTCCGCGACATGATGCGGGACGTGGTGGAGCGCGGCACTGCGTCGGCCGTTCGCCGCTATTTGCCGGTATCGATTCCCGTTGCCGGAAAAACCGGCACGACTAACGACAACTCGGACGTGTGGTTCATCGGGCTGACGCCCGACCTCGTGGCTGGCGTCTGGCTCGGATTCGACAAACCGATCTCGATTGCCAGTGGCGCTGCCGGCGGATCGCTGGCGGCCCCCGTATGGGGCAAAATGCTCGCGCGTTACTACGCCTCCAAGCCGGGGATGCTAACCTCCGGCCCCGGCGAGCAGTGGGCTCCGCCACTCGGCGTGATTTACGGCGACGTGGATCGCGTCACGGGCGAGCTCGCGACCGATCAAACGCCCCCAGACCGCCGTTACAGGGAGTACTTCGTTGAAGGAACGGAGCCAGCACCGCTCCGGGCTGATCCTTGGAAGCTGTTTGCGTGGGGTCCGATAATCTTCTGACCTTGGTCGGGCGCGCCCACAAGTTGCGATGTATCACTCACAACCTAACCCACGTCCGATGACAAAACCGTTCTTATTGCACACCGCAGTTGCCGCCGCCCTCGCCTTTTCGGTGAGCGCCGCCGCACAGACACCGGCGCTCACGGGCGCCGCGAAGTTGGCGGACGCGGCCGCCCGCGAGATCAACAAGGCTACGATCGAGGGCGACATCGATCGACTCCACGCGGCACGAACCCTGATCGATCACGCACTCGCTTCGTATCCCAATGACCCTGTACTGCTTCACTATAAGGGCTACGAAGCCTACCGCGAGGCAGGCCTGATGTACGGACAGAACCGTCAAAGCGAAATCCCGGCGCTTATGCAGCAAGCCAGCACCGCGTTGGCCAAGTCCGACTCCATCAAAGCAATGCCTGAGACGCACGCATTGCGTGCGTCCGCGTTGGGCAGTCTCATCGGCACCAATCAGTCACTGGGCCCGACTCTGGGTCCGGAACTCCAGGAGGAGATGTCGGCAGCAATGGCGGCGGGTCCAGCGAACCCGCGCGTCTGGTTGATACGCGGCATCAGCACCATTTACACCCCGCCCGAGTACGGCGGTGGCTTGGCCGATGCGGAGACTCAGCTCTCCAAAGCGGTAGCCTTTTTCGACGTCGATCAGCCGATTCCGCCCGCCCCATCCTGGGGTCGCGCGGAGGCTTATGCGTGGCTCGGACAGGTGCTCCAAAAGGAAAACAAGCCGAGCGAGGCGTTAGCCGCGTACAACAAAGCACTGGCGCTCGAGCCCAACTACGCGTGGGTCAAGTATGGCCTGCTGCCGTCGGTGAAGAAGTAAACCGCACTCGACTGGTGGCAAAAAAAAGGGGAGAGTCTCAAAGACTCTCCCCTTCGTTCTGCGAACATCGTCTTACGCGACTTCCTTCATCTCGAGCGGTGGAGCGTGCTCGCCCGGCTCGGCTGGCACGAGGGCGATTCTCAACACCTCATTTAGCGTCTCCACCGGGTGAAACTCGAGAGTCTTGCGAACCTCCTCGGGCACGTCCTCGACGTCGGCCTCATTGCCTTTCGGAATAATAATGGTCTTGATCCCTGCGCGATGCGCTCCGAGAACTTTCTCCTTGAGACCGCCGATCGGGAGCACCCGACCACGGAGAGTGATCTCGCCCGTCATCGCCACATCCTGCCTCACCGGACGGTCCGCCATCTCCGATACGAGAGCAGTCGCGATCGCTATTCCGGCCGATGGTCCATCCTTGGGAATCGCACCGGCGGGGACGTGGATGTGGGCCTCAATGGCACCGAGTCTGTCGCGGGGAATCCCGAGACTCACGGCGTTGTTCGTCGCGTAGGTGAATGCAGCTCTCGCCGATTCCTTCATCACGTCGCCGAGCTGGCCGGTGAGAATCAACGACACGGCTCCGCCCGGACCAACCTGATTCGGGGTGTCTCCCTCGCGGTTACCATAATACCGTCGAATCGAGGCCTCGACGAACATGATGTCGCCGCCCATTGGCGTGTAGTACATGCCGGTCGCAATGCCGACCTCGCTTTCCGCCAGCGCGTGCTCCGGATGAACGCGCGGCCTGCCGAGCAGCTCCCTCACGCCTTCCGCGTCGACCCTGTGCTCCACCTCTTCGCTCGACGCAATCTTGCGCGCCAGCTTTCGCGCGACGGCGCCGATCTGCCGCTCGAGCTGTCTCACTCCACTCTCGCGAGTGTAGTTTGACACCACGGACATGATGGCGTCATCGGTGAAGGTGACGTCCTTGCCGGTGAGTCCCGATTCCTCGAGCTGCCGCGGCAGCAAGTACTTTTTCGCGATCTCGGCCTTTTCCTTCTCGGTGTAGCCCGCGAAGTCCACTACTTCCATTCGGTCCAGTAATGGACCGGGGATGTTCTGCACGAAATTGCCCGTCGCGATGAACAGCACTTCGCTCAGGTCGAACGGAATGCCGAGGTAGTGGTCGGTGAAGGTGTCGTTCTGCGCCGGATCCAGGACTTCGAGCAAAGCGCTCGATGGATCACCCTGGTACGATGTTCCGAGCTTGTCGACTTCGTCGAGCAGGAAAACGGGGTTCTTCGTACCCGCCTGCTTTAGTCCCTGGATGATTCTCCCCGGCATGGCACCCACGTAGGTGCGGCGGTGGCCGCGAATGTCCGCTTCGTCTCTCGCACCGCCCAGCGCTACACGAACATATTCGCGTCCCAGCGATCTCGCGATCGACTTGGCGATCGACGTCTTGCCGACGCCGGGCGGCCCGATGAACAGGAGTATCGGTCCCTTGGCCATTGCGCGGGACTTCGCCTCCACCTTGTCGGTGATTGGTCGGTCGCCGTGCTCGCCGACGGCGAGCGACGGAGTCGCATCTTCCTTGGTGGCGAAAAGACGCGCGGCCGGCACTTCGCCGGTCTTCTCGACCTCGTCGGCGAGCTGGCTCGCGCGCAGCTGTCTCACTGCCAAAAACTCGAGGACGCGATCCTTTACATCCTTGAGTCCGTAGTGATCCTCTTCGAGCACGGTCTCGGCGTGCTTGAGTTCGAGCTGGTCATCAGATCTCTTATTCCACGGAAGTTCCGCGATCCACTCGAGGTAAGTGCGAATCACCTGGGCTTCCATAGACTCGCGGCCCGCTCTCTCAAGCCGTCCGAGCTCGCGCTCGACCTCAGCGCGCGCCTCTTTTGGGAGCTCGAGCTTCGCCAGTTTGTCGCGAAGCTCGGTTATCTCCTTGCTCGAATCGTCGTCGCCGAGCTCCTTCTGAATCGCCTTGAGCTGCTCGCGCAGATACATCTCGCGCTGACGCTCGCCCAACTCTTCCTGAACCTGCGATTTGATGTCTTCCTGCGCTTCAAGCAGGCCAACCTGCCGCTGCACGTGCACGAGAACACGGCGAAGGCGCTCTTCCACGCTCAGGGTCTCCAGGAGACCCTGCTTTTCGGGGACAGGTAGCTCGATGTAGCCCGCTACCAGATCCGCGAAACGGCCGGGATCCGTCACCGAATCGAGAACCTGGTGAACGACTTCCTCGGGAAGTCCGCGGCGTTCGCCGAGCTCAGCGGCCCGCTCGCGAGTCTCTTTCTGTAACGCCGTGAAGGCAGCATCGTTTTCAGTCTGAGGAGTCATCTCCTCGGCGGGAACGGTTACGGCACTCAGATATCCGTCCGTAGTCGAATATTGGAGTGAGGTCGCGCGCTGCTCACCCTGCAGCAGAAGCTGTACGCCACCGAGCCCGCGCTGGATCTGACCGATGCGCGCAATAACGCCCATCGAGTACAGAATGTCCGCAGTTGGCTCTTCGGTGTTGTCACGCTGTGCGACGGCGAACACCAGGCGGTCGCCCTTGAGGGCCGCCTCGATTGCACGAAGTGTTGAAGGCCGGCCTGCCGCTATCGGTTGGGTTAGGCCCGGGAAAATCACTGTGCCCCTCAACGGGAGAACAGGTAATGTTTGACGCTGTGCCATTGTCATTCCGAATGCAAGATTCTTATTTAGATACTACTCCACGAACCCCCCATACTGCATCTTTTGCTCTCGTGGATTTACGCCAGCACGGCACGAATCGCAACAGTGGACCTGCTGAATTGACGCGGCTAAATGCCAATTAGTCCAACCGACGAGCTCGGCACACACGTGGCTCAAGTTCTCTCTGCAAACTACGAGCTAGAGAACGAAGTCGGGCGTGGCGGCATGGGCATCGTGTATTGTGCGCGCGACAAGCGGCTCAAGCGCGAGATCGCGATCAAGGTGTTGCCACCGGAGTTGAGCTTCCGCGCCGACATTCGCCAGAGATTTCTGCGCGAAGCGGAGACAGCCGCGCAGCTCAATCATCCGAACATCGTTCCGATCTACACAGTCGAAGAGCGCGATAATCTCGTCTACTTCGTCATGGCCTATATCAAGGGTGACAACCTGGGCCAGCGGCTGCAGCAGCACGGTCCGATGCCACCCGTCGAAGTGCGGCGCATTCTCCGTGAGGTCGCCGATGCGCTTGCCTACGCACACCATCGGAACGTCATCCACCGCGACATCAAGCCGGACAACATCATCCTCGACGAGGAGACCACTCGGGCGATGGTGACCGATTTCGGCATCGCGCGTGCACTCACCGACAGCGGCGACTCCCGGCTCACCGCGACCGGCATGGCGATCGGGACGCCGGCCTACATGTCGCCGGAGCAGTCAGCTGGCGATCGCGCCATTGATGGCCGGAGTGATCTGTACTCTCTCGGCGTCGTTGGCTACCAGATGCTGTGCGGGCAACCGCCGTTCGTTGCCAGCAACACTCCTTCGATGCTCGTCAAGCATCTCTCGGAGAGGCCGATCCCGGTGGATGAGCGCTGGCCCGATCTGCCACCCGATCTTGCGCACGCGGTGATGATTTGCCTCGAGAAAGATCCGGCCGACCGCTTTGCGAGTGCCGCGGCCTTCGCCGCCGCTCTGGACGGCGGTGCGATGCCGACCTTGGCGACTCGAGCCCAGCCCGCCGCTTCGACGACCGGAGCTCGTGCCGAGACGCGCCAGCGCGAGCTGGGCGAGGTGTTGCCTGACCAAATCACCGACACGATACGTGAACGATGGACGGCTCAGTCGCAGTACGCGCCAACCCAGCCAACCTCGGAAGAGCTGAGCAGGTGGAGCGCGCAGCCGGTCGTCTCGTTTCGCCGCAAGCTCGCGCCGTATCTCGCCGTGAATGCGATCCTCGTTCCGATTTCGCTCTTCTCGAACCACGATTTCATCGCGCTCACGGTCATCTGGACCGTGGCGCTGGCGTTCAAGTACTCGAAGCTCTGGGCGGCAGGGTACGATTGGCGTGACGTGTTCCGTCAGCCACGCAACCGCCTGATCTTCGATGTCGCCGCCGAGACGATCGACGATGCACGGGCGTTGTTCGACGACAAGAAACGAGAACAGGTGCGCGCGCGGGCGAGGTCGCGAGGGCAGGGTCTCTTTACCCCAATCTCGCCGCTTCCGACGATGCAGCCGTTCCAGCCGTATCCGCGGATCGGCGGCCCGACCACGAGCCTGAGCCCGACTCCGGCCGGTGCTCCCGCGCCCTTCGCCGACTCGCGGTATGGATCCGCGATTCGTGAAGCCGAAAGCGATCATCGCGAGATCCATCGCCAGCTTCTCAACATGCCGCCCGACGAGAGAGAGCAGATCCCGGAAGTCGCGGCATCCGCCGACGCGCTTTTCAGAAAGGTGCAGCAGCTCGCGCTTGCGCTCTCCGACGTGGATCGCAGCGCCGGACGCGACACGCCCGAAAGCGTCGAGAAAGAGATAACGATGCTCGAATTGCAGGCCAATCCGCTCGATTACCGCGCCAGTGAAGAGCGCGTGCGTCGTCTGGCGCTCTTACGGCGGCAGCGCCGTGCCCTTGCCGAGATTGTGCGGAAGAAAAAGGAATCCCAGGAGAAGCTGGACCACTGCCGCCACCTCCTGAGATCGATGCGCCTCGAGCTGGTTCGCTTCCGCAATGGCGGTCTCAACGCTCAGCCGACCGGTCTCACCATGGTCACTCAGCAGGCACAGAGCGTGGTGAGGGAGATGGGCTATCTCTCCGATGCGAACGCCGAGCTGAACGCGCTCTGATTCGGACCGCGTCGTGCCTCTACGCGACCGACACGATGAAAGCAGTACGGATCGGAGCGATCGCAGTTCTTTCGGTCGCGCTTTCCTGTCAGGAGCGTAGAGACCCTGGCCCTCAAGTCGCTGGCACTGAACCGCAAGCGCGCGCCAAGTTCACGGGCTCGTCCACGCCGGCTGATTCGGTCGTCCCGCACTTCGCTCACGTTCCGACTCCCGACACGCTCCGCGGCCTCTACGTGAATCGATGGGCGGCGCTCGGCAGCAAGCTCGGTCGACTCATTCGCGTCGCCAGGAAGACCGAGATCAACGCGCTCGTCATCGACGTGAAAGATGATCGCGGCTTCGTGCTCTATCGCTCGAACGTCCCCCTGGCGCGAGAGATCGGTGCCGACACAGCCGACGGACACTGGATGTCAGGATCGAAGCTGCGCGCGGCTCTCGACACTATGACCGCGCACGGCATCTATCCAATTGCACGCATCGTGGTCGCAAAGGATCCGCTCCTCGCTCAGAGAAGGCTGGATTTGGCGATCAAACGGAAAAGCGATCTCAAGCCCTGGCTCGACAAGCACGGGAACCCGTGGCTCGATCCCCATCAGCGCGCCGTCTGGCAATATGCCGCTGACCTGGCGCACGAAGCCTATAACTTGGGTTTCAGCGAGGTTCAGTTCGACTACGTCCGGTTTCCCGACGAGAAGCGCCTGATAGCGGAGACTGTTTATCCTCTGGCCAACGGGCGCTCCCGGGCACAGGTGATCCGCGAGCAGCTCGGCTTTCTCCGGAATGCCCTCAAACCGTGGGGTATCCGGGTTACCGCTGATGTATTCGGGCTCACAGCAACAGACACGACGGACATGGGAATCGGACAGCAGTGGGAGATGTTCGTCGATCAGGTCGACGTGGTGCTGCCGATGATCTATCCCTCGCACTTTGCGCGAGGCACCTACAAGCGTCGGAATCCCAACGCCCATCCATACGAGACGATCGATCACGCGCTCAAGGATGCCATCGCCCGCACCGCTTCGGTTCGCAATGCCGCGTTGATCATACCGTGGTACCAGGACTTCACGCTCGGTCCTCCGCGCTACGAGGCGCCGCAGATTCGAGCACAGAAGAAGGCCGGATATGACAACGGGTTCCAGAGCTGGATACTCTGGAACCCGAAGAGCAACTATACGCTTGCGGCCCTGGAGCCGCGGTCCTAGCGAGATCTTAGCTGCTGCCCTCGCGGCGAGCGTCCATGCGAGCCTTGATTTCAGTGAGATTCTTGTCGAAAGTTACCTGTTGATATGCGGTGAGGATCGCGCGGATCTCAGCGGCCTGCCTGTTCTGGAGATCTCTTATCTTGGCGCGGGTGGCCTCGTCCGGCGGGCCACCGGTGGCCTGAACAGCCTTCCGAAGCTCCATTTGCTGCGGCATGTATTTCTCGCGGATCGTCTTGATCTGCTCCTTCTGGGCATCCGTCAAGGTGATGTCCTGAAGCAGCCTGCCTCCCATTCCGCCGCCCCGCATTTCGCCCCGGCCCTGTTGAGGCGGCACGGCGCCCTGAGCTGCGGCAACTGTGGTCATGCCAACGCAAAGGGCAGCAGCCAGCGTGGCGATGCGAATAGCCTTCATCCTTCTCTCCTGAGAAACGTATTTGACGGCCTCGTGCCGTCCCGCTGTAATACGCCAAAGAACTGAAAAAGGTTGGCCGTGCAATGCTGAACTGGACCCTAGAACTGAAGGTGCTGCTCGCAGAGCGTTCCCGCGCGCATTAGTTGAATATGCGTCGCCGCCACCGAGTCGCATGACGGCACCAGGGCGCGCGCTTTTTTTGCGCGCCAAGCACGTCCCGAGACCCCAAGCTTGGGGGCGTTGCGCCGGTGGTTAGGCATCAACCAATAGGGTGTTCAGCTGCTCTCGACCTCAAGTCTATGCGCCACAACGATTTAGCTTCCCGCCCCTAGCGCCTGACCGAAATCGTGCTATTCTTCCCCGCGCTGCCGGCGGGTTGTCCAGCCCGTCGGCTCTCACGTATTGCTCCTTTCCGCGTGCCGAGCGCCGCTTGTGACTGCACCCAGTACCGCCGCTGAACCAGCCCCAACGATACCAGCGCCCGCCTCGGAGCCACTCTCTTTTCCGTTGAGCTGGCTGCTCGAGCACGCTTCGGCCCCCATAAAATACCGGGCGATGACCGAGGTCGGCCGCACCGCGGACCCTTACTCGCCCGAATTCGACTGGCTTCCTTACTCCCATCGGCCCGCCATCAGGCTCGCCGTCACCCAGTCCCGAGACGGGATGTGGAACCACTCGGTCCTGTCGCTTCCGGGACGACACGCCGCCGACTTCGCCAACATCGGGACGATCCCAGCGGTCCGACGTCTCTCAGAGTACGGCTGGAGTCGTGAGTCACCCCCCTTGGTCCTTGCTCGCCGGATTCTTTTCAGACTGCTGGCGGAGGACAACGATCCTGCCTTCACATTCGAGCTTGGAACGAAGACCAGGGACGACGACATCGTGCGGCGCACGCGCGGAATCTTCCGCGAAGCCGCGGCCGCGACGTTGGCGCAGATGGGATACGAGAACGATCCGCGACTGCGTGGCGCTGCGCGGCGCATTCTCGAACGCACCGTCACATACCTCAACTCGCCGCTAGGCGAGAAGCCGTGGATGCGGGTGGGCAATACGCATGTGCTGGCGCCAGAGTCAGCGCCGCCATCGATGTATACACTGACGATGCTCGCCCACATGCCGATCTTCCGACACGAGCACTTCAGCGGTGTCGAGCGCATCTACACGTGGATCACGCAGCCGCTCCCGCGTCAGGAAGTGCTTCAACTCTTCGGAAAGAAAATGGTGCCGCAACCGCACCTGATCATGGGCGACGTTCTGCCCCATCGTAACGCCGTCGAGGCGGATGTGCCGTTCGCGCTAATGTGGCTCGAGACGATGGCTCGCCTCAACTTCCTCCGCCGCAATGACGGTTGGATGAAGCTGTACGAGAGATTCATCGACGATCGTGACCGCGCTGGTGTCTGGCATCCCCACAAGGGAATGGAGCGGCCGACGACCACGCATCAGTGGGCATGGTCAACCTTCCCTCTCGACGACGGCGCGGGACTGGAATCGAAATGGGCAGATGTCACCTTCCGCATCGGCCTCATCGGAAAACTTCTCGGCAGAGAAATCGAATTAATCTGATCTGATGATCAGATCCGGTCGCCGGCGCAATCTTGCTCCCGGCGAGATGTTTCCCGCCGGTGATCCGGCCTATCGCGTGAGTTTCGCGCGTCTTCGCTCAGGAATAAAGATCCGTGTGGTGGAGCGAGGCCATCCTGGCGCGCCACCAGTGGTGTTGCTACATGGCTGGGGCTGCAGCGCCTATGTGTTTCGCCGCAATATGCCGGCCTTGGGCGAAGCGGGCTTTCGCGCGATTGCCGTGGACCTGAAGGGGCACGGATTGTCGGACAAGCCGGTCGCACCAGAAGAGTACACGATCGATTCGCTGGTCGAGCATCTGCGAGATATCCTGGATGCGCTCGGGCTCGAGCGCCCGGCGCTCGCCGGCCACTCACTTGGCGGATCCCTCATCTACCATTTCGCGTCGCGATATCCCGAGCGCGCACGATGTCTCGGCATGCTTTCCCCGGTGGGACTGAAGGGGGTCCCCCTGATGTGGCTGTACCGCTTTCTCACGCCGGCGGCGCTCACGCCTATACTCCGGCAAATAAGGCCGCGGCTGATCGTCAAGCTCGCTCTGATGCGCGTTTACGGAAGGCGCGGACATTTTACCTCGCGCGATGTGGAGGAATACCTGGCGCCGTCGCAATTTCCCGAATACGCGCTGGCGATGCGAGAATTGCTTCACAATTACGACTGGAACGCCGCCGATCACCGACACCTGGTCCCGGTCAGTCTACCGGCCGCCGGCGTTTGGGGCAGTCTGGATCACCTCATGCCCGATGACGGAATGGGGATCTTCGTTCCGCTTGTTCCCCGCATCGTATTGCGGGCCATCTCTGATGCGGGGCACATCATTACGGAGGAGACCCCACAGGAAGTAAATGAGGCGTTGATAGCCCTTTTCCGCGGCGCGGCCGTCTAAGAACTGCGACAAGAACGGCAAACTGGGTCGCCGGCACGATCAGAGGACAGGCGGCCCTCGGGGCGAGGGGTTCGGTTGCAGTTGGAGCCGCAGCCCTGGGTATATTACGATAGATGATTGATGAACACCCCGAGGCCAAGTTTTCCTTTGCGGAGCTCGACCTCGCCCCCGAAGTGCTGCACGCGGTCCGCGACGCCGGGTACACGCATCCGACCCCGATCCAACAGCAGGCGATTCCGCTAGCTCTGGCGGGCAGGGATCTGATCGGTCTCGCCCAAACCGGAACTGGAAAGACCGCCGGCTTCACCCTTCCCATCGTTCATAATCTGATCAGTGCTCCGCTCAAAGCGCCGAACGGTGAGCCGGTTCACCGCGTTCGTGTCTTGATCCTGACGCCGACCCGTGAGCTCGCTGCCCAGGTGGAAGAGAGCTTCCGAAAGTACGGCAAGTACACAGACCTACGAGTGGTGCCGATTTACGGCGGAATCGGGATCGATCCCCAATCGAAGGCGCTGCTGCGAGGGGTGGACGTGGTGGTCGCCACCCCGGGCCGCCTCCTCGATCACATGGAGCGGCAGAACATCACGTTTGACGATCTCGAAGTACTGGTTCTCGACGAGGCGGATCGAATGCTCGACATGGGCTTCGCGCCGCAACTCAATCGGATTGTGGCCGAGATCCCACCCTATCGGCAAACGCTTCTGTTCAGTGCGACGATGCCGCCGGAAGTCGAAGCGCTGGCGCGAAAGTATCTGCGGAAGCCGGTGGTCGTTCAGGTTGGGCGCCGCTCCGAAGCGGCCAGCACCGTGACGCACGCCGTTTACCCGGTGCCACGCGACCGCAAGAGTACGTTGCTGGTAGAGCTATTGAAGAAGGCCGAGATGGACTCGGTTCTCATTTTCACTCGCACCAAGCACGGCGCGGATCGTGTGGTGAGGCACCTCGAGGATCAAGGAGTCGCGGCGACAGCGATGCACGCTGACAAATCGCAGGGGGAGCGCACCCGCGCGCTCGAGGATTTCAAGTCCGGCAAGATCCGTGTGCTCGTCGCCACGGACATTGCCCAACGCGGGCTGGATGTCTCTGGCATCAGTCACGTCATCAACTACGACGTGCCCCAACAGCCCGAAGATTACGTGCACCGTATCGGTCGCACGGGACGCGCCGCGGCGACGGGTGATGCTTATACCTTCATGTCGCCCGACGAGATCGCCATGGTGCGCACCATCGAGCGCATGATCGGCCAGCAGATTCCGCGGATTTCGGTTCCCGGTTACGATTTCGGGACGACGGCGGATGCTGCGGTTCCCATTGCGTCAGAGGCAAGCCCCGCGGACATCGCGCCAGGGGTGGCAATCAGTGCCGCCAGCGACGAGATCGCGACACAAAAACGTTATCGCCGTCCGAGTTCCGTCGCACGACGACGCTGAGGCTCGCCGCGCCATAGCAATGCCGGTCGTCGAGGCGCCCTCCCACACGACTCGCCGCGAGTCGAGAGCTCTGGAGTGATAACGCGTGTCGCATGAATGGCTATCCTTCCGTCTGCTTGCCTCGTTGGATAGCATATGTTAGATGTGCGCCTCGCAGCCGGCCCGAATCATGGCACCCGGCCCGAATCATCCGGATCCATTCATCCCGTTCCCGCCTAGAATGAAAGTCTCTTTTCTGACTGGTGCCGCCGCTAGCGCGCTCATAGTTGCTTGCGCGCCGCCGTCAGTGACACTACCGTCGAGAATCCCCTCGACTGAGATCCCGCAGCCGAATCCGCCGCTCGTTCTCCCTCCATTTCAGATGGACACGAGCCTCGCCGTCGATCGCGTCCCACCTTTCCACGAGACGCCGCTCATTGTGTGGGGCCCGCCTCCCGACGGAGTTCCCCACGCTGAGCGAGTGAGGACTTACCATCTTCAGCACCAAACGACCACTGTCCGTTTCGATTGGCAGCGCCGCGCGGTCGCTGGAACGACGACGCTGACGATTGCGGGACTCCCGGATGCCGCGCCGCTTTCGAATGCGGTGATTGATGCGGGCGACATGACCTTTAAGAGCGTCGCCACCGGTGCTACGCCGCTCAAGTACAACTATGACGGGCGAGCGTTGACGGTGCATCTCGCGACCCCCTTGCGCTCGGGTGAACAGACATCGATCACCATTGAATACGATGGGGCCAATCGATCCAAGGGCGCCTACTTCAGGCCCGCCAGGCACATCGTTTGGACGCAGGGGGAGACCGAGGACAATCACTACTGGGTTCCGACCTACGATTTCCCGAACGACAAGGAGACGTGGGAGTTCTACATCTGGACAGCGAAAGGCGAGCGCGCACTCTCCAACGGGCGCTTGGCCGGATCTCGCACCGTTGGCGACAGCATCGAGTGGCACTGGATTCTCGAGAAGCCCGCTTCGACATATCTGATGACGGCCGTCGTCGGCAACTACGCCGTGCTTCAGGACAAGCCGTGGCGCAACGCTCCGATCGGATACTGGACGTATCCCGACTCAATCGCCGCCGCCTGGCGTGGATTTGCGCAGACCCCGCAAGCCGTCGACGTATTCTCGCGCAAAACCGGCGTCCCGTACCCGTGGAACAAGTACGATCAGATCGTCATCCCGGAATTTCAGTACGGCGGAATGGAGAACGTCACTGCTACGTCACAGAACGATGCCGAGATTCTTCACCCATTGTCGGCTGAGCCGCAGGCCAACTCGGTAGGCCTGATGGCCCACGAGCTCGGACATCAGTGGTACGGTGACCTGCTCACGACGCGGGACTGGGCAGATGTCTGGCTCAACGAAGGATTCGCCACGTTCATGGAGCAGCTCTTCCGCGAGGAGGACTTGGGCGCCGACGAAGCAGCGTTCGACCGTCTCGGCGCCCAGGAGCAGGCGCTAGATGCTGACCGTCGCGCGCGGCGCCCGATCGTGTGGAATAAGTGGGTGAACGATCCGATAGAGGTGTTTTTCACGGGACACATCTACCAGAAAGGGGCGACCATCCTTCAGATGCTTCGTCACCAGTTGGGAGATGAACTCTTCTGGAAAGCGATGAATCGCTACACGACGGCGAACGCCTACGGAAACGTCGTCACGGCCGATCTTGAGAAGGCGTTCGAAGAGACAACCGGCAAGAGCTACAAGGCCTTCTTCGACCAATGGGTCTATGGCGCGGGCTTTCCTGTCTTTCAGGTCTCCTCGCTGTACGATCGCGCCGCCGGACGGCTCGTCATGAGTGCGAGAGAGGCCCAACCCCGGGACAGTCTCACGGGCTTCTTCGACGTCGACGTCGATGTGGAGGCCCGCACCGATAGCGGTATCGTCCGCTTTGTAGTGCCGGTCCGGAATGGAACGGGGGAAGCCGGAACGAATCTCAAAGCTCCGCCCCGCTCGATTCGGTGGAATAGAGGCAAGTGGATTCTCGAACTCACCGATTTTCCCCGCTCGACCGCCATGCTCCGCTACCAGCTCCTGAACGACGACGACGTGCTCGGACGAATCGAAGCAATCGACCTGCTGGCGCAGCGTCCAGCTGACCACGCGGCCCTCAGCGCCCTCATCGCTTCGACACGCAACGATAGGTTCTGGGCGGTCCGCGGACGGGCGGTGGATGCGATTGGCATCTGGGGAAGCGACCCCAGCCGGGCCACGATCGCGCCGATGCGCTCCGTGGTCGCGGCTCTTCTGGCCGCGACTCGCGATCACGACGCTCGTGTCCGTCAGGAAGCCGTGACAGCGCTAGGGCGGGCGACGCTGAGCGGAAACCTTGCCCGAGATGCAATCTTGCGCCTCCACGAACTCGCGCGCATGGACCCCAATCTCATCGTCCGTGGTGCAGCCCTCGCGTCCGACATCCGCCTCGAGAAGAACGCTGCGCTCCCGCTCGCAAAGCAGTTGATGGCCGTGGATGTCTGGCAGAACGCGATTCGGACTGCGGCCATTAAGGCGCTTAAGGCAGTCGGAACGCCGGAAGCGCTTCAGCTCGCACACCAGTACGCGCCGACGGCTCAATAACCCCCCGAGAAGACCAATGAAGATCAGCATCGAATATTGCGTGGTTTGAAACTACAAGCCGCGAGCCGCCAGTCTGGCGGCTGAGATTCGCCAGCGCTTCCCGGACGCTGAGCTCGAGATGATTCCGTCGAGGGGGGGTAGGTTCGAGGTCATCGCGGACGGAAAGCCGATTTACGAAAAATCGAAAACAGGGCGTCACGCAGAGCCTCTTGAAATCCTATCCCTATTAGCAGAAAACAAACGCTGAAATCATAAGAATCGTGTTTCCACGCGACGGGCAGCCCACGAGTTAAGACAGACGCCTAGAGCTGCGGCTTGCCGCGCGGGGGCCCCGGGCGAAAAGACGGTTCTCCCCTTAAGAGGCGCCCAAGGTCGCCCCAAGGTCGCTCAATGTGTGTCAGTCTTTCGTCCTTCTGAGAGGACAACGCGAGCTCTGGGCAAACGCCCCATAGAATCTAACTCTTTGAGTCACAATGAGTTAACTCATTTGGGCTGCTCTGGCACCCGCCGTGCACCCCAATAGCGCATGATTCACCGTATTTGCTCAGCCCCACTTCGCAGTTTTGTCCGTTTCGCTTTAGCGGCGGCGGTCGGAATCGTCCTCTCTGCTGGCGCCGCGGAAGCGCAGCGACCCGTTCCGGTAAAGTCCCTCGCACCTGCGACGCAGCCATCGCCGTCCCGTCAGGAGCAGATCGTGCCGCCGGGGTTCTTTCCGCCGGCCGGCATGTGCCGTATTTGGATTAACGATGTGCCGGCGGCGCAGCAGCCTGCGCCCACGGATTGCGCCTCGGCGGTGAGAAATCGTCCGGCCAACGGGAAGGTCCTTTTCGGAGACGATCCGCCGAAGGGGAAGAAGGGGAAGTCCGACAAAAGCAAGTCGAGCCCAACCGACGAGCTGGTCGATCTAATTACTAGGAGGATTTCGCGATGAAGAATTTCATTATCGCTGCAGCACTCACTGGCCTCGCGGTCGCGAGTCCGCTCAGCGC
>JABXNS010000099.1_pt1 | contig 30692 bp, 28 predicted proteins | sample 7301101 | NCBI WGS metagenome assembly JABXNS01 (sample SAMN14449646, study PRJNA615230) | soil metagenome | isolation source: soil from bare, unvegetated metal-rich iron-sulfur acidic spring small-cell... | place: Canada: Paint Pots Mound, Kootenay National Park, BC | collected 2017-05-25 | reverse complement strand
GGCGTGGAGGGCGCGAGATGGGCTGGAGATCGCGCGATGGAAGGTGCGCGCTGGGCGGGTCCGCGTGCGAAACGGGGATTTCGGAGCGCGGTGGAGCGCGGTGAGGAACTGGTTGACCGGCTTCCGGTCGACGAAGTGGTAGAACAGGTGCGCGATTACGTCGACACCGCGCGCGACGCGATCAACGACGTCGTGAAGGATGAGCTGACAGATCTCAGAAAAGCAGTCCGGCGGCAGCGCAAGCGCATCGGGATCTAGGTCGCTCCGAGTGATGCGCGCATCACAGCGCGCAGTCTTAGTCGGTCGGATCGCGCTGGCCGTATTGCTGGCGCTCGTGCTCACGCCGGCCGTCGCGCATGCGTGGACCCCCGGGACGCACATCTTTCTCGGGGAGGCGGTGATGCGATCGCTCGCGTTCCTTCCGTCCAGCGTCGCGGAGCTCTTGTCGGCGTTTCCCTATGATTTTCTTTATGGTTCGATCGCGGCGGACACGAGCATCGCGAAGAAATACGCGGCCGCCGGCCGACACTGCCACTCCTGGAACGTCGGCTTCGAAATACACAACAACGCGGAGTCGGAAGCGCTTCGTGCATTCGGACTCGGATACCTCGCGCACTTGGCCGCCGACTCGGTCGCGCACAATTACTTCGTGCCGCACCAACTCACGATCACATCAACCACGGCGGCGCTCGGCCATAGTTACTGGGAGAGCCGATTCGATATGCACATCGGTGAACGGTTCAGCCGAACGGCAAAGCAGCTGATTCTTCGTGATCATTCGCACTCGGACGAGCATCTCGATCGAATTCTGAGCCCCACGATCTTCAGCACGCCGACCAACAGGAGGATCTTTCGCGGGATGGTCTACGTCGCTGACACGGAATCGTGGCAGCGGATCTTCCACCTAGTCGAAGAGAAAAGCCGGTGGGATCTGAGCGAAAAGGAAGTGAGCCTCTACATGGTGCGCGCGTTCGATTACATCGTCGATTTGCTGACGAGGCTTGATCGAGCCGAGCCCTACAAGCTTGATCCAGCCGGTACGGTGGCGCTACGCGAGGCGAAAAAAGTTCGACGCGCCGCGCTCCGCCGAGGCGGAGAGGAGCATGTTCTCGAGCAGGCGCAGCAACATTTCGGATTGCCGCGCTCGACCCTCAAGTATGCGGTCCGGCTGCCCGAGCCACTTTACCCGCCTCGCACCGACAACAACTGATTGACGCGCTTGGGATCGGCTCGGCCTTTAGACTTCTTCATCACGAAGCCCACTAGCACTCCCTGAAGCTTCTTCTCGCCCGCTAGATACCGCGTGGCCTCTTCAGGATGCTCGCGCAGAACTTCGTCCACCCATGTCGCGATCGCATCCTCGTCCCCGACCTGCAGCAGCCCTTCATCGGCCGCCACCTGAGCTGGCGGCTTCCCTGTTTCGATCATCGAGGCGAAGACCCGCTTGGCCGCGGTGTGACTGATGGTGCCGTCGCGCACAAGATTGAGCAGTTGCGCTAGGTCGGCGGGGCGGACCCGGAGAAGCGTGATCTCCTGGCCCGACGCGCGAAGAACGGCGAGCACCTCACCCATCACCCAGTTGTAGGCGGCTTTTCCATCTCCCGACGCCCGCGCGACTGCCTCAAAGTACTCAGCGAGCGCCGGTGTCGCGGTTAGTTGCTCGACTTCAGCGGTCGAGATTCCGTAATCCTGCGCCAGACGCTCCTTTCGCGCAGCCGGAAGTTCTGGAAGGTTTTTACGCGCGTCTCCAATCCATTTTTCATCAACCATGAGCGGGCGAAGATCGGGCTCCGGGAAATACCGGTAGTCGTGGCTTCCTTCCTTCGTTCTGCTGGGCCGGACCGTTTCGCGCATACTATCCCAAAAGAGCGTCAATTGCTCAACCTTCCCGCCAGCGTCCAACAGAGCGCACTGCCTCTCGAACTCGGCCTCGAGTGCGCGCTCGACCGCAGAGAACGAGTTCATGTTCTTGACCTCGGTTTTCGTCCCGAGCTTTGCGTGGCCGTGTGGACGTACGCTGATGTTAGCATCTACCCGAAGGCTTCCCTCCTCCATGCTTACATCGCTCACGTCCAGATACTGGAGGATCTGCTTTAGCGTTCGGAGAAAGGCACCGGCGTCGGCCGAGGTTCTGAGCTCGGGCTCGCTCACGATCTCTACGAGCGGAACTCCGGACCGATTGAGATCGATAGCACTGGCGCCGGGATACCGGTCGTGAATCGACTTGCCGGCGTCCTCTTCCATATGGAGACGCGTTATCGCGATTTGAACGTCGGCACCCCGTTCGTCCTTGCCAATCGTTATGGCGCCACCTGTCGCCAGCGGCTGGTCGAACTGGGATATCTGGTAGCCCTTCGGCAGGTCGGGGTAGAAGTAATTCTTGCGCGCGAAGGCAGACTCGGAATTGACTTTGCAGCCGAGTCCGAGTGCCGCCTTGGTCGCCAGTTCCACGGCCCGCTCATTCAGCACGGGAAGCGCCCCGGGAAGCGCCAGACACACGGGGCATGTGTTGACGTTTGGAGGCGCGCCGAAATCGGTCGAACAGCCGCAGAAGGCTTTGGTGCGGGTCTTCAGTTGGACGTGCACCTCGAGGCCGACGACCATCTCATACCGTTCCCGGCTCATTGGTGCGCCTCCTGACCAAGGCCCGCTTCGAGCGCGTAGGCGATCCGGAACATGTTGTACTCGTCGAAGTGGGCAGTGATGATTTGCCCGCCGACAGGAAGGCGTCGTACCCGACCGATTGGAACTGAGATCGCCGGCACGCCCGCGAGATTTGCTGTGACGGTGAAGATGTCGTTGAGGTACATCTCGTACGGCTCGCTGATCGCGCCAACCGGAAAGGCTGGGGTTGGCGTAGTCGGGGTGAAGATCGCGTTCACGCCGGTCGTAAATACTGAGCGGAAATCTTCACTAATGAGCGTCCTCACCGCCTGGGCCTTCTTGTAGTAGGCGTCGTAATAGCCGGCGGAGAGGACATAGGTCCCGAGAAGCACGCGACGCGTAACCTCGGGCCCGAATCCTTGCAACCGAGTCGCCTCGTACATCGCCCTCAATCCTTTGCCTGGATCGACGCGTAGTCCATAGCGCACGCCGTCGAACCGCGCGAGGTTCGACGATGCTTCCGCCGGCGCGATGATGTAGTAAACGGGAATCGCTAGCGGTGTGCGCGGCAGCGAGATTTCCCGAATCGTGGCGCCCATCGAGCGGAGCCGGTCAAGCGCGCGCTCGCACAGGCTCCTTATGCTCGCGTCCAGAGAATCTGGGAAATATTCCTTGGGCTTGCCGATCACTACTCCCTCAAGCGTAGTAGCGCTGGGTGCCGGAGCGAGCGGAACCGGAATCCGTCCAATCCGCATCGCCAAGGCGTCAGGGTCCCGCTCGTCGGGCACTGACTTACCCAACGCTGACAGCCGATAGACGGGCACACCCGCGTCGGAGCTGGTCGAATCCATTTTGTCGTACCCGGCGATCGTCTCCAAGCCAAGAGCGGCGTCGTCCACGGTCCGTCCTAGCACCCCGATCTGGTCGAGCGACGACGCGAACGCCACCAGACCATAACGACTGACTCTGCCGTAGGTTGGCTTCACTCCAACGACTCCGCAGAAAGCGGCTGGTTGCCGAACCGAGCCGCCGGTCTCCGAGCCGAGCGCGATCGGCACGATACCCGCAGCGACCGCGGCCGCCGAGCCGCCGGACGATCCCCCCGGCACGCATCGCACGTCATGCGGGTTTCGAGTGGGACCGTAAGCGCTGTTCTCCGTCGACGATCCCATCGCAAACTCATCCATGTTCGTCTTAGCGACCACGAGCGCCCCGTTAGCTCTCAGCCTCGCGATCGCGGTCGCCTCGAATGGACTCACATATCCTTTGAGGATTCTGGAGCCGCAGGTAGTGGGCAAGCCGAGCGACGCGATGTTGTCTTTGATTGCAACCGGCACTCCCGCCAGGACGCCTACATCGGCAGCGCTGTCGAGACGCTTTTGCAGCGTCTCAGCCTCCTGTCGACTCGCCTCTTCGTCAGAGTGGAGATAGATGTTGAGAGCGTCGGGACCGACGCCGATGTGGCGCGCTCGCTCGAACGAGGCTCGAATCACCTCTGCCGGCGATGTGTCACCGGCGCGGACACCCGACGCTATTGCAGCCGCGCCGAGCCTGGTGAAGTTCTCGAGGCTCAAGCGCCGGCCTCTCCCGAGTCCTCGTGGGTGGCGAGACGTGGAACGATGAAGAAACCGTCGCGCATCGAGGGTGCGAATGACTCGAGCGTCCCTTGCATCAACGGCGGCACGCCAATGTCCGGTCTCAGGGGAGTCCCTCCGGCGGCGCCGCCAGTGGTCGTTGGGACCGTGGCGGTATCGACCCGCGACAAGACTTCCATGTGAGCGAGAATCGCGCTCAGCTCCTTCGTCAGCTCGTCGGCCCGGGCGCTATCGACGCCGAGGCGAGCCAGCTCGGCGATGTGAATTACATCCTCGTGTGTCACGCCCATTATTCCTGTCCGCGCTCGAGAGTTGTGTAAGCAAGCTTGATCGTTTTGCGGCCTACGGTTTCATCGTCAAAATCGATGACAGCTTTGACTTCGCGGCCGACGCCCGATAGCTCGGCGATCGACCCCTCACCGAACAACTTGTGCCTGACGCGCTCCCCTTTCACGTAGCGAGGCTCGTCCTGCGACAGCTCCGCCTCCGCTATCGGAACTGCACGCCGCCAGGAAGGAACATCATGAGCGCGGCGCGCCGGATAGGCACCGCTGAATCCGAGGTCGCGGCCAGGCGCACCGCGCCCCCGCCCCATAGTGCTCACCCGAAGCGTCTTTCTTTCTTCAAGATTGGCGGCAGCGATCTCACGCAGAAATCTGGATTGGATAGACGGCAGCAGCTCTCCGTTCCGGCGGCGCATCTCGGTGTGCGAGAGGTAGAGCTTCTCTTCAGCGCGGGTGATGCCGACGTAGAACAACCGTCGCTCCTCCTCGAGCTTCGGCGGATCGTCGAGGGATTGCGAGAGAGGAAACAACCCGTCTTCAAGTCCCGTCAGGAAAACAACCGGGTATTCGAGTCCCTTGGCGTTGTGGAGAGTCATCAGCGTGACCGCATCGGCGGACGGATCCAGAGCGTCCGCTCCAGCAACCAGCATCGCCCGTTGAAGGAAATGATCGAGCGGCGTCAGTCCGACTTCGCCACCGTCATCGATGACGGTTTCAGCTGCTCCGTCGACGAGGGCGCTCACATTCTCGATCCGGTCCCGCGCGGACTCCGGACCTTCGGCCTGGAGATACTCAACGTACCGGATCTCGCCAATAAGCTCCTGAATCAGAACATCCACGCTCGTGTCCTTCGCGCGCTCCCGCAGGCGCGAAATCATGCGAGTGAAATCGGCCAGGGCCTTTCGGGCCGCCGCTCGTAGCAATTCCTGAAGATCTTCGCGCGCCGCCACTTCAAATAGCGAAACGCGCATTTCGCGCGCACGCGCGGCCAGCGTATCGACCGTGCTTTCGCCAATCCCCCGCTTGGGCACGGCGATCGCACGGCGAAACGCTTCTTCGTCGGAAGGATTCGCTATGAGCTTGAGGTAGGCCATCAAGTCGCGAATCTCGCGGCGATCGTAGAATCGAACGGATCCGACCAAACGATACGGAATTGCGTCACGCCTGAGTGCGTCTTCCAGCGCCCGGCTTTGAGCATTCGTCCGGTAGAGAACTGCGAAATGGTTGAGGCCGCGATTCTCGCGATTCCGCCGCGCCTTGATCTCTTCCAGAATAAAGTCCGCCTCATCGCGCTCGTCGAGCGTGGCAACGAGCGTCACCGGCTGACCGGCGGCGCGCGTGGCGCGAAGCGTTTTTCCCTTTCTCCCGACGTTCTGAGTGATCGCGGCATTCGCAACGTCGAGGATATTCGGAGTGGACCGATAGTTCTCCTCGAGGCGCACCAACCTGGCGGCGGCGAACTCCTTCTCGAAGTCGAGAATGTTCCGAATGTCGGCGCCGCGCCAACCGTAGATCGACTGATCGTCGTCGCCGACGACCACCACATTCCCGTGAGCGCTGCCCAAAAGCTTGATGAACTGGAACTGCGCCCGATTGGTGTCCTGGTATTCGTCGACCAGGATGAACTGGAACCGATCGCGATAACGGGCAAGCGTCCCATCATCCTTCCGAAATATCTCGACGGGCAGCACGAGAAGGTCGTCGAAGCTCACCGCGTTGGCCGAGCGCAGAGTCTGCTCCATCTGCTTGTAGACTTTGGCGGCAGCGCGGGAAACCGGGTCCATAGCCAGGGACTCATACTCGGTCGCCGGTACGAGCGCGTTCTTGGCATCCGAGATGAGCGAAGCGATGACTTTGGGGCTCCACTGTTTCTGCGGGATTCCCTCGCGCTCCATGATCCGCTTCACGACCCCGAGCGTGTCGTCCTCGTCGTAGATCGTGAAACTCGATGTGCGTCCCACATGGTGGGCGGAACTCCTGAGGATCCGAGCTCCAATGGCGTGGAACGTCCCGCTCCACATCCCCTTGGGCTCCTCGCCCAGGAGGCGCGCGATTCGCTCACGCATCTCGCCGGCCGCTTTGTTGGTGAAAGTGACGGCCAGAATCCGCGACGGATCCACTCCGTGGTGCTCGATAAGGCGCGCGATCCGAGTGGTGAGCACGCGCGTCTTTCCCGACCCTGCTCCGGCGAGAACGAGCATCGGCCCCTCGAAGTGGAGCACTGCCTCGCGCTGCGCCGGATTGAGTCCGGCGAGAGGCACCGTGCGCTCGGCCGTGGCGGAGGCGGCTGGTTCAGACATCAAGTGAAGATAACCGGATCAGCCGAGGACCATGTCGAAGGTCGCGCCACGTTCGGATGGTACGAGCAGAAGCTCTCCGCCATGACTATCACGCACGATCCGCCGAGCGAGCGAGAGGCCAATCCCCCACCCCTTCTCTTTCGTCGAAAATCCCGGATCGAAGATCTGATGACGGATTTCTCGGGGCACCCCCGGCCCGTTGTCCGAAACTCGGACGCGTACCCGACCCTCCGGCAGCGCCTCAGCCGATATCTCAACTCTTCCATCCCTTCCCGCGAGCGCGTCGATCGCATTTTTTGCCAGCGACTCGAGTGCCCATTCAAGAAGCACCGCATCCCCTTGTACCACGAGTTCTCCTTGATGCGACGATGACACGGTGACCCGCTGTGCAAGAGTAGGAACGCGCGCCCTGAAGTAAGCCGCCACCCGATCGACCAGATCCGCGAGGTCAACCGACTCCTGTCGCGGAGGCCGGCCGATGCGCTCGAATCTGTGCGCAACGCGCTTCAGACGCTCGAGATCAGCCTCCATGTGATCCAGCGCAGCGACGGTTGTCGCTTCCGGCTCCGTCTCCTGCAGCAGCTCGATCCAGCCGCTAATGCTCGAGAGGGGGGTGCCGAGCTGGTGCGCCGATTCGCGCGCCATTCCTGCCCAGATCTGCTCGCGGTCGGCGCGGCCGCGCGTGCGTAGCGCGTACGCCCCGGCAAGAAGCACCATTCCAATGAGAATGGATTGCAGAACCGGAATGAGTATCAGGCCGCGAACGAGCGGAGTGTTCCCGAAATGCACGGTTCCCACGCCCGGCTCGGCCATTGGCACGTTTTGTCGGTCGAGATCCGTGATATAGTTGCGCAGTTCCTTGGAGCCGAGCGACGTCGTGAACGGGACATTTGCCGTATCGGTCGGCTTACCCCGCTCGTCGGTGAGGACCATTGGAACTCCGGACTCCCTGATGTGCCGCGCCAGATCGAGCAACGCACCATTGGCGGCATCGGGATTCGGATCGCTGAGTCCGTTATAGACGCGCGCATACATCAGGCCGACGCGTGATGCTTCCTGCCTCAGCTCTCTCACCACGCTACGCGTGTAGATCACGTACCACACGAGCAACGCGATCACTCCGATGGAGATGAGCGTTACCGGAGCGAGCCGGCGCATCGCTCAGCCGAGGCGCTCGGCGCCCAGATAGGTGCTGAGCGCAGCGGGGACGCGCACGCTGCCATCCTCCTGCTGATGATGCTCCAGAATTGATGCGATGACGCGGGGAAATGCGAGACCCGACCCGTTGAGGGTGTGGACGAAGCGGGGCTTTCCGCCATCGGCGGGCTTATAGCGGATGTTGGCGCGCCGTGCCTGAAAGTCGGTGAAGTTGCTGCACGATGACACCTCTAGCCACTTGCCGACACCGGGCGCATAGGTCTCGAGGTCATAGGTGTGGGCGCTCGCGAACGAGGTGTCGCCGGATGCGAGACGCACAACTCGATAGGGGAGCTCGAGCAGCTTGAGGATCTTCTCGGCGTGACCGGTTAGACGCTCCAGCTCGGCTCCGGAGCTCTCGGGTGTGGCGTAGCGCACGAGCTCGACTTTGTCGAACTCGTGGACTCGAAGCAGGCCGCGCGTGTCCTTCCCCGCCGCCCCCGCCTCCCGCCTGAAACACGGCGAGCATGCGGCGAAGGCCTTGGGCAGCTCCGACTCGGGCAGGATCTCATCGCGATAGAGGTTCGTGAGGGGCACCTCCGCAGTTGGAATCAGAAACGCGTCTTCGTCCTTGAGCGCGTACATGTCTTCCTCGAACTTGGGTAGCTGTGCCGTCCCAGTCATGCTTGCGCGATTGACCACGACCGGCACCCAAGTCTCCTCGTATGCGTGCTCCCGCGTGTGAACATCGAGCATGAGATTCATGAGCGACCGCACGAGTCGCGCACCAACGCCGCGAAAGACGATGAACCCGGAACCACTGATCTTGGCGCCCCGTTCGAAATCAATGATGCCGAGCTTGGTGCCGATTTCCCAATGTGGCCGTAGCCGTGCTGTCTCTCGCGGCGCGCCCCAGCTCCTCACGGCGGCATTGTTCTCTTCCCCGCCGGACGGGACCTGGTCGAGGGTAATGTTAGGCAGCTCGAGCAGAATCGCCGACAGCTCGCGCTCAGTCTCAGCCAGTTCGCGATCGAGCCGCGTGATCTCGTCGCCGAGCGAGCGCGCCTCATGTTGAAGGTCGTCCGCGGATTCCTTGGCGCGCTTTCTCTCGCCTACCAACTGGCTGACGGTGTTACGTTGAGCCTTTCGTTCCTCAACCGCTTGGATTGTCTCCCGCCGCGATTTCTCCAGTGCAATCGCGCGGTCGATGGTCGGGGAGAGCGCATCGAGAGCACCGCGCCGGCGCATGCCAGAGCGAAGTGCGTCGATGTGCTCGCGCACCATCCTCAGGTCGTGCACTAATCAGCTCGTGGGGATTCCGGCCGCGAATGAGCGGAACCCGCAGTTCGGATCGAGACCCAATCGGAGATAAAGAGTTCTGGACGCAAGATTGACGCTGTCGAGCGCGATCTTCGCGTAGATATTCGGATTGATTGCAAACACGCAGAGATCACCAACAGAGTTGTGGACCGTCTGCACGACTACGACTTCGCCCGGCGCTATGACCAGCGACGAATCCGTCTCGAACCCCGTGCTCGGCGCTTGCAGCACCGTGTCGAAAGTGCCCGGCACTTTCTGCAAGCCGACCGGACGCGAACCGCCTGGCGAGCTCACGACGAGCTTGACCGGATAGATAACGCCGTGCCCGGCCGCATCGATATCGAACGCCACATCGAACGAGGCAGAGCCATCAACGCGGATTGCCTGGCGAGCGATGACCGAAATGCCGCTCGGGTAGGTTGCGGGCGTGCCGGATAGCGCAAAGACCGAGAGCGTATCGACGGATGTGAGGGCCGATGCCTTGAGGGTGGTTGGATTGCCACACGCATTGAGAGCGACCACGACAAACATCGCCGCGAGTAGTGCGAGACGAGCTTTCATTCGGTAGATGATACAGATGAGAGACTGGAGGGGTTGCTTCACGATAATACCGCGTAACTTATGACAGTTCAAGCGATTGCCGCGCTTGACTTCACTCTTTCCGCTTCCTAGCTTCGCAACTTCCTCACCCTTCAATGCCCAACATCAGAGATTTCACGAGCGCGCTTCGCCAGCGCCCCGGAGTTGACGCCGTTCTCGTATTGGGAAAAGACGGTCTGCTGATCGAAGGCTTCGCCGCACCCGGATTGAACAATGAGGATCTCGCCGCTCGCGTTCCAGCTCTCGTTTCGGAAGCTGAAACCCTCGGACTGGCCACCATTCAGGGGCCGATGAATACCGCCATCCTCGAGCATCAGAAGGGTTACGCCATAATCGCCGCGCTTGCTGACGATACGCTCCTCCTCGTGCTGCTTCGCCAGTCAGGGGATCTGGGCGGCCTTCTCTTCGACGTTCGCCGCTACCGCGGCAACATAGCGTCCCTCATTTGACCGTGACCGACACCGCCGAGCGTCTTTGTCATGTGCTGGTCGCGGATGACGAGCCTCACATCGGACGCATCATCAAGATGAAGCTCGAGCAAGGTCCATTCAGAGTGAGCCTCGCCTACGACGGGGAGGAAGCGCTCGACTTCATCAACAACGAGGAGCGCCTCGATCTCGCGTTGCTCGACCTCATGATGCCCAAGTTGAGCGGTCTCGATGTGCTCAGAAAGGTGCGCGAGCAGGAAAGATTCAAATCGCTGCCGTGCATCATTCTCACTGCTGGAGGCGAGGCTAAGCACGAGCGCGATGCTCTAGCACTTGGCGCGACGCAGTTTCTGACCAAACCGTTCAGCCCAAAAAAACTTTACGCGCTCGTCGCGCGTCTCACCGGAGCGCCTGACGAAGCGGGAATGACCGGCGAGTGAGCCGCTGGGCGGTAGTTCTGGCAGGCGGAGTGGGGTCACGATTCTGGCCACTGAGCACCCCGGAGCGCCCGAAGCAGCTGCTGCCCTTGGTGACGGGAAAGCCGCTCTTGGAGGATACGATGGACCGGCTCGGCCCAATCGTGGACCCCGCCCACACGTTGATCCTCACCAACGCTAGCCTCGTCAAATCGATACGGACGCTTCTTCCTCCGGTCCCGCGCGAAAACATTATTGCCGAGCCCCGGCCAGCGGGCACTGCGGCCGCACTTGTGTGGGCTGCGCTCACGATCGAGCGTCGCGACAGCAAGGACGCGACGATGATCTCCGTTCACGCCGACTGGTCGATCGACGATCCCGCCGAATTCCGCAAAGTTCTCCTCGACGCTGAGGACCTCGCCCGCAAAACCCACACGCTGGTGACGGTTGGTGTCGTGCCGACGCGCGCCGATCAAGGCTTTGGCTACATCCAGCCCGCCGATCCGACAAAAAAGGGTGGATCACCTGTCAAGCGGTTCGTAGAGAAACCGGACCGTGCTCGCGCTGAGAAGATGCGCTCTGATGGTTACCTCTGGAATTCCGGGATCTTTGTCTGGACCGTCGGCGATTTTCTGGCGCAGGCGAAACAACACGCACGTGAGCTTGCAAAGGCGCTCAGCCTCGGTCCCGAAGCGGACGCCGCAGAATTCTTTGCCAGCGTTGCGAAGCCAATCTCCGTCGATATCGGAGTACTCGAGCGAAGTAAGAATGTAAGCGTGATTCCCGGCGACTTCGGCTGGGACGACATCGGGACCTGGGCCGCGCTCGGTCGCGTGCGCGACAAGGACGAATTCGGCAACGTCACCGTTGGGAACGTGCATATTCTCGACTGTTGCGACAATGTCGTCCGCACGGATTCGGGCAGAGTGGTGATGTATGGTGTCGACAATCTGGTGGTGGTGGTGCACGAGGGAATGACGCTAGTCACCACACGCGAGAGGGCAGCGGACTTGAAGCGCCTACTTGAATCGCTCCCCGCGAGCGAGCGGGCGAACGCGTGAGCGCCCTCTACTTCTACGACGACGCGAGAGCCCGACAATTCGAGCCGTTCGCGCTGACTCGGCCGGGCTCGGAGCTCAGAGCCGGGACATCGCTCATTCGTCGGCGGTGGGAGCGGGTCACTGGCTTTGAGAGTGCCGGTTTCATCAGCTCCCGCCATCTCATGCACTTCGAAGAGGGGAACGCGCCGCCGGCCGTAGCGGTCGAATCGGACATCCCCGCAGGCTCAATCATCGTCAACACACGGTGTGTGATACCCCTAGAGCTCGAGCTCGAGCGATTTGATCTTCTCATGTGCGAGGGATCTGCCTGCGCAGTGAGGCTCGCGCGGGCGCTCCCCGTCTCCCAATTCGCCGACGGCTCGATCGACATCGGGAGCATTCAGACGAGTCTCGGCGGTCGCAGGATCAAGGGACGCTGGTTGAGCGAAGTGTGGGATCTGATCGGCACTTTGAGCGAACAGCTCACGGAGGACATTCCCACCCGCGGGAAGTCGCTTGAGGCGACGGCAAACGCGAACGCCACTACCTTTGGTGATCACGGCATCTTCCTGGAAGAAGGCTCCCAAATCGGGCCGCAGGTAGTGCTCGACGCATCAGCAGGCCCGATCCTGATCCGGCGCGGCGCCATGATTGCGCCGTTCACTCATCTCGTCGGGCCTATCTCGGTTGGTCGCGATTCGCAAATCCTCGGCGATCGCGTGGCTTCGTCGTCGATCGGCGACCATTGCAAGGTCCGTGGCGAGTTCAGCAATTCGATCGTTTTGGGGCACAGCAACAAGGGGCACGCCGGATTCGTCGGGCATTCTTACCTCGGCAGGTGGGTCAACCTCGGCGCCCTGACGACGACCAGCAATCTCAAAAACACTTACGGCGCTGTTCAGCTCTGGACTCCGACGGGAGTGAGAAGTACCGGTCAGCAGTTCCTCGGCACGCTCTTCGGCGATCACGTGAAGACGGGCATCGGCACCATGCTGAGCACTGGCACGGTGATTGGTGCCGGCGCGAGCATCTTTGGAGGCAACGTACCGGCCAAGGCGGTCCCTCCGTTCGCATGGGGTGATCATGAGCCCTACGACACGTACGACGTTACTAGATTTCTTGCAGTCGCCGAGCGCGTGATGTCGCGCCGGCAAGTCGAGCTGGGTGAAAAAGCGCGGAAGCATCTCGCGGAAGCTCACAAAAGGCGTTGGAGAATTTGATGAGGCTGTGGGTCCTTGGCAGTGGAAGCAGCGGCAACGCGGTTCTGATAGAGACAGCACGGTCGCGCATTCTCGTGGACGCCGGCTTTGCTCCACGCGTGCTCAAGCGGCGCCTCGCCGTGGCCGGTGTCGCGCCCGAATCGATCGAGGCCGTGGTGGTAACCCACGAGCACGGCGATCATATCAAAGGCGTTGGCGCAGCGGCGCGAAAATGGGGATGGACGATCGTCTCTACGGCTGGCACCCGGATGATGTGCCCCAATTGGGCAGACCTCCGCACCATTCTCACGCCGCGCAGGAGCAGCGTGGTCGTGGGCGACTTTCATCTGGAGACCGTCCCGGTCTCGCACGACGCCAACGAGCCGATCGCCGTTATAGTGACATCGCTCGGTGAAGGTGCCCGCGCCGGAATCGTCTACGACCTGGGACACGTCGGCGAAAATGTTGCGCGCGCGCTCGAGAAGCTGGACATTCTGGTGATCGAAGCCAATCACGATGAAGGAATGCTCCGAGCGGGGCCGTATCCGCCATCGCTGCAGGCGAGAATCCGCGGCAAGTTTGGGCATTTGAGCAATCGGGACGCGGCGCAGGCGGCGAGTGATAGCATCCACGGGGGCCTGAACAACATCGTGCTCGCCCACTTGAGCGAAAAAAACAACAACCCCCGCACCGCTCTCGGGACCGTGGGGGATTCGCTCCGGCGGGCGCGATTCCGGGGACGCCTCACAGCGGCGTCACAGAGTAGCGTGATCGGCCCGATCTCAGTGGCGGCGGGGACGACGGAATTCGCCGCGCCAATCCAGCTGGCGCTCGGAATCTAGCCTAGGGCTTGGGGCGCCGGTTCCCGGCGTAAAGCGCGAACAGAACCGCTGCTACAATTATGACCCCAAAGACCCAGTAGAAATTCATAGCAGGTTATCGTCCTTCAAAGTCGCGGTCACCCGGCACCTTCCTCTCCGCCCTTCCCTCTCCCGGATGCGACTGCGCTTCGTGGAAGCGCTCCCCTTTCAATCGTATCGTATCGACGAACCTCTCATACTCGGTGTCGGAAAGCTCGTCGGCGATGGCGGGCACGAGCCCTTTCACGAGCGTGATTCGTTCGGCAAGGGTGAGCTCGTTGACGGCCGTTACCAGCTTCCTGAGTCGCGGGTGGTTCATCCACTCGGTTTCCTTGCTCGTCGTCATTCCACTCTCCAGTGAGCCGCGCGTGCTGGCACTCGGTAATCTATCGGTTACGGCGGATCCTCGTTCGCTGGACATGAGACCACTGTGCAAGCAGTGCCCCGAGGGACTTCTCCAGGTCTCCTGCCGCGGCCACGACCTGGGTCGTGGGTTCGGCGTCCGCACCCTCAACGGTAGCGAGAATTTCGGCGAGCTGCTCGTTGAGGCGGACGAACCCAACCGCCGTTCTAACACGTGGGGTCCCGTTCTCGAGGGTGGCGAGTGCCGAATCGAGCGCCACCAATGAATCGGCAACGTCCTTGGCCTTGGCCCCCTCGCGTTGAGCCCTTAGCAGAGTTCGCTGTGCGCGCACCTCGCCAAGCGCGATGAAATCCCGGTCGATCGCATTGTTCATCCGGAGGCCGATGTCGTGCTGAAGCTTGAGCGCCATTTCGGTAATCTGAACGCGCGGGTCCATCCGTATGACGAGCGGCTGCGTATAGCTTTGGCCGTTTGCCTTGAGTCGCACGGCATACGCTCCCGGCAACACCGCCGGCCCAAGCGGATACCGCGGCGTGTCGCCGTAGATGGCTGAGATCGGATACTCGTGACCAAGCACCTTTGGTGGCGGATAATGGAGATCCCAGACGTAGCGGTGTGTTCCGCGAGTCGTGGCCACGCGCTGTTGCGGGCGCACCCAATAGGTCGGAACGTTCAAGTCCGTCTCGATCGGCTCGACCGAATCGGCGCTGGAAAACGTGCGCACGACATTGCCGGCATTGTCCAGGACATCAATAACCACCGGGGTACCGGCGTCCGCCCCGAGCCGATAGTTGATGATCGCTCCGTCGGGCGGATTCTTTCCCGCGGGCTCCTCCGGTGGCAGGGGCGTGTCAGTGTTCTTGTCACGGCGGTAGCGGTAGGTGGGTTTGGGCCTGAACAGAAACGTCTCTGTGCCGGCGGCCTTGGCGTCGAGCTGGCGAAGCGGCGTCATGTCGTCGAGAATCCAGAACGAGCGACCGTGCGTACCGACCACGATGTCGTCATCGTGGATTACGAGATCGCGAATCGAGGTAGCCGGCATGTTGAGTCGCAGGGGCTGCCACTCATCGCCATCGTCGAGCGAGAAGTAAACCGCGCGCTCGGTGCCCGCGAACAGGAGGCCACGCCGCACCGGATCCTCACGGACCGAATTCACGACTTCGTTTTCGGGGATTCCGTTTACGATCTCTTTCCAGCTCTTGCCGCCATCGTGCGTCCGATAGACGTGCGGATGCAAATCGTCGAGCTTGAACCGGTTGATGGCGGCGTACGCCGACTGGTCATCGAAGTGCGAGGCTTCCATCAATGAGACCTTGCTCCACGGCGTCAGCGCTACAGGCGAGACATTGGTCCATGTCTTTCCGCCGTCGCGAGTAAGATTGATGACGCCGTCGTCGGACCCTGTCCAGATCGTGCCAACGTTCCGGAAGGACGGCGCGACGGTGTAGATGACCCCGCGATTCTTCGCGAGAGAGAGGTCTCCGTTGGTAAACATGCCGTAGCTGGGAGGCACGTCGTAATTCTGCCTCGTGAGGTCCGGACTGATGATGTCCCAGCTGTGTCCCCCGTTCGTCGTCTTGAACAGAACGTTGCCGGCGTAGTACAGAGTGTGAGGATCAACGGTAGAGAAAATCACCGGCGCGGTGCGGAGAAATCTGTATTTGCCGGTACTAACTGCTTCCGGGCTTATGTTCTGAACCTCACGCGACCGCTGATCGAAGCGCGTGAGCTTCCCGCCGTAGATGATGTTCGGATCTAGCGGATCGGGAGCGGCGTAACCGTATTCCTCGAGTCCCACCGGATTCCACTCGCGGAAGGTGATCGCGCCGTAATCGCCGCGACTCATCGTTCCGATCGAGCCGCTCTCCTGCTGGCCGCCGTACACCCAATAAGGGATCCGATTGTCGGTGATCACGTGATAGAACTGCGCCGTCGGCTGGTTGTACCACGAGCTCCAGGTTTTCCCGCCATTCACAGTGATCGTTGCACCCTGATCCGACGCGATCAGGATGATGTCGGGGTTGTCGGGATTGATCCAGATCCGGTGGTAGTCGTCGCCCCCCGGAGCGCCTTTGATCGCGGTGAACGTCGTTCCACCATCCGTCGAGCGATACGTCGAGGTGTTGGCGGAATAGACGATATCCGGATTTCGAGGGTCGACCTTCACCTCGGCGAAATCCGAGGCGCGACCCCAGACCCGGACTTCTGAGTTGGTGCGCCTCCACGTCTCTCCTGCATCGTCCGATCGGTAGATGCCTCCGAGCGTCGGCGCGTCGACCGTGGCGTACATCCGCCGTGAATCGCTCGGCGCGACGGTAAAACCGATTCTGCCCAGACCCTGAGCAGCGGTCGGAAACCCCATTCCGACCTGACGCCAGGTCGTTCCCCCATCCACTGACTTGAATAGTCCGCTCAGTGGTCCGTTCCAGGACGAGTTCTCCCACGGACCCTGTCTCCCGGCCCAGAGCGAAGCGTAAATCGTCTGCGGATTCGCCGGGTCGAACGCGACTTGAATCGCGCCTGTGTTCTCGTCTTTATAGAGAACCCGCTCGAACGATTCCCCACCGTTGGTCGATCGATAGACACCGCGCTCAGTGTTGGGGCCGTACGGATGGCCCAGCACGGCCACGAAGACTCGATTCTCATCTCGCGGATCGACGATGACTCCGCCGATCTGTTGTCCGTCGCGAAGTCCCAGGTGCCGCCAGGTCTTGCCGGCGTCAGTCGATTTGTAGATGCCGTCGCCGGTCGAGAGGTCTGGCCGCTGAACTCCTTCTCCGCTTCCGACGTAAATCACATTCGGATTCGACGGTGCGACGGCAAGATCCCCGATGGAGCCAGTCGACTGCTCGTCGAAAATAGGCGTCCAAACGCGCCCGAAATCCGTGGTCTTCCATACGCCACCGTTATTTACGCCGATGTAAAAAACGTTGGGCTGCCCCCGCACGCCGGCGGCGCCGATAGTGCGGCCGCCACGGAATGGACCGATCATGCGCCACTCGAGGCTCGAGTAAAGCGATGGATCAAGCTTCTGGGCGCATAGCTCGATCGGCCACAACGAAATCGCGGCTAGTATGAGCGGAATGATCTTGTGTTTGGTCAGCACGAGTTTGGGGTTGGGCGGAATGGCATCAGGGCCTACGAACCTTAAGAAAATGCAGATCCATGCCGTCCCGGGCTAGAAATGGGGCGCGACGGTGGAACGGCATTTGTAATAATCATGTGTATCGAACAGCCAAATCACACTATGACAACCTCAGCCGTCAATGGTCAAATACAGTAAGACCTTTGTCCCGTTCGCCCTTTTGGCGGTGACTTGGGGCGCTCAGCTCGCCTGTGCTCAAGTCGAGCTCCCACGAACCGCGCAGACTTCGGGTAGAGATACGAGTAGAGATACGAGTGCCCAGATTCCCGCACCACGGGAAGGACCTCTCACGCTTCGCGCCGATCTGGCGGCGCGGGTTCTGTTGGTCGAGAGCGGAGCGGCGAGGCTCAAGAGCTACTCGATCGCAGTCGGGCAGGAGAAGTATCCAACGCCTCTCGGCACTTTCTCGATCAGGAAAATCGTGTGGAACCCAAGCTGGCGTCCGCCGCCAAGCGCCGACTGGGCAAAGGGAAAGACGGCGAAGGCCCCCGGTGATTCCGGAAACCCGATGAGAGTGGTCAAGATTTTCTTTCGGGAGCCTGACTATTACATCCACGGCACCAACGATGTTGAGAGCCTTGGCTCCGCCGCTTCACATGGATGCTTGCGAATGGATCCAGCTGACGTCGCCGACCTGGCCAAATTGATCATGGAGCACGGTGGCCAGCCGCACGATGAGAATTGGTTCTGGCGAATAATTCATTCGCGCCGAGAAGAGAAGGTAGTTTATCTCGATAGCCCCGTCCCGCTCACGATCGCGGATTAGGCTCCGAGAAAACCGGCTAGGGCGCCGGCGATGATCTTGAGCGCGGATGCGATCATGTATGCGGCGGGGAGACCATGATGACCGGCAATGGAACCGCCTACCGAAAGCGCGATCGCCGCCATCGCAACGACGATCCCATGGGGGATGAGCTTAGTCGAGAGGTGACGCATGAGCGCTCGAGCGAAGAGAAAGGTGTAGAGCGCGCCACCGATCACCCCGATCACCGCTCCGATGCGATCGTTGACTAGGGCGTAGTCCGCCGCCCTGTGCCCCCTCGCCCAGACGTATCGATAGAGCATCGCGGCGGCGATGATGGTGACGATGGTCGAGACCTCGGCAAGCAATCCGTAGCCGATGGCCCGTAACCAGCGATTTCTCCGCCCCGGGCTCCCACTCGACGCCAAAGCTATTTCACGGTGAACGGGATGGCGTACTCCCGATCGTCCCAGGCGTAACGGAGCAGGCCGCCGGATCCCTGAGGGACTACCGCGATCATGAACTGGTCGACCGGCGGCGACACCTGTCGCGACGCCAGATCGAGTCTCGCAAAATCCTTGTCGGCGTGGTAATCCGTTCCCCACTGACCGGTCTCGCTATTGATGATCAGCTTGGCTCCGGTGGGAGTCGGCAGAGTCCACAGCGTGTACTTGCCCGCGGGCACGACCGTTGTTCCGAATACGAGGTCCTTGTCGGTGGTGAACATCGTTGCAGCGTTGGCACCGGTCCGCCAAACCTGATTCCATGGAACGACGTTGCCGAAAATGACGCGACCGCGTTTGAGCGGCCGGCTATAGGCAACCACGATGTTCGCTCCGGCGACGGTCGCTCTGGTCGTGTCGGGCGGCGACATCTCCCCCATCGTGCCGCCTCTCGCCACTTCGGTCGCTGCCCACCGCTTGACTACGTCGGAAAAATCGAGCTTCGGCACACGCTCAGCGATGGTCTTCACGGTCGTTGCCCTCGAGTCCACGCCCGTGATTCGCCCGCGAGAGTCGACGCGCGCCACTTCGGTCCAGTTCGGGAAGAAGGTGCTGGTGTAGGCCACCGAGTCCCCGCCATGCCGGCGCAGGATGATGGCATTTGTAGCTCCACTGCCCGGTGCGATGAGCGCGTAGGCCACGCTATCGCGGGCAGGTTTCGCTGAGGCAAGCAGCTGTTCGTAAATGCCGTACGATGGCGGTGCCAGATTGAGTGTCGGCGCGGCACCACCACGATAAGACTTCCTTCCGCTGATCGTCGTATCCCTAGTCCCGTTGCGCTGGACCTCGATCACCGCCAGCGTGTCGCCAAATCGCGTGACGACCTGTATCGCGGCCGGCGCCTTGGGATCTGTGTTCGGCCTTCTGGAGGCCGAAGTCATGGACCTGATCTCTCCGCGCGGTCCCAGGTCGGCGACATAGTGGATGGTGCGCACGCGAGGATATCGAAGCACGAGGTCGCCTTGAAGCTTGTCCTTGGAGCGCGTGTACCGCTCGATTGCGACGGTGTCGCTCCCAAGGCGAGTCACAATGTAGGCCGTAGCCGGAGCTTGCGCGGCAGCGGGGCCGGCGGCGAGAAGGACCAGTGCTGCCGATGCGATCTTTGCTAACATGGGTAGATGCCTGCTCTAAGGGGCGAAGCGTTGTGTAAGCGATCCCAGATAGTGCAGTCCAGCATGTGCGAGTGCAACAGCTAGACTGCCACGCTCACCTCGGCGCGCTCGGCAATGGAGTACACGTCGGTAATGCGCGCGGCAGCATCGAGCGCGTCTGCGAGATCGGCGACGAGGTCGTCAGGGTGCTCGATTCCGACCGATAGTCGCACCAGCGAATCGTCGATTCCCGCGGTCGCGCGCGCTCCCTCATCCATCGACGCGTGCGTCATTGTCGCCGGATGCGCAACGAGACTTTCAACACCTCCCAGCGATTCAGCGAGAGTGAAGCACCGGAGGGCGTCGACGAACCGCCCTACACCCGCAATTCCGCCGTTTACCTCGAAGCTCACCATGGCGCCGAAGCTGTCCTGCTGCCGTCCGGCGACAGCATGCCCGGGATGAGCGGCCAATCCCGGATAGTAGACGCGCTTTACCGCGCTGTGATCGCACAGCAATTCGACCAGGCGCGCTGCGTTCTCGCAGTGCACGCGCATGCGGGCATGGAGCGTCCTCACGCCCCGCAAAGTGAGATAGCTGTCGAAGGGAGCGCCAGTGATTCCGAGACAGTTAGCCCACCAGGCCAGTTCCTCGGCCAGCGCTCTGTCCGCGGCTACGACCGCGCCGCCCACGATGTCGCTGTGTCCATTGAGATATTTCGTGGTCGAGTGGACTACGAGATCCGCGCCGAATTCAATCGGCCGTTGTAGCGCGGGTGAGAGGAAGGTGTTGTCAACGGCTACAATGGCTTCGGCTTCATGCCCTGCTTTTATGATCGTCGCCAGATCGGTCACCCTGAGCAGTGGATTGCTCGGCGTTTCGATCCAGAGCAGTTTTGGCCGGCGCGACTTGACCGTCTCCGCGGCGATTTCAGAGGTGAGATCGACGAACGCGACCTGAAAATGTCCGCGCGCGGCGAGGGACCGCAGAATACGATGCGTTCCGCCATAGCAGTCGTGAGCAGCGAGTATGAGGTCTCCGGGCTGTACGAGCTGCAGCACCAGCGCCACCGCTGACATTCCGCTGCTCGTCACGACCGCTCCTTCTCCAAGCTCCAGCTCGGCCAGTGCATTGGCGAGGTACTCACGCGTCGGATTCCCCGTTCGTGTGTAATCGTAAAGTCTTTTCTTGCCGAAGGCCTCGAATGCGAAAGTCGAGGAGAGATGAATTGGAGGCACGACTGCCCCATGGTGGAGGTCGGTCGCAATGCCAGCGCGCACGGCGCGCGTCGCGGGCCGGCAGAGAGGTCGCGTCGACGAAGATCCGTTCTCGTCGATCATGACAACACCTCCGCCTCGAGTCGGAGCAACTCGTTGATGAAGGGGGCAATTCGGGCGGAATCTCCGAGGAACGCGTCGTGGCCGAAGGATGAGTCGAGCTCGATCAGCTGGCTGGGACCGCTGAGCCGTTGTGCGAGCTCTCGACATTGCCCAACCGGCACAAGCCGGTCGCCACTTATGGCAATCACGGCGGTCGGGACGGTGACTTCCTCGGGACGGATCTTGTGGAGATCGAGAGAGAGCGAGAGCGCGTTGTATCTCGCCGACGTCCATCGCTCAGCGAACTTTTCCCCGCGCGTTCTCAGGTAGCTCCCGATGCGATCCTCGATGAGCCGCGAGTCGCTACGATCACACCCCGCGGTCTGCTCCTCAAAGTGCCGAGCGGTGAGGTAGCTCGTCATCGCGATCCCGCGCGCAATTGCCAACCCGTCCCGCTCGCGGCCGGTCGCGCATCCAAGCTCGACGACACGACGCTGGAGAGTTCGCAACGCCGTCGCGATGGGATCGCTCTCGTGAGCAGCGCTAATCACGATCAGTCGCTTTGCCCGTGCCGCGAATCTGGCGCCGAAAGCGAGCGCCACCATTCCACCGTATGATGCGCCCACCAATGCGTGCAGGCTCTGAATTCCTTCCAGATCGAGGGCAGTGGCAAGGGCTTGAGCCTGATCGGTGGTTGTAGCGAGCGGCGCGTCATCTCCGCCCGTGACGTAGTCGACGCCGATGACGCGAAACTGTCGGGTGTCGATCGCCCGACCTGCCCCAACCACATCTTCCCACCATCCAGGGGATGGATCCGAGGCCGACGATGCGATGTGTCTCGATGCGGAGATCCCGCCCAGAACGGCAACGACCGGGGCGCCGCGAGGTCCGACGATCTCGTAGCTCACCGCCGGCCCGTTCCGGTAAGGCGTGAATTTCTGAGGGCTTGTGTTGACCTCTGCGGCCGGCCGAGGAGGAGGAACGTTATAGAGCGTCGGCCGGGGATCAATTTCGAGCTGCTGCTGGGGAGTCATGGCGAGCCTGGTTGATGGACTCCGCGCACAAAGCAGAACGCCCGCGGCAGAGGGGCCGCGGGCGTTCCTCGCTTTTTAGCATTTATTTAACGTGGCTGCAATACGCGGCAAATGACCACAGGGACTTCGATTGTGGGGAGATAATATCGTTCCCAACTGGATTGGTCAAGGCTTACGGGGCAAATGAGAACGGGAGCCGCGCTGCGGCTCCCGTTCCGTTTTGTTGCTTGAGCGAGCGGCTAGTACATGCCTCCCATACCGCCCGGAGGACCGCCGCCCTGAGCTCCAGCTCCGGCTGGCTCCTTCTTCTCTACGATCAATGCTTCGGTCGTGAGCAGGAGTCCCGCGATTGACGCCGCATTCTGCAGCGCGGTGCGCGTGACCTTGGTCGGGTCGATGACGCCCGCCGCTACCAGATCCTCGTACTGATCGGTAAGGGCGTTGTAGCCGTAGTTGTTGTCCTTCGACTGGCGAATCTTCTCGACTACAATCGAGCCTTCGCCACCAGCGTTCTGGACGATGATGCGCATCGGCTCCTCGATCGCTCGACGGACAATGTCGACGCCAATCTGCTCATCTGCTTCGGTGAGCTTGAGGGTCTTGAGCGCCTTCTGCGCGCGCACGAGAGCAACGCCGCCCCCGGGAACGATTCCCTCTTCGACCGCAGCACGCGTCGCGTGAAGCGCATCTTCAACTCTCGCCTTCTTCTCCTTCATCTCGCTCTCGGTGGGGGCTCCCACGTTGATAACTGCGACACCGCCAGCGAGCTTGGCCAGACGCTCCTGGAGCTTCTCACGATCGTAATCCGAAGTGGTCTTGTCGATCGCCGCTTTGATCTCCTTGATGCGTCCCTTGATCTTCTCTTCGTCGCCCTGACCATCGATGATCGTGCTGGTCTCCTTGTCGACGACGATGCGCTTGGCGCGGCCGAGATCGGTGACAACTACGTTCTCAAGCTTGAATCCGACTTCCTCGGAGATGACCTGGCCACCCGTCACGGTTGCAATGTCCTCGAGCATCGCCTTCCGACGATCACCGAAGCCCGGAGCCTTGACCGCGGCGACGCGGAGCGTGCCACGGAGCTTGTTGACGACCAGAGTCGCCAGCGCCTCACCCTCGATGTCCTCGGCGATGATGAGCAACGGCTTGCCCAGCTGCGCGACCTTCTCCAGGATCGGGAGCAGGTCCTTCATCGAGGAGATCTTCTTGTCGTGAATGAGAATCAACGCGTCCTCGAGCGCCGCTTCCATCTTCTCCGGATCGGTGACGAAATACGGCGAGAGGTATCCGCGGTCGAACTGCATTCCCTCGACCGTTTCCAGAGTAGTCTCGAGACCCTTTGCCTCTTCGACGGTGATGACGCCGTCCTTGCCCACCTTCTCCATCGCTTCAGCGATCAGGTCACCGATCTCCTTGTCGTTGTTCGCGGAGATCGAACCGACCTGGGCGATTTCCTTCTTACCCTTGGTGGGGACGCTCATCTTCTTGAGCTCGTCGACGACCGCGGTGACTGCGGAATCGATGCCGCGCTTGAGCGCCATCGGGTTTACGCCAGCGGTGACGTTCTTGAGTCCTTCGCGGAAAATCGCTTGCGCCAGTACCGTGGCGGTGGTGGTACCATCGCCGGCGAGGTCGCTGGTCTTGGTCGCGACTTCCTTCACCATCTGCGCGCCCATGTTCTCTAGCGCATCCGAGAGCTCGATCTCTTTCGCGACGGTCACACCGTCCTTGGTGACGGTCGGAGCGCCGAACTTCTTGTCGATGACGACGTTCCGCCCCTTGGGGCCAAGCGTGACCTTGACCGCCTCCGCGAGCTGGTCGACGCCGCGCTTGAGAGCCGCGCGCGCATCGGTATTGAAGTGTAGTTCCTTGGCTGCCATATGATCGCTCTTTTGGGTGTCTGGTTTAGTTCACAACCGCGAGCACATCGGACTCGCGAAGGATCAGATACTGTTCGGTGTCGATGGTAACTTCGGTGCCGCTGTACTTCCCGTATAGAACCTTGTCTCCGACTTTCACTTCCATCGGGACGCGGACATTCTTCTCATACCGGCCGGGACCGACGGCGATGATCTCGCCCTGTTGGGGTTTTTCCTTGGCGGTGTCCGGAATGAAGAGTCCGCCGCGCATTTGTTCCGTGTCCTCGAGCGCCTTAACGACGACGCGATCTGCGAGGGGGGCGACCTTGGTGCTGGTTTGCGTTTTTGTGGCCATAGTTAGCTGCCCTTCTGGTGGAAAAAGTGGCTATTGGGTGGGAACGCTCCTGTTAGCACTCTACCGTAGTGAGTGCTAAGTGATGAAGCTAATGGGTCAGGGATGGGCCAGTCAACCCGGGACCTTCCGCTGGCCTCTGCCGGGGATTCCCCGGCCCTCAGGTTAGTAGCTCGTACCCCAGGCGGATGCCCTTTAGCGTCAGGAAAGGGTCGACCAGTTCGAGTTCCGAGGAGTAAGGCCGGATCGTCTCCGCCATCCCCCCGGTTCCGATAACGAGGGGCGGCTTCTTCCCCGGCCACTCCCTCTTGATCCGCCGCACGATGCCATCGATCGAGTCCACGGCCCCGTAAAGCACACCGGCCCGGATGCACTCGTCTGTCCGGCGGGCTATCACCCGTTTCGGCGGGACGATGTCCGTGGCCGGCAGCTGCGCGGTGCGCCGGAACAAGGTGTCGGCGGAGATCATGATCCCCGGTTGGATCACGCCCCCGAGAAAGGTCCCGTCCGCCGTTATGCAGTCGTAAGTCGTGGCCGTGCCTAGGTCGACCACAATTGAGTCCTTCTGGTAAATCCGGCTGGCGGCAAGCGTGTTAGCGATCCGGTCCGCGCCGACCGTGAACGGCTCTTCGACGTCGAGCTTGATCGGAAGCTTCGCTCGGGAGTCGATCACGATTGGCTTCTTGCCGAAGCTCATCTCGCATGCTTCGGCCAGCCTGGGCGTAATGGTGGGCACGACGGAGCAGATGGCAGATCCTTCCGCACCTCCGGGCGACGCAATCTCGGGCCCCGTGATCGATCGAATCAGGAACGCCAGCTCGTCTGCGGTCCTCGGCGCCGCGGTCGTCAAGCGCCAGTGAGAGACGAGCGTCTCCCCATCAAAGACTCCCATCGTGATCTCGGAGTTGCCAACGTCGAAGACGACAATCATGGCCCGTCCTCGAGCACGAGCGAGCCGGAGCGGAACCGCGTGACCGAGTCCGCCAGCGCCACTAGCAGCTCGCCGGCGGGACTGATCCCCGCAACCCGGCCTAGCGCCGGCTCGAGGCACTTTCGGCCACGAGCGAGATCGCGCGCGTCGAACTCCTCCATTTCGTCCGCCGAGAGCGGCCCCGTTTCCCGAGCCGCACTGAGCACGGCCGGTATCAGCTCGGCCAGTATTTCAAGTCTCTCAGTTCCCGGTTCGAGCCAGGCTGCGTTCTCGACTCTTCCGGGCGCCTTCACATTCACCCCGATGCCGATGGCCACCCACTCGACCGCCTGCTCACGCCACCTCGCTTCGACGAGAATGCCCGCCAGCTTTGCTCGATCGATGTAAAGATCGTTCGGCCACTTCATACGGATTGGCTCCGGCGCAAACCGGTCCAACGCTTCGGCCGCCGCGAGCCCGACGCGCAGCGACAGGACTCCGAGGCCCGAACTATCTACGGGTCGCTCGATCAGAGTCAGCCAGAGGCCAGCACCCGAGGAGGACTGCCAACTTTTCCCACTCCGGCCGCGACCGGCTGTTTGCTCATTCGCGATCACGAGAGTACCCGAGGGGGCTCCTTGAGCCGCGATACGATGGGCGACGTCAAGCGTGGACGTTGTCGAGTCAAGAAGCTCCACGCGCGGAAGGTCGAGCATCCGGGCGATGGCTTCCCCGGTCGCTCCATCGAAGCGTACCGCATCATCCACGCGCGTGGATCACTGCCAGGACTGCCAAGCCAAGCGCCACACGATAAAAGGCGAAAATGCCGTAGCTATGCCTGGTCACATACCGCATGAGGATCGAGATGGCGAGCCAGCCGCTGACGGCCGCAGCGACCACGCCCGACATGAGCTCGTTCGTCAGGCCGCCTTGATGCAACGCCTTCGGACCTTCGAGCACAACCGCGGCTGCAATGATGGGCATGCTCATCAAGAAGCTGAACTCCGCCGCACTTTCGCGATCGAAGCGAAGGCCACGCGCGGTCGTGATCGTCGAGCCCGAGCGCGACACGCCCGGAATCAACGCAATCACTTGGGACAAGCCAATCAGGAGCGAATCCACCCAGCGCATTTCCCCTAGTACGCGTCGCTGGTCGACCGCCTTGTCGACTGCCCAGAGAAGGATTCCCATCACAATCAACGCAATCGCGATTATTTCGGGGCTTCGAAACGCAGATTCGGCTCTCGACTGGAGCACGAGCCCGCCAACGGCGCCCGGGATGGTCGCAATGATGAGGTAGATGACGCGGCGTTTTTCCGGAGTCTCGATCCGCCCCGTGGTGATGATTCCGAAGGCGGCTTTGATCAGCTGAAGCCACTCCATCCGGAAGTACCATAAGACCGCCAAAAGTGTCCCGAAGTGGAGTGCGACGTCGAACGCCAGCCCTGGATCTTCCCAACCGAATAGCCACGGTGCGAGGGTCAAGTGCGCCGAGCTGCTGATGGGAAGAAACTCCGAGAGCCCTTGAATTACTCCGAGTGCGATCGCCTGAAGCGGTGTCATATTGTCCTGACCGGGAGTGAGTTGAGGTAGAGCGATTCGTACTTGCTGACGATGGCGTCGCGCGAGAAGCGCTCGCGCGCATCGGTCGCCGCGAGCTTGCTCATTGCGCCCCAGCGCTTTCTATCCTGAAGAATCTCGAGTGAAGCGGCGGCCATACCCGGAATGTCACCTACAGCGCAGAGAACACCGGTCTCACCATCCCGAACTACCTCGGGAAGGCCACCGGCGTCGGTGCCAACGACGGGCACCCCCGATGCGAGTGCTTCCAGCGCGCTCAAGCCGAAGGACTCGCTCTGGCTCGGCAGGAGAAAAAGATCGGCGGCTGCGAGCAAGGGGGCGATTTGTTCCAGCTTCCCCAAGAACGAAACCGAACCCTCGACACCTAACATCCGTGCCTCTTCCTCGGCCGCGGGACGATCCGGGCCGTCGCCGATCATCACCAGTACGCTGGGCTGTTCGCGATTCACCTCGGCGTAGATGCGGATCACGTCACGAACGCGCTTGACACTGCGGAAGTTCGAGACGTGCATCAGAATCGGTTTCGACTGACCGAACTGGTTCCTCAACAACGACGGATACTTATCGCGGTCGTAAACGTCGGGGTCGATGAAGTTGTGGATCACCTCGATCTCGGGACCCTCGCAACCGAATGCCCGACACGTCTCTTCCTTCAGGTACTGCGAGACGGCGGTGATGCGATCCGACTTCTCGATCGAGAACTTGGTTATGGGATAAAACGACGGATCCTGGCCGACGATCGTGATGTCCGTTCCGTGAAGCGTCGTGATCACGTGAACATCCTCGCCCGCCTCGCGCAACATCTCGCGCGCAATCCAGGCGCTCGTAGCGTGGGGGATCGCGTAGTGACAATGCAATAGCTCGAGCTTGTGGCTCTTGACGACTTCGTGCATGCGCACCGCGAGGGCGAGATCGTAGGGTGGAAACTCGAACAGCGGATAGCGGCCGACATCGACCTCGTGGAAGAAAATGCGGGGCAGGAAGGAAGGAAGCCGGAACGGCTGTCGATAGGTGATGAAGTGGACTTCGTGCCCGCGCTCCGCCAATGCGATTCCAAGCTCGGTCGCCACGGCGCCCGACCCGCCGTAAGTCGGGTAACACGTAATCCCTATGTTCACTCGGCTCTCTCCCACCACTCTCGGACTACGGCCGGTGCTTGAGAGTCTTGAGGATTGACTACTGTCACAGCGGCCGGCGGCAGCTGATGTCTGAACCACGTACGTTGGCGCTTCGCGTATTGTCGCGTCTCAATAATGATTCGCTCCCGGGCGGATAACAAATCCAGGCGGTCTTCCACGTGGTCCCGGATCACCGAGTAGCCGCTCGCTTTCCACGCCGGCGCGTCCGGTGGAACCGTGCGGAGCAGCTCACGAACTTCGTCTGCCCAACCGTCGTCCAGCATTCTGTCGACGCGCGCCTCTATTCTCGACGCCAACTCCGAGCCGGGATCGACGACCAGATATCGAACGTGAACCCGCTGGGGCTCGACCACCCGCTCGGCAGTGTCGCGCTCGTGGAGATCGCTGATTCGCGCGCCCGAAAGGAGCGCGGTCTCTAATGCGCGTACGAGCTGCGTACGGCCCAGGTGTGCGCGATCCGGGTCAAGCTCTTTGCACCAGCGACGCAATTCGTTAAGAGACATCGTTTCGAGCTCTCGCTCGAGTGCTGCGCGCTTAAGCGGCTCTAGCTCAGGCGCCGAGAAAAGAGGGTCGACGAGTGCCTTGATATAGAGTCCAGCACCCCCGACGATCACTACCTTTTTGTCGATCTCGCCGGCGCATTCGATCCATTCGTCCGCTTCTCTCGCCCATCTAGCCGCGGAGTACCGTTCTTCCGGCTCGGCGACATCGACCCCGTAATGCGTCACCCGTCCACACTCGTCAGGGGTCGGCTTGGCGGTCCCGATATCGAAGGCGCAGTAGATCTGGCGCGAATCGGCGCTAACGATGGCCGCGTTGTACGTCTCGCCGAGCTCGAGCGCGACGGCGGATTTGCCGGCGGCCGTAGGACCGCAGATGATGCGCAGCCTATCGCCTGCCAAAGCGCCGCTCCACCTCGTCCCAGGTGAGATGAACGATGGTGGAGCGGCCGTGGACATCGTGCGCCGGGAGGGTGGTGTCCCGCAACGCGGCGAAGAGCGAGCGCATCTCTCCCTGCGATAACTCCTCACCCGCCTTGATCGCAGCTTTGCAGGCGACAGTGGCAGCAAGCCGCTCATGTTTTTTTGCGGCGCCAGCGACGCGATCGCCCGTCAACGCGTCCAGGGTTTCACGCAAGCATCGTTCGGCGTCAAAACGTGGGTGTGGCATCGGCACGGTGTTGACGATAAGAGTGTGGCCACCGAATCCCTCCACCTCGAAACCGAGGCGCTCGAGATACTCACGATTGGCGTCGAACGCTTCCCCCTCTGCCGGCCCGAGGTGAAGAGTCAGGGGAAGCAAGAGCCGCTGTGCCGGACCCGACCCGCTCTCCAGCGTGCGCATGAACTGTTCATAGAGAACCCGCTCGTGAGCGGAGTGCTGATCGATCAGGACCAGGCCATCCTCATGCTCAAACCCAATGTAGGTGTGGCGGAACTGAAAGAGAGCTGGGATCGGCTGCGCCGGAGCCGCGACATGGTCCGTTGAAATGGCACTAGCGTATCCCGCGCTGCCAACCTCCGCATCGCGCGCGTCCCCGGCGAAGAGAGGTGAGTCGTAGTCCGTAGGCGGCCGCAGGATCTCCGAGTCGGGATTGGGCGGCAGCGCGGCAGGGCGAAAGGTGAAGCTCGAGCCCCGAAATCCGAGCGAAGCGGCGCTATCCAGAGTTCCGAGCGCTCGTCTTACTGCAGTTTCCACCGCGCGCTCGACAGTCCACCGGTCACGAAAGCGAACCTCCGCCTTGGCCGGATGCACATTCACGTCCACGGTATCGGCCGGAAGGGTGACGTTGAGGAAGAACGAAGGTCGGACTCCGGCCACGATTGTCGATCTGTAGGCCGCCTCGACTGCTCTCGCGATTCCAGCATCGCGAACGGCTCTTCCGTTGATCGATAGAAAGCCGCGTCGGGTGGAGGTGCCGACGTTCGCCGGTCGCTGCACGAGGCCGCTGGTGTGAATCGGTCCGGCCACATCGTCGACCGTTTGCAGATCATCTGCGTATTGGCCACCCCAGATTGCGCCCAAGCGTGACCGGATACTCGAAACCGGCGGCAGCGTCAACACGGCCTTCCCATCGTGCGATAGATGAATTCGGACCGCCGGCTGCGTGAGTGCCAGTGCCGTCAGGGCCTCGACCACGCTTCTCCACTCCGCTCGCGCGCTTCGCAGGAATTTGAGTCGCGCAGGCACATTGTAAAACAGTTGGGTCACCGTCACTGTGGTACCACGGCGACGTGCGATGCCTTCGCTCGGAAGGACCTGCCCGCCCGCAACTCGAATCGAGGTACCTTCTCCGTCAGCTGCCGCGGTTTGAATCTCGAACTGCGAGACTGAAGCGATTGCGGGCAGTGCTTCCCCACGAAATCCGAAGGTGGAAACGCCGACTAAATCCGAAGCCTTCCTGATTTTCGAAGTTCCGTGACGAGCTAAGGCGAGCGGCACATCTTCAGCCGACATCCCCGACCCATCGTCGCTCACGCGAATCAGCTTGCGTCCTCCGTCCTCAAGGAAGATCTCGACGACGGTTGCGCCCGCGTCTACCGCATTCTCGACAAGCTCCTTGATCACGGACGAGGGCCGTTCGACCACTTCGCCCGCCGCAATCTGGTCGGCGACGGCGCTCGGAAGAATTGAAATCACCGGCATGGTGACACCGAAGCTACCAATCCTTGCCCCTGGGTGGCGTCGGCACGTTCTTCAACTGGTGCTTGCCCTGCACGTCGATTTCCTTGTCCTCCGCGGCGTTGAGGACGGCTTCCGCCTGCTGCGGGGTCATTCCCGGAACCGGTTTGGGGGCCGGCGACTGGTTCTGACTCTGCGCGGGCGACGGCCTCGGATTCCGGCTCTGGCCACCGCCTCCCCCACCACCC
>JABXNS010000098.1_pt1 | contig 31137 bp, 32 predicted proteins | sample 7301101 | NCBI WGS metagenome assembly JABXNS01 (sample SAMN14449646, study PRJNA615230) | soil metagenome | isolation source: soil from bare, unvegetated metal-rich iron-sulfur acidic spring small-cell... | place: Canada: Paint Pots Mound, Kootenay National Park, BC | collected 2017-05-25 | reverse complement strand
TCGCCCGCGGTACCTGCTCGCAGCCCCATTCCGGGGCCGTGAGGCCACTGACAAAGTCCGTCAGTTCGAGGCCCAGGCGGCGCCCGTCCAGCTGCCCCGCTTATCCCCGGACGTACCCGGGCCCCTCGAGGCGCTTGCCCCGGTCGTGGACCGCCGGGGGCTTGAGCCCCACCAGCCCGCCGAGCTCGGCAAAGGTGCAGCGGGCGTTGCGCTGCAGTGCGTCGAGCAGCTGCAGGTCGAGTTCATCCAGGTCGGATCCGTTTCTCATATTCGCTAGAAACCACCTAAGAGCCAGAAAATATTCGGGGATAACAGCCTAGCATGCCGGATTCGTTCGGCGCAAGCCGAGAGCGCTTGGCTGTTTTGCCTGCGATGGGGCAAGAGACGGCACCCGGGTGACAAACCCCCGGGGATGCGTCCATGGCTTTTTTTCATCCTGGCCTCGCTGGCGGGGTGTACGCATTCCGGGGGGACCACGATCGCGGCGCGCGACCCCGGGGCGGTGCGCTTCGATCTGGCCGCGGATCCCGCAAATCTCAATCCGCTCTTCGCGCATCAGGATGCGGCATCGGTGGAGCTGCAAGCCGCGCGGCTGGCATTCGAACCGTTTATCGATCTGGATCAGTACGGACGGCCGCACCCGGTATTGCTGACGGCGGTGCCGACGACCGGTAACGGCGGCATCTCGGCCGACGGGCGCACGCTCACCTATCACCTGCGGCCCAACGTTCGCTGGCAGGATGGCCGGGTCGTGACCTCCGCCGACGTGCTTTTCACGTTGCGCGCAATCGTCGATAAACGCAACGCCGTGCGGTCGACCGAGGGATACGATTTGGTGGATCGTGCCTCGGCGCCCGATGCGCAAACGGTCGTTCTGCATCTGCGCAAACGGTGGGCCCCGGCCGCACAGACGCTTTTCAGTTACGGAATCAACTCGCAATTCGTTTTGCCGGCCCATCTGTTGCAAGGTCAGTCGCTCGCGCGATCGCCGTTCAACGCCGCCCCCGTCGGCGATGGGCCTTATCGGTTCGTGTCATGGAAGCGCGGCGAGAAGCTCGTCTACGAGGCGAACCCTCACTATTGGCGCGGGGCGCCTCGGGCCAAGCGCTTGGACATCCGCATCGTTCCCGATCCGTCCACGAATTTGACCTTGCTCTCGTCGGGCGAACTCGACTGGAACCTGATCGCGCCCATGCAGCAAGCCCTGCTGCGGTCCAATCGCAACATCGACTACCGGATCGTGCCGACCGCCACGATCGCGGGCGTTGCGATCAACATGCGGCATCCGCCGCTCGATGACGTGCGCGTGCGGCGTGCCCTCGCAATGTCCATCGATCGTCAAGGGATCAGCACGAAAATCACGCTCGGGCGCTATCGCGTGACCAATTCGGCGCAGCCGCAATTTTCTTGGGCCTACGATGCCGGCGCGCGCCTGCCGGGCTACAATCCAAAAGCGGCCGACGCGCTTTTCGACGCTGCGGGATGGAAACGGGAAGCGGGGGGCATGCGCGCCAAGCGTGGTAAACCGCTGCAACTGACGTACGTGCAGTTCCCGGAAACGGGTACGGGCGTCCGCGCCGCAACCGTCATCGTGGCGGAATTACGCGAGCGCGGCGTCGACGCGCAAATTAAATCCATCAGCAACGCGCAACTCTTCTTGCCGCGCACCGGCATTCTGGCGAGCGGGAATTACGATCTGGCCTACGTGCCTTGGACCATGGGTGCGGATCCGGACGACAGCGCCGTTCTGGGCTGCCACGGCATTTCGAACTACATGGGATACTGCAACGCGCGAGTGGATCGCCTCCAGGCCGAGGCGCTAAGTGCGCCGTCGCAAGCGGAACGCAAAAGCAAATATGCACAGATCGCGCACATCGTCGCGAGCGACGTGCCGATCATCTACCTGTTCGACGCGTATTATATTTATGCGTACCGAACGGAGCTCCGGGGGTACTATCCCAATGCCTTTATACCGACGTGGAATGCGTGGGATTGGTCCATCCGCCCGGCGCGGTAGCGCGCTAGGCGGCCTTGACGGCGCTCACAAGGGCGTCGACGGACGCCTTGGCATCGCCGAAGAGCATCACGGTCTTCGGATCCTCGTAGAGTGGGTTATCGATACCCGCGAAACCCGAGCGCATGCTGCGCTTTAACACCACAACGCTGGCCGCTTTGTCGACATCGAGAATGGGCATACCGTAGATCGGGGACGTCGTGACGTTTCTTGCCGCCGGATTGGTCACGTCGTTTGCTCCAATAATCAGCGCGACGTCGGTGCGCGGAAACTCCGGGTTGATATCTTCCATGTCAAAGAGCTGCGGGTACGGAACGTTGGCTTCAGCGAGCAGCACGTTCATGTGTCCCGGCATGCGCCCGGCCACGGGATGGATTGCGTACTTGACCTCGACGCCTTTCTTTTCGAGCTGATCGGCCAGTTCGCGAACGCTGTGCTGGGCTTGCGCGACGGCCATTCCGTATCCGGGTACGACGACGACCTGACGCGCATAGGCCAGCATGGTGGCCACATCGTCAACGGTCGCGCTGCGAACATTTTGCGGCCCGCCGGATCCGGCTGCCGCCCCGCTTTCCGCAACGGCGCCGAACGCGCCGAACAAGACGTTCGTAAGCGAACGATTCATGGCTTTGCCCATCAAGATCGTCAGCAGCGTGCCGGACGCGCCGACCAGCGCGCCGGCGATGATCAACACGTTGTTCCCGAGCGCGAGGCCCGTCAACGCGACCGCGAGCCCGGTAAACGAGTTCAGCAACGAAATAATGACCGGCATATCCGCCCCACCGATGGGCAGGACGAACAGCACGCCGAGCGCGAGCGCAACCAGCAGCATGGACACAAAGATGACGAGTGCGCTCGAAATCTGCGGGCCGAAGTACGGCGGGAGGGCACCCGCGCTTACGATGATGGCGACGGCGCCGGCGAGGACGAGCAATAAAATGATGCCGTTGACCACTTGTTGGCCGGGATAGGTGATCGGCCGGCCGGTCATGAGCTCTTGAAGCTTCAGAAACGCGACAATGCTTCCGGAAAAGCTGAGGGCGCCGATAATTGCGCTCAAGACGATCGTGACGGCCGCGTCGTAACCGAGCACGGCTGCAGACGTCATGTGCGACTCGGCATACAGGAATTCGGCGGTCGAAACCAGCGCGGCAGCGCCGCCTCCTGCGCCGTTGAAGAGGGCCACCATCTGCGGCATCGCCGTCATCTTGACGCGTAACGCGAAGGCCAAGCCGACGAACGTCCCGAGCGCGACGCCGATCAGAATCATCCACCACGTCACGATTCCGGCGCCGATCACCGTGGCGAGCAGCCCGATGGTCATGCCGACGGCGGCAATACGATTGCCCAGTCGCGCCGTCGCCGGCGAACTCAAAAAACGCAGGCCTAAAATAAAAAGAACACCCGTGACGAGGTAAGCGAGGTCGAGCCACGGTGATGCTGTGGTGGCGGTCATTTTTTCACCGTTCGCGGCTTGAACATTTGCAGCATCCGTTCGGTGACCGCAAACCCGCCGACGACGTTGATGGTCGCGAGCGTTACGGCCAAGATTGAGAAGAACGCTCCGAGCGGTGGGAACGCCGCTCCCGCGATCAGCAACGCGCCGACGAGCACGATTCCGTGAATGGCGTTCGTCGCCGACATGAGGGGTGTGTGCAGCGTCGTCGGGACCTTCGAGATCACTTCAAACCCGACGAATACGGCTAAGATAAAAACGGTAAGTTGGGCGATGAGATGGGTCATTACGACACGGCCTCCGGCTGCGCCGTGGCGGCACGGGTCGGTTCGTGGACGACCTCACCGGCGTGCGTGAGCGTGGTACCTTTGGTAATTTCGTCGGTGAAGTCGATGGTAAGATGGCCGTCTTTGGTGAGATGTTGCAACAGCGTGAAAACATTGCGCGCATACAATTGACTGGCGTGATAGGGCATCGTGCCGGCGAGATTCGTCAGGCCGATGATGGTGACGCCGTTTGCAACGGTCGTTTCGCCCGGCTTGGTGAGGGCGCAGTTCCCGCCGGCTTCCGATGCAAGGTCGACGATCAACGAGCCGAGGCGCATCGCCTTGACGGCCTCTTCGGTGATGAGCAGGGGCGCGCGGCGGCCCGGCACGAGCGCGGTGGTGATGACGACGTCCGACGCACCGATGTGTTGCACCATAAAGCGGCGCTGCGTTTCAATTTGTTCGGGCGAGAGCTCTTTGGCGTAGCCGCCCGCGCCCTCACCGTCCGCGCCGACGTCGATCTCTAAAAACGTGGCGCCCAAACTCTGCACCTGTTCTTTGACGACCGCGCGCGTGTCGTACCCGGAAACGACGGCACCGAGCCGCCGTGCGGTCGCAATCGCCTGCAGACCCGCCACGCCCGCGCCGAGCACGAGCACTTTGGCCGGCGCGATGGTGCCGGCGGCGGTAGTTAACATCGGAAAAAATTTCGGTAAGGCCGCGGCTGCCAGCAACACCGCTTTATACCCGGCAATGTTGCTTTGGGAAGAAAGCGCATCCATCGATTGTGCGCGCGTGATGCGGGGAATGGCATCCATCGAGAGCGCGGTGATGTTGGTGCGCGCCAAATTCCGCACGTATTCCGGGTCGCCAAGCGGAGCGAGGAATCCTCAGACCGCCGAGCCGGAGGGCAGGGTTTGCAATTCGTCCGGAGTGGGACGTCCGACCTTGACCAAAATATCGGCACCTTGCAGGGTGCTCTGTTTGTCGCCGACCTTTGCCCCGGCGTCGGCGTATTGTTCGTCGCTGAAAGCAGCGCGCGTTCCGGCACCGCGCTCGAGCGCGACCGACGTGCCCGCCTTGCTCAAGCGCGACACGATTTCCGGAACCAGCGCTACGCGCGTTTCATCACCGGCTTCACGCACGACCGCGACGTTCATGCGCGCGGGTTTAGCGCGAGGGTCGGCCTATCCCTACAAACGTCGCGAGAAGTGCGAGCCCGGCGGCCCCCGCCAGATGCACGTAGAGAACCCGCTCGAAACGCCCGTTGCTGCGCCAAACGATCGCGAAATCGGCGAGCGCGAGTGCGGTGCCGCCGATCAACAGTGCGAGCGTTCCGCCGGTTTGCCCGCTGAACGCAAAATACGCGAGCAAGCCTCCCAAGACGAGGTCGCGCGCGCCGGTGGCGCGGACAAAACCTCGGCCGTTGCGCTCGTGCGTGTATAAGCCGTAGAGGTGCGAAAGGACTGCGGGTGCATACAGCGCCGCCGCTCCGACGATGACGAACGTGCATCCGGCGGCAATGGTCAAGGCGTTCACGGTTTCGCGCATCGTACGCCATTGCGCGAGAAAGGGAGCCGGCTCCGCTTCGAGCTGCGGCCTGGCACCGGAGGAACTTTCTGCAGAAGGCTCCGATCGCGCGAACCGCTTAATCTACTCTTATAACGCTCCGCGATCGGGATTTGTTAGCGCCGCCGGGTTAAGCGCCGGTGAGGCGGATTGTGTTGCGCAGGACGCCGATGCGCTCGATCTCGACTTCGACCACGTCGCCGTCCGTAAAAAATTCCGGAGGCGTTCGCGCGAACCCGACACCCTCGGGCGTCCCGGTTGCGATGATGTCGCCCGGTTCGAGCGTCATGCCCTTCGAAAGTTCGGCCACAATGCGGGCGACGGAAAAAATCATCGAAGCCGTCGAGGCGGACTGCTTTTGCACGCCGTTGACGCGCAGCTCGATTCGCAATGTTTGCGGGTCCCCGATCTCATCCGCACTGACGATCCAGGGTCCGATCGGGCAGCTGGCGTCCAAACTTTTGCCTTTGAACCACTGAATGTGAGCACGTTGCAAATCTCGAGCCGTGATGTCGTTGAGGCACGTGTAACCGAAGACGCACGACATCGCCTCTCGCTCGGGGACATCGCGACAACGCGCCCCCATGACCACGCCGAGTTCGCCCTCCCAGTCGTATTCGCTTGAGATCGACCGCGAGAACGTGAGCGTCGCGCCCGGATCGGCGACGGCGGTCGGCGCTTTGGTGAAAAATGTGGGAACGTCGGGGAGCTTGAGCTCGCGGCCCGAGGCGCGCGCGCCCTCTTTGGCGTGCTCGAGATAATTGCGCCCGACGCAAAAAACGTTTTTGTGCGGGACCAGCGGTGCGCGTAGAGCAGCGCTTCCCAGCGGAAAGCGCTCGCCGCCGGGCTGCACGGACGCAAACGGAAATGCGCCGGCAGAATCTTTTAGAACGACGATCTCGTTGCCATCGAGCATCCCGGGCCGCACGGTATGCCCGTCAGAGAAGCGAACAAAGCGCATTTATGTTTTCTGACGCGTGAGATGCCAGCCGTCGCAATACCGGCAGTGATACGTATGTAACACGTCGCTCATCGCATTCATCGCCGCCACGGCGCGTGCATGCTTTTCCGACGGATACGAATCTTTCGAACGGCAGCTTCGCTCGATGTCCCGATCCTGGGACTCTTCGACGTCACCCCGGTTGCGAAGCCACCAATCCATCGGGTGCCCCGATCAGGCTTTGGTCGGCTTGCTCGTCGGTTTGATGATTTGATCCAAGCCCGGCAACTGGCGGTGCCGTTGCGCGTTGCGCTCGTTGACGCGGAGCATCTGCGAGACGGCGCCCTCTTCGTTGGCCCAGTCGCCGCCTTGCGAGAGGATATTGACGTTCCGATGCACGTTTTTCGTGTGCGGATCGTAATCGTACGTAACGCGATACATGCCCACGACGGCGCTGCCGTCCGGGCGCCGGATAAACATTTGCAACACGTTACCGTACGTCATGGCATTGAACGGCGGATACGTGGATTCTTTGCCCGTTTTTACCCGCACGATCTGACCTAAGTGGTTCACTTCAACGGTGAACTCGGTATGAAGGCGCTGGTTGGGCAGACGCGGAGTCGGCAGCGCGCGCGGAACGGCGTGCAGGGCGGGCCGAGATGCCGCAATCCCGAGCGACGGGTTTGCAAAAACGGCAACGCCTGCCAGCGCGAAGGCGCCCAAAAATCGTACGGTCACGTTCCCCCTAATTGCGTGCGATTGCAGCGAACGCGCGTCCGCACGATGCGCAAGCCACGACCACTTGATAGACGTCCGGCTGATTTCGCGCGGAGCTCTCGTCTTGCTCTTCATTACTGCCGCAATAACGGCAGTGAGTCGAAGTGGAGTTCCCGATGGGAAGCTGTTCGTCCACCCTAGGCGTCCTTCGAGCAGGCAGGGGCTCGCCCTCTGCCTATGGGCGAGGGTCGACTTGCGGGGTCCCCGAACCGCCTGGCCTGATGTTGCGCGGACTGGTCGTACATGGTAGGGACCTGTATTTTGCCCGCTTTGCCTGCGCTTCAAGCGGCTACCCCGGGACTCTCGCGTGAACGGGGCCGCGCCGCACGAGGCGACGGTCATGCTGCTGGACACCTACGGCCTCGTCTATCGCGCCTATTTCGCGCTTCCGAGTCTCACGACGAGTAAAGGCCTGCCCATCCACGCGGCCTACGGGTTTACCATGATGCTCGGCAAACTCATCGCCGAAGAAAAGCCCACCCATGTCATCGCCTGTTTCGATAAGGGGATGGCCAAGGCGCGCGTCGACTTATACGCGCAATACAAGGCCAACCGGAGCGAGATGCCCGACGACCTGCGCGGTCAGTTCGCACTCGTGCGCCGCGTCCTGGACGTGTACAACGTCCCCATTATGGAAGAGGCGGGACAAGAGGCGGACGACGTGATCGCCACCCTCGCACGGCGCGCGTCGCAGGCACAACAACGCTCGCTCGTCGTCACCGGCGATCTGGATCTCCTTCAAATCGTTGACGATCGCACGACCGTTCTGGTCACGCGGCGCGGAATTACCGATCTGGGACGTTACGATGCGGCCGCGGTGCGCGAACGGTTCGAGCTTTCTCCCGCACAGTTGCCCGATTACCGCGGACTCAAGGGCGATCCGTCCGATAACTTGCCCGGAATCCCCGGCGTCGGCGAAAAGACCGCGATCAAACTCATCAAGGCCGCGGGCTCGCTCGATGCGCTTTTGGCCGATCCGTCTCTGGCCGGTTCTCCAAAGTTGGAGGCCTTGATCGCGCAATACGGCGCGCAGGCCCGCGTTTGCCGCGACGTATCGATCGTGCGCGCGGATTTGGATTTGCACATCGATTGGGAACACAGCCGCTACGAAACCCCCAGCAACGACGAGCTGTACCGCCTCTACAGCGATCTTGAATTCAAGACGCTGCTCGCCAAGCTGGACGTTCCCGTCGACTTACCGCTTTTTGGAAACGACGATACCCTGACGGGAACGTGGGCGTCTTACGTTGCCGTCGTCGATCCGCCCGATTACGTGCGTCTGGCCTCGGAAATCCGCGCGCTTCTTCCAGCCGCTCAGGTGGCCATCTCACTGCGGGGCGGCGGAGAGCTCGGACTTTCCGGCGCGCCGGGACACGGCGTGGGATTTCTGAGCTCCGCTCTCGCGCACGAACCCGTTCGATCGGCGTTTGCCGATGTGTGGAAGGGCTCGCAACAGCTTGTCGGTTACGATACCAAGGGCATCCTCTCCGAATTGAGCCGCCACGGCTTTACGGCGCGCACGTTCAACGAAGATCCGATGCTGGCCGCGCACTTGCTCAATCCGACGCGCACGTTTTCGAATGTGTCGGACGCCGCGGCGGAAGTTCTCGCGCGCTCGGTTCCCGAGGACGCCGGCGCGTACGCCGATGCGGCGCTGCAGATGGTCGCGCCGTCGCGCGAACGCCTCGAGGTCTGCAAGCAGCTGCGTTTGTACGAAGACGTCGAGTTGCCGTTGGCGGCGATTCTTTCAAAAATGGAATTGCGCGGCATCGCGGTCGATCACCGCGAACTCGATATTTTGCGCGAAGAAATCGATGCCGCGATCGCGCGGCTGCAAAAAAATATCTACGATTACGCGGGCGAAGAGTTTAACATCGGCTCGCCGCAACAGCTCGGCGTCATCCTTTTTGAAAAACTCGGCATCCCGAGCGGAAAAAAGAACAAGACGGGCTGGGGAACGGGCGTCGAGGTGCTGCAAGGCCTGGCGCGCGACTATCCCATCTGCGCGAAGGTGCTGGAGTATCGGGAGGTTACCAAGCTCAAAAACACCTACGTTGACGTCATCCCGCGGCTAACGGGAGCGGACGGGCGGTTGCGCACGCTCTTCAATCAAACTGCGACGGCAACGGGGCGCCTGTCGTCAACCAATCCGAACCTGCAAAACATTCCCGTGCGCGGCGAGTTGGGCCGGCGCATTCGCCGCGCCTTCGTCGCTCCGGCGCACGACCGCGTCTTGCTTGCGGCGGACTACAGTCAGATCGAGCTGCGTTTGATGGCGCACCTGTCCGGCGATGAGGCGATGCGGCGCGCGTTTGCCGAGGGCCAGGACATTCACGATTTCACGGCGCGCCAAATTTTCAATTTGGATGGAACGCAAACGGTCGACGGTAACCAGCGCCGCATGGCCAAGTCGGTGAATTTCGGCCTGCTTTACGGGATGTCCGACTTCGGCTTGGGGCAGCGCCTTGAAATCGGCCGGGCCGAAGCCAAGGAAATGACGACCGCGTATTTCGCGCGTTTTCCAAGCGTGCGAGCCTACATCGACGGCATCATCCAACAGGGCCGCGACGAAGGCTACGTGCGCACGATCTTAGGGCGCCGCCGCTACATGCCCGCATTGCGCTCGAGCAACTATATGCTTCGCGCCGCTGCCGAACGTGAGGCGACGAATGCGCCACTTCAAGGCAGCGCCGCCGACTTGATGAAGCTTGCGATGGTGCGCATCGATGGAGCGCTGGCCCAAACGTCACTTGACGCATCCATGCTTTTGCAGATTCACGACGAGTTGATCTTTGAAGTCGCCCGGACCGATTTACCCGAGGTGGCGCGGTTGGTGCGCGCGCAGATGGAATCGGCTTTGGAACTCAGCGTGCCGATCGAGGTGACGCTGAAAACCGGTGCCAACTGGTACGACGTCGAGAGTTACCATGACGGTTAATGTGGCGCTGCTGTTTGCCGCGGCAATCTCGCTCTCGCCGCCGATGCACGTCACGCTGCATGCGCCGCACGCCCTTTTGCATCTGGAAGTCGCCGCGACTGAAACCACGCGCGAGTACGGATTAATGAACCGCACATTCCTTGCGCCGCATACCGGGATGTTGTTCGTTTTCGAACGGGACGCTGAGGTCACGTTTTGGATGAAGGACACGCTCGTGCCGCTCGACATGGTGTTTTTGTCCGGCAGCGGTCGCGTCCGTTCGGTGGCGGCCGGCGTCCCCGCTTCCACCGCAGACATGCCGGACGCACAGATTGCGCGACGCCGGGCCAAAGCGCGCTACGTTTTGGAATTGCCCGCGGGTGAGGCGCGGCGGGATGGATTGCGGCCCGGCACCATCGTGCATTGGGAAGCGACTGCGCGCTAGGACGTGCCGGAACTTCCCGAGGTTGAGACGATCGCGAGGGGACTGCAGAGCGCGATCGCCGGCCGGAGCATTGCGGCCGTGGCGGTCTCTCTGCCGAAGATGGCGGTTGCGCCGCCGAACCTGGCCTTTGCGCAAGAGCTCATCGGAGAACGCATCCTCGAGGTCGGACGGCGCGGCAAATACGTCGTGATGGCTTTGGCCTCCGGCCGTGCGCTGGTCGTGAGCCTGCGCATGACCGGGCGTTTGATCGTGCAAAAGACGGCCGGGCCGCCCCATCCCTACACGCACGTGACCCTGGGCCTTTCGGGGGGCCGGCGTCTCTGCTTTGCGGACGTCCGGCAATTCGGAAGAATGCGCCTGGTTGCCGCCGATGAGCCGTGGGCAGACCGGCTGGGCATCGAGCCGCTCTCGCAAAGCTTTACACCGCAGGCCTTTATCGGTATGCTTTCGGGGCGGCCGACGCCGATCAAGGCTTTACTCCTTGATCAGCGGCGCATCGCGGGCGTAGGAAACATCTATGCTTGCGAGGCGCTGTGGGAGGCGCGGATCCGCCCGGGGACGCCGGCGAAGCGTTTAAGCCGGCCTGCGATTCGCCGGCTGCACGGCGCGATCGTCGATGTCCTCGAAAGAGCGATTGCTATGCGCGGCACCAGCGTCGACGATTACGTTGACGCCCAAGGCTTGCGCGGCGGCTTTCAAAACAAGCTGTCGGTCTATGGACGCGAGGGCAGCCCCTGCCGGCGTTGCGGCAAGCCGATTGTGCGAACGGTTCTCGCGCAGCGCGGAACGTGGTGGTGCAAACACTGCCAAAAATAGAGCAACGACATATATATAAAAAGGATGGATTTCTACAATCTCGACAACGAATACGGCTCCGCCGCAGACTGACGAAGAAGACCAGCTTGCGTTCGAGCAACGCCTCTACGAAGAATCTCTCAAGGTCCTCGATGAGGGCCAAGTCCTCAACGGGTTGATCGTCGCAAAGTATCAGGATGAGTTGCTGGTCGATATCGGCGGCAAATCCGAGGGGACGCTCCCCTTCCGCGAGCTCTCGCTCGCGATCGAGCCGAAGCTGCTCAAGGTCGGCGACACGCTCGAGGTCATGATCCATCGCATCGACGATCAGGACGGCTCGCTCTTTCTTTCGGAGCGCCGCGCGCGTGCGCTGAAGACGTGGGAAAAAGTCATCGAAGCGCATCAGAACGATGAAGTGATCGAAGCCACCGTCACGCAGGTCGTCAAGGGCGGCGTGCTGGTCGATTTGGGAATGCGCGGATTCGTTCCGGCCTCACAGATCCGGCGCCAACCGGTTGGGAATCTCGACGAACTGGTCGGCAAGAAATTGCGTCTCAAGGTGATCGACCTGGATCATAAACGCCACCGCGTGGTCCTCTCGCAGCGCCAAGTTCTCGAAGAAGAACTGAACGCCAAGAAGCAAGAATTGCTCGGAACGCTCGAGGTTGGGCAGATTCGCGAAGGCGTGGTCGTACGGCTTGCCGAGTTCGGCGCGTTCGTGGATCTGGGCGGCATCGACGGCCTCATTCACAACAGCGAACTCAGCTACGCGCGCATCAAACATCCCAGCGAAGTCGTCAAAATCGGCGACACGGTTTCGGTCGAGATCATGAAGTTCGATCCCGAAGCGCGCAAGGTCAGTCTTTCCCTCAAGCACGCATTGCCGGACCCGTGGGACGAGCATGCGGACAAATTGTTCGAGGGCAACAAACTGGTCGCCCAAGTCGTCAAAGTTACGCCCAACTATCTGTTGGTGGAGATCGTACCCGGCGTGCTGGCCATGGTTCCCAAAGGCGAGTTCGATCCGAACGCTCAGTACAGCCCGGGACAAGAGGTCGACGTGACGTTGTTGACGCTCAATGCCGGCACGCGCCGCATTACGGCCTCGATCCAGCACGTTGCCGACGTGCCGCTCGAGGAAATCGAGAAGTACGTGCTGCCCGAAGATGCATCGGCGGTCGGCACGATCGGCGCTGCGGTCGCTGCGGATGCAGCCCCGGCGTCGCCAGACCCCTAGGAAAACGTTCCGGTATGCGGTTGCGCGTCGGTCTTACGGGCGGAATCGGCGCGGGTAAAAGCGAGGTGGCCCGCATTCTAGAGTCCCGGGGCGCCTTCATCATCGATACCGATTTGCTTGCACGCGAAGCCGTCGCTCCCAACAGCGACGGCTTGCGTGCCATTGGGCGGGCGTGGCCCGCCGTCGTGCGCGCGGATGGATTGAACCGCGCGGCCTTAGCTGAGATCGTGTTCAAGGATCCAGGGGCGCGCGAGGCGCTTAACGCCATCGTCCACCCTTTCGTGCGCCAACTGGCCGCGCAGCGCGAACAACACGCGCGCCCCGATCAGATGGTCGTTCATATGGTGCCCCTGCTTTTTGAAACGGGTTATGCCGACCAGTGCGATGCGTCTATCGTCGTAATTGCGCCGGAAGAGCAGCGGATCGCGCGCGTTCGCCGGCGCGACATGTGGACGGAAGAGCAAATTCGCTCGCGTATGGCGGCGCAAATCGACCCCGAACGTGCGAGACGGCTCGCGACCTACTGCATCGAGAACGACGGCGACCTCAGCCATCTGCGCGATCGGACGAATGCCGCGTTCGACGCGCTGCAACAAACGATCCCGGAATAAAGTAGGAGTGTCCATGCAATTTTTACGCACGTGTTTTTGCGCAGCGGCAATCGTTCTTCTCGTGTTTTCCCGTGCCTCGGCCCTGCCCGCGGAAAGCGAGGTGGCCCTGAACGTGACCGGCGGGACGCTGCACGGCACGCTCGCACTGCCCGCCGGCAAGGGACCCTTTCCCGTCGCCTTGATCATCGCGGGTTCGGGCCCGACCGATCGCAACGGCGACGCCCCCGGAATGCCGATGAACACGTACCGGCTGCTCGCACACGCGCTTGCGCAGCGCGGTATCGCCAGTTTGCGCTACGACAAGCGTACGATCGGCGCAAGTTCGATGCCGCTCAAAGAGAGCGACCTGCGTTTCGGAATGTTCGTCGACGACGCGGTCGCCTGGGTCAACCGGTTGCATTCAGATGCGCGTTTCAGCCGGGTGTCGATCGTTGGGCATAGCGAGGGTTCGCTGATCGGCATGCTCGCCGCGCAGCGCGCACCCGTGAGCGAATTCGTTTCGCTCGAAGGCGCGGGCTACAATCTCGCGGATGTCATCCTCCGGCAAATGGCGGCGCAAACCAGCGATCGGATCCTGACCGCGGACGTTACGCGCGTGGTTGCCGCGCTGCGCGGCGGGCACGAAGATCACACCTTCGATGCGCGTCTCGCGCCCTTGTTCCATGCCGGGGTTCAGCCCTACCTGATCAGCATGTTCGCCTACGATCCAGCCGCGCAGATCGCGCTGGTGCGTGTGCCCGTGCTGATCGTGCAAGGCACGACCGACGTTCAAGTCGGCATGGAAGACGCCAAACGCTTGCGCGCCGCCGTGCCGTCGGCCCGGTACGTTGAGATCGCCGGAATGAATCATATTTTGCGCGACGCTTCCGCAGATCGGACGGCCAACATCGCGACCTACTACCAACCAAATCGCCCGTTGGACGCCCGTGTGACCGGCGCCATCGCCGCGTTCCTACAGCATGGCAAGTAAGAAGCAAGTCGAGGATGCGATCTTTCAGAAGGAAGGCTTTCACGTGCGCTTGTTTCTGTTGGACGAGCGAACCAAGAAACTCCCACCGTATGAGTGGGAGTTTATGGCTTCAAATAAATGGAAAATTTCCGACTGGAAAAACGAACGCTTACGCGCGTACGTCACGCTCGTGAAGTCCGTCGACGTATACAAAGGCGACGACACGATCGTAAAAACCGATATGAAGCTGGGCAACCTGCGCGACTCGTATTTCGACGCACACGACGGCTAGCCGCCGTGGCGTAAAACGCGGCCCGGGCGTTGGTTCGTGAATTCCCCTCCAGAAATGACGGGACGGCCGTTCACATACACGTGCTCGATGCCGATCGGCAATGCGTAGGGTGCTTCGTAGGTTGCCGTATCGCAAATAGTTTTGGCGTCAAAGATTACGAGATCGGCGTATTTCCCGGGTTCGATCGTGCCACGGTCGCGGAGGCGGAAGGCCTGTGCGGGCAGCGCCGTCATGCGTCGCACGGCGGTAACCAGATCCAGCGTATTGCGAGCGCGCACGAAACGTCCGAAGATTCGGGGAAAGGTACCGAACGTGCGCGGATGCGGTACGCCTCGCGCCGTCGGGCCGGTGAGCGCGCGAGCAGACGCATCGCTGCCCACGCACGTAAATTCCGCCGACAACACCGTGGCGACATCGTCTTCGTTCATGGTGAAAAAGGCGGCTTCAACTTCCAGCTGCTCCTCCTCCAAGAGGCGCATGGCGGCAAGCGGCGGCGAGGTTCCCCAAGAGCGCGCGATCTCGTCCAAACGCATCCCGGCCAGCCGTTCGTTGCGCTCCGAACCGACCGACGTAATGAGGATGTCGTGCCAGTCGCCGGTCGACCGTAAGGAAAGGCTCAGGGCGATGGCGGCGGCCGTTTTCGGATCGCGCAATCGCTCGAGCGTGGGTTCGAGCCCGCCGAAGCGGGCGTCGTCCGGCAAAATGGTGGCGAGTTCGGTCCAACTCGCAACGTACGGATAGACATCGGCGTGCGCGAGCACCCCGCGCGTCCGCGCGGCGTCGATCAGCTCGAGCGAACGATGCACCTTGCCCCAATTTTTTTTACCCTGGGCCTTATGATGGGAGCATTGCACCGCGACTTCGGCATCGCGCCCGACCGCGAGTACTTCCTCGATGGCCTCCAGCAGATGGTCCCCTTCGTTGCGGACGTGCGAGGCATAGAGTGGGGCACCGGCGTCGCGCGCGGCGCGTGACATTTCGATGAGTTCGGACAGATCCGCATACTGCGAGGGCGGATAGATCAAGCCGCTGGAGACCCCGAGCGCGCCTTGTTCGCACGCTTCGCGCACGAGGCGCTGTTGCAGCGCGATCTCTTCGCGCTCGAGACGGCGTTCGCTCTCGCCGGAAACGGCCGAGCGGGTCGTCCCCAAACCGACGAGCGAGGCGACGTTGAGCGCGACGCCGTTGCGTTCGATGAGTGAAAAAAACGCGTCGAGCGACGTCCATTGGACGTCCACCCGATAGTGCTGCGCGGAGCGCCGCATCTTTTCCAGCGACGTACCCTGCAGCGGAGCTGCCGACGTGCCGCAATTTCCGCCGATTTCCGTCGTGACGCCTTGGGCGATTTTTCCGTCGCAGCGCGGCAGCGCCAACCACAGTTCGTCGCTATGCGAGTGCACGTCGATGAAGCCAGGACACAGCGATTTGCCGGCGCAATCGACGCGCCGGCGCGCGTCTCGACCGTCCAGATCGCCGACTACGGCGATCCGGTCGTCAACCACCCCGAGGTCGGTGGTGTAGGCGGCCGCCCCGGTTCCGTCGATAATCGACGCCTGTTCGAAGATGGTGTCGATCATGGCCCAGGCGTCCCCCGTTTAACAAGCTAGCGAGTGGGTAATTAGGGTTGAGCAGCGCAAAACCCATCGAAGTGTGAGGACCCATGGCAACCCAAGAGCAGCTTTCGGATTCCAACGGCGGCGGCATGACCGTTCGTGAGGCAGGCAAGCGTGGCGGCGACCGTGTCAAAGCCAAGTACGGATCGGAGTTTTACGAGGCGATCGGCCGTAAGGGCGGCGAGGCCACCAAAGAAAAATATGGGCCGTCGTTCTACGAGGAAATTGGCCAAAAAGGCGGCCAGAAGCTCAAACGCAAGAGCTAATCGGCGAACGAGTTAGGACCATGGCATCCAAGTCCAAGGGCCCGGTGGACAAGGCGAGCGGGGGCGATATGTCCGTGCGCGAGGCCGGCAAAAAGGGCGGAAACACCGTTCGCGATCGTTACGGCTCCGGTTTCTACGAAGAGATCGGGCGCAAGGGCGGCCAGGTCACGAGGGAGCGTCACGGCGCCGAGTTTTACGAGACGATCGGCCAAAAAGGCGGCAAGGTCGTCAAGGATAAATACGGTGCCGATTTCTACGAAGAGATCGGACACAAAGGCGGCCAGAAAGTCAAAGCGCTGATCGCTGAAGCCAAGAAAAAAATCGAGGAAAAGGGCTGACCGCCGCCGCTACGGCGGCGAAGCCAAGAGTCGTTCCAAAGCGCCGGCATACTCCCGCAAGTCGGCGCTTTTAAACATCAGATGTTCACCGAGCCGCCGACGTTTCCCAAGTGCATCGCGCCGGTTTTGAGGTTGATGACAATTTTATCGACCGTCATGGACGAGCCGCCCGTTTTCAACGTGCTTGGGTGACTGATGGTCAGCGTTTTGGTTGCGTTGGCCCAAACGATGAGCTGCGTATCGAACGAGCGCGCCATCGAGGCCTTGAGCTGTTCCACGTGCACGTTTCCGCTGGCGGTAAAATCATCGCTCAGGGTGTTGACGGAGACATGCCGGGCGGAGATCCGTATGAACGGTTTTCCCGCTCGGAAGAGTACGCCGTCGTGAATGCCGTCAATTTGCGCGACGCTGCCGTCCGCGGAAGTTTGGGCGTGATCGTACGAGAGGGTCCACGATTTGGTCGACATCCGGTGCGCGGTAACGCCGCCCGGGCCCAGGACGACGGGTTGGGCGCCCGGCGCGGGTGGAACGTCCCGCCCGACAAGAATCACGCCTTCGGTCAGCAGCGCGAACACGGCAAACGCCGCGACGCACCAAAACGTTTTCCACGCCTTAGTCATGGCGACGACGCCCGAACAGCATACACCCGACGTACAGCAAGATCGCGGCCAGGCCGATGGCCGTCGGACCAATGCGCGCAAACGGTGCGCCGGGCGGGGAGCCGACGAGCCCAAGCACGACGGCTTGGCGGTCCAAATCGGTATGTTGAACGTAACGGCCGTCGGGTGCGATGATGCCGGAGATTCCAGTCGAAGCGGCGCGCAAAATCCACGTTCCCGATTCGATCGCGCGCAGTTGGGCGATTTGGGCATGCTGGTACGGGCCGGACGTCTCGCCGAACCAGGCGTCGTCGGTCGAAATAACGAGCAGATTCGCGCCGTTGCGCAATTGCGCGTGCGCCAGATCGGCAAACGCCGATTCCCAGCAGATGAGCGGCGCAAACCGGAGTGCGCCCGTCGGGTAAACGCCGTCTTCGGTGCCGGTCTGAAAATCCGAAATGAGGTCGCTGTGCGGCACCCAGCTTAAGAAGCGCTTTCCCGGAAAAGATTCCGCAAACGGCACCATTTGGCGCTTGTCGTAGACGCCCGCAGGAGCGCCGCTCGGCGAATAGATAAACGAGGCGTTGAAAACGCGACCGTCATGCACGTCGAGACTGCCGGCGACCAGCGTCGTATGCAGCGATCGAGCAAGCGACTGAAGTTTTAACCCTAATGGGGCGTTGTTCGTGAGATTGGTGGTCATGACGGTTTCCGGCCAAACGACCAGTTCCGGACGATAGGCGGCCGCGTCGCGCGTGAGCGTCGTGTACCGGTCGAGCGCACGCCCCAGCGAATTCTTCTCCCACTTGATGGATTGCGCGATGTTGCCTTGAATGGCGGCAACGCGAACACCGGGCGGGGCGGCGTGGCGTGCCGGCCACGCCAGCCAAGCGGCGCTCCAACAGCCAACGGCAATCGCGAGCGCTGGCAAAAGGTGGCGGTTGCTGCGCAGCCATAGCGCTTGCGCGAGGTACGCGCCGAGTGCGCAGACTACAAACGTGACACCGAACGTTCCGGCGTATGCCGCGAAGACGGCCAGAGGTGTATCCGCTTGGCTGTATCCGAGTTGTCCGAACGGGACGGCGAGGACCCCGACCGATCGGAGCCATTCGAAGACGGTGAAAGCGGCGGCTGCGGCAAGGGGAGAAACGCGAGGGGACATGCGCGCGAACGCCACCGACGCAGCCGCTGCGGCAGCACCGAAAAAGAGCCCTTCGGCGAGCGCGGGCACCACGACCGTCGCAAAGGCAAAATTTCCGAGCAGGCTGCCGACCGAGTAGCCGAACCAGGAGAACGTGATGCAGAAAAACACGGTCCCGGTGAACCAACCCGTCAGGAATGCGCGTTTCCAGGAGAGGCGCCCGCAGAGCCAGAACAGGCCCGCCGCTCCGATGGGCGCAAGCCACGCGGCATTGAATTTTGGAAAGGCGCCTGCCAGCGCGCACGCGGCAAGCAGCGCGACGCCGAGTTCTCGCACGCGAACCGAGGTTACGATGCTACGCAGATTACTGCTCTCCGTTCTTGCCGTCACGTTCGTCGTGGCCTGCGGCCGTCAAGTTACGCCCGACCGGGTGGGCACGCAGAACGGCGTGCTTCCCGGGCACATGCTCATCCGCTACCGCACCGCTTCGCAGATGGATTTTCAAAACATCCGCTACCTTATCGTCTTTAATACGAGCGGCAACGGACAACAACCTTACGCCAACGCGTACAACACCGGATATGCGAACTTTTCGTTCGTCTTTGCCGTCGGTTCGAACAATGGGCTGGTTCAGGCGCAGCTGTATCAAATCATTCAGCAGCCCGGCGGCGCCGGCGGGCAGCCCAGCCAGGTCCAGTTGATCTTTTCGCCGGCACAAGTTCAGCTCAACGCCAACAGCAATGGCCAGGGCACCGAATTCACGTTAACCTTCGATCGCTCGCTCATGTTCGGCGTACCCAACGCGTCGCCGCCGCCCGCCGGCCAGACGCCCGCGACTACGGCGCCGCAAAGCACGTGGATGGCGAATTTCATCACGACGGACAAGAATTCGAATCCGCTCGACGCGCTCGGGATCGGCGGGGTGAACGATACGTCCTATACCCTGGCCTTGCCCGTCAACGCCACCTTCGATTATCTCTCGCAGCTCACGGTACCGGCGGGGGCGACCCAGGCCTCGCGCCCGGCCGCTCAACTGGCCGGCGGCGAAATTATCAATAATCCCTAGCGGACCTGGGTATACCGCAGCATGCAACAAGCCATTGAATGTTCGCAAGAACTCTGCAGCTGTACGATTATGTCTCCCATGGAGGCCGAAGCGTACTGTGGCGAGGAGTGCCGGGAGCTGAGCGAGGATCGCCGCATCGAGGGAGAGGTCTGTCCGTGCGGCCATCCCCAGTGCGATACTGCGCCGTAGTCCGGAGCCGCTAGAAGTTTAGGCCGCCCGGCAAGATCGGGCCGTTCTTGTTCACGCCGAACGTGGCCGCGCGCGACGGAAATGCCAGCAGATTGAGGGTGACGTTGACCTGCTTGAGGGTTTCGTTGTACTGCACGCGGATTTCGTAGCAATCCCCGATGATCCGATGATAGTAGATGTTCTTATTGGTTAGGCGGCCTTTGTTGCGCCAGTCGACGTCGGTGATGAACTGAATGTCGGCGTTGCGGCCGAAGGGCGATGCCACCTGAAGGTTGGTCGTGCTAAAACCCAGACCGGGTCCCGGGTTGAACGAGCCGCCGAGGATGAGCAACGAGCGACGCGACGGGCGCGACGTCAACTGATAGAAAAACGGCTGGGCCTGGCCGCTAAACAGCGTCGACGTGGACACCTGCAGATTGTAGTAATCCCGGTTGAAGATCCGCGCAACGTCGTACGCAGACTTCTGATTGATGCCCGAGAGCACGTCGAACGATTGAAACGGCACCGATGTGGGGCCGTTGTTGTTTGACTCCTGATAGGTGATCGAATTGACGAAGTGGCTGCCGATCGGCGTTTGCAGGCTCATATTCTGCTGAATCCGCGCTTTTAAATCCCCGGTCCCGTAGGCGTATTGTTCGATCTGCGCCGCCGCCGAAAAGTCGCTGCCCAAAAAATGGTAGAGCGCCGGCCCAAAACTTAACGAGAGATCCGCGCGCGACGTGTATACGTTATCCTGCGGTTCCTGGTAGCTGCCGACATACAGTTGCGCGCTGGCCGGGATCTTGAAATGCGGAAGAAACACATTCGGCTGAACGTGCAGCTCCGGCAGCTTATTGACGCCCGAAGGCGCGTCCGCGTTGCTTTTATCGAAGGTGAGTTGATAGTTGTAGCCCGGCGTGGTGAGCTGCGTGAGCGTGTTGATGTGGCTATTCGTCGAGCTTAGGAAATTGTCGCCGTAGGTGGTCTGGCTCGTGTTGTAGCTTAGCGCGATGGATTGCGAGAGGTTCTTCGTGAGCTGCCGCTGGTCGTTGAACCCCAAATTATAGATATTGGACTGCGTTCCGATGGCGGAGCGGTTAAACGTATAATTTTGCTGGGCCCGGTCGGTCGCGTGAACCAGTACCGCCTGGAGCGTGGTACTCGGCGGCAAAAACGTAAACGGCCCGTAATTGCCGTTGTAAGAAAATTGCGCCTGACCCCGCAGCGTGCGCGAAAAATTTTCGGTGTCGGTCGCATTGATATTGTAACTTTGCGTGCCGGTACGGCGGTCTTTGATTCCGTAGTAGTCGATGCTGGACTTGCGCTTGCCGTTCTTGCGAGCAAAAAACGCGAGGTATCCCAGACCTAAGCCCACTTTGGTGAAATAGTTGACGCGGTAATAGCCGTAATAGGAATCGTCGTGGCCGAACCCCAGCTTGGCCTTTTCGTAAAAACCTTCATATTGATTGTAGCCGAACTCCGGGAAAAAGCCGGGCTTGCGTGCCTCGTCGACCTGACGCAGCGGGATCACCACCCGCGGCAGATAAAAAATTGCCGCAGCCCCGAGGTAAAGCACCACCTTCGTTAACGTAATGCGGTCGCCGGGACGGACGTCGATGGTTCGCCCAGTGATATGATAGCCCGCTCGCGCGTTCGTGCACGTCGTTAAGGAAGCGTTGTCGCCGTGGGCGTCGCCCAAGCTGTTCGATGTCAAGTTTTTGGCCGTGTAAAAAATCTCGCCACGCTCGACGCCTTGCGTGCTCTCGCCCCGGCCGTTGACCAGCGTCGCCACCTGGGTGAAGCGATCGAACTTGATAACGTCCGCGCGCAAGACCGTATTTCGTTCGCGGTTGATGATGTAAGCGTTGCCCGTAACCGTGATGGTCCGCTGGCCGTCATAGTGTGCGCGGTCGCCCACCACGATACCATCCTGATAAAAGATGTTGACGTTCCCGGTCAGGTCGACCGGCTGTCCCTCGTTGGTATTTCCGCTGAGCTGGTCGAAGAGCACGGCGATCTGTCCGGGTTCGAGCGTCGGCATGGCCGTCGGCTCGGCGCTCGGTGTGGGCGTGGGCTGTCCCGCGGGAGTAATCGGCGCCGGCGTGCCATGCGGACGCTGCAAAAAAACGGGACCGCTTTTTGGCGGTGCGGTCGGGGTCGGCGTGGGCAGCGGCGGCGGTGTGGGCTGGGCGCCACCCGGTACGGGCGATGCGTACAATTGCACCGGACCGTTGGGAATGGATGGGAAGGTCGGTGAGACTTGCGGCGTCGGCGAGGCGGCGGGCGGCGCCGGCGTGGCCGGAGCGGGCGTCGGAAGCGTTTGGGCGATTTGCTGCGGAACGTGTGCGATGCAAGCGTTGGAGTTCAGCAATTGCACGGCCCGTCCCGATTCATCCGCCGCCGCGGTAGCGCTCAGCGGGAACGATTCGAACAGCAGGGCGATGGCGCAGACGGCAACGGCAACACGCGAAGGCTTCAGTGTTCGTCCCACCACAGCAGCGCCAGCCCGGCCAAACCGAAGACTACGTTCGGGGTCCACGACGCGACATAGGGGTTGGCTGCTCCATTTCGGCCGAAGGCGGCTGCTGCGACGGTCATGAGGTAATAGACGAAGAACGCAACAATGGAGAGCGCGATTCCCAACGTCCTGCCTTTTTTTCCGAAACGGATGGACAGCGGGAGCGCGATCAGCACGCCCACGAGGCACGCGAACGGAAAGGCGGCTTTGTTGGCAAGACTGATTTGCAGCGTGCCCAGCGCGTTTCCGCCCACGCCTTCGGCTTTGAGGGCTCGCACTTGTTGCGAGAGCGCTTTGGATGACATGGTCGAGGGATCGCTGTTCGCGCTGCTGATAAAGGCGGCAGCGCTTTCGCCCAGAGGCAAGCCGACCCGCACGAAATTGTCGTGCACTTCGGCCGCGATTCCCCCGTCGGCGTTGAAGCGATTCTCGATGACATCCGTCAGAACGAGCGTCGCGCCTTCGACGTGCGCGTTCTTCGCCGAATAGACTTCGCCAAAATATCCGGCGCGGCCGGGCTTGTACACTTGCACGCCGACCATGGTCTTGTTATCGGGCAGCACCTGGCTGACGTAAAAGACGTTCCCGGTGTCCGGGTCTTTGCGGAAAAATTGTGGTTCAACCGGCAAGGAGGCCGTGTGATAGATGATCTGATAAAATGTGCGCGTCGATTGCTCGACGGCGGCGGTGGCGACGTATTCGTTCATCAGATACGAAATCGCAAAGGCGCACGCGCCGAAAATAAACGGCGTTAGGCAAATTCGCCACAGCGAGACTCCCGCGGTGCGCAAGGCGTTGATCTCGTTGTCGCTGACCAGCCGGCCCATGGCGAGCATGGTGGCAAACAGCGTGGCAAACGGAAACGCCAGCGGGATGCTCTGCGGGATGCGAAAAACGACGAAACGCAAGACCAAAAAGAACGGCGCGTGCGAATTGATCAGAAAGTCCGCAGCCAGAAAAAAAATGTTGATGCCCCAGAACAACAAAAAGGCTGCGAAGGCAAATACGAATGGGCCCAGATACTCGCGCAACAGGTACGCGTCCAAAATTGGAACGCGAAATGCCGGCGGTTTTACGAACGGAAGCGCGCGTGCGACGGAGGCCACGAAGGGTCTTTCGCCAAGCTCGGGCCGGAACCCGAGCGGCTAATAGCTGCGGTAGGCTGAGACGACGCGGGCGACGTACGCGCGCGTTTCGGCGTAGGGCGGAATTCCATGGTAGCTGTCCACCGCGCCGGCACCGGCATTGTACGCAGCGACCGCCAATTCGACATTGTTGTTGTATCGGACCAGCAGCGCGTGCAGGTACTGCGTTCCGGCGTCCACGTTCTGGCGCGGATCGAATGCGTTCGCGACGTGGAATTCCGCGGCCGTGGCGGGCATGAGCTGCATGAGTCCTTGGGCGCCCGCGGAGCTAACCGCGGAGGGATTTCCGGCGGATTCTGCCATCACGACCGCGGTGGCGAGGCCTTCGGGAACACCGTTGCGCGCTGCCGCTTCGCTGATAAGGGCATGAAGGGCGGCCGGGGCGATGGCGTGCGGAGCATAGGGCAAATAGCCGGCGTCGCTACAACCGTAGACAAAGGTAAGCAGAAACGCTCCCATCAGGAGCCGCTTCATATTCATGACGCCCATCTCTCTAGCATCGGCCTTTCCACGGCCGCCCCGTACCCTGCCTGCGCCGGCGTGCCGGGTTCACCGCTAACCTAACGCAACGTTAACGCATCCTGTTTCCGGGCGGATTGCCCACGGCGAGCGCCCGTCTGCCTCCGCGAAGGGCCCTAATTGACGTCTTCGGCAGCTTCAAGGTTCCCCGAGCGGCTGCCCGAGACGGCATGGACCTCGAAGATCCACTCGCTGCCGGCGGGCAAATCCATCGAGACCGCATACGAGCCGGCGCCGATCGGTTCCGCGAGGATCTGGCGGCGGTGCGCCTTGGGAAGCGTCACCACGACGCGCGCATCCGTGACCGGCTCGTTTCGCTCGTCGCTGACGCTGACGATCATGCGCGACTCCGGTCCGGGCGCGCTTGCGTCCAAGGCGAGGGAAATCTTTAATTCTCCGGAGGCGCTACGGGCGGGGACCGGTCGCGTCATACCTCCGCTTCCCGCGCAGGCGCACAGCGCGGCCAGTGCCGCGCATGCCAGCGCGCGCTGGAGAAAATGGACGCGCCGGACATCCATGCACCTACTGTACTGCGCGACGCGGGTGATGAAAAGCGCTACAGGCGAGTCGCGGGATCCACGGGCTGGCCGTTAATGCGAACTTCGAAGTGCAAATGAGGCCCCGTCGAGTTTCCGGTCGATCCCACCGCGCCGATGACCTGGCCTTTTTTGACGTCTTGCCCGACGGAGACGTAAATGGCGGAGCAGTGGCCGTATCCGGTTGATACGCCTCCGCCATGGTCGATGTTGATATAGTTGCCGTATCCGCCCTCCCATCCGGCCACGATCACGCGCCCGGCGTCCGCTGCTTTGATGGGGGTGCCGGTATTGGCCGCGATATCCATGCCCTCGTGCAAAATCATGCGGTGATGGATGGGGTGCATGCGCCATCCAAACGGTGAAGTAATCGGGCCGCTCACCGGCCACATCAACGCACCGCTTCCGGTTGCGACCGTCGTGGATGCGGGGTGCCCCGACAGGCGCGCCGCGCGGCGTTCGGCCTCCCGCTGCGCTTCGATTTCGCGCTGGCGCTCGATGATGAGCGCTTGCAGCGCCTGTTCTTCTTGCGCCGAAAGTTCCTCAAGCTGCGCGACTTCGGTCGCAACGCGTTGACGCTGCGCGTCGGCGACTTGCAGCAATTGACGGCGTTCATCCGAGAGCGCCGCCAATTGCGAGCGGGCCTGCACCGCGGCTTGTTGATTTTGTTCGAGCGACATCTGCGCGCTCTCCAGGCGCGCTTCGGCAGCTGCGACTTGTTTTGCGGCGGCGCGGCGCTCTTTGACGGCGCGTTGATCGGCCGCCACGATCAGCCGCAAATCGTCCCAGCGTTCCACAAAATCCGAAAACGATCTGGCGGAAAGCAGCACGTCCAAATACCCGGTATCGCCGTGCTCGTAGATCTGAACGAGCCGGCGCTTGTATGCGCCGTCGTGGCGTTTCAGCGAGGCGGTGGCTGCGGCGAGCTGGATACGCTGCCAGGAAACCTGGCGCTCGACGCTGCCGATTTGCGCGCCGATCTCCGTGAGGCGGTCGGACACCTGGCCGATCGCTGCGGCGGTTTGATGCAGTTGCGTTTTCAAATCGCCGACGCGGGCTTGCGCTTGATGCAGCTGGGCCTTGCGCTGCCGCAGCTGCTCCTGCGTCGAGTGCACGGCGTTTTGCTGCTTGAGAATCTTGTCGCGAATGCCGCGTGCGTCCGCGTTGAGCAAAGGCAACGCCGCGATTGCGGCGATGAGCGCGAGCGAAATTGGCATGCGTAGCGCGGGTCGAGCTGCCACGAAGACCTTAAGTTCCGCGGGCGTTTGCGCGATGCCTCGTCACTCCAGCCGCTGCAGCTCTTCCGTGAGCGCGCGTTCGAGATCATCCAGGTCGCTCGTTACGCTCACGGTGTTCCAAATGGTATCAAGATCGACGCGCCCGTATTCATGCCGTAAACGGTTGCCCATGCCGGAGACCAAATGCCAATCCGGATATCGTGATTCCATACGCTGCTCCACGGTTCCCGAAGCCCGATCTTGCGAGGCGCGAATCTTGCTGCATGCCTCGGAGATGATCATCAGCTCCCGCTCGACCGCGCTCTGCGTCTTGCGATCAACCATGAAGTCTTGCTGGGACATGCCGGCAATGAAGTGTTTGATGGCGCGAATCGACGCAACGACGTCGCGTATGCGCTGCTCCATATTGCTTCCCGACCATTTAGAAGACACGTACGGCCTCTTCGAGAGCGGCATCCCCGTATGGCGCTGACTGCAGTGTCTTCAGGGTGATGACATCCACCTTGCCGCGCAGGGCTGCCTCCAAAAGGTCGCTTGCAGCGGCGAGGTTTATCAGCGTGAACGGGCCGTGCGGTTGAGGCGTAACCACGATGTCGATGTCGCTGCCCGAATGCGCATCACCGCGTGCGACGGATCCGAAGACGGCAACGTGTTCGATGCGCAGCTTTCCCAGTGCGCCTTTGTGGCCACGAAGGTTGCGGATGACTGCGCCAAGCTCGGGCCCGGCGCTCCAGCCCGCTCCTTCGATGCCGGCAAGTTGATGCGGCGGGACGTGCAACGCTTCGGCCAAACGCAATCCGGTTGAAAAACGCGGTTCTCGAGAGCGCCCGGACTCAAGTTTTCGCAGAGCGTTCTCGGTGAGGCCGACCTGGCTCGCGAGACGGACAGCGCTTAGGCCTCGGGCATGCCGGAGACGCCGAATCGTGCTGTTATGGGTACTTTGCTCCATGGACTAAAGTATAGCATACCCTCGACATTTTGAGGTCGTCACCGGTCGGCAGGGCAGATAGCCGGCCGTTTGGGCAAGCGCCGCCTGGATTCAAGGCGCGCGCGGAATCGCGGTGGTCATCGTGTTGCGCTCTCGCGCTCGTAATTGCACGCTAGATGCTGCGAAATCACCGCCGCCGCAGCTTGTAAGCGTGTGCGGACCGTGAAGCAGGGATCAACACGAGCCTTCGCAGTTGTCGCATTCGATTTCGACCGTACAATGTGCGATGTCGAATTTATCGTGCAAAAGCTTCTTGACGGTCGAAACGGTCTGCGGAGCCTGAGCGAGCTGAGATTGGGCGACCTGTACGTGCAAAGATGCTGCCGTAACTTTGTCGCTAACACACCAGACATGAATGTCGTGGACGGCATCGATTGGCGCATTTTCTGTCAAATAGGTCGCGATGTGGCGAACATCGAGTCCCTCCGGCGCGCCCTCCATCAAAATGTTCAACGAGTCGCGTACAATACCCCAAGCCGAAAAGGCAACGGCGACCGCCGCGAGCAGAGAAACGATCGGATCGATCGCTAGAATTCCGGTGAAATAGATGAGCACGGCCGCAAGGATCACGGCGCACGAAATCGCTGTGTCGGCCGTAACGTGCGCGGCCACCGCCTTCACGTTTAGTGAGCCCGGTTCTCCCCGCCGAAGAAACGATGTTAGTCCGAGATTCAAAACAAGCGAAAGGATCGCGACGACGATCATCATGCCCGCCTGCACCGGCACTGGATGCCCCAGTCGCATGATGGCCTCGTAAATTAGAAATAACACGATCGCAAAAAGCGCCGTCGCGTTGGCAAGCGCCGCAAGAATGCCGGCTCTACCGTAGCCGAAGGTGCGCAAGCGGTCGTTCTTGCGCAGCGCAACGTGCGCGGACCACAAACCCAGTGCGGCGGCTCCGACGTCCGTTAGCATGTGTGCCGCATCGGTCAGAAGCGCAAGATTATGCGATGCGAAACCGCCGCCCGCTTCGAGCGCCAGCGTGCACAGAGTCACGAGAAGCGCGACGCGCATTTTCCCCAGATCGCTGCCGACTTGGCGCCGGTTATGATTCATCGCGTTCACTTTTACCCGTCCTCGGCGGCCCGGGTTGCAACTCTAGGGATAAGCTATTTAATGTCGGCGCTCATTCGCGCCATGCTTTTTTTGCCTGCAGCATTGGCGTGGACGGCAAATTGCCAACTCGTGGCGTATTGCAACGCCAGCCGGGCAGTGTAGGTGCCATCGCCGTTGCCCTTGGCAACGGCCGATGGTCCGGTCATCGACATAGCCGGCATTGTCGTATCCACTTTAACCGTGGCGCCCTTAACGGGATTCCCGGACCCATCTCTAAGCGTCACAATCAAGGTTTCGGTGCCCTTTCGCGGTGGGTTGGGGGCGAAGGCCATCGTGATCGCGATGCTCTGCGTCCCGGTTGGCGCGGAACGGGCTTGGCTCGTTTTCTCGTTCGCGCTGCACCCCGCAATCAAGACGGCGGCTGTGGCGAGACCAATAATTCTTTTCATGCTGTTCCCTTCTCTAGATGGATAGGTCGCCGGTCGCATGTTGTACGCCGGCTACCGCGTTGTCGTATCGCGCAATAGCGCTTAGGACGTTTTCGCCCGCATTGGCGGCAACGGCGAGCGCATCCAGCACTTCGAGGTTAATGCCCTTACCGGAGGCCTCTCGAAGCTGCGAAATGCGGAGTTGTTCCCGTGCATCCGCCAGCGCCGTTTGCGCGGTCTGCAGGTTTCTCGAAGACGCTTGGAGCTCGCGGTACGCATTGAAGACGTCGCGTTGGGCAAATAGGCGGATTTGATCGTACTGCGTCTGCGCCCGATGCACGTCGGCGAGCGCCTGCGCAATGCCGGCGGAACGCGTACCTCCATCGACGATCGGCAGATTCGCCGCCACCCCAACTTGGTAACCGGTGGCGCCCAGCGCGGGTGATGACGAGCCGTTATAGGTCTGCACGCTTCCGGTGACGGTGGGAACGTAATTCGCCCGCGCGGCGGAGACCCTCACATGCGCGGCCTCCAGCTGCCGCCGCGCCGCGATGATCGCCGGGCGGAGTTCGAGAGACCGCTTCAGAGCTGCTCCCTGCGTAAGCTCGAACGGCGCGACCGTGAGGCTGTCCGCCAAACGGACGTTCGAATCAATCGTGTAGTCGAGCGCCGCTTTGAGATCGTTGAGCGCTTGGTCGCGCTGCGAAAATGCATCCTCGAGTTCTTGTTGCGCGCCCGCCAGGGCCGCGCGATCGCGGGAAAGGAGATAGCGAGGAGTCTTACCGACGTTTACGCGTAGCTGCGTCAAACGGAGATGACGTTGTTGTGCCTGCACACCGATCGTGCGCGCGCCCGCGAGCGCATCGGCCAACTGGGCGCGGTGATATATTTGGATAACGGCGTAGGCCGCGTCGTTGCGCGCTTCGCTTACGGAAATCTCTGCACCCTCGCCGGCGATTCTGGCCGCGGATGCCGAGAGCCACTGATTCGCGCCAATAATGGGAACGGATGCGTTCACAGAAACGTATGTCTGCCGAGCTACGGGCATGCCCAGTTGCGGTAAATCCGCTTTGAGCGTGGTTCCGGAGAGTCCGATTTGTGGAAAAACTTGAGCCCGACTAGCGCGGGCCTGGGCACGTGCGGCTTCGGCAGCCGCTTGCGATAAGCGCACATCGAATCCCGCCTCTCGCGCTCGCGTTACGGCCTGATCCAGCGTTAACGCGCCGTTGAACGGGAGCGGTTCTGCGAACGCCGCACTGCTTAGCACGGCGAACAGGGCAGCGCAGGGCAGCAGCGGCTTAAGCATTGAGCACCTCCGCGTGGTTTGCACGTCGTGCATTCCATCGGTCTGCGAGATCGCCAAACGTGTCGTGCAGAACGGGGACCACGAATAGGGTGAGAACGGTTGAAACGGTCAGCCCGCCGATGATGACGGTGGCCAGGGGCGAGTACGCGTCGATACCGGTCTTAGGAAAGAATGCCACCGGTATCAGCACTACCAAGCTCACGATAGTCGTCATCAGAATCGGCCGCAAACGAACCGGCCCCGCGGCCCGAATTGCCTGGTGGCGGGAAAGCCCTTCGGCGCGTTTGCGGATAATAAGGTCGAGCAGCAATATGGCATTGCTGACCGCCATTCCGTTGGCCACGACGATGCCTAAGATGGAGACCGTCGAAAGATTCTGATGTGCGAAAAGCAGTGCGCCGAAGACGCCCAAAAGCTCGAGCGGAATGGCCAACAGCATGACGAGCGGTTGCGTAAAGCTTCGGAACTGAGCCAGCAACAGCAAAAAAACGAAGACGATCGCAATTTTCATGGCCCCGAGTAGCCGGTCGAAACTCTGCGTCATTTCCGTCATGTCGCCACGCATCTGAAAAGTGTAGCCGGTGGGAAAGTTGATCCGGTCCATCGCCCGATTCATGACGTCCATGTCCAGGGCCATTTCGCCGCGCGACCCTTTGCGATAATAGCCCAGGACCGACACGCTGCGGCTCAGGCCGTCATGTTCGATGAGCGTCGGGCCAACGCCGCGCTCGACGGCGGCCAGGGATGCGAGCGGCACGCTTTCCCCGTTCTTTCCGGTAATTTGAACTTGACTCAGATCTCGTGACGTCGCGCGATCGTTCGGGGCATAGCGCACCAAAATCGTCGAGTGCCGAACGTTGTCGGGATTAAAAAATTCGCTCGTTAGGCCGCCGTGAGATGCATAGTACGCTTGGTTTTGAACGTCTTGGGGCGCAAGCCCGAGTTGGGCGGCGCGGGTGCGGTCTACGATGATGCGATCTTCCGGTTGTTGCATGCTCCACGAAGTTGAAACTTGCACGAGCCCCGGAACGCCCCGCGCAATGTCCGCGACCCGCTGACCGATCTCGTGCAACACGTTCAAGTCCGGACCGGTGATCAGCAGTTCGACGGGCGCGGCGTTGCTCGCCATGACGTCCGCGCCCATTTCTTTGAGGGCGACGCGGCGCAAGCCCGGAATGGTGCTCGTGGTCTGAAGGTAAACGTCATCCATCACTTCCCAAATGCTGCGACGGCGCTCTTCCTTTGGCTTGAACGTAATGAGGTATGAGGCCTGATTGGGTCCGTTCATGGCCTGCCCGGTGAAATATCCGCCGCCTGTCGACTCGCCGATTTCGCCCGATACCTTTTGCACTTCGGGTTGCGCAAGCAGAATTTTTTCGAAACGGCGTGCTTTTTCCGCTGTTGCTGCAAACGATGTCCCCGGCGCCGTTTCAAAATACGCGAAGCCCTGGCCGGTGTCGGCGAGCGGCATCATCTCGCTGCCGATGAACGGCAGCAATTGCCATCCAACGTAGGTTGCGACGACGGCGGTACCCAGGACAAGCCCGCGGTTCGCTAGACTCCAAGAAAGGCCGCGTCTGTATCCATCTTCAACGCCGGTGAGAAACCGGCGGGCCGGCGCCACGGCACGCGTGACCAGATCATCAATTCTCGTGCGCCACGGCCCGCGGGGATCCGCCTCGCCTTTGAAAAGCCATGCAGCGAGCAGGGGCGTTAACGTGAGCGACACGAGGAGCGATGCGATGAGCGCGAAGACGATTGGCCAAACCAAGCCGACGAACGTGATTTGCGTGATGCCGCCGCTGATCAAGAGCGGGAGGACCGCCACGAGCATGACGCCGGTCGCCGCCGCAATCGGCAAAATGACTTCCATCGTCCCATCTACCGCGGCGCGCGCGGGACTCTTTCCGGCGGCAATTTGATTGTGCACGGCGTGAATTACAA
>JABXNS010000097.1_pt1 | contig 31139 bp, 25 predicted proteins | sample 7301101 | NCBI WGS metagenome assembly JABXNS01 (sample SAMN14449646, study PRJNA615230) | soil metagenome | isolation source: soil from bare, unvegetated metal-rich iron-sulfur acidic spring small-cell... | place: Canada: Paint Pots Mound, Kootenay National Park, BC | collected 2017-05-25 | reverse complement strand
TCTCGCGACCGCTGCGGCCTGGGCCGCGAGCATTTCGCCCGCGAGCGACATGTAGGCTTGCGCGCCGCGCGATTTTAAATCGAACAGAATCACGGGTTTGCCGTACGACGGAGCTTCGGAGAGGCGGATATTACGCGGGATTTGTGTCTTGAACATCTGCTGCGGGAAATAAGCATTGAGTTCTTCGAGCACCTCGGTCGCCAGCTTCGTGCGGCCGTCGAACATCGTCACCAGCACGCCGGTCACTTGCAGGTCGGGATTCAGCGCTTCTTGCACGCGGCGCACGACGTTGGTAAGTTGCGACAGGCCTTCGAGCGCGTAATACTCCGCCTGCACCGGAATGATGATTTCGCGCGTTGCGGTGAGCGCATTGATCGTCAACAAACCTAGCGACGGCGGACAGTCGATCAGCACGAAATCATAAGCGCCCGCTATCGGTCCAACCACGCCCTTGAGCCGGTTCTCACGGGAGAGCGCAGACACCAATTCGATTTCCGCACCCGCTAAATTTATGGTCGCGGGAATAATCTGCAGCCCTGGAATCTCGGTTTCGCGCAGCACTTCGTCGATCGATGCAAAATGCATGAGCAAATCGTAAATGTCACGCTTTATCGCAGCTTTGTTGATGCCCAAACCGGTCGTCGTGTTGCCTTGCGGATCCAGATCGACGACGAGCACGCGCTTTCCGAGCACTGCCAGCGCCGCGCCGAGATTTACTGTCGTTGTGCTCTTGCCGACACCGCCCTTTTGATTGACGAGTGCGATGATTCGCGACAGTGTGGACTCCTTAGCGCGCATCGCCCTGCGCATCAAAATACGTTTCTAGCAGCGTTTGCAGCGTGCCGGGCTCGTTACCCTCGGGCTGTTCCGTGACCTGCTCAAAGAGCTCTCGTAAAACCTCGCCGACGCGCGCGTCGCCGGCAAATCCCTGCTGCGCCAAGCCTTTGCGAACCATTGCCGCGATGACGTCGCTTCCGCCGATCCGGAGATCGGCCACGGAAAACGGCGGTTCGCGGGACACCTCGGCGTAAACGCGCGCTTGAAAGCGCTCGTTAGAGTCGTCGCGCTTGGGTAAGCCGCTGCCGGCAATGTCGGCCGCGCGCACCGCGAATTGCCGGTCGAGATTGCCCGGACCGATGCGCCGGATCAGCCGCCGCAAGGCCGGATCCGAAAGCTCCGGATCGCCGACGTACATGTGCTGGCGCACCAGATGCTCCACTCCGTCGATTACGTCGTTTGAAAAGCGCAAGCGCTCGAGCATCGCGCGCGCCATATCCGCTCCAACTTGCTCGTGGCGGTAAAAGTGCGGACCGTCTTTCGTGCGTGGTTTGCCGACGTCGTGGAGTAGTGCGGCTAAACGCACGATCAAATCGCCGGGAGGCGAGGCGTCCAGCGTTTCCAGACTATGGCGGTAACAATCGTAGGCATGCCATTCATTTTGCTCGATGCCGACACCCTCGAGCAACTCGGGCCAAATGTGCTGCAGCACGCCGGCTTTACGCAAGAGCTCGATGCCAACCGAAGGCCGGCGCGCAAGCGTGAAGAGTTTGGTGAATTCATCGGCCATTCGCTCGGGCGAAACCATTGCGATCGATGCCGCCGCGGCGGTCATTGCTGCGCGCGTTCGTTCCGTCGGTTCATATTCGAAACGCGCCGCGAACTGGGCCGCGCGCAGCATGCGCAACGGATCTTCTTCGAATGCGCGCTCGCCCAGAATGTCTATCCGGCGCGCCTGAATGTCGGCTTGGCCGCCGTGCGGATCGACGATCTTGCCTGAAGGCAAGGCGCGCGCGATCATGTTCATGCGGAAATCGCGCCTGCCGAGGTCCTCTTCAAGCGAAACGTCCGGGCCGCTCTCCACTTTGAAATCGCGGTGGCCGGCGCCGGTCGAGCGCTCGCGGCGCGGCGTGGCAATATCCACCGTAACGTCTTTGATGGTTACTTTGAATACGGAGAAGGACGCTCCGACTAGGTCCACCCGCCCAAGGGTTTTCAGCCGATCCTCCAGCTCCGGCGCGGCTATCCCGGTCACGACATAATCCAGATCCTTGAGATCGAGGCCGGCTCCCTCGACCTCTAGCCTCAGCTCGTCACGGACCCGCCCGCCGACCGCATACAGCGAGCTCGGGGGTAAGACGCCGGCCAGAACGCGATCGATTTCGGGAAGTTCGGGCACTATGAACAGACCATCAAAGGCAGGGACCGTGACATCTGAATAGCCGGATTCGAGGCCGACGACGACCACGAAATAGGCGATCAGGATCGCCAGGGCAATACCTGTGAGGGTTTAGCATCACCCATTTGACCGGGCTCATGGAGGCAGCATAACACGAAGGGAATGTTCCCCGGGGAACATTTGGTTATGACATACTTGGCTAAAGTAATGGCTCACCCGAGCCGGAACGGGACCAGGTACGCCACGCCGCACTTGTAGCATCTGACGGCTAGAGGGTAGGCTGAAAACGGCATAGCGTTCTCGACGTTAGAACGCCCCAGAATCACGTCGCAGCGCTTACAGCATAGGTTCGCGCTTCCGTCACTCAGGACGAACTGGCTTGGGCGTTCAGACCTTAGCCATCTGAGCCGTTTCCGTTTCCAGAGCGGCGTCAGCTCGTTTGGGTATATGCGTTTACGTTTGATAGCCACGTGGTTGCCGCTAATCCCCTCCGGGCGGGCGGCTTCGGTACTCCGGGCCCATGTCGATAACGTCCCCGAAGCGTAGTCCGAACCACTTGAGCACCAGCAAACAGAACAGCCAGAGCGCAATACACCCATTGATGCCAGCCCAGGAACCCCTGGGTAGGTAGCCCGTCATTTTTCCCCAAGCCGTCGTAAGGGCAACGAACGGAAAAAGTAGGCAGCCAAGCGCGGCGACAAAGGCCGTGATAGCGGCCAGGGGGCCGAGTTTATTCATTTGCTCGGACTCTCTCACCTATGCAGTATAATCGAAGGCGTGAAGAAGGCGCTCGAACCGCTGATCCCGCTGGACGACCTGAAAGAGGTTGTGCGCGGTCTGATCGTGGTTCCAAAGGACAGCATCGCTAAGCCGGGTGTGAGAGAGAAAAAGAAGGCCCGCAAACCGCGCAAGCGGTGAGGCTCGCGGATGCCCTAGCGGCGCGACCGCCGACAAAGCACCCATTCATTTTTACCGATGAGTCCGGGGTCGTGGTCCACGATCCCAGCCAGCCTTTTTATGGGATCGGCATGCTGAAAATCACGGACGTAGGTCTGTGGCATGACGGCCTAAATCGAATCTTGGATCGTATGGTCAGCAAGATCGCGACGCCGGGGAGCAAGCGCGTGTCTTATGAATTCCGCTTTGCTTCCGTCACAACCAATACCGTGAGTTTCCACGAGGAAATCATTGACTTTTTCCTGGCCCAACAAGACGGCTATTTTTGCGGTCTAGTAGTCGATAAGACCGTTCCCGGTATCGAGCCAATGCAAGCTTGCGGTTCGACATGGGAAGCTTTGATCAAGTACTCGCTCACATTGATCAGCCACAACATTGGTGCCGGCGAAAAGGTTAGGGCAGGTCTGATCATTTAGGCGTTTCGCCGGAAGTTGCCAGAAAATCGGCAATTTCTTGAGATGTCTCTCATATTTTTCGGGCTCACCCCTCTAGTCCGGGCCCGAGAGCTGAGCTTTTCTGACTTCGAGAGACAGCTACGCCGTCGAAAGGCGCAGTAATCTCTTCTTAGACATGAGCAGGTTCGATAACGCGAAGAGGATGTTGAGGCAGTTTTCGTTCTTCGCCAGGCCACGATAGCGCACTTTCTTGAATCCGGAGTACCCCTTGACCGTACCGAAGATATGCTCTGCACGCGAGCGGACAGATGACTTGCGTCGATTGGTTTCGCGATCTCGGTCGGTCAACGGTCGGTTGCGGTAAGCGCGCTTGTTGATAAACGCTCTCGCCCGTGGCGACCTTGCGCGAATGACCTCGGCTTTGCCGAGATACGCCGAGTCTCCGTAGACGCGCGTTTCGCGGCCGTGCAGCAGGTCGGCGATCACCCTACTGTCATGGACGTTGGCGGCGGTGGTAACGATCGAGTGAACCAACCGGGTGCGGCTGTCTGCGCCAATATGCGCCTTCATGCCGAAGAACCATTGATTGCCCTTCATGGTCTGATGCATCTCGGGATCGCGCTCGCCGTCTTGATTCTTGGTCGAACTGGGCGCATGAATGATGGTCGCGTCGACGATCGTGCCGCCGCTGATTGTGATGCCGCACTCGGCTAGATAGCGGTTCACCTCGGCAAAGAGTTTCTTACCCAGGTCGTGCTTTTCAAGCAGATGGCGGAACTTACAGATTGTCGTTTCATCGGGAACGCCGGCCTCGCCTAGGTCGACGTGCGCAAACGCACGCATCGAGAGCATATCGTACAACGCTTCTTCTACCGCTGGGTCGCTCAGATTGAACCACTGTTGGAGAAAATAAATCCGCAGCATCCGATCAAGCTCGATGGGGCGTCGCCCCACGCCTTCGCCTTTATAGTAGAAAGGCCTGACGATCTTACGCAGGCGCTTCCACGGAACGATTTGCTCCATCTCTTGCAAGAACTTGGTTCGTCGCGTCGTCTTGGAGTGGCGTTCAAAGCCAGTGGTGGCCAACGAGATTTGTTCCTTCATGCTCATACGATCATGATAGCTCAGGTCGCGCCGTAAGTCGATCCCCCGTGCTAATAAATCAGACCTGCCTTAGCATAATTGCGGACAACTTTCAAAAGCCACGCAACAGTCCAAAGTACTACGAGCGTGAAATGGTCGCGGGGTTACAAGGCCGAGCTCTCAACGCCGTCATGGTGGAATCCTCGGCTTCGGTCTTGCTGCAGCTAGTGGATGTTCTCTTAGGGTGCGTGATTTCTGATTTCAAGGCACCTCGGGTCCAAAACCCAGATGCCACCAAAAGGCAGCTCGCGGATCGCCTCAGGCGGGGATACGGTGCGGCGACCTTTGCTCAGGCGCGCACCTGGCGCAATCCAAACTATTTTAGTGCCTGGCCTCTGAGACCAAACCACCTTATCGGGCACCCATAAAAAAGGCGAGACTGGCTATCCACTCAGTGAACACCAGCCTCGCCCTCTCGTCTCAGTATACCCGAGGGAACCCCGAATTTCAAGCAATTAAATGCTATTTAATTCGCACAAATCGCTTGTTTTGCTATACTCGTAACCCCTATGTCGAGCGGCCAAGCGAAGCCTCGCAGCAATCGGGGGCGGAAGCCCAACCCCCGCCCTAAGCTTGGCCCCGTCCGGGTTCAGCGAGTTGTTTTCGAGACCCTGGAGGCGATGGTCGCCCACACGGGCATGCCAGCGCACGAAAACGCGGCGATGCTACTACATATACTAATGACCGACCCAGATAACGCGGCGACGAAGTTAAAGGTTATTCTCTCGAACGGCAAGGCTGCACCGCCGCCTGATCACCAGCTAGGTTGATCGCGCGATTAGCGTCTTGTACGTCAAGCGTTTCCCGTCGGCGGCTTTCATTGCTTTGGCAAAACGCGGCCCGTCCGATTCCTTGCGTTCGTTGAACCGGAAAACTTGCTCCTCGACGTAACGCTGTAGATGCTTCGGACGCGGCGCGATATACGTTCCCTTGATCGTGCGCTTGAACACGGACCAAAAGCCCTCGATGCTATTGGTATGAACGTGACCGCGAACGTATTCGACCGCGTGATTTACGACGTGATGCGTCCAGCGCAAATGCGCGGCAGTATATCCGCCCCAAGCGTCCGTGTAAAGCGTTGCGCCGCGTTCGACGTTGTCGCGCAGCCGCATGAATAGCGCCATAGACCCGGCGTTCGGAATGACAAATGCGCGAACGCGACCACCGCGTTGAACTATTCCCATGACTGCCGTCTGCGGCTTGAAACGACGCCGCCCGCGACCATGAAAGTCTTTGCGGGCGTTGTGCTTTGCGCCGATAAAAGTTTCGTCCGCCTCAACCGGGCCTTTCAGCTTCTCAAACGATTCGTCTCGCATGGCTTCGCGAATCCGGTGCAGCATAAACCACGCCGTCTTTTGCGTGACCTTCAGCGCACGGGCGATCTCATAGGACGAAATACCGTTCCGGTTGCTGGCGATCAGCCAGATCGCGGGGAGCCACTTGTCGAGGCCAATGGGCGAGTCCTCAAAGATCGTTCCGACCTTGGCCGAGAACTGCCGCTTGCACTCGTTACAGTACCAGCGCCGAACTTTGTGAAGGTAAGCGACCCGCGCCGATCCGCAACCCATCCGGGGGCAAGCCACGCCATTCGGGAAGCGAATCTGGACGAAAAAGTCGTGGGCGACCTGCGGGTCCGAAAACTGCCGGACGGCTTCGACCATCGTCGCAGGAAGGGGCTGCTTATCCATACTCCAAGGATACCGCTTTGAGGTACTTTAGTCAAGTATGTTATAACCGAACATTTAGCCGCCGAGCGGTCGCTTCTGGGCCATGCCAGCCCGCCTTGGGAAACGGCCCGGCGTGGGCGCGGTTTTCCGGACCAGCAGCAGGCGCCGCTCGCCGGCCAGCGCCACCTCTGGTTCCACATCGAATCGCAGGGCCAAAGAGGCCGAACCGAGCGATGCCCGCTCATCCGTCTCCGCGCGGCCCCGCTGGAGTATCGCCAGCCCTCCGACGGCTAGGAACGGGGCAACCAGTTCGAGTGCCCCCGGAGCCGATGCAACTGCCCGGACCGTAGCCCCTTCAAATCGCTCCCGCAGCTCGGGGTCTCGGCCGGCGTCTTCAGCTCTCGCGGTGACCGCTCGCGTCGCCGTCAGCTCCAGCGCTTCGATCGCCTCCATCAGGAAAGCCGCCTTTTTCGCCGTCGCCTCCAGCAGCACGGTGTCGGCTCCAGTGACGAGCGCGGCGGGAATCCCAGGCAGCCCGGCACCGCTGCCGATGTCGATGTACGGAGAACGCACATACGGCACGATGGTCAAACTATCGAGAATGTGCGGCACGAATTGTTCGGCTGTCCGCGCGCCGGTCAGGTTGAACTTGGAATTGGCTGCCAGCACGAGTCGCGTATAGAGTGCGAGCGGTTGGATAAATCGCGCCTCAACGCCCCCCGCGGAAAGAAGCTTTTGGGCTTGCTCTTCCTCACCGGTCACGCCGGCTGGGCGGCGGCGTAGAGGCTCAGAATCGCGACGTCGGCCGGAGTTACCCCCGGAATGCGCGAGGCTGCGCCCAGCGTTAGCGGCCGCCTGGCGCCGAGCTTTTCGCGGGCTTCGCGCGATAGCGCCAGCAACGCACTGTAGTCGATGCCGTCCGGCAGCGCGGCGGCCTCGCTGCGGGCGGCTTTCTCGATCGCCATCTCCTCGCGACGCACGTAACCCTCGATCTTCACTTCGATCGCGATGCGCTCGCCGGTGCCGGTGGTCACTTCCGGCACGAGGGTAGCGACATCGTCGAATTCAACTCCCGGCCGCCGCAGCAGATCCGAGACGGTCTGACCTGCCGGCAGCACTTCCCCGCGTAATTGCCAAACGCCGATACGCGTGGAATCCATGAACGCGCGAGCGCGCTTCAGTTGCTCGCGGCGTTCTTCAAAGCGCGCCCATGCCGCCTCGCCGACCAGCCCAACATCGTGACCCACGGACGTTAGGCGCCGGTCCGCGTTGTCGTGACGCAACAGAATGCGGTGCTCGGCGCGGGACGTGAGCATGCGGTAGGGTTCGTCAACGCCTTTGTTCACCAGATCGTCGACGAGCACGCCGATGTATGCTTGGCAGCGCGCCAATCGCAACGCAACGCGTCCGAGCGCCGCAAGCGCTGCGTTGATTCCCGCGATCAAGCCCTGCGCAGCAGCCTCTTCATAGCCCGACGTGCCGTTGAGCTGTCCGCAGTGATAGAGTCCGCGCACGCGCCGCGTCTCCAGCGTGTCGTGCAGCTCGGTCGGCGGCACCATATCGTATTCGACCGCATATCCGGCGCGCAACATTTCGCAGTTTTCCAAACCGGGCAGCGTGCGCAGCATGGCAAGTTGCACGTCGGCCGGAAGCGACGTCGAAAAGCCGCCGACGTACCACGTCGGTTCGTTCCATCCTTCGGGTTCTATGAAGAGCTGATGCGTTGGATTGTGCGCAAACTTTATAACCTTGTCTTCGATCGAAGGACAATAGCGCGGCCCGACGCCTTTGATCAAATCGAGCCCGTACAACGGCGAGCGGTGAAGATTCTCGCGCACCAGGCGATGCGTGCGCTCGTTGGTTTCCGTGATGTAACATGGCAGCTGCGGGCCCGCAAAGCGCAGATCGCTATCGTAGGAAAACATCAATGGAATCGGGCTTGCGGGCTGCATCTTCATCGCGCTCACGTCCACGGTCGTGCGGTCGATCCGCGGCGGGGTTCCCGTCTTTAAGCGCTGCGTGGGAAAGCCCGCGTCGCGCAGCGACTGCGACAATCCGATCGCCGGCGCTTCGCCGAACCGGCCTTCCGATTGCACCACGTCACCGCGAAAAGACTTGCCGCCCAGGAATGTTCCGGTCGCCAGCACGACGCGCCGCCCATAGTAATGCGATCCGTCAGCGCACGTGACGCCGCAGATCTCGCCGGCGCTGACGATCAGCGACTCGACCATGGCACGCTCGATCCGCAGATTCGGCTGCGCGCGCAACGTTTCGATGGCGATTCGCGCGTACGCGGGTTTATCGGCTTGAGCGCGCAAGGCGCGTACCGCCGGCCCTTTGGATTCGTTCAAAAAACGTGAATGCAGCGAACATTTGTCGATAATGCGCGCCATCTCGCCGCCGAGCGCGTCGATTTCGCGCACGAGCTGGCCCTTAGCGCTGCCGCCGATCGACGGGTTGCACGGGAGCGTGCAAATGCGATCGGGATCGCCGGTCAGCAAGAGCGTCGCAACACCGAGCCTGGCCGAAGCCAGCGCCGCTTCCACGCCCGCATGACCGCCGCCGACGACGATCACGCCGGCATCGCCGCTTCGAAGCACGTCTCGCATAACCGCGGCTATTGTAGCAGACGGTGCGGCTTTTAGATTAGCCCGGGATGGTTACGGCGGCGCGACCAAGCCCGCGCAAACGCCACGCCAAGCCAATCAAAAAACCGCCAAAGACGATCGCGTAGAAGCCGATGATCCACATGACGGCCAGCGCTCCGCCGAGCGGGCGAAGGATCAACAGCACTCCGAACGCGATCGATACCAGACCCGCGAGCACCCACCACAGATCGCCCGGCAGATGGCGACGCAATTCGAATGCGGCGACCAGCTCCAGGATGCCCGTCACCACGGCCCATGCCGCGATAAGATAGAGCAGCGCGAACGCGGTTATTTGCCAGAAGAAGAACGTGATCGCGCCGACCAGTATCCCGAAGATGCCCACGAAGAGCAGATGCGCCCACCGGTTATGCGCTTCAGCCTCGCGCACCGCGGCAATCAGCGCGAAGGCGCCATCCACCAGAGCGTAAGCACCAAAGAGTATCACCAGCAGATACAGCGCGATGCCCGGTAGCGCCAACGCTAGAATCCCAAAGAGCACGGCCGCAACCCCGCGGACCGCAAACGTCCACCAGTTGCGCGAAAGTACGTCAAGCATAGGGACCGGGCGTTCGCCGGGCCGCTGCTATTTCCCGATGCAGAAACGCGCGAATATTTGCGCCATCAGCTCTTCGCCGGCGGCGTCGCCGCTGAGGTGGCCGAGCGCGGCCGACGCGCGCTGCAGTTCGCCGGCGATAAGATCGGCCGGATCACCCCGCTCGAGCGTTTCGTTCGCCCGTTCGAGCGCGCCGACCGCTTCGCGGACGGCGTCCAGTTCGAAGAGCGCGGCCAAATGCGGACGCTCGAGGTCGGGAAGTTCGCCGCCCCAGCCTACTCCTGCGAGTGCCTTGCGTAGCGCTCCCAGCGTCGCGTGGTCGTAGACCGATCCGCTGACGTCGGCTCGGCCGTCGAGCTCGCCTGCGCCCGCATCTCACACATCGAGTTTGTTGGCGAAAACGACGCGCGGACGTTGCGCAGGCTGCGCCAAGGCATCGTTGGCTTCGGCGTTCAGCGGCTGCGAGCCTTCAATGACCACGACCGCGATGCGGGCTTCGGCGAGCGCCCGCTGCGCGCGTTCGATGCCGGCGGTTTCCAAACGATCGGCGTGCGCGCGGATTCCGGCGGTATCGATCAGGCGCACCGGCACGCCGTCAACTGTGATCGTTTCTTCGATCGTGTCGCGCGTCGTGCCCGGAATCTCCGAAACGATCGCGCGACCTTCGCCCAGCAAGGCGTTTAACAGCGACGATTTGCCGGCGTTGGGCGGTCCGACGATCGCGACGCCGACGCCTTCGCGAACCAACCGGCCGGCTTCGCCTTCGCGCTGCAGCCGCCGCAACTCGTTTGCAATCGCGCCCAGCGACGATCGCAGCTTGGCGCGATCCGGATCGGAGACTTCATCGGGAAAATCAATCGCGGCCGCGAGCTCTGCCAAAATCTCCGAAAGCCGCGCGCGCAAAGCGCGCACCTCACGCGCGATCCCACCGCCCAAATTCGCCGCGGCGGCGCGCGCGGCCGATCGCGATTCAGCAGCTATGAGATCGGCGATTGCCGACGCTTCCTGCACGCCCATCTTGCCGTTGAGCAGCGCACGCCGGCTGAATTCGCCCGCGTTTGCATAACGGGCACCGCATGCCAGCAGCGCGCGCACGACTTCGCCCGCCACCACCGGCGACCCATGGATCTGCAGCTCGAGCGTATCTTCGCCTGTGTAGCTGTGCGGAGCGGCCGCCAGGACCGCAATGCCGCGATCGATCGCGGCGCCGTTTTCATCGACGACCGTGCCGTATGTCGCGACGCGCGGCTGCAAATCGCCGCGCGCACGAAAAAGGCGCGCCGCCAAAGCGCGCACCTGCGGACCGCTGACCCGCACGATCGCGATTGCGCCGGCTCCCGGCGGCGTGGCGATGGCGCAAATAGTGTCTTCGTTCATACTCCCTGCGGAGCGGGGACTCTCAACTTCGCTTTTTTTTGGGTTAATCGCTCGGCTCCAGAATCCCCACTCCTTTGTGAGCTGAACGATTTGGGGCCGTCGGCAGCTCCACCGACCGATCCACTGTAGCAAGAAAGTGAGGTCGAGACGCCCTCGCCCTCACGAACAAATTTACGAAAGAATGAATGAAGAGGTTGGGGATGCTTCGCCGAGCGATTAAACAGAGAAAAAAGCGAGGCGGAGCATTCCCAACCCCGCGTAAGATTATTTCGGGAAAATAACCACGCGGCGCTCGGGCTCGACGCCTTCGGACTCGGTGCGCACGAAGGTGTTTTCGGCAAGCGCGATGTGCACGATCTTGCGCTCCGAGGGCAGCATGGGTTCCAGCTTTTGCGGAACTTTTTCGCGGATGCAGCGTTCCAGCGTGATCAGCGCCAAGTTTTTCAGCTGGTCCGCGCGGCGCGCGCGGTATCCTTCGGCATCGATCGTGTAGTATTTGCGGTTCGTTTTCACGCCCGCATTCAAAATGTTGTTGAAGACCAAATTCAAAGATTCGAGCGTGTTGCCGTGGCGTCCGATGAGCATCGCGAGATCGGGGCCGGTCACCTCAAAGTACTCGCCTTCGGGGCGCGCGAGGTACTCGATTTCCGCGTGCGGCACGCCCATCTTCCCTAAGATCTCTTCGAGCAGATCGTGCGCGGGCTTCGCAGCGTCGGGCATGGCGGCTTTCGCGCGCTTGCGCGAAGCGGGTGCGGAACTCCGGCGCACGCCGTTGGGGCGGCGTCCGGCCCCGCCGCCGCGGCTCACGCGCGAGCCGGAACGGCCCGGAATATCGCGATCGCGGATTTCGGCCGGCTGCTGATCTTCGGGCTCGATATCGTCTTCGAACATAACTATCTTCTTGCGCCTCTCTTTTTCTTTTTATTTCTGCGCGAGCCGCCGCGCTGCTGTCCGCCCACTTCACCGTTGGGATTCGGCAGGGCTTTGCTTGGCGCATCCGGCGGCACATCGGTAAGAGCATGAAAGTCGTCCAGCGCCGAGAGCGGCTGGTGGTATTTCGCCAGGAGATAAAACTGTTGGCCCATTGTGAACAAATTGTAGGAAAACCAATAGAGCACCATGGCGGAGGGCCAGTTGTAGCGCAGCCCCAAAAAGCCGAGCATCAGGGGCGAAAAAATCGCCATGAGTTTTTGCGTCTGCGCCTGTTGCGGGTCGGCCGAGGGCATCGTCGCGTAACGCGAATAGAAGTACATCGACACGGCGTACAGCAGCAGCAACACGATATCGGCCGCGGCCAAATTCGGCGCCAGGAGATACGCCTTCCACAACAAGGGCGCGGCATGTTGGGTAAACGGCGCACCGACCCACAGCCAATGTTCGTTCTTGTAGAGATCTTTGTGCGCCCATACGGCGTAATACACGCTTATGATGATCGGGTACTGAACCAGCATCGGCCAACAGCCCGCGAGCGGGTTGGCGCCGTGTTTGCGGTAGAGCTCCATCGTCTCTTTTTGGTAACGCTGCGGATCGCTCTTCCCAAATTTCGTCTGCAGCGCTTTCATTTGCGGCGCGAGCTTCTGCATCTTGATCATCGACATGAACTGCTTGGTATTCAACGGCCAGGAGACCAATTTGAAACCCAGCGCGAAGATCACTAAACTCCATCCGCGGCTGTGCACAACCGAATTGATCGCGTTGAGAATGGCGGTGATGCCGTTAACGATCGGATCGAGCCACGATGTGGCTAGAATGAAGTGCAAAACTTACCTTTCGGGGTGCCCTACGGGCTTCGCCTCAAAACGCCGGGCACCCGATGTTGCTTGCAACAATGGGACGTGATCGACGCCGCCGGGATGCCACGGATGACAGCGGACGAGCCTGCCCGCAGCCAGGGCGGCGCCGCGCAGCACGCCATGTTTGGAGATCGCTTGCGCGGCATACTCCGAGCAACTCGGATAGAAGCGGCACGCGGGCGGAAGAAAGGGCGAGATGACCAGCTTGTATGCGCGCAATGCAAGAACAAAAAATACGCGCATTACGTCAGTACGCGCGCGAGCTCGTCGTGAAGAGCGCGGTACGAAGCCACTGCGGTCGACGGACGGGCGACCACAAGAAGCCGCAGCCGCGGATCGGAGGGAACCAGTTCGTGAACGCAAGCCGCGATACGCCGTTTTACCTTATTACGAACGACGGCTTTGCCGACTGCGGTTGAGACCGTAATGCCCACGAGCGGGCGTTCGCCCTGGGGGGCGCCTTCGCCGCGGTAAATCGTGAAATTCGGGGTGGCCGTCCGCCGCCCGCGCTGCCGCAGGCGGGCAAAATCCGCTTGACGGCGCAGGCTGGCAAAGCGTCGCATCAGACGCTGAGGCGCTTGCGGCCCTTCCTCCGGCGCGCGGCAATGACGCGGCGGCCGTTTTTGGTGGACATGCGCTCGCGAAAGCCATGGACGCGCTTGCGCCGGCGGTTATGCGGTTGGTAGGTCCGCTTCATGTTAAGGATCTACTCCTGGGAGCATGCCGGGGATGCACCCGCCGGCACAGCCACCTAGTATAGGACCAGCGTGGCAGAAGCGTCAAGCAAATTTTGTGAAACGGCTGCTCTCCACACGTGTGGAGAAGGCTGTGGAAAGTGCCTCGCGGACGCTTGCTAGAGTTGAGTCGAAAATCGCGATAGGACGGGCATTTTTCCGCGTGTCAAGAGCTTGCGCTCGGCGGTGGAATAGGTGTGTTCCGGCCCGGAAAATCGATGGTTCTACACCTGTGGATAAGTGGATAAGAATCTCTTAATTTACCGCAGGATACGCCCCCGATAGAGCCAACCTGTGCGCCTCCAAGAAGGGACTTCGCAGCCGACTTTTGTCGCCGGCGCGGGTTCTGAACTAGACGACGACGGGACGGATACAGGATGGCGCTTGCGGCTGGAAACACCGACATTTCCATTGAACTCTGGCAATCCGCACTTACAGCGCTAGAACGAAGATTTTCCAAACCGATCTACGAGATGTGGATCAAGCCGCTGCGGCTGGTTTCTCTGACCGGGAACGAGCTGCTGCTGGCGGTCCAGAATAATTTCGCCCGCGACTGGGTCGAAAATCGCTTGAAAACGCAAATCGTCGAAGTGCTGTCGGAGACGTTCGGGACGGCTTTCGAACTGCAGTTCGTCGTTGTAGAACAGCCCGGCGAATCGCTGCCCGCCGAAGGAAGTGCCACGCTGCCGGCAGGCGCGCCGCGGCTTCAGAACGAGTTCCGGCCCGGCAATCTGAACTCGCGCTACACGTTCGAAGAATTCGTTATCGGAAATTCCAACCGGTTCGCGCATGCGGCTGCGCAAGCGGTAGCCGCGGCCCCGGCGCGCGCATACAACCCGTTGTTTTTGTACGGCGGCGTCGGATTAGGCAAGACGCATCTGATGCACGCGATCGGCCACCGCGTCTTGCAAGATATTCCCGATGCCAACGTCGTGTACGTCTCGAGCGAAAAATTCACCAACGAATTCATCATCGCCGTGCAAAACAACAAGACACTCGAATTCCGCAACAAGTATCGTCTGGTCGACGTGCTGCTGATCGACGACATCCAGTTCTTGGAAGGCAAGGAAGGAACCCAAGAAGAGTTCTTCCACACGTTCAACGCGCTGCATGAATCGGGGCGGCAGCTCGTCATCTCCAGCGATCGGCCTCCCAAGGAAATTCAGACGCTCGAGAACCGGCTGCGTTCGCGGTTCGAATGGGGGCTGCTCACCGACATCCAGCCGCCCGACTTGGAAACGCGCGAAGCGATTCTACGAAAGAAGGCGGAGTCTGAGAAGATCCCTGTGCCCGACGAAGTGACGTCCTACATCGCGAAGGTCATTCCGTCGAACATCCGAGAGCTCGAGGGCGCGCTGATTCGCGTGGTCGCGTTCTCATCGCTGACCAAATCGACGATCACGGTCGACCTCGCCGCCGAAGTCCTCAAAAACGCAGTGGCGCAGATGCCGCTGCGGCGCGTCACGATCGATACGATCAAGGACAAGATCGCCAAGGCCCACGGACTGACGATTAAGGAAATGGACAATCACCGGCGTGATCAGCGCGTGGCCGGCCCGCGTCAGATCGCGATGTTCGTGTGCACCGAATTGACCGATTGCTCCCTGCCGCACATCGCGCGCGAGTTCAATAAGAAAGATCACACGACGGTGATGTATGCGCGAGACAAGGTCAAGGATCAGATGCAGCGCGATGAGGCGTACCGCAATAAGATTCGCTCGCTCCTGGCGCTATGCCAAACGGACTAGCGTTTCTACATCTAATACACGCTTATAGTCACAGGGCGGCTGGAAACGCGTGGATAACTGCCCCGGGACGGCGGACGGTGCAAATGTGTAGGAAGTCCCCAAGGTCTTGCACAGGTTATGCCGGGCACAAACCCGCATCGTAGCAAGCGGATCAACGGTTCTTCGCAGAATGCACCGCCTTACTACTAGTACGATTAAGCCTTTTATAATAAAGAACGAACGGCAACGACAATGAGTGTGGAATGAAATTTACCTGTAACACAAAAGACATCTCGGGCGCGGTCGGCGCCGCCAGCAAGGTCGTCAACGCGCATACGACCGTTCCGATCCTGTCCAACGTGCTGCTCAGCGCCGACGGCGGGAAGATATCAGTTCGGGCGACCGACCTGGAGGTAACGCTCGAGCACGCTTTCCCGGCCGAGGTCAGCGAGTCGGGAAGCGTCACCGTGCCGGCCAAACTGTTCAGCAGTTATCTGGGCAATCTGCAGGCGGGCCTTATGGAGTTAACCGGTACGCCGACCCGCGCCAGCGTTAAGTACGAGCGCAGCAGTTATGACTTTCACGCCCTGCCGGCCGAAGAATACCCGCCGCTTCCCAGCGCGCAAAAAGGGCAGAACTTCCGCATCTCCGCCAAGCGTTTTCGCGACGGCGTCAATGCGACGATATTCGCCGCATCGAGCGAAGAAGCGCGCGGTGCCGTGTTGATGGGAACGCTATTGGAGATCGAAGGCGATTCGCTCACCATGGTTGCGACCGACGGCTACCGCCTGGCCAAGTTTCAAACGACCCTCGAGAGCGGCATCTCGGGCAGCGAGAAGTACATCGTGCCATCCCGCGCGCTAACCGAAGCGGCGCGCAACCTGGGGGGCGCGGAGTTCGTCGACGTTACCGCGCTGGGCGCGCAGAGCAACCAACTGATGTTCGCAGCCGGCGACGCGTCGATCATCGTGCGGCTGGTCGACGGACAATATCCCAATTATGGTCAAGTCATTCCCGCGAAATTCGACCGCTCGATGACGGTGAGCACACCGAGCTTGATCGCCGCACTGCGCCGAGCCGAATTGGTTGCCGGCGATCGCGCGAGCATGGTCAAGTTGGCGGTTTCGAATCAAACGCTGATCGTGACGGCGAGTTCGGATGTTTCCGGCAATGCCTATGAAGAACTCGAAGTCGAACAGCAAGGCGAAGACTTGACGATCGCATTTAACGCGCGCTATCTCGTCGAGATCCTCAATCATATCGACGGCGCGCAAACCGTCATGGAATTCTTGGGCCCTCTCTCGCCGGCGGCGATCAAGCCGGTCGAACCGGTCGAGGGAGCGCAGCAGCTTTACGTATTGATGCCGCTACGGCAGTAATACGCCTGATGGTTTCTTGCCCTCGCACTCGTTGAGGGTTCCAAGATTCGCCTCGATAGCCTGACGCTCTCGAACGTGCGAACCTCCGCGCACCTCGAGCTGCATCCCGCGCCCGGATTGAACGCCTTCGTCGGCAGCAACGCACAGGGTAAGAGCAATCTGCTCGAAGCGGTCTCGCTGCTCGGCACCGGAAAATCTTTTCGCACCAGCCGCGAGCGGGACCTGATTCGCGACGGTTTCGAACTGGCGACGATCTCCGGTTAGGCGCAGGTGCGCGCCGGCGCGATCCGGCTGGGCTGTACGCTAACCGCGAAGCCGCGGGGCTCGCGAAAATTGTACGCGGTGAACGGCCGAAGCGTGCGCTACGCGACGTTCCTGGGCAGCTTGCGCGTCGTCAGCTTCGTGCCGGCTGACTTGCATCTCGTAGACGGCCCCCCTTCGATGCGGCGCTCGTTCTTGAACGGCGCGTTGGCGCAGGAACAGAAATCGTATTACCGCGACTTGGCCCGCTATCAGAAAGCGCTCGCGCAAAAAGCGGCTTTACTGCGCGCGCCGGCAGCGCCGGACCCCGAACTGCTGAAGATCTACAACGAGACGCTCGTAACGGCGGGAACCGCGCTCATGATCGTGCGCAATCATTTCATCCGCGCGCTCGCCGCGGCGGCCGCAAAAGTGCACGCGCGCTGGAGCGGACGGAACGAACGACTGGAGCTGAGCTATCAGCCGAACGTTCCGTTTGAAGCCGAAACGGAGGATTCGATCGCCTCAAGTTTCGAGCAGCGTTTGCGCGCCGGCGCCGAACAGGAGCGGCTGCGCGGAATCGCATTGTTCGGCCCCCACCGAGACGATCTCGGGCTCGATCTCGACGGCCGATCGCTCTCAGCTTTCGGCTCGCAAGGACAGCAGCGGACGGCGGTACTTGCGGTCAAGGTTGCCGAATATGCCGTCATGCGCGAACGCTCGGGTGAGGCCCCGCTCTTGCTGCTAGACGACGTTCTTTCAGAACTCGACGCGCGGCGCGCGCGCGCGTTCCTGGACGGTGTCGGCGGTTTCGAGCAGGCTTTCATCACCGCCACGCAGCTGCCCGACGCGCTCCCCGCGGGCACCATATACGAAATCACGGACGCGCATGTTGAGGCAGGCTCGCGCTAATGCAGCCCTTGCGCTCGATCCTTTCGGCGTGGCAGCCGGCCGCGGCGATCGCAGACGATCCTTTGTCGCACTTGCGCGCCCAGTGGGCCACGATCGTGGGTGAGGATATCGCAGCGAATTCACGGCCGGCGGAACTGATCCGCGGATCGTTATTGGTCGTTACGCGTTCGAGCGCATGGAGCCAGCAGCTGTCGTTCTTGAGCGAACGCATCGTCGAGGCGGTGCGCGCCGCAACCGGCGCTTCGCTCGAAGGCGTGCGCTTTCGCGTAGGACGCATAAATAGCCGCGGCCGCGCGCCCGCCGGGCGCAAGGTCCTCGCGCACAAAAACGCAGAACGGCGCCAGTCCGTTACGACGCTCGAGTCAGCCGTCGCACTGTTTCGGGAAGATGTCGCAAGCGCGCAGCGGGCCAAAGCGAGCGCGGGCTGGAAAGAGTGCAACCGTTGCGGCATTCGGATCGTTCCAGATACTGGGCCGTTTTGCGCGCCGTGCGCCAACGTGCGCGGCGCCGAACGCTCGGCCACCATCGCGCGATTGCTTTTCGAAGTGCCTTTTTTGGGTTACTCGGGGATTTCCGAACACGTCGAAAGTTTAACGCGGGACGAATACGAAAGCGTCCGTGGAAAACTGTTGGCCCGCTGGTGGGACGCGCTCACGCAACTGCGGCGGTCCGGACGAAAGCGCGTCAACCGTCGCGAACGCGACATCGCGAGTTCGTATGTGTTGCTGAAGACCGGGCTCGATCCCGAGCGCATTGCGCCGGCGGTCGTGCGCGATCTCCTGGGCGAAGATTTATATGCTGTTTTTTATGGAAACGAAAGCGCCTGATTTTTAGATGAACGAGTATGGCAGCGAGCAGATCGAGGTTCTCAAAGGCCTCGAAGCGGTTCGCAAACGCCCGGGCATGTACATCGGCAACACCGCGGAGCGCGGGCTGCATCAGCTCGTCTACGAAGCGGTCGACAACGCGGTGGACGAAGCGCTGGCGGGCTACGCAAAAAATATCACCGTCACGTTGTACAAAGACGGCTCATGCTCGGTCGAGGACGACGGCCGCGGCATTCCGATCGATTTGCATGCCGACGAGAAAATGCCGGCGGTAGAAGTCGTCATGACGATGCTGCACGCGGGCGGCAAGTTCGGCAAAGGCGGTTACAAAGTCGCCGGCGGACTGCACGGCGTCGGGATATCGGTCGTCAACGCGCTTTCAGAAGAAATGATTACGCGCGTCAAGCGCGACGGCAAAACGTGGGAAATGCGCTTCAAACGCGGGCTCACCACGCAGAAACTTAAAAAGGTCGGTCCGGCCGAAGGCACCGGCACCTATCAATGGTTCAAGCCGGACCGCGAGATGTTCGAGGTCACCGAGTTTCACTGGGACGTGCTGGCGAAGCGGTTGCGCGAGCTCGCGTTCTTGAATCGCGAAGTTGCGATCACGCTGCGCGACGAGCGCTCCGAACAGCCGCGCGAGCGCACGTTTAAGTTCGACGGCGGAATCGTTTCGTTCGTCCAATGGCTCAACGAGAAGAAAGATCCGCTGCACCCCATCATTTCGACGCACCACGAACGCGACGGCGTGGACGTCGAGGTCGCGATGCAATGGACGGACACGTACACCGAGCTGATCTACTCCTACGCGAACAATATCAATACGATCGAAGGCGGCATGCATTTGACCGGCTTTCGCACGGCGATCAGCAATGCGGTAAACAGCTACGCAAAAAAGAGAGGCGCGCTCAAAGAGTCCGAGAGCTCGCTGTCCACCGACGATGTCATGGAAGGCTTGACAGCCGTCGTTTCGGTGAAGCTGCAAGACCCGCAGTTCGAGGGGCAGACCAAAACGAAACTGGGCAACGCCAAAGTTCGTAACATCGTCTATGCGCTCGTCAACGAACGCCTCGATTTCTTCTTCGAAGAGACGCCCAAGATGGCGCGCATCATCTTGGAGAAATGCATGCAGGCGCAGCGCGCGCGCGAAGCCGCCAAGAAAGCTCGCGATCTCTCACGCCGGAAGAACGCGCTCGAGGGTTCGGGACTGCCCGGCAAACTCGTCGACTGCAAGAATACGAATCCGGCCGAAAGCGAACTCTTCCTGGTAGAAGGCGATTCTGCCGGTGGCACGGCTAAGGGCGGGCGCGATCCGAACAGTCAAGCGATCCTCCCGTTGCGCGGTAAGATTATCAATGTTGAAAAAGCGCGTTTGGACAAAGTGCTTTCAAACGAAGAGATCCGCACGATGATCACGGCGCTGGGCACCGGTTTCGGGGACGAGTTCGATCTCGGGAAGCTGCGCTACCACAAGATCATCATCATGACCGACGCGGATGTGGACGGCTCGCACATCCGCACACTGCTGCTGACGTTCTTCTACCGGCAGATGCAGAAGCTGGTCATGGACGGCTACGTCTACATCGCACAGCCTCCGCTCTTCGGCGTGCGCAAAGGCAAGAAGCAATGGTACGCTTTTAGCGATGCGGAGTTGAAATCGATCGTCGGCGAAGACGGCAAAGATTTCGTGATCCAGCAATACAAGGGCCTGGGCGAAATGGACGCCGAGCAATTGGCGGTGACGACGATGGAAGTGGGAAATCGCCGTCTGAAGCAGATTACGGTTGAAGATGCAATCGAAGCCGAGCAGATCTTCACCGATCTGATGGGCGACAAAGTCGAGCCGCGCAAGCAATATATTTTCGAATTCGCAAAGGGCGTCAAGAACTTAGATTTATAGATTGAGACTGCCAAAAGGACTTGAGCCAATACACATCAAGAAAGGTTATTTTGAACAGGCGAATATTTTCAGCGCGGTTATCGGGATTTTGGGGATAAGAGCGCTTGACTCCATAAGCCCGTATAAGCGTCACAAGCACCCGGACATTGCGCAGCAGCGATTCCCCGATCTGTCGTTGCGGGGAAAGTTGAACCCGTCCCCTGAGCACGCCCTTGAATCCAAAGGCACCATTCGCCCTTGGGCTTTACAGTCGCACTACGATCATCCGGGTTGGTATATAGTTTGGAGATATTTGGTCGATACCACCATGTCTATTAAGAAGGGTAGGCCGGTGGTCATCTGGCGAGTCGACGTTGCGATGTTGCAGCAAGGCGACTGGAAGTATGAAAAGAGCAAGGCTGGCGAAACGGGCGGAGGTCGCACTCACACGTTTGGAATCCGAAACCCGGCGACAAAGTTCAGGAACTGTTCTGCTTACCGTCTTGACGGCGTGACTCTTCGAGAAGGTAGGCCGGTCTTAACGGAAGGTCTTTAACACAAAAGCGAAGTTTACAGACCCGGCAAGACACGCTGCCGCAAAGTAGTCTCCGCTTTTACAAGAGCCAAAGCTGGGATAGCGCGCTTCGCGATATTGAAATACTCCGTGTCTTGTTCAATTCCAATTCCATTAATGTGAAGGTGTTCGCAGGCCCCTAACGTGCTGCCGGCGCCGGCGAACGGGTCTAGGATTGTCCCGCGAGAAACTGGCAGTGCCGCACGGACTAGCTGCCTTAAGAAATGTTGAGGCTTTAAGCTTGGATGCGGCGCGAGCTCACGTTCTCGGTCTGGGGTTGTGCTGCTTTGAATTACGTCAAGGAAGGGTGTCTGTTTGGAGACCCGGCGCAAACCGCCCGCCTGCCATTTCTTCAAGTTTTCCGAAACAGTGCGACATTCTAGCGGTTTGCGGAAAAGTGCCCAAGGTTCCCAGCAGCTGCGCGGCATGGTGCTGACCATTTCAAAAGGGCCTTCGGCGCCTTTGGGCCGGTCGCCACCGCGAAATGTTCGAACCAACCGGACAATCTCGCCTCGTCTTTCAAGCCCGCCTTTTTCGAGAGCATAGGACATCACGGGCGAAACCAGAGGGTTAGTGGCAACAAAAACATGAGCGCCCGGGCGAAGAACTGGAATGAGAGATTTGGTCCACTCAAAGAAGAAGTTGAAAAGCCGAGTGCGATCTTCTTCAGTTAGGGTTGTAAAACGCGGGAGTGCCCGCCGGTTGGCCCCGTCAAACGAGGGCGGTATACGCCACACGCCTCCACGGCCAACCCTTAACTTGCGCTGTTCTTCGGGAAGGAACTCTATCAGCCCATAAGGCGGATCGGTAACGACCGCATGTATAGAATTGCGCTCGGCTTGTGCCAACCACGCTAGACAATCCCCAAGGACGAGCCGCTGCCTTCCTATTTTTGAGTCTTGCCAACCGCTGGGCGTTTTCTGGGGAGCGTTCTGAAACACTACCTTCCGCTTTCATCGTAAATGTATAACCCTTTGCCTACGCGACGAAATACGGTCTGCAGATTTAGGCTAGATTGCACGGACGATCTCGAAACTTCGCCGAACACGGATTCTGCGTGTTTGTGTATTTCGCGCACGCGGGCCGGACTATTGCGTTTTCGAAGATAGCTGGCGATTGTGTCCCGCATTTGTCCCGGACGTAGCCGTGTTTTTGCCATAACATTCGCCTTTGCAAAACGGATGCGGATTGTTACTCGTCGGTCTAGACGTCTGGACGTCTTTAGCAGTATAACATAAAGACGTCTAGACGTCTAGATCGGTACGACTGCGAATCAATCTACTGGAGGTGCGCGTTAGCTTGGTAGGGGTATAACTGGCCGCGGAGGGACCTTTGCGCAAAGGGATCTGGGCCGCCGCCGCAGCGCTGGTGCTCGCGGCGATTGCGGTGGTGGTGATTTTCCACAACACCGTGACGCGAGTCACGGTTAGCGCGATTTCGGGCATTGCCACCGGCTATAAAATCGATATGCGCGAGCTGCGCTACGGCGGCGGTCATGCCGCGCTGGTCGGCGTGCATATTTCGCGGCACGGGCAGCCCGTGCTCGATGCCGACCGCATAGACGTCTATTACAGTCTGCGCGATTTGCTGCCCGGCAGCAAGCACCGTTTTGGGTTGCTGGCCGTGACGATCGACCGCCCTTACATCACGCTCATTCATAATGAAGATGGCACCTACAACGTCGCGTTGCCGCCGAGCGCCGCGGCCGGCCCGGCGCATCGTCCGCATCCCAACGCGGTCCCGATGCAGATGACGCTCCGCATCCGCGACGGGCGCGCTTCGCTGCTCGATCAATACCGCTATTATAAGGAAAGCCGGCTGCAACGCGTCGATCACATCAATGTCGATCTGACGCTCGATACCGTGAAGGTAACGCACTACGTCGCCACGGGCGATCTCGAGGATGCCGGCACCCAGCCTTTTCGCGCGGTCGGAACGATCGACTATATCAAGGGATACGCGCTGCATCACGTCAGGGTGCGCGCGATTCCCATTCAAACGATCGGGAACTATTTCATCGATTCACCCGCGGCGCGGCTCTTAGGCGGCGTCGTGCGCGGCATGGACGTGCACATGTACGCCTTCGACGTCAAACCCAATGAAACAACCGCCTATCACATCATCGGTGCGGGATACATGGCCAAAGGCTCGATGGAAGTGCGCGGCCTGGATTCACCCATTCTCCATCTGGACGGTCCCATCAGTATCTTTGACGGCGGCTTTGCGGCGCGGCGGCTATCCGCCACCGTCGGCCATATTCCAATCTTGATCGCGGGCGGCATCTTCGATTTTCGCCATCCGCAATTTCGTTTAGGCTTCGAGGGCACCGGCGACTTACGCTACCTCAAAGAGATCGCGCACTTCGCAAAAGGGCTGCCGGTTTACGGCGGCCTGCGGATCCACGCGCTGATCGAGGGAAATATCGACAACCCGCTGCTGTGGATTGGATTTGACGGGAAACGCTTCAATTACCAAGCCGTTCCGATCGACAATCCCCGCGGCATGGTAGCGCTGTACGGCAGTGATTTGGTCGTCCTGCCGTTTCACGGCGAGTACAGCGGGATGAGCTTGCACGTCCAAGGCACGCTGCTGCTCGGCAAGCAGATCGAGTCGACGCTGATCTTGCATGCGTTCGGGCCGTCGTCACGGATTCCGTATCTGGGGGCGTTGGTGCCCGAGCAGCCGATTAATGCGGAGGCGTTGCTGAGCGGGACGGACTTGAAGATTCGCGGCCGCGGATATCTCGTGTCCGTGCGACATCCCGATGACGTAAACGGCTTTTACAATATCGACCAATACGGAACCGGCGCGTTCGGTCCGATCGCGGTGCGAACGCCGGGCGGCGGAACGCTCGTGGCCGCATTCGCGCTGGATCGGCCGCACGGAAACAGCGCATTTTGGGCTTCGGTCGACAACGTTCGGCTGCAGCAGCCGTCGCCGGTTTCGATGCCCGGAGTGGCCATTCCGCAGCTGCCGCCGATCGACGCGCACATCGTGCGGGCAAACATTGCCGGCACCGGCTCGGCCGCTAATGCCGTCATCGGCGGTTCGGTCGACATGTCGCCGGCGGTGATTTCGGGCGTACCGTTCGACAGCATCCATGCGCAGTTCGCCGGGCCGTTCGCAAGTGCCGAATTGAGTTCGGTGCGCGCCGCCGGCCCGTGGGGGACGTTTGCCGGGAGAGGATCGTTCGCGCCGTCAGCGCTCATCGCGCGCGGAAACTACGCCGGCACGTTGCAAGGCCTGCGTCCGTTCATCGGCAATTTCCCGGCGCAAGGATCGATCGAGGGTCAGGTGGGCATCGCGCTCGCACAAGGCAAGATTTACGTGCAAGCGCAGGACGCGCAGCTGCGCAACGCCACGATCCGCGGCATACCCGTGCAGAGCATCTCCGGCACGATGGCTTATGACCGCGGCGTTTTGCACGTCTACTCCGCGCAAGCGCGCGCAGCCGGCGGCGAGGTCGTGGCCGCGGGCTCGTTCGCTACGTCGCCGACGAACACGCCGACGCGCATGGCGATCGCAACGACCCAGCTCGACGCGGGAATGCTCAAAGATTTGGGCGTTCCCGTCAACGGCGGATCGCTGGTTGCATTCGGCGCAATCATGCCGGGGCAGGCGATCCCCGGCATCGACGCGGGCGTCGTGCTGCGTAACGGCGCCGCAGCGGGTTATGGCCCGTTTTCCGCCAGCGCCGAGATCGGCATTGCGAATGACACGTTGCACGTGCGTAACGGGCTCGCAGCTTTGGGATCGACCTTTGCCGACATTGACGGTTCCATTGCGGGTTTGAGCTCGGGCGCGCCGCAGTACGATCTGCACGCGCAGGTTCCGGTGGGAAGTATTTCCGAAGTCGCCGGCGTCGCACACGTGCCGACCTACCGTGCCGACGGAAGCTTCGTGGCGGACGTGAACGTCGGCGGCGCCGGCACCAGTCCGTCGATTCAGGGCTCGGTCGGTGTGCCTGTCGGCGAGATTAACGGGATGGGGTTCTCCGATGCGTCGGGGCAGGTTTCCGCAAGCCGCAGCGGTGTTGCCGTGCGCGACGGCTCCGTACAGGTGGTCACGACGCGCGCCGCGTTTTCGGCAACCGTCGCCAAGGGCGAGACGGCATTTTCCTTGCGCTCGCGCCGAGCCGATCTTTCAGATTTCAACGACTACTTCGATACGGGCGACACGCTGGCCGGGCACGGAAGTTTGAATCTGGCGTTCGCGCAATACGGAGGTTTGATTTTTAGCTCCGGCGACATCGGTGTGGCCGGCCTACGCTACCGCAGCTTCCCGATCGGCGACACGAGCGCTCATTGGACCAGCTTGCGCGATATTTTGCACGGGAATGTGTCGGTCGGCGGAACTCATGGCCGCCTGCAGGCCGCCGGGAATATCGCATTTGCGCACACGTCCGATTTCCGTACCCTAGTCGAACGCTCGCGCTATGACCTGGCAGGTTCGCTGAGCAATATCGATCTCGGCACGTGGTTAGCGGCATTCGGTTTCCCCGAAGTGCCTGTAACGGGACGTATCAACGGTACGATCGCGGTGCGCGGAACATATCCGCGCCTGGGGTTGTCCGGCAATGCGGCGATTGTGAACGGAACGCTGGGGCCGCTGCCCATCGAACATGGGGATATCGTGGTGCGCACGGTTGGCGATCGCATTGACGTCACCCGGCTCGCCTTCGCGCTGCCGGCCTTGGACGCGACGGGCAGCGGCAGTTTCGGATTTGCCGCGACAGCTCCGATGAATCTCACGGTGCACGCAACGACGAACGATCTGCCGCGCCTGGTCGTGCAAGCAACCAAGAAACAGATCGACGTCACCGGCAAGCTGGAGACGACGCTAAAGGTCGGAGGAACCTTTCGCGCTCCCGCGATCTCGGCGGCCGTAGCCGGCACCAACGTCAACGCTTACGGCATCCTGATGCCCTCGCTCGTCGGACAGGTTGCGCTGCGCGGCAACGACCTCGTCGTGCGGAACGCGGAATTCAGTTTCGTGAAGGGCACGGCCGCGATCGCCGGCTCGCTGCCAATCCAGCTGCGGCCCTTTACGTTCGGACCGCCGAGCGCGCCCGTTTCGATGGACTTTCTGGCCAACAATGTCGACCTCTCGTCTTTCAGCGCTTTCCTCGGCAACGACACAAAGCTCGGCGGAATGCTCAAGGGACACATGGGAGTATCGGGCACCGTCGGTGACCCGCGCATCCTGGGAGAGCTCGCGGTAAGCGGCGGAAGCTATCGCAGCGCACTAGAGACGACGCCGGTGACCGACACCGTCGCGCAGCTGACGTTCCTGGGAACGCATGCCACGCTGGATCGCCTGCAAGCCCGTCCCGGTTCGGGAACCCTTACGGGTTCGGGCAGGCTCGACTTCGGCGGCGGCATCCATGGCGGACCGCTAGGGTATTCGATTGCGGTGAAAGCTTCGCGCGCGCAATTGAACCTGCCGCAATTCGGAACCTACACGCTTACATCGTCGGCTACGCTGGCACGCGTGCCCGGTCACCTGGCAACGCTGACCGGCGACGCCACGATCAGCGATTCGGTCGTTCCATTCGCCGCCTTCCTGAAATTCGGCGGTACGCCGGCGGCGCCGGGCGAAACCCCCTCCGGACCTCCGTTCAACCTTGGATTCAAAGTGGCGATTACCGCGGCCAAAAACGTGCGCGTGCGCGGCGGAGCCGGGATCTTCGGACTGGACATCGCGGGCGAAGGATCCGTCTTACTCGCGGGCACGCTCTTGCAGCCGACGCTTTCGGGAGCGTTTAATTCCGCCGGCGGGACGCTGACCTACATCGATCACGCATTCAAGGTCCGCACCGGGACGGTGACGTTCACTCCCGGCGACGGAGTCATACCCGACATCTATGCGGTCGGCACGACGCACGTTACCAATCCCGATCCCAACTCCTCGCGCAATCCGACCGGCGCCGCAGATATCACGGTCACCGTGACCGGACCGGTAACCAGCCCGCACATCGCTTTTCAATCCGATCCGCCCGGGTACACGGACCAGCAGATCATCGCCTTGCTGCTGCCGCTGGGGGGGCTTATCGGTCCGATCCAGTTTACCGATACCGGCGTCGTCCTGCCGCCGGGCCAGCTCAAGGGCGCGCCGGCCCCCGACGTCATCGGGCTGCTGCCGCCAAACATTCTCGTCCAGCGGCAGAACGGCACGCTTACGATCGGACAGGAAGCCTTTAATATTTTGAACGCGCAATTTGCCAGCGGCTTGCTGGCGCCGGTCGAAACCGCGCTCGGCACGACGCTGGGCCTTTCGGATGTCAATTTGACTTTGGATTACACCGGCAACTTCGGCGTGAACTTCAGGCGTTTGCTGGCCAAGAATTTCTACGCGCTTTACGGGACGACGCTCGGCGTGCCCGTCCGCCAGACGTTCGGCTTCGTCTACCAGCCTAACACCTTCACGTCGGCTCAGTTCACCATGTTCATGCAGCAAGGGCCGACGCCGCTCTTCGGGTCAGGGACGCAAATCCTCCAGACCAACCAGCGCGCCGCCACCGGCCAAGCCTTGCAAGGGACCAATGGCTTCACGTTTCTTTACCAGCGCCTATTCTAGCCGGCTCGCCTGCTCCGGCCTGCGCGGCAAGGATGGTCCGGGGTGGCCGCGAACAGGCCTGCGGGCCGAAACGGCGCGGGCGGCGGACGCGTTACGGAGCTGACGCCACGGGCGTTAGACCACTCGTACTCTCAAGGAAGATATTGTTGATGACCTCGAGCCTCCGGGGTGCGCGCGGCGTGCTCCAACGGTGTGCTGGCATCGTCCTCACACTCGCCACGATCGTATCGCTGTTAATGCCTGCCCCTGCGATCTCCGCGACCGCGCCGACGGTCGTGTCGGTCGACATCTCCGGCAACGTCCACGTGCCGACGTCGACCATCATGAACGTGATTGCCGCTAAAGCCGGCCAGCCTTACGATCCGAAGGTCGTGCAAGCCGATCTGCAGCGTATCTTCGCGCTCGGCTATTTCGCCGATCAAGCCGCGCCGCTGATTCGCCAGCGCCCGGGCGGCATTGCGATCACCTACCGCGTGATCGAAAACCCCGTCATCACGAAGATCGTCTTTCAAGGGAACGGCCACGTGCCGGCGGACACGCTGCTGGCGCTGATGGACACCTCGGTTGGCCAAGTCCTCAACACGAACACGCTGCGCCAAGATTTCCTGAAGATCAATTCTTATTACGACCGGATCGGTTACGCCGGTCAGCTACCCTCGCACGTCACCAACCTCAACATCGATGCGCAGACGGGCGCGGTCACGCTGGATATCAAGGAAGGCCTGACGATTACCGCCGTGAAGATCGGCGGCGACCCCGTGCTGCCGCCGACCCTGATCCTACCGGTGCTCAACGTGAAACCGGGAGTCGAATATTCCGACGCGCTGCGCGACAAAGACTATCAGGTGCTCCAAAGCCTCTATCAGGACAAGTACAATCTGATCCTGGGCGGCTTTGAAGGCGGCATCGACGCGACGACCGTCGATCCGAAAGCCGGGACCGCCGCCGTCACCTACGACATTTATGTAGCGCGCGTCGGGCTCGTGCAAGTCACCGGCAACACGAAAACCAAAGATCAAGTGATCCGGCGTCAGCTCGGACTGCAGCCCGGAATGCTCGTCACCAAAGCCGGCGTTCAGCGCGATCTCGAGCGTTTGAACAACACGCAGTTCTTTTCAAAGGTTGACGTTAATCCGAAACCTTGCCCTGACGAGATGGCGAAAAAAGATCCGGGCTGCGTCGTACTCGATTGGGTCGTCGCGGAGCAGAAAACGGCGCAAGCGTCGATCGGCGCGGGCTATTCCGGCGGCATCACCGGTCAAGGCCTCTACGGAACGATCGGCTACAGCGACAACAATTTGCACGGCACGGGGAACGGCGCGAGCTTTCAGTTCGAGCGTGGTTCGCGCAGCTATGTGACCCAGGCTTCGGCCAGCATTCCGTATTTCGGAAACTCGCCCAAGTCGCAGCGTTACAGCTTCGGCGCGACCATCTTCGCAAACGGCTCTACCTACTTTTATCCGGTCTACACGACGGCCATCGGCAACGCCGCCGGCAGCGGTACGACCCAGCCGATCCCCGTCACCCTCTTACCCAGCAACAACGCCGCGTTGCTCAGCGGCGTCGTCGCGACCGCGACCTCAAAAACGGCCGGCGTTTCGTTGCAAGTCGGCCGCCGCATGACCGATTCGCTTCTCGCTCAAGTCGGCGTCAACGCCGAAAACGTGACGAACAGCACGACGGTGCCTTCGCCGTATTTCTTCAACACGAGCCAGCCCAACATCATCGTCGGTCCCACACCCGGTCCGCTCAGCAATCTCACCAACAACACCGGCAGTTTCGGCATCCAGGCTACGTCGATCGCCAATATCAATACGGGACAGCCGTACCGTCTGAACTCGGTATCACTTTCGTTGCAGGCTATTCCGGCAGCGACGCTCGACGATATCTTCAATCCGCGCCGCGGGCAGACGTTCTCGCTGAGTGAAACCATCTCAAGCCCGTCGATGGGTTCGAACTTCTCGTTCACGCAAAGCGTTTTGGATGCGGCAAAATTCTTTCCGATACTCAAAGACTCGACGCTGGCCCTGCACGGCCAAGTCCGCGGCTCGACCGGGGCGATTCCGCCCAGCGCGCTGTTCACGTTTTCGGATCAGAATTTGCGCGGATATGACAGCGTGTACTACGGCACGGACACCATGCTGGCACAGTTCGAGCTGCGCAAGCCGTTGACTGCCGACCGCAAATTCGGCGTTGCCCTTTTCTTCGATGAGGGCGGCTGGCGCGTCCGCGGAGCGGCTCCGCTGCTGGATCCCTACACCAACAGAATAATCGGTTTTCCCGGCAATTGGTCGTATCTCGGCGACGTCGGCTTCGGGCTGCGCTTCGATGTTCCGCAGTTAGGGTTGCACACGATCCGCATTGACTTTGCAAAAGGTTCCAACGGAAACCATACCAGCTTCGGCATCGGCCAAAGCTTCTAGGAGCTATGAAGAGTACAGCAACGTTATTTCTGGCGGCGGCCGCGTTCGCGGCTCTGCTCGCCGCGCCCGCTGCGATCGCCGCAGACCTGACCGACGTGGGCTACTTGGATCAGGCCGCCGTCGGCGCGCTTCCACAGTTCCAGCGCGCCAACGCGCAGGTGGCCCAGTACAAGACGCAGCTGGACCCGCAATTTACGGCCGCGATGAAACGCGCCCGCAACGATGCGGACCGCCAGCGCATCTCCGGAGAATTCCAACAGAGGTTTCTCGACAAGCAGCGGCAGGTGCTCGGACCGCTCTTTGCGCGCGCGCAAACCGCGATCGCGCAAGTCGCTTCGAACCAGCGTCTTTCCGTAGTGGTCGATAAACGTATCGTCGTGTACGGCGGCCAAAACATTACCCAGAGCGTCATGGATCTCGTCAATGGTCCCGGTCCGGTAGTGCCGCCCGCCAGTACGCCGCCGCCGGCCGTCATTGGGTTCGTCGATCAGTCTCAGATCGATCAGCTTCCGAAGATCAAAGCGGCCAACGACAATTTCTTGAAGTTCGCGACCGATGCGCGCCAAGGCGCGCTGCAAAAAATGCAAGCCGCCAAGAACAATCAGCAGCAGCAACAACAGATCTTTCAGCAATACCAAAAATCGCTGACGGACGAGCAAAACCGCACGCTCAAGCCGCTGGTCGATCAGACGCGCAGCGCGATGGCGACGGTCGCCAATCAAAAACATCTCATTCTTGTGATCGACCGGGCGGATATCATCTACGGCGGAGCGGACATCACGGCCGATGTCCAAAATGCGCTCAAATAGGTCCATCTTCGCGGGCGTGGCGGCAGCCATCGTGATGCTTGCGGGCTGTGCGCAGCCGCGCGCGGACGACCCGAACGTTCGCGGCATCGGGTACGTGCGTTTGGAAGAGGTGCTCAAGAAGCATCCGCTTTATCCGCAGCTTTCACAGATAGATGATTCGATCGACGCGCTGGGGCTGCGTTCGCTGGGCGCCGGCTCCGTGCCGCGCACCGGCAAGCAAATCGCGACGCAAACCAAAGAGCTGAACGCCGAACTCAAGGCCGCGCAGGACCGCGCGAACATCATCCTGCGTCAAAAACAGCTGGACTATGCGCAGCGCGAGCCGGCAGCAATCTCCGCCGCCCTGGCGG
>JABXNS010000096.1_pt1 | contig 31237 bp, 30 predicted proteins | sample 7301101 | NCBI WGS metagenome assembly JABXNS01 (sample SAMN14449646, study PRJNA615230) | soil metagenome | isolation source: soil from bare, unvegetated metal-rich iron-sulfur acidic spring small-cell... | place: Canada: Paint Pots Mound, Kootenay National Park, BC | collected 2017-05-25 | reverse complement strand
CGGCAGATGGGTATAAGGGCCAGACCCGAATGCCAAGCCACCCCCCCCGACTGCCCACGCGCCGTATCCGAGGTGCTGGATATTCATGTCAGTAGTACTGGGCGGTTGAAGAGGAACCGTCGTGGACATGAGACCATTCCTGGGCCTGAGGGCGGGGGAAAGGTTCGGGCGGCACAGTTGTGCCCGTGGTAAATAATGCTCCAGATATTCGAAACTCGACACGCGCGGGTGACACTGCTTAGAATATTTGGTGTGATCGAGAAGCAATCGCAACGGAAAACGGATGCGTGGCCGCGGCTCGCTCTCGAAGAGTGGGCGCCGACCCAGACCACACTCCAGCGCTGGACGCAGATCGTCGGCAAGACTCGGCTGGCGCTGGCCCCGATGCAGAACCACTGGTGGCAGACGGTGCTCTACGTCACCGACCGCGGATTTACCACATCGCCCATACCGTACGACGACTGCACCTTCGACTTGAGCTTCGACTTCACCGGGCACAAGCTGATTGCGCGGACCAGCGATGGAGGTATACGGACGCTTCCGCTCATCGCGCGCTCCGTCGCCGATTTCTACGACGAGTACATGGCGATGCTGCGCTCGCTCGGCATCGAGGTCAGGATCATGCCGGTGCCCGTCGAGATGAGTGATGTTCTACCGTTCCCGGAGGATCACACCAACGCCTCGTATGATCCGGATGCAGCACACCGCTGCTGGCAGGTTTTCGTCCAAGTCGATCGCGTGCTCAAGAAGTTCCGCGCAGGATTCATCGGCAAATCGAGCCCATCGCACTTCTGGTGGGGGTCGTTCGATCTTGCGTGCACCCGGTTCTCCGGGCGTTCAGCCCCGCGGCACCCGGGTGGAATTCCGAACTGTCCGGATTACGTGATGGTGGAAGCGTATTCGCACGAGTGCATAAGTGCCGGTTGGTGGCCGGGCACCGTGGGCGCACCGGTCGCCGAGCCGGCGTTCTACGCCTACTCGTATCCCGAGCCGGCGGGCTACGACGTCGCCACGGTCAAGCCAGAGGGTGCCTACTATCACCCCGTAATGCACGACTGGATACTGCCGTACGAATGCGTCCGCTCAGCTCCGGACCCGGAGCACGCGGCGCTGGAATTCCTGCAGAGCACCTACGAGGAGGCGGCCAATCGCGCTAAGTGGGACAGGGCATCGCTCGAACGGCCGAGCTCGTGGAAGGCGCCGCCGTCTTCTCCGGGCTGACCCGCGCGAGTCTCCCCGGCTGATTGGGCTCCTAGCCGTCGGCTATAAGGTGCGCGGCCGCCCCCGTCAACGAGATCCTTTAGCTGCCCTTCGCGTGTTCCTCGAATCGAACGAAGAGAGGGTGCGGTGCCGTTAGCGCGCACTCCCGAGGCCTCCGTCAGATAGGCAGTACCTTGAGGGCGACTTCGCGGTCCAGATTGACGTCGATCGCCAGATGACGATGCCCATGCCGCCGCGACCGAGCTCTCCCAACACCTTGAAATCCGGCCAGCGCCCGCGCATGCAGCGTGAGCTCCGATGGCTACTCACTGTTCGGTTGAAGAGAATGCAACACGCCACCTCTGAAAACTGAATCAGAATCTAGGTGTGCGGCACGTCACGTGCACTCGTTTGCGAACAGCGAGAGACGAGAAATTCCGGGCCGGAGAGCGATCCATGCCAATCAAGTTCCGCCACGACGTTGACAACGTGCTCAAGGAAGCGAAGAAGGTGCAGAAGCCCGTCCTCCTCGATTTCAGCGCCGCACCCATGTGAGGCGGCTGTGCTCGGCTGGATGCCGAGGTGTGGCCTGATGAACGCGTGGTGAAGTTCGTCAACGAGAACTTCATTCCGGCGCGAGCACACGTGAAAGATGACCCCGAAGCATTCAAGAAATACGGTGAGCAGTACAACGCGCACTGGACGCCGACGGTCTTGGAGCTGGACTCGAACGGTGAAGAATTGTATCGCGTCGAAGGTTTCCTGCCGCTCGATGATTTCCTGGCGCAGCTGATGCTTGGTCGCGCCCACATGGACTTCAAGCAAGGGAAGTGGGACGAAGCGGAAGGGGGGTTCCGCGACGTGTACGAGAAGCTTCCTGACGCGGACGCCTCGCCCGAGGCTCTGTATTGGGCGGGTGTCGCGCGCTACAAGGCGAAGAACGACAGCACGGCGTTGAAGGAAACGGCGCGCGCTTTCAAGACGCGTTATAAAGACTCTAGTTGGGCGAAGAAAGCGTCGATCTGGGCGTAACAGAACGAAGTTCGCGGAGGCGCTTGCGATATGACTCCCTCGACCTATACGCGTTCGGCAGATGCGGCGGAACGAACCGTTGTCGTCGACGCTGGTGGAGTAGCCCTCGACGGCGATTTGGCGGTCCCTCCGGGCGCCCTCGGTCTGGTCATGTTCGCCCACGGGAGCGGCAGCAGCCGCCACTCTTCCCGGAACCGATACGTCGCCGAAGAGCTGCGGCAGGGGAATCTTGGAACCCTTCTTCTCGACCTGCTCACTCCAGGTGAGGAGCAAGTCGACCAGCGCACGCGACACATTCGCTTTGACATCGGGCTCCTCACCGATCGGCTGATCGGCGCAATGCGCTGGCTTGATACCCAAGATGACACGCGCGCTCTCCCGGTTGGCATCTTCGGAGCAAGCACTGGCGGTGGCGCAGCACTCGTCGCGGCGGCGCGAAGACCAGATCGCGTTGATGCAGTCGTGTCGCGCGGCGGCCGGCCGGATCTGGCGGCAGAAGACCTGCCCCACGTTCGAGCTCCGACCTTGCTCTTGGTGGGCAACCAAGACACGGTCGTCATCGAGCTCAACAAACAGGCTATGAGACACATGAAAGGAGCAGTTCGGCTCGAAGTTGTCCCCGGCGCCACGCACCTCTTCGAGGAGCCCGGCACCCTTGAGCAGGTTGCCGGACTCGCCCGCGAATGGTTTGTGCACTACCTCGCTATGGACGCCACTGCGCGGTCGTCTGATTGATCGCCAGCGCCCAACTGTCGGTCGTATGGAATCTTTCCAAGGAGTTGAGCGATGAGAGCCCGAGACATCATGACGAAGAACCCGGAGTGTTGCCGCCCCGATCATACCGCCCGCGACGCAGCGCGGGTCATGCGCGACCACGACTGCGGGTGTGTCCCGATCGTCGATGATGGCGGGAAAGTCGTCGGAATCGTGACTGACCGGGATCTCGCCGTCCGTGGGGTTGCTGCCGGCAAGGATTCCAACACCAAGCTGAACGACCTGATGACGCCCGTAGCCAACTGTTGCGGGCCCGACGACGACCTCCGGGACGTCGAGCAGAAGATGGCGGAGCTTCAGGTGCGCCGAATCCCCATCATCGACGCCGGAGGACGGTCCCTGGGGATCATCTCCCAGGCCGACATCGCGCGGGCGGCCGGCGGCGTCGACGGCACCGTTACGGAGCAGGAGATCGCGTTAGTCGTCGAGCAGATCTCCCAGCCGTCGGGCCGGCGGTCGCGCACCGATACCCGGACCGCTATCCGTGAGACTGAGATTACTCCGCAGTTCTAGCTACAAATGATAAGGAGCTGCTGCACCGCTCGTTGCTATTAAGCTCCGGCGCGCTAGCCAGTTGAGGGTCACAGTTTTTCGACCTCTTGCTGTGCCGGCGAGTGTAATTGCCGCCCCGAACGAGTGAGTAGCTCACGCACCTCATCGTCGGTCGTTTCGCTGAAGTTAGCGTACCATTTACCGACTGCTCGAAACGGCTCTGGCGTCATGCCGCACACGATGTCGTCGACCTCCTCCCTCAATGATTCACAGGTCTCGAGCGGCGCGACCGGCACGGCGACCACGATCTTTCGCGCGCCTTCTTCGCGGAGCGCTTCAACGGCGGCGCGCATGGTCGAGCCTGTCGCCAGTCCGTCGTCGATTAGAACGACTGGGCGCCCCCAGACGTCGGGCGGGCCCCGACCATCGCGGTAAAGCCGCTCACGCCGTTCCATCTCGCCCTGCTCCGCAGCGGTTACCCGCTCAATGAGCTCGGCCGGGACTCCGTACATCTGGATCAGTTGCTGATTGAGTATGCGCACTCCACCGGTAGCGATCGCCCCCATGGCCAGCTCTTCGTGCCCGGGGAATCCGAGCTTCCGGACGAGGAACACATCGAGGGAAGCCTGGAGAGCGCGCGCGACCTCATATGCCACGGGCACCCCGCCACGGGGCAGAGCCAGAATCAGGAGATCGGGTTGATCCGCGTACCTAAAGAGCGCGGCTGCGAGTCGCCGGCCTGCGTCATAGCGGTCGAGAAAATAGGGTGTCATGTCGCGGGCTCGCTTTACGTGCGTGCAACGACGAAGTACCGCAGAGAACCTGCCACTAATGGTGTTCCGCGTCGGAAACTCGCTCGTCCTCATAGCAGAGAAATTGTCACCACAAAACAGTGGCACACCTGATTTTGTGCCCGAGGATTGAGCGTGAAGAAGTACTGCAATTTTTGCGGATCGCCGATGTTGCCGGAGGCGAAGGAGTGCAAGCAGTGCGGCTGGGATGTGTCGCACAACGGGCCCCCGTCGACTGATCCCGGGGATACCAAGGCGCGAATCGGAGTCCTAGCCGGACTCGTCGCCGCTTATATGATCTTGGGGTTTTTCATTCAAGGAAGTCCTGCGCCCGCTCTCGCTGAATCGGCGCGAGCTCCTCAACCAGCTCCCCAGTACGTTGCAGCGTCCGAACTCCAGCCCCAGCCACCGAGTGGTCGCGCAATGGCAATCGGTACGCTTCCGTCAGGGGTCGCACCGACACCTGTGGCCTCAAATGCGCGGATTCCCCTCATCACCATCAAGGTCGCCGACAGCAAGGGCTCGACGATCCCGGCGCGCGACGCCCTTCAGTACGTGTTCAGCCTTCCCGAAACGGATCAGAAGTGCGCGCTCGTCGGTTTTACGAAAGGGGTGGGCGGATACGGACGCAATATCGAGGTGTTTCTGCTTACCGACGTGGATTACGTGTTCTGGAACGCCAACCCGGCTGCAATCGCTGCGTCGTCCTGGGAGACGTTCAGGGGATCGGAGAATACTATCGACTACGAGCTGCATGAGCCTGGCGTCTACCATTTCGTCGTCTCGAACCAGATGTCGTCCTCTCCACAGGCGGTGGCCGTGAAGGCACATGTCAAGTGCGTTAAATAGGACGGCGTCGTCCCAATTTAGAGCGGCACCGGTTTCTCCTCGTAACCCCGGTTCACCGAACAAGCCCCAGCCTTTCCGACACGAAAGGTGAATTGATCGCGTAGCCGCGACCCCGAGGGCCTGCCAATTCGTCAGTCGAGCGATTCTCGTTGCTCGCTTCCACTGGCAGCCATAGCTTGGACGCCGTGATCAGCCACTATACACTCACCAAAAGAACTTTTCTCGCCGGCGCCCAGTGCCTCAAGCGCATGTGGTGGGAGATGTACGAGCCCTCGGCGCCAGAAACGCGCCCGAGTCTCGTGTCGAAATTCAGAATGGACGAAGGCGCGAAGGTCGGTGTACTCGCGCGTACATACGTTCCGGGCGGACGCCTGATCATGCGCGGCGGGCGCAGCATGAACACCATCCTGGACGAGAGTCGTGAAGCTCTGGCCGACCCGTCGGTGCCGGCCCTCTACGAGTGCGCGGTGATGGCGGAGAGCACTCTGGTTTTTCCGGACATTCTGGAGCGCGTGCCCGGCGGATTTGCTCTCATCGAGGTGAAATCCAAGACCTCTGTCAGCGAGCAGAGGGATATTCCGGACATCGCGATCCAAGCGCACGTGCTGCGAGCCGCTGGCATTCCAATAGTGCGTTGCGAGCTAATGCATCTGAGTCGCGACTGTGTTTATCCGGACCTGTCGAGTCTCTTTGCGCGCGCCGATGTCACGGCGCTGGTCGAGGCGAGGCTCCAGACGCTCGATCAAGAACTGAGGAGCCAGCTGACCACAGCGCGCCTGCCGATAGCTCCCAACGTAGCGATCGGACCGCAGTGCAAGAGACCCGACCCATGCCCATTCATGGATCGCTGCTGGCCGGTCGCACCAACAGATCACATTAGCACGCTTTACAGAGTTACGGAGAAGAGCTTAGCGGAGTTCGCGGCGTCGGGTTGGCAGAGCATCCGCGATCTTCCTGACGACGTGAAGCTGGGAGCGATCGCCGGGCGGCAGCGGAGGGCGCTGCGGGAGGGACATCGCGTGGTCGAGCGCGAAACTCTGCTCTCAGCGATGAAAACGCTCACCTACCCGGTCGCGCACATCGATTTCGAAACCATTCAGCCCGCAATTCCGGTTTGGGATGGCTGCAGGCCGTACGATCAGATCCCGGTGCAATTCAGCTGTCACCTCGTGAAATCTGACCACACTGAGAAGCACACCCAGTGGCAGTTCGATGGCAAGGGAGATCCGCGGCCCGGGATGGCGGCGGCTATTCTCGAGGCGTGCAAAACAGCGGCAACTGTCACTGCCTATTCCGCCCAGTTCGAGCGCGGGTGTATCGAGTTAGTCGCCGCCGCGTGCCCCGAGCAAGCCGCGCTCCTCAAGGGAATTGCGGACAACTTGGTCGACCTGCAGCCGATCGTGCGCGAGAACGTGTACGACGAGAAATTCGGCGGCAGCTTCAGCATCAAGAAAGTTGTACCCGCGCTGGTGCCCGACCTCCGCTACGACGATCTGCCGATCGCCGAAGCGGAGACAGCTTCCGTGCAGCTGGCGCGGATCATTCTCGGGGGATCGACCGTTCACCCCGAGGAGCGGGAGGAGCTGAGGCAGGCGCTGCTCAAGTATGGCGAACGGGACACCAAGGCCATGGTGGTGCTGTCAAACCGGTTGAGTGAACTGGCTAGCTAGGCACCGCCAATTCACAAGGCCTTTGCTCGCGTGATAACAGAACGACTGCATCCACTAGAGGCGAAAACAGACGCGGCAGGAGTTAACTCTTGCTTTTAAGCAAAAGAGGGAGCCGCCTCTCGGCGCCCCCCCGCTTTTGCTGCGCCAGGTTACTCCGCGCGCTTTTAGAGCTATCGCACTATCTACAAACGATGGTACCCGTCGAGTTGGCGCAGCCTATTCTGGTCTGCGAGTGCGTGGCCGTGCCGCTCCAAGCGCTAGGTGGCCCCGTCACGGCTGTCGCCACGACGGTTACGTTGGCCGAAGGGCTGAAACCGTTGAGTGGCGCACCAATAGTTGCGGTGCCTGAAAAGTACGCGCCGTTGGCGTCCGCGGCGTACTGCTCCTCAAACGTTGCCAGATTACGCAAATCCGACTTCATCTGCACAACGTAGGCTTTTTCTTTAGTGCTGGCGAGCCTCGGAATCGCGATCGCTGCAAGAATTCCGATAATTACTACCACGATCAGAAGTTCGATCAGTGTAAAGCCTTTCGCCTTGCCGGACATAGGTTCTCCTGCGGTTGAGATTACACGAGCTAACTGCAGTGTTTCTTCGCCTCACGCTACGCGCAACCCGTCCCCATCGCAGTACGTAAAGTGACGTAGAAGGAAATGCCCACTGAATGAACGCGTCGTAAAGAATTCTTAGCGTAGCTTTGCCGCGAGCCTGATAGTCCCTGGTATGACAGCGGAAGGAGACAGCTGCAGGCCGGTGGGGAGGGGGGAGACCTGAAGCTCCCCTCTTTTCATTGGTGGCTCAGACTGAAGTGAAGCCTCGTTCGAGGCGAGGTTGCGACGATTCGCGCTTTCCCCGCGCGATCAAGGGCAAGGCAGTAGCGCTGGACTAGCTCGAAAAAACTGGCACTTATACATTAGCCCTTAGATGCCAAGGCCCAGTAAGGCGCTGCTCGTCGGTCGGGGTGCGGAGCTCGCACTTCTGTCGAAAACCATGGACGATGCGGCCAGGGGCGCGGGACGCTCGGCCTTCATCGTTGGAGAGGGTGGGATTGGCAAAACGCGGCTGGTCAGCGCCGCCGGGGAGCGCGCGGCCAAGGCCGGATGGAGAGTGGCAGTGGGCCGCGCGTATCCTGTCGAAACTGGGGTACCGTACGCCCTCTTTTCTGATGCGCTGCTGCCGCTTGTCAGTAGTCTCGACCCAGCAACTCTGTCCGTCCTCACTCGTGGGACCGCCGACGATTTCGGTTTCCTGTTCCCCACCCTTGGTAGCTCAACCCGCCGAGATCGTGCGTCATCGGGCGCGGACCCCTCCGAGATCAAAGCGCGCTTGCTTTGGAGCTTCACGCAGTTCCTCGGGCGCTTATCCGCCAAGCAGCCTCTTTTTATCGTGCTGGAGAATCTGCAATGGGCCGATGCCTCGTCGCTGGAGCTACTACACTTCGTTGCCCGGCAAATCGAGCGGCAGAAAATAATTCTGTTGGGCACCTATAACGAGGCAGAACGCGATTCGAACGCAGTCCTGCGCAGCACTGAGCACTCGCTGTTGCGGCTCGGTGCGCTGACTGTTCAGCGGCTCGGCCCGCTCACACCAGCCGACGTGGAGGATATCGTTCATCAGATGTTCGGTGTGGACAGGAACACGACGCGTCGTTTCTCTGGGTTGCTTCACGACTCGACGCGTGGCAATCCATTCTTCGTCGAAGAGACGCTAAAGTCTCTCACCGAGTCGGGCGCGCTCACCCAAAACAACGGTCGCTGGACAGGCTGGGAGATGGAGAGTCTCGGCCTGCCTTCAACTATTCGCGATGTAATTAAGGCTCGCGTTGACCGACTCTCGAATAGCGCGCGCACTCTCGCGAATCTCGCCGCGGTCATAGGAGTCCGGGCTCCCCACGATACTCTCGCCAAGGTCGCTGGCTTGTCCCAGAGCGAGATCATTGCCGGATTAGACGAGCTGCTCGCGCAGCGGGTTCTGGAGGAGACAGGAACGGTTGAGGCGATCCGTTACGACTTTACCCATCCGCTGCTGCAGCAGGTGATCTATTCCGAGCTCGGTCAGGCAAAGGCGCGGCTCCTCCACGCAACGGTCGCGGAGGCACTCGAGACTCTGTATGGCGGCTCGGCACTGGCCCGTGCCGACGAACTCGCGGTCCATTTCGCGCGCGCGAACTCGGAATCGTTGGCAAGGAAAGCGGTGAAATACCTGCACGTTGCGGGCAAGGCCGCGCTCGAGAAATATGCTAACCGTGAAGCCGCAAACTATCTGGCCGCGGCGCTCGACCAGTGGGACGAGCACCTGACGGTGGCCGAGGGTCCCAGCGAAGAGATTTTGACCGCGCTCGCTCGCGCGAGACAGCGACTCGGGGAGTACGATGCGGCAATGGGGCTCTGGGAACGCGCCCGAGAGGAGGCCGAGGATCGAGGTGAACGTGGCGCGCTCGCGGACATCGAGCACCGCATGGGACTCGCCTGTTATTGGAGCGGCAAGTACGCCGAAGCCCTTGAGCACTACGAAGCCGGACTTGCTCAGGCTGACCACGCCGCTCCGGCGACGGCGGTGCGACTCAGACTGGCTAAGGGAATCGCTCTCCAGCATCTCGGACGGCTCCCCGAAGCTCAGGTCGAGGTGGAAGGAGCGCTCACATCCGCGGCGGCAATCCGGGTCGAGAACGATGCTCTCCTCTCGCGCGTTCATAGAGCACTGCTACTCCTGTACACGTGGACGGGCCCGCTCGAGTTGGCGCGGGAACACGGCACGAAAGCGATTGCCCACGCCGAGGCAGCCGGTCAGGGCATGCTCGAATGGACAGCGCACTGGGGAATGGCCCTTCTCGCCGGGGTGTCGGGGGACGCGAAAGAGTTCGTGAAGCACCTCACTGCGAGCGACAAGCTTTCGGATCAGATGCGATCGCCAATCCTTCCGCTCTGGTCCGCCGAGCTGTTCGTGCAATACTCGTCCTCGACGGGTGATTGGGACGCGGCGCTTGAGGCCGGAGAACGCACGATCGGTCTCGCAAAGACCTTCAATCAGCGAATGCTGCTGCCCCGCCTCTACGTGTGGACCGGCTTGATCTACCTCTCGCGGGGATCGGATGAGACGGCGAAGAAATACTTCGATCTAGCGTGGAGATTGGCGGGCGGTGAGAAGGCGGGCTCACTCGAGGGCGCCGGTGAGAGAGCGCTCGACGTGCCATCGATCGTCCCGGCGCACTTGGGGCTCGCAGCTTACTATCTAGCCAAGGGTGATCCGGCGGAGGCCGTCCGGATTGGGGAGGCAGGACTCGCGATCGCCGACCGCACCGGATACGTGGTTTGGTCGCTACAGTGGCTGCTTCCGGTGGTGGGTGAGGCGGCGCTGACGGCGCGCGATTTCGATCGGGCTGCGATGCACTCCGCCCGAATGAGGAGAGATGCGGGACGTCTGCATCATAGGCTGGGACTCGCCTATGCAGACGGCTGCGACGGTTTGCTAGCTTGGTTTCGCGATGGTGACCCTCGTCGCGCCATCGACTTGCTGCGATCGTCGGTGAATCAGCTTGAGGCAATTCCCTTCCCACCGCAGGCAGCGCGCGTTAGACGCCGCCTCGCTGGTGCCTTGACTGAGGTAGGGGACGTTGAAGAGGGCAGGCGCGAGCTGCGGAAGGCTCATGACGTGCTCGCGCGCCTGGGAGCAACGGAGGAGCTGAGCGGAACGCGCGAGGAGATGCGTGAGCGCGGCGTGAGACCTCCGCCGAAAGCGATCACCAGCGGCGCTGCTGGTCTGACCGGGCGCGAGATGGAGATCGCTCGCATGGTTGCCGCCAGGAAATCGAACAAGGAGATTGGCGGAGCGCTTCAGATCTCGTCGCGCACGGTGAGTACGCACCTTTCCAACATTTTCGTCAAGCTTAGCGTCGGGTCGAGGGGCGAGCTGGCGGACTTCGTCCGGCAACACGGATTGCTCGACTAATCGTCGCATTCGAATCTTCGGCCTGAACTGTCGCGTTGTCGCCTGCAGACCCCTTTGACTGCGGTATCGTGCGAACGAGCGGATGCTGCGCGCCGCACACCGTCACTTGGTAACCGACAATCATGGTTGGGGATGTGTGGGCTCGCTGCGGACGGTCCGCCCAAACGCGTGACTCCGATGGGCGGCAGTCGCTTGGGCCATTTGCGGACCGAGGCTGATAGAACTTGTCCCAGAGCATGTTCTGAAATTTGTTGGTGGGATCGAGGCGTCTCTTGAGCGCAAAGAACTCGGGCGCGCGCGGATACGCGCGCAGGAATTGTTCTCGAGTGGCGTGCAGCTGATAAGGCAGGTAATAAGATCCGCCGAGCCGTACGGCTACGTCGATCAGTTCCCGAGTCCACTCGCCCACTTCTCGCTGACTTCTTCTGTCGGTCTTTTGCTTGTAGTAGATGACGAAGCTGAACACTTCGCGCGGCGCCCAGGAGAGTATCGTCTCGCTATCGGGCTTAGCGTGGCGAATCGAGACGTTGAGAATATTCGGGCGATAGCGCCGGAAGATGGCGCGCATCGCCGGGACGAAATCGTTGAAGCGTTCGACCGGGACAAAATACTCCTCCAGGACATACGTCGTGCTTGCGCGCGATGCGGGTTCCAGTTGGTCGGCATTTGAACTGGCGATGTAGTTTCGCCACGCCACCTCGGGTCCTCGGAACCGCCACGGATCGATCACTTGACGTCTCAGGTCCTTGCCGAACGACCACTCCGACACAATCCAGAGTGCGAGCCGGTTCAGGCGGTACGACTGTCCGCGCGGAGTCAGCCGATCGGTTACGGTCAGTGGCTCGCTGGTGCGAACGTAGGATTCAGCATGGACCGTTGTGTAGTCATTGGGATAGATGTCGCCGTTGTGAAAGACGACCGTATCGGCGTCCCGGATGTGGCGGAAGAAGTAGTCGGGATAGCTTCGGACAGGCATCGTTACCTGTTCACGCTTAAGGCGCACGTTTTCTGCAAGTTCGAGCGTAGCCTCGGTGATCACCCCGAGCGCACCGTATCCTCCGATTGCACCGTCGAACACGTCGCGTCGAACGCTACGACTAGCCTCAACAACCTCTCCCGTCGCGAGTACCATCTTTATCGCACGCACCGAGCTTACGATCGGTCCGAAACCCACATAGCGCCCGTGAGCGTTCACGGAAAGGGAGCCGCCCACCGTGAAATTGGCGTAGGCTTGCATGATCTTAACAGAGAGGTTGGCCGAGTCGATTCGCTCCTGAATCTGGCGCCACCGGATCCCAGTCTGGACCGTGATCGTCTTGCCCGCGGGGTCGAAGGCCAAAATGCGGTCGAAGTGTCGCATATCTATTTGAACGGCCCCTGGGATTGCGGTCTGCCCGCCCATGCTGTGGCGAGCTCCACCGATGGAAATTGGGCCCTGGTGTCGGACGATTGCATCGACGATCTCCTCGGTCGTCGTTGGCACCAGGACTCCGCTGACCCTTATGGGGTTGAGCTGTGTAACATCGTAGACGATAGTGGGGAGCGCGCGGCGCTCGGTGGGCGCCCGTGCTGCCGAGCAGGCGTGCACACCTGCCACGGGTACCGGCCCAAGCAAAGCAATGAGGAGGGGCCGAACCAGCGCCACGCATTTTCTTGGTAGCGGCCTCATTGCTCGCGGAGTTTCGGACCAGTCGCCATTTCGTTTGTCAGTGAATAAGCGCGCAAGCCAAATTCTGCCAGCGTTGGTAACAATGTCCTGCGAGCAGACGGAGTGGTCTACGTAGAGTGACGTAGTGATCCGCCTACATAACTCAACGGCTGCCGATCCGCTCCCTAACACGTAAGGGAATCCGAAGCCGACGCTCGCCTTGGACTTTTTCTGCTTCTACGTCATCCGACGAATAGTATCGGGAAAGTCGAATTCCTAATCTCCGCACGTACACGACCGTCTCGGCCTGGATCACCAAACGCGGAGATCAAAATGCCCTTCACTACGAACGTTATCGGAATTCTCGGACTTGCTCTTTCCGCTCTCTTTGGACGCGGGGCCATTGCCCAAGCGCCCGGAGGGGGGCCGGCCTTGCAAATTGGGGCTCGCGTACGTGTGAGCTCATCAGCACCTGGTTTTGCCGGGCCCGGGAGGGTGGCTAATTTGCTCGCACAGCATGGGGATACGCTCTCTCTCCTACCCGAAGGAACTCAGGATTCCGTTGCGTTAGCCCTTGGATCAATCACACAGCTCGAGGTGAGCGCGGGTCGCGGTTCACACGTAGGCCAAGGTATTGGCTTGGGATTTCTAACCGGCGCTTTGGCGGGGGTCGCAATCGGCGCTCTGACCTACACACCATCGTCATGCAGCAGCAGCGGCTTGTTTTGTCCGGTTGACCTTGGTTCAGGAGCTAGCGCCGCCGCAGGGGGCGTTCTCGGTGGTTTGCTCGGAATGTTCGTCGGGGCGATCATCGGCGCGGCGCGACAGACTGAGAATTGGGAGCGGGTCACGGTTACAGCGCGTAAGGTCGGCCTCCGATTAGCACCGTCTGACAAGCGTGGCCTAATGGCGTCCGCGACATTTTAGCGACCGTCGAACGCACTGTGGTTGGTGCGTGCCAGACCGCACGTTGATCACATTCTTAGATGGGGGCTTCATGTGCATTTTCCGGACGATAAGGTTTCGTAGTGAGCATCGGCGGATTACGCTGTGCGCCAGCGATGCACAGATTTCTTGCCGGACTTCCTACACCCCTTGGTCGCCTAATAAGCGTGATGCCGAGAGCAATTGTCGTTCGATGTCATATCTGCGGTAAAGGTCGGGAATGTGGTCTGGTTGCAGGTAGTCGTTTTCGCGCAGAGCGCGACGGCCATAAGCGATCACATTCGGGGTGCTGTGCCCGTCCCACGAAGAAACACATCCGGCGCGATGAGTAGGCTCCACCGCCTCGCGGGCTTGGTGCTGAGGATCTTCTTCCGCCGGGTGAGCGTAGCTGGGTTAGAGAACATTCCGCGCGGCGCGCCAGTGATCTTTGCACCCAACCACCCGAACTCCCTCGTCGATCCGCTTTTGGTGCTCGGCTTCGCCCCGCGGGGAGTCACGTTCCTTGCCAAGGAACCGCTCTTCCGCACACCGGTGGTCCGCCAACTGTTGCGCTGGGTCGGCGCCATTCCGGTATTCCGTAAGCAGGACAATGCAGACACGTCGCGCAATCGCGAAACATTCGCACGGGTACATCGGCTGCTCGCGGACGGTGGCGCGATAGCGCTCTTCCCTGAGGGGACGTCTCACAACGATCCGCACCTGCGCCCTTTCAAGACGGGCGCAGCACGGATGGCTCTTGGGGCGACTGCGATGGGCCCCGCTGATCGGCCGGTGCAAATTGTACCGACCGGTCTCTACTACACGGCGAAGACCACGTTTCGAAGTTCGGCGCTGGTGTACTTCGGCACCCCGATTGTTGCCGGCGCCGTACCCCTCGACTCCGACGGCGAGCCGCCGGTCGGGTCGGTACGCGAGCTTACCGCACGACTCACCGCCTCCCTTGCCGAAGTGACTCTGCAGGCGGACCAGCACGAAGCCCTCGCGCTCGTGACCCGCGCCGAACGGATTTTCTCGTCCGCTGACCCCGCTGGACCCCACCTCGAGCTCGTCGATCAGTTTGAAATGCGGCGACGTCTCCTCGCGGGCTACGCCGTGTTGCGCCAGCGCGCCCCTGAGCGGCTAGCAGAGCTTCAAGGGATGATCGCACGCTATGAGGCCAAGCTTGCGGTTGCGGGACTGTCACCCGAGAGTGTCGCCCCGGGCCGCATCGACGGGGGTCGGTTATTCCGGTACGCCGTCTCGACGCTAGCTGTCGTCACCGTCATGCTGCCGCTCGCCATCGCCGGTATCGTCATCCACTTTCCCGCGTACCGCCTCGTCGGCCCGCTCGCCAGTCGTTTCGCGAGAGGTCGCGACGTTATCGCAACGGCGAAGATCTTGGCGGCCTGTGCGGCATTTCCGATGACCTGGATCGCCGTTTCCTTGCTGGTCGGACTTGCTTTTGGTGCCGGATGGGCCATGGTGGCAATGGTGATGACGCCGTTAAGCGGCTACATCGCGCTCATCTTCATGGAGCGACTCGACCGGATGATTGGCGCTTCGCGCGCGCTGGCCTTGCTGCTCCTCCGCCCGATAGCGTTCCAGCGGCTCGTTGCGGAGCGCCGCCGGATCCGCGAAGCAATCCTCCAGGCAGGCGAGGAACCGACTGGAGCCAGAAGGTGAGGCAGTACGACATTCTCCTCTCCAGTTTCGATTGGCCGGAAAAAGCTGGAACCTGATTACGTCTAGAGCATCAGGCTTATGTCAGCTGTCAGGAGTCCGCGCTGTTGCCCTTGTCCGTGAATGCGGACGAAACCGCCTAACCGAGCTCCTAGGACAAAAAGTGGCATGAACTGAAACTCTGCTTCTGCGAAGGTCGACTGCGGAGCCACACGCCATGCCTGATTGTTCGTTCTGAGGAGCGAGGCGCGTATGCTGTAGGCGCTGCCTAGATTGGAAGTAATCCTCAGGTATCCGACGCTTGCGCGCCAGCCGCCCATTCCCGGCTCGGCGCCCAGCGAACGCTCTTTGCGCATCCCCCGCGACTGGGTATGAAGCCGCGAGCACCGCCGACCATTTAAGGGGCATCCCATAGTGAACTCCGACTAAGAAACCCTTCGTGGTCTCAACTGGAAACGACTGAGCGCATACTTTTTTCGGCCCCGACAACAGTCCGCTTCCCAAGACAAACATCCAAAAAACGCAACGCCGCGCGGCAGAATTCATAAATCTCGCTGTAGTTGGGGTCGGCCAACATTTAGTTCAGGCACAACGCCGCCAACGTTCGGAGTGCCCCACGGTCTGAGCACATCCTATTTCTAACTTGGCGCATCCTCGGGCAGTCTTGCTTAGCCAGTCTTGGTGAACACAGGCAGCTGACGGCGCCGCTCGGGCCGCACTAAACTCCCAACCCGATCATTGCGGGACCCCTAGAGTGAACGCGCTCTCGCCAGGTTGAATGGGTTCCGCTGACCGCTGGCGCAGAACTCGGTACAACACTTTACCGATCTGGGTCTTCGGGAGCTCCGGCACAAACTCGTAGCTTGTGGGGACCTTGTAGGGTGCGAGCCTATTTCGGCAGAAAGCTTTGAGCTCCGCCCCAGTCGCGGAAAGGCCGGGGCGAAGAACAATCCACGCCTTCACCGTCTCGCCGCGCATCGCATCTGGCTGGCCAACGACACCAACTTCCGCCACGGCCGGATGCGATGATATCACCTCTTCGATCTCTCTTGGCCACACCTGGAACCCGGACGTTTTTATCATGTCCTTCTTCCGGTCGACGATAAAGATGTAGCCGTCTTGATCCATGTAGCCGAGGTCACCCGTGTAGAGCGCGCGATCACCGCGATCGTTGGTGCGAATCATCTCACTGGTTTCGTCAGGCCTGTTCCAGTAACCCTGCATCAGTTGGGGAGCGCGGAGGACTAGCTCGCCAACCTCGCCTTGTCGCATTGGTGTTTTCCCATCATCGGCATTCAGGATTTCCACCTGAACATCGGGCAGAGGCATTCCAACCGAACCGAGTTTCTTTTCACCTTGCACCGGGTTGGCGATTACTGCCATCTGAGCCTCTGTGAGCGAATAACCTTCCACTATCACACCGCCGGTTAATTCCTCAAAGCGTTTCTTCGTTTCTGCCATGAGCGGTGATGCGCCGGAGAAGCAAAGCTTGATCGAGCTAAAATCCACTTTTCCTTGGCGCGCTCTCGGATGATTAATGATTCCGCTGAGCAAGGTTGGGACGGTACAGATAAAAGTGGGTTTTAACCTGGTGATCTCGTCGAGCATGTCACCGAGATCGCGCGGGTTTGGGATCAGCGCGATCGGGTTGTGATTGATGAAGGCGAGACCTTGGAGGCCGGTGTTGCCGTACGTGTGAAAGAGGGGAAGCGGCAGCATGATCGTGTCGGTCCACTCCTGCATGGCGGAGCGAAGCCAAGCCTGGAGCTGAAGTCCCGCTATCACCATTCCGCGGTGCGTTCCAACCACCCCTTTGGGGGATCCAGTAGTACCACCGCTCATCAGAATCACCGCCGGATGCTCGGGGATGATGGTTAGCGTCGGTGGAGCAGACCCGCGAAAGCGCCCTAAGAGTGCGCCGAACCGATAATCGCCGGCGGCGAGCGTTACCCGCTCGCCGTCCTTTTTCTCCTTCACGAGGGTGTAAGCCATGCGGGCGAGGGGCGGAAGATATTCCTTGATGCCTGTTGCGATGATGCGCCGAAGCGAGGTGCTGGCCTCGATTCCTTTGACCTTCTCGTAGAACCGATTCAGCACGATGACCGTCTCTGCCCCCGTCGCGGTTAGCGCCTCGCTCATTTCCCGATCACTATAGGTGGGATTGAAAGGGCAAACGATTGCGCCCGCCATCCATGCTGCAAACTCGGCGACAATGAACTGGGGGCAGTTGGGGAGACAGAGCGCGACACGGTCGCCCGGTTTCACACCGATGGCTACCAGTGCCGCTGACAATGAGTGGGCGTCATCCTGGAGCTGGCGGTAGCTCATTTCTGAGCCTTTGAACAAAACTGCTGTGCGGTCCGGCCACTTGAGCGATGCTTCGGACAGGTAGTCGATCAAGGTTCGACGCGGATAGGGCTGTAGGCTGCTTGGGGTCCCTTCATCGTAGTGCTGAAGCCAGATCGCTGTGGTCATGTGGCCTCCGTTAGACCAGTGATCCCAAATGCTGCCTTGGCACGTGTCACCAGCGCTCACACTCGGGCTCGAAAAATGTCATATGAGGCGAGGGAGCACAGTACGTAATCCGACGTAGTCGTCTGCTCACATAAACTGAAGAGCTTCCGATTCGTTCTACAGACGCGCACTGGAACCCGACCGGCCTCGAGGGACAGACCCGCTCCCCAATCGTTTGCTTCTACGTCATCCGACGTATAACGCGCAGAACAATTGGGCTCTTAAGCTCCGCCGCATTAGACCGGCTCGACCCGATCATCCAGCGCGGAGACCAAAATGCCCTTCACTAGGAACGCCATCGTGATTCTGGAGTGTGCGCTTTCCCCTTTCCTTGGAGAGGTCGCTACCGCCCAAACGCCCGCGACTGGACCCACCTTGCAAATCGGGGCACGCGTGCGTGTCAGATCATCGACTCCCGGCCCGTTCGGTTCGGCAACGGTTGCGACGCTGCTCGCGCACCAGGGCGACACCCTCTCGCTCCGACCCGAAGGAACTCAGGACTCTCTAGCGCTACCGTTCGGATCAATCACCCGGCTTGAGGTGAGCGCCGGTCGGAGTTCACACGTCGGCCAGGGCATGGGCCTGGGATTCCTAAGCGGAGTTTCGATTGGCGCGATCGTGGGCGCGATATCCTACACGCCTAGCGGCTGCTCCTTTCTGTGTGGCCGCGGATTTGACGCAGTGGCGGGCGGACTCGCCGGCGGCCTGCTAGGAACCTTAATCGGCGGTTTTATGGGCGCTCGGCAGACCGATAACTGGGAGCGAGTTGGGGTTCCAGCAGGGAAGGTTGGCTTTCGACTCGCACCTTTTGCCAAGAGCGGCCTCATGATGTCCGCGACATTTTGATTTTCCCTAGCGTCCTCCCATATGAAAGTGAATCTGCCTGCGCGAGCCGGAGGTCACGGTAGGGTCAAACCTTCGGCACGCAGGCGACTGCTCCCATCCTTAGAATGAGAACTCGCAACTCAACGCCTGGGCGTCATTCCCTTCTAATGTTATTTGTGGTGGTGATGGTTCTCCGCGTCATGTTGATGCCGAGAATGCCTCAGCCGGCCTCTTACCATTGTTTCGCAGATGCGCGCTCTTGGCTTGGGGTGTCGAATGCCTTCAATGTGCTGTCCAATCTGCCCTTTGCATTCGTGGGCATGCTAGGACTGGCGACCATATACAATCCTGGTGTCCGACAGTCGCGGCGGTTTGTCTCGTCGTGGGAACGATGGCCTTATGCGGTGCTCTTTGCGGGGTCAGCGCTAACGTCGGTCGGATCCGCCTATTACCATCTCGCTCCCGACAACGCCCGTCTCGTGTGGGATCGTCTGCCTATGACGCTGGGATTCATGGCGCTTTTGTCTGCAATGCTTTCCGAGCGCATAAGTGTCGGCGTCGCACGGCGGCTCTTCGTCCCGCTACTGATCGCGGGTCCACTAAGCGTCTTTTACTGGTCTTGGAGCGAACGCCACGGCTCCGGCGATCTGCGCTTTTACTTCCTTGTGCAATTTGGCTCGATCCTCGTGATCGTGCTGCTTCTTCTCATGTATCGCGGAACGTATACCCGAGTCGGCTACCTCGTCGCTGCACTCGCCACTTACGCGGTCGCGCTAGGACTCGACCGGATGGATCATCAAGTTTTTGCGATCGGCCATGCCATAAGCGGCCACACGCTTAAGCATCTCGTCGCGGCGGCGGCTGTTGGATGTCTCGTCGCCATGCTGCGGGTACGGTCGCCCGCTGGCACAACCGACTTGCCCGATCCAAACGCAAACGAGACGAAGTGAAGCCAGTCTTCTCTCCTTCAACCCAAGTGCGAGTTTGTAGATACCTGCCCCAAGCCGTTCACTCTGAGCGCGGTTTTCATGTTGTTCACGGGTTCGCCGGACCAACGGTAGAGAATTCCGCCAGGAGGTCCTGTGGCGCGGATGTGACGGTGTGAGCTTGAGGATATGACTGTTCGTTGGGACGGTTTCTGCGCGCAACATACGACATGGGGCCACTAGGAGAACGGTCCGACGCTCGATCTCTTAAAGTCCGACAAACTTGGTGGTTGAATGACTTGGGGAAATTCTCTCGTCAACTCTGTCACCGGCAACATAAGGAGGATAACGCCGGCTGGGCATAGTGTCATTTGCAGTTCCAAGTCACAGCTTTATGAACGGTTCTTCATCACGGCCCCCAGCAAAATCGCCACGAATTAGAGCGACTCCCACCGCTCCGGCGAATCCGAAAGATCGTCGATTTCGCTTCACGGGAGATACGGTTTCAAGCACCAGGAGAGTTACGGAACCCTCCTTGCAGTCAGGCAACGCAATTCGCCCAGTCGCCCCTGAGGAGCGTGTGAACCGCATATTGATCAAGTGCCCGAATACGGGGAAAATGATTTACACCGGCTACTCGATGGATCCACAGACCTTTGAGGCGGCCCCGATTGAGGAGATGGATCCGATTGCGTGTCCGGCCTGCCACCAGACGCACCTGTGGACGAAAAAGGATGCGCGCTTCGAGCGTGATCCCAACGAATGATCCCAAGTACCGAGCGCCGGAAAAAACTGATGTAGCGCGAGTTTGATCTCAGAGTGAGCTCAGCCAACCCGACGGGATAATTCTTGCATCGCGGGTCCGGTTTTAAATCGAACGCTGATCAATCCCACTCAATGGATGACCGAAGAAGGGCAGAGGCGATCGCCACCGCGCGTCGCGAAATAGCGCGAAGAATCGCGCGGTTTTGTACGTCTCTCTCCCCTGAAGAATTCGACAAGCTGCTGGACCGTATGGCTCGGATTCAGTGGAAATACGAGGTTCTCCCCGCCAGAACGGACGTTCCCGTGCTGGGCCCCCAGCGCCGGGATCCGGACGCTCAAGAAAATCCACAAAGCTGAGCCAACTTCGGCTTTTGATCGGCGTCAAAACGTCCAAATAGCCACTCGGCCGACCTCCTTAACGTGACTAGTGTAGGCGGTGTGTAACGGTCCCAGTTCTGGACCGAAAAGCGAGCCGCAACACCGTGCCTTTTCAGTCGCTCCTTCGTGTTAATACAGCCGCCATTGCGGCTCACACACATTCAGGAGCACACGCTTTATGACACTCAGAAATCCGATGCTCACTGCCGCCGCAATGTTCCTGGCGGCCGGAGCAGTTGCTTGCAGCAGCGACGTGACTGGTCCCCCCGCGCTGAGTGATGCGCAGATCAGTGCCGACGTCGCGGTGGTCTCAGGCGACGCCGTTGCGTCCAATGTTGCAGGCTTCACCGACAACGTCGCCGCAGCGGGATCATTCACCATCGTCGCGCCCAGCTATAGCGTAAACTCCCCTGGCTACGGCACGAGTGGGCAGCCGAGTTTTGGCACTGTCGCGTCAAACTGCACCTATACCGCGGGTCGCTACACCTGCACCGCGACGACGGAGAACGGGCTGAGCGTCGTTCGATCGTTTGCATTCTACGACGCGTCTGGTGCGACGCTTCAGACCTTTGACTCGACCAAGGTCGAATCCGTGAACTTCCAGGCACAGATCGACGGCTCGTTCCAGCGCGACGTGGTCTGGACGGCCGGCGTCCACAGAACCCGCAACCACACCGTGAGCGGCCTCATCAGCATGAAGCCGCAGCGGAAGTGGAATGGTGTTGGCGCAAGTCACGACACCCTTTCGCATATGGGTCTCGACGGCATCAGGACCCTCGCCGGCACGACAGCGGACACCGTTACCAACGTTGTAATGCCAGCAAAGACTGCAACGAGCCAGATCCCACTCAGCGGAACTGTAGTCGTCGCGGCGAATTACACCGCGACACTTCAGACCGCGACTGGATTGGCGAGCAAGCAAGTAGCGAGACGCGTTGTAGTCACGTTCGATGGAACGGTGACGCCGAAACTAACAATCGGAACGTTGATCTGCACGCTCCACCTCGACACACACAGCGTCGACGGCTGCCAGTAAGCGTGTACCTTTAGTTTAAGAAAAACGCCGCGGCTTCCTCCGTGGCGTTTTTCTTATGTCGAATCCCCCAAGGGCGCGCTAACGCGAGCCCAGCAGTTCGCGGATCTGCGCCACCGCGTCATCGACTTTGTATTGAAGGAAGATGTCGCCGAGTTGGGCTGACGCCTTTGACGGATCACCATCGACGCCGGTGCGAGCGGTTTGCGCGCCTGTGCTCGGCGCGAGCTTGTCGGCGCGGATCCAGCGGTGCTGAGCGTCGAGCGCCATCAACTCCGACGTATCGTCCGCTCCGGCGTGTATGTCGCGCGTCGGCAGTCCGTGCGCCGCCGCGTACGCGCGCGCCTGCTGTTTCTCCTTGAAGTACGGATCGGGCACGTAAAAAACACGCACTCCCTTTGGTCTCCACTCTGAATCGAGATCTCTCGCCACTGCGCCAAGCACGTCCTGACCGTCGCCGTGGTCACCCATGATGAAGATGTTTCTGAATCCGGCGTCGGCCGCGCTCAGCGCGACATCATGCACCACGGACCGGTAGGTCTGCGGAGTAAGCGTCACGGAGCCCGGGAACCGCATGTGCGCGGTTCGCTTCACCGCGTCGCCGGTCGGTGCGAACGGCAGCGTCGGATACACGAGGGCGTCGCCGAGCTTGATAGCGATTGCGCCAGCGGCCCAACGCGCGATGAAGTTGTGCTTCCCGATCGCCATGTGCGGACCGTTCTGCTCAGTGCTTCCGGTGTAGATGATCGCGTTCGTCTTCCCGCTCTGAATCGCCTCTTGCACCTCGGGCCAAGTCAGATCCTCGATGTAAACCGATCGCTGAGCCAGGAGCTGAGTGGCGGAAAGGGCGAGCGCCGTAATCGGAACGTAAGCGAAGCGACTGACAAACGGGATCCGGCGTCCAAAATCAGTCAATCGGGTTTGTCCTCACTGCTAAGCTGGCTGCGATCCGTGTCCTGTTCATCTCATATTGCCCGTGTGGCCCAAGGAGTACCGGCCCGGCTGGGGCCAGACCGACAATCCGTGCGGCTCACGTCCGACCGGAATCCGATGAGTCAACGCTCCTGTGGAGGTATCGAACACGTAGACTTCGTCGTCGTAGCGCCCCGACACCCAGAGCTCTTTTCCGTCGGCCGTGACATCGCCCATGTCGGGACTCCCGCCTCCCGGAATGGGCCAGTTGGCGACGACCTTATCCGTCACCGGGTCCAGCACGCTGATCGAGCCGGGCCCATGACGGCCGCCGGCAATCGTATTCCAGCCGCGATTCGTCACGTACAGGTCCTTGCCATTTCTGCTCGGATAGATCCCGTGCGCGCCTCTCCCCGTCTTGATAAACCCGATCTTCACGAATTTCTGCGGGTCGACGACCCAGACCCCGTCCTCTTTCATGTCCGCGACGTAGAACTTGCTGCCATCGGCCGAGGACCTGATGTCCTGCGGCATCGAAGGGACGCTCATGAGAGCGGCCATGGCGGCATTTTGCCGCCTCCGCCGATTCCAGAGTCTGGAGATCTGGCGCGGGATAAAGTTGGTGAACTTATCGGGATCGAGCGTCAGATATCCGGCCGCTTGTCGTGCGGCGAGATCGATCTTCACCAGCTGGCCGGAGAACTCGCAGGTCGCAATCGCGTACTTGTTATCGGCAGTGAACTCGACGTGATCCAGGCCTTTGCAACCGACGCGGAGCGACTGAACGAGCTTCATGTCCTGCGGGTCGCGGAAATCGATGCGGTGGCGCGCTTCGGCGATCACCATCGCGTACTTGCCGTCGGGGGTGAAGTACATGTTGTACGGATCGTCGACCCTTACGCTTTGGCCCTCCTTTCCCGTCAGCGGGTCGATTGGAGTGAGGCTGTTGGACGAATTGTTCGCCACCCACAACGTCGACAGATCGTAGGAAGGGATGACGTGCTGCGGGACTTTGCCGGTCGGAAACGTACGGATGACCTGATAGGTTCGCGGGTCGATTTCGGTAACGGTGCCGCCGCGTGAATTGGGCACGTAGACCATCGGCAGCGCTTTCGCGGCAGCTGGGGCGAGCTTGTTCGCGCCGGTCTCGGCGTAGATGTTAACGGCTGAGCTTTTGGCGGGACTAGCCGCGTCCGCTACAGGAGTTCCACTACTCCCGTCGCTCCGACCGCACCCCGTGCCAACTACCGCAGCGGCTGCGATGACCGCGCCGATGCTCGTCCTACGTATCATGTTTGACCTTTTCGTTCAATTTCCTAACGCCTGCTGAAGCTACTCAATTGGGTGGATATATTGTCCGCCCGCGAATCTTGTATAGGGCTGATTCCATTATCAGCGCGGCCGTGTTCAAGCTCGGCACTCCCGTCGGCTGGAGGGTTCCCTCGTAAACGCCGGCGCCCCAGCCATTGGGTGTTCCTGCCGGCTGCACTGTTCTCAGTAGCAGCTGTGTATACGTATTCGGCAACACAGCGTTCCACCCGAAGGCCGCCTTGGAGCTAACCCAGCGCGGCTTGTCGACCTGCTTGTTTTCACCGGGACCTTCGACAATAAACGGCTTCCCGTGATGCCAGACGCTGTAGTAGTAAAAATACCAAGGTGGGTCGGGGAGCGCGTCTTCTGTCACTCCAGTCACGAGGCTCGTCCTCTGGTACCGGGCCGCCTGGGCCGCCAGAACCTGCCCTGCCTGCCGCGAGAGATCGGGCGAACGATAGCCCGTCTCGAGACCGAGCATGATGAAAGGCTCGCTCATCACTCTGTCGTTCCCGCGGTTATCAGTCAGCAGGCGAACGCCAAAGACATTCACCGCGGAAACATTGTTGCGGACATCGAGCCCGTACGGACTCACTCGCACCCCCCACATCGCGAAGCCGTTGAGGGCGTACTGCTGGTAGCCGATCTCTGTTTCAAGGAAAGTCTTTCGCTCACCCGTCTTAGGGTCGACGTCCACGCCTTGCAGATATCCGCCATCCAGGAGCTTCGACATGTCGAGCCGCCGGACGATCTGCGTCGCCAGGGGAGCGTACTTCGGCTGCTTCAAGGCGAGGATCCGGAGCCAGATGAGGAGACGCCCGATATCTACCGAGGACCACCCGGCACCTGCGGCGGAGATCGTCGACGCGTTGTCGACCATCCGCCCCGTTGTTGCGTCATAGATTCGGTTCAGCGCCGTGTTCTCAAACAGATCGACCGTCGAGAGCGTGGCGAGGATGCGCGAGATGTGCGAATCGTAGACCGTATCGGTAATGAACCCCAGCTCGTGCGCGACGTAGTTGGCGGCAATGACGCCAGCGATGTCCCAGAGCGTCACGTATGAGTAAGCAGCGTGGGCGCGTGCAAAACCGGTGGACGGCTCGGTGATTTTGCTGACGAAATTCCAGGACGTGCGTGCCGCGTCGAGATAGAGCTGCTGCTCTTCCGGTGTGGGCGCGAGCACGGCAGGCCGTGGAGTCAAGGGCTGCGTCGTTTCGACCGTGCCCGCTGATGGCGGCGGCTGCTGTGCTTTCGAGCACGCCGAAATAGCGCTGGCCATAATTAACGTTGCAGGAACTATGTGTCGGAACCGCATGATTTTATGGATTAGTGGGTAGAGGCCCGGACCAAGCATGCCCGCGGCGAGGACACCGCGCTCACCTGTCGGGAGAATGACAGCACTGCTCGCGCATTCGTGCGTTGCGATATCGTTCATCCCGCACTCGCGCGACCGCTTCTAAAGCAACAAGCGTTCCTGTCGAGAGCGCTCATTAAAACTTCCCGGAGTAACACAAATGCGTCGATCGATCCTGCTGCTGTCTCTCCTCACGGCACCGTCGCTGCCCGCGCAATCACCCCCATCTTCCGCGGCCTATGAAATCACGCATACCTATAACGTCGGCGGCGATGGCGGCTGGGACTACGTAGTTGCCGACCCTCGGAATCACCGACTGTTCATTGGCAGATCGAACAGGGTGATGGTGGTAGACATGAACACGGGACGGCTGATCGGTGAAGTCACTGGGATCAAGGGCGCGCACGGGACCGCGGTAGTAAAGGAGGTCGGGCGAGGCTTTGCGACCTCGGGAAATGACAGCTCGATCATCATGTTCGATCTGAAGAGCTTCAAGTCGCTCTTGAGGATCCCGGCGGCGCAGGACGCGGACGCGATCATCTACGACCCGGCATCGAAGCGGGTATTCTCGTTCAACGGCGACGACGCCTCGTCGACCGTCGTCGACCCGCGGAGGGGTACGCGCATCACCAACATTCCACTCGGTGGAAAGCCCGAATACGGACAGTCGGCGCTCAACGGCAAGATCTACGTGAATCTTACGGACAGCGCGCAGGTCGCGGAGATCGACACGAAAACCCTGACTGTCACACGCCGTTGGTCAACTGCGCCCTGCAAAAACCCCGTGTCAATGGCGATCGACACCAGACGCCAGAGATTGTTTAGCGGCTGCCGGAGCGGCGTGATGGCCGTGTCGGACTACAACAAGGGAAAGGTGGTTGCGACGGTGCCGATCGGGCGGGGAGTCGATGGCGCGGGTTACGATCCCCGTCTCCGTGACGCCTACGCGTCGAACGCGGATGGAACGCTCACCGTGATCCATCAGGATTCGCCCGACAAATACCATGTCGTCGAGAACGTCGAAACCGCAGAGGGCGCGCGGAACATGGGGAACGATCCCGCCACGCACAGGATATATGTTGTCTCCGCCAAGTTCGGGCCGGTGCCGGCGGAATCGACCGCTACGAATCCGAGACGGCGGCCGCCGATGCTGCCGGGATCGTTCATGGTGATGGTGGTCGAGCCCAAGAGCTCGCACTGAGCCTTCCTCAGCGCCTTATAGCTGCGCCCGGATCCAGTAAAAAAGCGCGTCGAGCACGTTCTCCCAAAGCGTGAGCTGGCGGAGGTCCCCGGCCGTCACCCGGCGCGTTCGTCCCAAGTCGCTCAAAAACGCCGCCTCGAGCTCTGCTGCGATCTCCCGGTCGAGCGCTACGACTCCGAATTCGGCGTTGAGAGCGAAGGAGCGCGGATCGAAGTTGACGGAGCCGATCGAACTCACGGCGCTGTCTACCACCACGGTCTTGGCGTGGATCATCGTCGGCTCGAACTCGTACAGCTCGACATTCCCGCGAAGAAGTGCGGGCCACGTCCGGCGGCTGGCGCGACGCACCGCCGGCTGATTGTGGTACTGACCTGGCACGATGATCTTCACATCCACGCCGCGCGCCTTGGCGTCGCAGAGGGCCTTCACGAATGGCGTCGGCGGAACGAAATAGGCGTTGGTGATCCATAGCCGTCGGCTCGACCCGGCAATCAACGCTGCCATCGACCGTTGAGCCGTGCTCGTCGCGTTGGCCGGGTTGCTTTGAATAGCACAGATCGAGACATCGCCGGCCGGTGCCAGCACGGGGAAATGTCTCTCACCGATCAGAAGCTCGCCCGTTGCTTCGTTCCAGTTATCGACGAACGCTGCCTGGACTGAAGAGACCGCGGGTCCGGTGACGCGCACGTGCATATCGCGCCAATGGCCGGGCGAATCTCCGTTTCCGTCCCACTGGTCGGCGATCCCGACGCCGCCGGTGAATGCCACCCTCCCGTCGACGACGAGAAGCTTGCGGTGGGTTCGGCGGTTGTACTTCGCCCAACTGTACCACTGGACTCCGCGGAACCAGCTGACATGACATCCCGCCCGGCGCATCTGGTCGATGAGCGCTGGTGGGATCTTCTTACTCCCGCTCCGGTCGAGGACAACCCGAACGCCTATCCCGCGGCGTGCCGCCGTTGACAGCGCATCGGCGAATCTCTGCGGCACCCGCCCTGACTCATAGACAAAGGTTGAGAAGTGGATGGTTTCCCGCGCCGCCTCGATAGCTTCGAGCATAGCGGGAAATATCTCGACCCCGTTCTTGAGCACGGTCATGTCGTTGCCAGCGAGTATGTGTTGGGCCGCGGCGCCGGCAAGAGCGCGCATGAACGCGTCGGCGTTCTTGTCGACCCGCGGCAAGGAAACGACCGCGTCCTCGCGGTTCGCTTCCGCGTTCACGGCCGCCGTCACATACGCAAACCCCGCGATGGCAACGGCGACGAGGAGCGCGACAATGGTCAGAATATGCAAGGCGTGGGCGGCGTCGCGATTCGATTTACGGAAGTGAGCTGATCAGATCCTGTGCGGCGGCCGGTAGTTCGAAGGTGAAAATACTTCCGCCACCCTGCCTCTCGGCGTAGCTAACGCTCCCGCCCTGTGCTTCCGCTAGCTGACGCGCGATCGACAGCCCCAGGCCGGCCGCACCCGCATCCGCCGATGCGCCGTTCGGCCTGTAAAAGGATTCGAATATCCGCTCGCGCTCGGCAACGGGTACGCCGGGTCCGCGATCCGCCACTTGGAACAAAAGCGCGCCGTTCGATTGCGTCACCGTGATGGTAACTGGTGCCACGCGCGAGCATCGGAGCGCGTTATCGACGAGGTTGGTCATCACCCTAAGCGATTGCACGAAATCGAAAGTGCCGAGCAACGCAGGCCGGGAATAGTCGATTACCGTCTCAATGCGCTTTGCCTCTGGTACACCCTGGAATTGGCGCATCGTCGCCCCCAGCAAATCCTCGGCGGTGTTGACCTCTGCGTTCATGGTGAAAGCGCCGGCCTTGAGCCTCGACAAGTCCAGCACGTCAGCCACCATTTTGTTGAGCCGGTCCGCTTGGCCGACGATGATCTCGGCGTGGGGGCGTGCGCGGGAGTCATCTGCCGCGATGTCCTGTGCCAGTGCGCGGATGGCGGTGAGCGGTGTCCGCAGGTCATGTGAGACTGACGCGAGCAGGATGTCCTTGAGCCGGCTCGCTTCCCTCAATGCTTCAGCGTGCCGCACCTCTTCGGAAAGCGCCTCGACCTCCTCCGCGTGTTTGCGCGCGCGCTCGGCCTCGGCTCGCGCTCTGGCCAACAAGTGATTCGCGACGAGCGCGGTCGACAAAAACGAAATAAGCGCCAGCCAATCGAGTGGGTGACCGACGGTGAGGGTATCGAACGGCGACTGAAAGAAGTAGTTGATCGCGAGAAAGCCGATGACCGCAACAAGGATGCCGAGCCATCGTTCGCCGCCAACGGTAGCCCCGAGCACGATAAGGATGTACACGAACGCAGCATTCGCCTGCTCGATGTCCGGCCTGACACTTCTCATAATCGCTGTCGACACGACCAGAAGTCCGAGCCAGAGGGTCCAATCGATTAATCTGATCGTCTTGGTTGTCACGGTCAGGTCGCGAGGTCAGGTCACGGCGCAAGGATAAAGCGATACCCGACACCCGGTTCCGTGATGACGAGCCGCGGATCGGCGGGATTCCGCTCGATCTTGCGACGCAGGTTGGTGACGTGAACGCGCAGGTAAAGCCGTGCGTCGCCGAACGAGCGCTTCCAAACAGCGGCGAACAGCTGCTGGTGCGTGAACACGCGCCCTGGATCGGAAACAAGCACCGACAAGAGCTCCCACTCGATCGGGGTCAGCCGTATCACGTTGTTGTCCCGTGACGCCTGGCGACGGTGGAGGTCGATTACAAGTCCGTCGGCCGAGATCACCGCGTGCTGCGAACGCGGCGTGCGGGATCGCCGTAGCTGCGCCGAGACACGGGCGGCCAGCTCCTGTGTTGAGAAAGGTTTAGTGATGTAGTCGTCCGCGCCTGCATTGAGGAGCGCGACTGTGTCGGCTTCAGCGTGGCGCGCGGTCAGGACGATGATAGGCGCGGCGGTCATCGCCCTGATCCGCTCGCACACGATCAGACCATCGATATCAGGAAGGCCGAGATCGAGAATGATGAGGTCAGGATGCGAGCTGTCGACCGCGTCGACGCCGGCCATCCCGGTTGAAGCTTCGATGATGGACGGATACTGGTCACGGAGCGCTGCACCAACAGCGCGCCGAATATCCACCTCGTCCTCGATGACGAGTAGGCGGTAATGCTCGGCCGCGACGCCGGTCACAACGGGTTGCGCGGGACTCCGCGCCCCTTGTGTGAGATCCGCATCAGTTTGATGTGCACGAGCCAGCATCCCATCAGTCCGAGGGTTACCAATGAACTGTAGGACTCCTTCGCGCGTTCGGCAATGTTTGCTGGTCTCACCACTCGTCGCGGAAACCAGCTCGCACGAGCGAAAGCTAGAGATGCGGTTGAGTCTCGGAGCTAAGAAATCGCTAAGATCGCCTCCGCGCGTTCGCTGCACGGCGGGCGAAAATGCTGCACTCGGGCGCGAGGGGAGGGCTGGTCCGGGTTCCGCTGAGCTCCACGGTCGACTGACGACGGGTTTCCGCTCATGACCAGAACGCGGTCAGCGGTTGGGAAGGTTGCTCGTAGGCTCGCAGGGACTCGGATGCCCCAACTCTTCCACCGTCAGGCTGCTCTCCGTCCGGGGATTCTTGTGCGCCCGGCCGCCGACGCCGACCCCCCTACAACTCCGGCCAGTGGAACAGACGAGCCTCCATTTGGTAATTAATCTGAAGTACCCGCGTCCGCGCCCGACGCTAAACCCGCTTTGATCAAAGGACACCGTTGCCATGTTTGAGAATCTGAGCCTTCCACACCTCTTGATGGTTCTCGCGGTAGCGGTCCTCGTGTTCGGGCCGAAGCGGATTCCTGAGGTCGCCGGCTCCATGGGAAAGGGAATTCGCGAGTTCAAGAAACAAATCAGCGAGGCGACCCGTTCCGAGGACCCGTCGGCAAACTTTCCACAATCGGCGATTAACGACCGGGGTGCGGCGTCGTCAACCGGCGAGCGAGGAGAGCCCAAGCGGCTGCTCGACTGAAGAACATCTTCGAGACCTCATGCCCAAGAGATTGGAAGACGACCTCCGTGTCGCCTTCGAACGAGTGACGGACGGCTCCGGACAGCTCGAGAAGCTGCTCACGGTGGTTCGTATCTTGGTGCGCGCTCTCAAAGACGAGGGGCGGCCACCGGAAAAAGTGATCATTACGATCAAGCGGCTTTGCGGGCTGCCACTGACGAGGTTTGCGGCCGACACTGACTCGAATGCCGATAGCTCGGAGAGCAAGAGGCTCTCCGACATCGTGCTCAAGACCGCGATCGACGAGTACTATGCGAGCTCGCGCCTGGTCGCGCCCGCTCTGAAGGGGTACTCTCTGGAGTAGTTGCAAACTAGAGATAACTTAAGTTTTTTTTAGCGTTCTCCTCTCTTGTGTGTATGAACCATCCTACCCGGCGTTCATCTGTCTGGAATAGCCACTCTTCGTCCGCCGCTGTTAATTCCCCGTTTTCGTAAAGTGTCGGTGTCATCCTTCCGGCGTCCTTCCTCCCTGGTCCTCAATGAAACAGTTCACTAGAAATCGTTTTGCGATTCTGGCCATGCTACCGGCCGGGACAATGGCGGCCGGGTGCGCGCCCACCGCTACTACCACGACCGGAATCACTCCCGCGCCCGCCGCACCGGGAGCCAATCCCTTCTTTGTCGAGAGCACTCTCCCATACCATGCTCCCCGATTCGACCTGATCCGAAACGAGCACTACCAGCCGGCACTCGAAGAAGGAATGCGGCAGCATCTCGCCGAGGTTGATGCGATGGCGAATCAGACCGCTCCTCCGACTTTTGACAACACGATAGTCGCGATGGAGAAATCGGGTGCGTTACTCACTCGCGTGTGGAAGACCTTCTCTGCCGTCGTCGGAGCCAACACGAACGACACCCTCCAGAAGATCCAGAACGTTGAAGCGCCGAAACTCGCCGCGCACAGCGACGCGATCTACCTGAACGATCAACTGTATCGCAGAGTGAAGAGCGTGTACGACGGGCGTGGGTCGGGGAAACTCAATCCGGAGCAGGTGGCGTTGGTCG
>JABXNS010000095.1_pt1 | contig 31240 bp, 22 predicted proteins | sample 7301101 | NCBI WGS metagenome assembly JABXNS01 (sample SAMN14449646, study PRJNA615230) | soil metagenome | isolation source: soil from bare, unvegetated metal-rich iron-sulfur acidic spring small-cell... | place: Canada: Paint Pots Mound, Kootenay National Park, BC | collected 2017-05-25 | reverse complement strand
CTGATCGGGAGCCCTTCCGGGTGACGATTCCGCACACCGACTCGAACGCGTTTTTGCCCGGGGTACCGGATTTCGGGCGATCCCAGACCATGTGCGCCTGGTCTCGCGCATCGACCTCCCCTTCGTCGCGAACGAGAACGTTATTCGGGGCATAAACGGTGCTCCGGACTCGCTTCACTCTGACGGGCGAGCAGCGTACATACGCCCTTTCGACTAATCTGGTGTACTGTTTCTTGTTCTCGAGAACGCGTGGTCTCGCATAATCCCAGCTGGTCACGGTGTTCCAGGTACCCGGTGATTGAAGAGCGACAGTAGCAGTGTCGAAGATCACCGTGAGGTCAGCGTCCCTGTACACTTGGCGCCATGGAGCCTGGGCGCCGCCAGTGGACGGAACTGCAACAACGGCGATCCACACTAGCGTGCTTGCGTAGCGAAACATGAAATCTCCAGGAGATGTCGCTCGTCTTACTAGCGCGCGGATGGCATTGGTGTCTCACCGGCGCGGCTCAATCTTTGTAAGGGTTGGATTATAAACACCCAGCACGTGGCCCCGCCACTCTGATTCCATAGAATGAAGTTCAAAATCTCCCGCGTGATCGGACCCATCGCGATGGCGGTAGCCGTCACCATCGCGCTCGTGTTGCTGGAACGCGAGCTCAAGCTGTATCACTACGGCGACCTCATGCGCCAGGTGTGGACGCTTCCGCACACGCACCTGGCGCTGGCGTTGCTCCTGACGGCGGTCGCCTACGCAGTTCTCCCCGGCTACGACGCGATCGCGCTTGCCTACGTCGATCATCCGCTGCCGGTCCGACGGATTGCATTCGGATCTTTCATCGCCTATGCCTTGAGCCACAGCCTCGGTTTCCCCCTCCTCAGCGGTGGCCCGGTTCGGTATCGGTTCTGGAGCGTTTGGGGACTGTCTACTTCAGAGATCGCTCAGGCGATCAGCTTCGCCGGAGCGACATTCATCATCGGCATGATCGCCGTGGCCGGAATCGTTTTTGTCCTCGAGCCAACCTCGACGATCCAGCTGCTTCGGTTGCCATTCGCCTCGCTCAAGCCGTTGGGTGCCTTTTGTCTCGTTCTCGTGGCCGCCTATCTGATCCTGAGCGCCACCAGGTACCGGACGTTCCGCTTCTTCGAGTGGGAATTCCCTGTTCCATCGGTGCGGCTCGCGCTCGCCCAGCTGGCGGTCGCGGTTGTGGACTGGACTTCGGCGGGTGCAGTGCTGTACGTATTGCTGCCGCCCGGATACCGCCTGTCCTTCCTGCCGGTGCTCGGCGTTTTCCTCATCGCTCAGTTCGCGGGAATCCTTAGCCACGTGCCGGGCGGAGTGGGAGTGTTCGAGGCGATTGTCGTGGTCCTGCTCGGGCCATACGTGCCGGCGGCTTCGATTGTGGGCGCCCTCATCGCCTATCGCGCGATATACTATCTGCTCCCGCTCGTAATCGCTCTCGCATTTCTCATCGCGTTCGAGGTGCAGCGTCAGAGGAGTCGAGTCGCGGAGGTGGCGACTCTCGCCGGTGGGATCGTTGGTCGGTGGATGCCCGCGCTACTGCCACAGGTCTTGAGCATCTCCACCTTCGTCGCGGGCGTGATATTGCTCGTCTCGGGAGCTACGCCTGCAGTCCGCAGCAGGGTCACCGCGCTCGACTCGGTGCTCCCGCTGGCGGTCATCGAGGTCTCCCACTTCGCGGCAAGCATCGCGGGCGTGGCGCTCATCATTCTGGCATGGGCAATCAGGCGAAGACTGGATGCCGCCTATGGCCTCTCCATCGCGACGCTCACTATCGGCATTGTCGCCTCGTTGCTCAAGGGACTCGATTTTGAAGAGGCATTCGCTCTCGCGCTTGTTCTGGCCGCGATTCTTCCGTCCCGGCGCGTCTTTTACCGGAAGGCGGCACTGCTGAATGAGCCAATCGGCCGGGACTGGATCGCGGCCGTGATCGTGGTTGGCGTCGTGACCACCTGGCTCGCCGTGTTCTCGTACCGCAACGTCGATTACGCGAGCGCGGTGTGGTGGCAGTTCAGCGGCAGAGGAGACGCGCCCCGATCTTTACGGGCAATGATCGGCGTCTTCGGGGCGCTCATGCTTTTTCTCCTGACCCGCAAGCTTCGACATGCGGAGGCAGATCCCGAGCTGCCCTCCCCACGACAGCTCGACCTGGCGGCAACCATCGCATCCTGTTCACCAGACACGATCGCGAATCTGGCGTTGCTCGGCGACAAGGCACTCATGTTCAGCGAAACGGGCAAGAGCATGATCATGTACGGCGTGGCCGGTCGAAGCTGGGTCGCGCTCGGAGATCCGCACGGTCCCGAAAGCGAACGTGGAGAGCTGGTATGGCGATTCCGTGAGAGCGCCGATGAACACGGCGGGTGGCCCGTGTTCTACGAGGTGAGCGCAAGGTACCTTCCGATCTACATCGACTTAGGCCTCACGCTGCTCAAGCTTGGGGAGGAGGCCATGATCCCGCTGCCCGAGTTTTCCCTCGATGGCGGGAACCGGAAAGCGCTTCGTCGTACGCGTAAGGATGCGGCGAAGGCTGGCGCTACGTTCGAGATGATCCCGCCAGAGGACACTCACATCTTCCTTCCTGGTCTGAGGCAGATCTCGGACGAGTGGCTCGCCTCCAAGCGCACGAAGGAAAAGGGATTCTCGCTTGGGCGCTTCGACGAGCGGTACATCAAGAGCTTTCCAGTGGCACTGATTCGCGTCGGCGACGCGGTGGTGGCGTTCGCCAATGTCTGGCTCGGGGCGGACCACGCTGAGATCTCGGTCGATCTCATGCGGTATACTTCGGTCGCTCCTCCGGGCGTGATGGAGTTCCTGCTCATCGAGCTCATGCTCTGGGGCAAGGAAAACGGTTACGAGCGGTTCAACCTCGGGATGGCTCCCTTGTCCGGGATCGAAAATCGCGCACTCGCTCCCCTTTGGAACCGGGTCGGAGCGTTGCTCTTTAGTCGCGGAGAGCCCTTTTACAACTTTCAGGGCCTTCGGCTCTACAAAGAGAAATTCGATCCGCTGTGGGAGCCCAGATATCTTGCATCACCGGGCGGACTGGCGCTGCCCAGGATTCTTACCAACGTCGCGTCTCTAATTTCGGGTGGACTGGCGGGAGTGGTCTCAAAGTGAAGCTCATCGCGCTGGTTGCGCTCATCACGCTCTTTTCCTACGGTTGCGCGCATTCTCGCCGAGCGTATATCCCCCGCGACTCGGAGCTCAAGCGCGAGCCTCTGTTGTTTTATCCGGATGCCGGAAGGTCACGGCACCCCAAAGCGGGAGTGTTTTTTCTCGGCAATGATTTGGGGTTCTGGGGGTCACATCAGAAGCTCGCCGAGCGCTTGGCATCCCGCGGCTATGCGGTGGTCGGCTTCGATATAAGGAAGTTTCTCGAGCGCCTTCCTGATTCCGCGCTGCTGCGGGACAGCGTAATGGTGCACGTGATTCCGGCCCTGATGAAGCGCTCGCTCCACGAGCTTGGAGCTGACTCCCTTCCAATCGTTATCGCTGGACACTCATTCGGGGCCGACCTCGCGCTCTGGTTGGAAGCGAACGCACCCGTGCCGGGGGTCGTCGGGGTGCTCGCGCTCGGCCCGACCCAGCGGGACCATCCAACCGTCACCATCAAGGATGAGATGAACTCGGGGGAGCCGACCGAGCCCGGGAGCTTCGCCGTCGCTGACGAGATTCGCAACATACCGCCGAATGTCCGGATCGCAGTCCTGCGCGGGGCGAGCGACAAGGAGCGAACCTCGGATCGGGACTTCATAGTCGCCGGCGGGTCGCGAATGACCTACATGGTGATCCCTTTTGCCTCGCATCCCCTCAAGTCGCTCATCATCGCCGGACCGATGATCGAGCGAGCGCTCGATCATCTAATCGCGGGCCGCTAGGCGGCGTGATCTCGCCGATTCGAGGCCCGAGCTAACGGTCGGCGGTCAGAATCTTCTCGCCTCGGCTAGCCATCGCGGCGATTGAGGCATCGGCTTCCGCGGAAATCTCCCGCATTTCTCGCGCGTTCATCGTACGCACGATGGTGAGGATGGCGGCCAAGAGCGGCACGGCCACGAGCAGGCCGAGGAAGCCAAACAGAAGCGACATCAGTGCCTGAATTCCGAGCGTGAGCGCGGGTGGAATGTTCACTCCGTGCTTCATCAGGACGGGCACCAGAAGATGATTCTCGACGAACTGGATCACGAAGTAGCCGATCGCAACCACGAGCGCCTTGTGGGGCGAGTCGATGAACGCCATGGCGATCGCCGGGATCGCAGCGAAGATCGAGCCAATGATCGGAATGAACTTCGAGATTCCAGCGAGAATTCCGAGCGGTAGCGCCGCCTTCACGTGGGTAACGAGCAGGAAGACCGTCGTCACGGTACCGATCACGACCATCGCAATGAGCTGCGTCACGAGCCATCGCCGGAGCGTCGTTGCGAGTCTCGTTAGTGTGAGGGCTGCGCGATCCCGCTCGCGGAGAGGCACAAGCTCCAGAATCCCGCCGTGATAGAGCGCGGGATCGACACCAATGTACGCGGCGATGAAGAGCACGAGCAGGAATGCTCCAGTTACCGTAAACGTCGAGGTAAGAACGCGAAGGAACGAGTTCTGGGCACCTCGGAATTGTTTGGCGATCTCACGGCGGAGATTTCCGCCGGCCGCCGCCGTGTCCGCCCGCGTCGCGGTTCTTGGGGTGACGGGTCCGGCGACGGCCGGCACCACGGTGTCGGAACGGGCAGAATCGGTGACGACCTCGCCCGGTTCAGTCGAATCCGCCTCCACAACCGCACGTTGGGCGGCCGCGGTCCGGAGTGTGTCGGTCGTGCTCCCCTCGTTGAACAGGATTCCGAGCACGCCATTGGCGCGGTGACCGAGCCAGACGTCGATCTTGTCCATAGCTTCGGGAAGGCGTACCTGGAGCTCCCGCGATTGGGCGCGAAGAATAGGCGCCATTCCGATAGCGCCGGCCGTCAAAAGGCCGAGAAAGACGGTAAGGATGATGGTAACGCCCAAACCGCGCGGGATCCTTCGCTTCTCGAACCAATCGGCTCCCTGAGCGAGGGGCAGGCCGAACAGAACACCGAGAAAGAAAAGGAACACCACTGGGTGGGCGATCCAGAGGAGTCGTGCGAGTATGTAAAAACCGAATATGAGCGCCAGAATGCGCACAATATCTCGGGTGGGCAGCTTAATCGCGTCGCGTGAATCCATGACTTGATCCTAAGCCAGACCTGTGCCCGATGCGAGTTGCGCGCGTGTAGGGGCCTTGAATTCATGGCCGGGCCGTCTGGAAGGATCCAGTTCCCGGGCAACGCTCGCCTCGTCCAAGCCCCAAGCGGTCGCATCTAGAGATTCGGACCCTGAGGCGCCGACTTGACCACTGCGTGCAGGGCCATAGGTTCAATTCCATATGCCGCGCGGTTACTGAGTGCCTACGTGTTGGTGGACCGGTCCTCGGAACGGAGAAGGGCTGAGCATGTCGCGCGCAGGAAACACGAACATGCACAGCTAGGAGCGAAATGCTCCCGCAGGCCAGCACTCGGCCGCGCCTCCCCGAGCGACGCGGCTTTCTTGTTTCTTCGACTTGAGCGCCGAGAGGACGAATGCCCGCAACACCCGATGGGCCGATCGCGATCTATTACGAGCACCCGGATTGGTTCAAGCCGCTCTTCGCCGAGCTAGATCGGCGGGGAGTTCCCTATGCGCGAGTGGATGCCTCGGCCCACTCATACGATCCCTCAGAGCGCCACTCTCCGTATTCGATAGTCTTCAACAGGGCGAGTCCCTCCGCCTACCTGCGCGGCCACGGCCAAGTAACCTTTCACACGCTGAGCTGGCTCCGCCACCTTGAGCGCATCGGCGTTCCGGTAGTGAACGGGTCCGTGCCCTATCAAATGGAGACCTCGAAAGCACTCCAGCTCGACATCCTCGACGAATTGGGACTGCCCTATCCGAAGGCCCGGGTGATCAACAATGCGGCTCTCGCTCCTCATGCCGGGAGGGGCTTGCGATTCCCGGTAATCGTTAAGGCCAACGTCGGTGGCAGCGGTGCCGGAATCACGCGCTTCGACACCGCAGAGTCTCTAGCGGCTGCGGCAAGCGCGGGAACGATCGACCTCGGACTTGATCAGGTCGCACTCGTCCAGGAATTGGCGCCGCTACGGAACGGCCATATCACCCGCGTCGAGGTTCTGGACGGGAAGTTTCTTTACGGGATCAACGTTTATCCAGCCGAGGATTCTTTCAACCTCTGCCCCGCAGACATCTGTCAAACCACTGACGGCCAGCAGCTGTCGCGCACCGCGTGCGCGGTCGATGCCCAGAAGAACGGCATGCGGGTCGAGCAGGCTGAACCACCGCGCGAGATAATCCGCGCGGTCGAGAGAATCGCTGAACGCGTCGAGCTCGACGTCGGCGGAATCGAGTACCTGGTCGATGATCGCGACGGCCGTCACTACTTCTACGACATCAATGCGCTCTCGAATTTCGTCGCCGATGCGCGGAACGTGATCGGATTCGATCCGTTTGAGCGCTTGGTCGCCTATTTGGTCGATCGAGCCGCCGGGTCGTCGCTGACTGGCGCGGTGGCCAGAACGGTGTCAGCCGTGGCGATCGCGGGAGCGAGCTAATGCGGTACGGATACTGGCTACCTGTCTTCGGCGGCTGGCTGCGCAACGTACCCGACGAAGGCATGAGCGCTACCTGGGATTATGTAAAGCGGCTGGCGCAGCGCAGCGAGCAGATCGGCTACGACATCACGCTCATCGCCGAGCTGTTCATGAACGACATCAAGGGACTCGATGCGGATTCGCTCGATGCCTGGTCGACCGCGGCGGCGTTGGCCGCGGTGACGGAGAGACTCGAGCTGATGGTCGCGGTGCGTCCGACGTTTCACGAGCCGGCGATCTTCGCCAAGCAGGCGGCGAACATCGATCATATCGCGGGCGGACGTCTTGCCCTCAACGTGGTCTCGTCGTGGTGGAAGGACGAGGCGAGGCGATACGGCATCCACTTCGAGGAGCACGACGATCGGTACGCGCGCACCGACGAATGGCTCCGCGTCGTAAACGGCGTGTGGAACGAGCGGCGCTTCAACCATGCGGGCCGCCACTACAAGGTGGAAGAGACGATCCTCGAGCCGAAGCCGGTGCGTCGTCCTCGGCCCACGATTTACGCGGGCGGTGAGAGCCCGGCGGCTAAGGAGCTGATATCGCGAACGTGCGATGCATTCGTCATGCACGGCGATCCACCCGACAGAGTTGCGCCCAAAATCGCTGATATGCGGGCCCGACGCGAAAAACTGGGGCTCGCCCCCATGCAATACGGTGTCGCCGCCTATGCCGTCGTTCGCGATACCGAGGAAGGAGCGCAGAGGGAGCTTCGGCGGATAACAAACGTCCAACCGGGATCACCGGGCTATCAGAACTATCAGGACTGGATCGCTCACACTTCGCTCGATCAGCAGGTGAGCCTCGAGGACTACTCGGTTTCGAACCGTGGACTCCGCGCGGGACTCGTCGGCACGCCGGAGAAAATTGCCCAGCGAATCCGGGACTTCGAATCCGTCGGCGTGAACCTGTTGTTACTTCAGTTGAGTCCGCAGCTAGAAGAGATGGAACGATTCGCTGAGACAGTGATGCCGCTCGTAGAAAGTGCGGCCTCGAGTTCGGCAAGTGGAAGGAGCGGGCTCGGGTTCTAGGCGATCAGTTCGGCCTGCCTCGCCCTTATGGTGCGGTAGCACTCACAGGACGCGTTCTCGAGTCCCGCCCGGTCGACCACGGTGATGTTGCCGCGGCCGTGGGCGATGAGACCGGCCCGCTCCAGAATCCCCATCGCAACTGTGACGCCGGGTCGTCTCACTCCCAGCATCTCGGCTAGAAATTCCTGGGTAAGGTCGAACTGATTGCGGCCCACCCGGTCCTCCGACATGAGAAGCCAGCGCGCGCACCGCTGCTCGATCACGTGAAGTCGGTTGCACGCCGCCGACTGTGACACCGTCTCGAACGCGAATTGACTGTATCGATGCAGCAGGCGGTTGAGGCCTTCACACTCCCGCGTGAGCTCGCGAAAATCCTCCGTAGCGATGCGCCTTGCCTGGCCGCTGATCTGACCGATCGCCTTGAGTCGGGATGAAGGGACACCGTTGAAAACCGCCATTCCGACAAACCCGTCGTTCCCGACCGTCATCGCCTCGACCGAGTCGCCATCTTCGAGCTCCGTAACCAGCGAGATAACGCAGTTCTCCGGAAAGTAGGCGTGGCGAATCGGCTCGTGCCGCTGGAAAACAATTTCCTTGGATTCAACCGTTACCGCTTCACTTCGCTCGATCACTACCCTGAGCTCGTTTGACGCTAGAAGACCCAAAATCTTGTTTCGGATTCCGGTAGCCACGGGATTGGTCGAAGCCGAGCCACCCTGACCGACGTGAGCTGTCGCTGGGATCGATGTGGCTGCCATACCGAGCCGGAGGAAATCGCCCCAAACGGGACGGTGTGAGATTGCGCGGGCCGACACGAGGTCCAACAACCGCGGCGGCTATGCACCTAACAGTTTGCAAATAGCGAACCGAGGCCAATTTACGGGTGCTCGGAGGCTCTGGGCCAGGTTGTTTTTTGGCTCCCGAGAGCGAGCCGCTTGGCACCTCCAGAACTCCTATTCCAGCCCGAAACCGCCCGCACCCCAACCTCAAAGCGGGGTGCTTTAGGTGTTATCTTCGGGGGGTCGAAACAGTCATTTAGACGGCCTGCCATCTATAGAGCAGCAGGAAGAAGAGCAGCAGGAAGAAGAGCAGCAGGAAGAAGAGCAGCAGGACAGAAGCGCCCCACTGGAAGCCATGACTACACCTGCTGCCCCGCAGCCCGCCGAGCGAAAATTCCGCTTCAAGGATGAGTGGCTGGTCGCCCTCGTTGGGACCATGCCGGGCGTCACGACAGAGCTCATGAACCGGTGGCGCGCTCAGCAGAAGCCATACGTCTCGCAGGCGCTAATCGATGGCGATGTGCTCTCCTTCCAGGAAATCGCCGAGCTCGTCAGGGAAGCGTTCCGAATCGACTCCGTCGATCTCAATCCCAACGAAATCGACAAGAACGCAATGCAGATCCTCCCGGAGAAGCTTTGCCGAGAGCACAACGTACTGCCAGTGAAAGTCGATAGCCGGATGGTCCATCTGGCGATGGCCAATCCGCTGGACCAGGAGGCGATTCAAAGAGTCAGCTGGGCGACGAGCCGAGAGGTGACGCCCCTGTTTTGCCCGCCGGGCCAGCTCGAAAAGATGGTTTCCGAGACGCTCCGCCCCGATGCGATGATCTACGGGCTGATCGAGAAGCTCGATCAGGCAGCGGTCGGCATCGAGCAGATCAAGGAACAGGAGCAGGACGAGGCCGCAATGGCGCGGGTGCACGCGCCGGTCATCAAGCTCGTCGACGCGATCATCGCCAACGCGATCAAGCTCCGCGCTTCCGACATCCACATCGAGCACGACGAGACATCTACGCTCGTGCGCTTCCGCATCGATGGTCTTCTCAAGAACATCATGGTGCTCCCGCGCTTTATCGGCGTCGGTCCGGTCGTGTCGCGCATCAAGATTATGTCCGACCTCGACGTCGCCGAGCGCTTCCGCCCGCAGGACGGGCGCGCGAAAGTGCGCGTCGGCGGAGAAGAAGTGGCGCTCCGCGTCTCCGTGCTTCCGACGCGCGTGGGGGAGAAGGTTGTGATGCGTCTTCTCAACGAAAAATCCGTCCAGGTCTCGATGGGCACGCTCGGCTTCATGCCGGAGGTCCTAGAGAGATTCAAGGCACTGCTCATGCGCGAGCAGGGGATTCTGCTCGTTACTGGTCCGACTGGCTCTGGAAAGACGACGACCCTCTATGCGGCACTCAACACGCGCCGCGGCGAATCGGTAAACATCGTCACCGTGGAAGACCCGGTCGAATACCGTCTGAGCGGCGTCAACCAAGTGCAGGTGAATGAGAAACAGGGTCTCACCTTCTCTGGAGTGCTCCGCTCAGTCTTGCGCCAAGATCCAGACGTGCTCCTGGTTGGAGAAATCCGTGACCAGGAGACGGCGACGATTGCGTTTCAGGCCGCGATGACCGGACACCTCGTGCTTTCCACGCTGCATACGAACGACGCGATCGGCGCAATCCCCCGCCTCTCCAACATCGGGGTCGAGCCGTTCCGGGTCGCCGCGGGCCTGATCGGCGTCACAGCCCAGCGCCTGGTGCGGAAGGTCTGCCCTCACTGCCGGTTTGAGGCTCCGATCGAAGAACTCCATCCCATGGTCCGGGCCGCGCAGCAGCGTGTGTTCGGCAAGTCCAGACATGTGAAGGCGACCGGATGCGCAGAGTGCGGATTCACCGGTTATACGGGACGTATTCCGCTCATCGAATTCCTCGAAATAACGCCGGAACTACGGGGCATGATCACGACTGGCAAGTCGGCCGACGAGATCCGCGCACATGCGCTGCGGACCCGCGCCCTCCACACGTTCGACAATGACGCGCTCTGGCACATCGCCGAAGGCGACACCACCGCCGAGGAAGTAATCCCGTACACGGAGTTCGAGCGCCGCCGGACTCCGCGCTCCAACACCCCCCGCGTCAACACGGAATACGACCCCGAACTGGACGCCGACGGAGTTGCGAAGCCTTCGAGAGTACTGCTGGCGGTTTCCGACAAGGCAGATCGCGTACGCTTCAACGACATCCTCGTGGAAGCGCGCTTCGCCGTGCAGATCGCCAACGACGGAGCTGCCGCTCTCGGAATCTTGGCACAGGATCCGCCCGACGCGCTGGTCGTCGGCCTCAAGCTTCCGATCCTCGACGGGCGGCAGGTGGTGCATGCAGCGCGAACCGTAGTTGGCCTCGTGGACATGCCGATCATCGTCGTAGCTCCAGCAGGTTCCGAAAGCGAGACCAACGACATGCTGTCGCAGGGCGTGGACGACGTGCTGCACGAGCCGATCGATGCCGGCCGATTTCGCTCGCGCGTAACCGCGGTTATGAGAAGCCGTGGATTGTGGTTGGAGACGGAGGACGTGATGCGGCCGCTCATCCCACAGGACGAGGCAGAGCGGCTGGTGGAGTTCCGGCTGAGCGGTGACGCCATCGAGTCCCCGGCGGAGGAGCGCTTCGACAAGATCAGCCGCATGGCGCAGCGCGTGTTCGCGGTTCCGTTCGCCGGCATCTCATTCGTTGAGGGCGACCGCCAGTGGTTCAAGTCCCGGCAAGGACTGCCAATCGGCGACACCACGCGCGATCTGTCCTTTTGCGGGCACGCCATCAACGCGGACGAAGTGTTCGTCGTCGCGGATGCGGTGCTCGACCCGAGGTTCGCCCAGAACCCGCTCGTGCTCGAGGAGCCGCGCATAAGATTCTACGCGGCGCATCCGGTAAAGGGGCCTGGTGGCCACAACGTCGGGACGCTCTGCATCATGGACAAGGCCCCGCGCGAGTTCGGAACTGAGGACCGCGAGACCCTCCGCGATCTGGGCGAGATGGTCGAGAAAGAATTGAAGGCCAAGAGCAAGGCCAAAAAAGAGGCGGTGGCTCCGCCCGACTGAGCCGTGCCCGGGCGCCACGCTGGGGGCGCGACGACTACCCGGCCGCCTCCTCTTTCACCACCGCCTCTTAGCAAACATCGTTAGCCCTGCTAACGACCTTCCCTCACGGAGCGCCGTATGACAAGTACTGGCACCGTCTCACTCTCGCGAATCAAACAGATCGCCATTCCCGTTCGCTCCATCGAGGAAGCCAAAGCATTCTACCGCGACACGCTGGGCTTGCGACACCTGTTTGACGCTCCGCCAGCCCTTTCATTCTTTGACTGCGGTGGCGTGCAGTTGATGCTCGCCGGACCCCACGCCCAGGGTAAGAACGGAGAACAGCAACACGCCGTCCTCTTCTATGACGTCAGCGACATCAAGACGACCCACGCGCGGATAGAATCTGCTGGCGCCGAAAGCTTGGCCGACCCACGCGTCATCGCGCGCGTGAATGGACGAGAGATCTGGGTGTCCGAGCTCTCGGACGGTCAGGGAAACGTCGTCGGCCTGATGAGCGAACTGCCGGAAGCGTGACCAAGGGTCGCGACGCCGAAGCCCTCGCCGACCAGCTCCATTCTTCGGCGATCCAGCTCCTCCCGCAGCTGCGAAAAGAAGACCACTCGAGCGGACTCTCGGCCCCGCATCTCTCGGCCCTCTCCGTCGTCGTCTCTGGCGGTCCTCTCACCTTGGGCGAGCTGGCTCGCGCGGAACAAGTGAGACCGCCGACGATGACGCGAATCGTGACCGCCCTCGAGAAAGCCGGTCTCGTCAGACGGAAAGGTGATCGGCGCGAGAGGAGGCTGACCCATATCGAGACGACGCCGAAAGGTCATAAGGTTCTCAAAGCTGGACGCGCCCGACGCGTCGCAACGCTCACCAGTGCCATGAGCCGCCTTAACAGGAACGAGCTGGCGGAGCTCGGCCGCGCCGTTCAGCTTCTCAAGGCCATTGTCGCGAGCATGCCCAGCAAGTCGGCCTGAGCGGGTGCCGCCACATTCTGCCACCACGAGCCGCGCGAGTCCTTGTTGCGACTGCGCGGATCGAGCGAGGGAGTAGTGACCATGAGTCGCCCGAAATCCGATTTCGATGCGCTGCGGGAGGACCTCCGGAAAGTCTACGACGGGGACCCGTGGCACGGCTCGTCGATAACCGATGTTCTCAAGGGAATCGATGCCGACACCGCAACACTCCGGAGCATTCCTCGCGGCCACACGATCTGGGAGATCGTGCTCCACATGACCAGCTGGACGAACGAAGTTGCGTCACGCGTCAGAGGCGCGGCGCCGAAGCCGCCAGCGGAGGACTGGCCGTCGCCGAATTCGAGCACCGGAGAAGCCGGGTGGCGTTCGGCGCTCGAGAATCTCGCCGCCGCTCAAAAGGAATTGGAGCGTACCGTGGATCGTCTCAAGGCGGACGATCTCCTTCGCTGGATCGATGACCAGCGCGATCCGTCACTCGGCACCGGCCTCACTGTGGGGAGTCTGATCCGCGGATTGGTCCAGCACCACACGTACCATGAGGGGCAGATCGCTCTCCTGAAACGCGCGGCCGAGACGGCAAAAACCTAGGTCGACAAGTCGCTGGCACGGCGACATTTTTCGCCTGGCGGGTCTCTAATAGTCATCCGCTCAAGACCACACCACAGGCAGCCTGCTACCTGCTCCCAGACATGAGACCTACCTTTTTTGGGCGAGCATTCTTGTTCGCGACGTTCACGATCGCTGGCCCACTGGTCGCTCAACAGGCCGCCCCGGCTCCCTCCGACGCCGGAGCGCCGCCCGCCTGGGACGTTCTGATGCGCCCCCGAACACACACGCCGACCCCCACCACTGCCGCCATCACGCCGGCCGACTTGAAGACCAGGCTCTACATCTTCGCCGACGATTCCATGCAGGGTCGCCGGCTCGCGACCGCGGGCAATGTCAAGGCAGTCGATTATATCGCGAACGAAGTAAGGCAGATGGGCTTGATCCCAATGGGCGACAACGGCACCTACTTCCAGTTGGTGAACGTGGTCGACCGGAAGTTCGATCCCGCGAGCAAGCTTGCCGTCGGGGCAACCGAGTTCAGACCCTGGACGGATTTCGCATCGCGTGATCAGGGATCGGGCGCAAGAAGCCTGAACGGCGTGCAGGCGATTTTCGGCGGCACCTGGGGCGATTCCGCCTCTCTCATCGATCCCTCGGTGGTGGCAGGGAAGCTCGTGGTGCTGAGAGTCAATCCGGCCGGCGTCATACCGAATTCGCGTGGCGGCGTAAACCGGGGGATGGCGACGCGTCGTTTCGCCAACGCGGCCGGCATCGCCGTCGCGAGCCTGGCGGCAATGCCGGCTCAGATGATTGAGATCTTCCGGCAGCCGAACCAGCTGCTAAAGCAAGAAGCACGTGACCCGGAGCTGCCGTCTTTTCTCTATGTCAGCAAACCGGTCGCGGATGCCCTGCTCGGTGCGAACATCGACGGCGCCAAGACCGGCGCAATCGGAACAACTGTCACATCGACGCCGCGCTTCGCTGAACATCCGACCCAGTATCCGGCCCGCAACGTGGTGGCCGCGATTCGCGGAAGTGACCCGAAGCTGCGCGGGGAGTACGTCGCGATCGGAGCGCACAACGACCACATCGGCTGGAGCACGCGACCGGTCGCTCACGATTCCATCTATGTCGTCAACCATCTCTTCCGGACCGGTGGCGCGGACGACCGCCCGCCGCAGCTCGATGCCGCCCAGCAGGCGCAGGTCAACGCCCTCATCGCCAATATCAGGAAGCGCTCGAACGGCGTCTCAGCGCGGCCGGATTCGATTTACAACGGCGCGGATGATGACGGCTCGGGTAGTGTGAGCGCGCTCGAGATCGCCCAGTATTTCGCCGCGCAGAAAGTCAAACCGAAGCGCTCGCTCTTGTTCGTGTGGCATGTCGGTGAGGAAGCCGGACTTTACGGATCCGAGTGGTACACCGATCACCCGACCGTGCCCCGCGACTCGATCATCGCCCAGCTCAACATGGACATGGTGGGTCGAGGTTCGGCCGCCGACAACACCGGAATAACGAAGGAGGGCGTGAGATACCACGGCAACCCCGACTACGTCCAGCTGGTTGGCTCTCGACGCCTGTCAACCGAACTCGGCGATCTGGCCGAGCGGGTGAATCGTTCGGAGAAGCGTCCGATGTCATTCGATTACGCCATGGACGCAAACGGTCATCCGTCGAACATCTACTGCCGGAGCGATCACTACGAGTACGCGCGCTATGGGATTCCGATCATCTTCTTTACAACCGGCGGGCACGCCGATTACCACCAGGTGACCGATGAGCCCCAGTACATCGACTACGATCGCATGGCGCGGGTCGCACAATACGTGGCGGATCTTGCCGCCAAGCTCGCGAACCTCGATCATCGGCCGGTCGTGGATAAGCCCAAGCCGGATCCGCATGGGCAATGCGTTCAATAGACGCTGTCGCTACGACTGCAATTGAACTCGCGGCCCGTCGATAGGACCAGTCGCTAGCTCTCCGGCTCACGACGGGGCAGTCGCCCTGGACTCTGATCCCCGGCACAGGCATCCCGACGTAGTGAGTTGAGTCGTACTAAAGCACCGGGTCCGCTGGCCCGACTTTCGCCTATCTGTCGCGGTCTATCCGACCCATCCGGCTTGAAGAAGCTGCAGAGCCGGCATAATGAGTGCTTGGATGCCCATGGGACATACCGCTCAGTTTACTTGAGAGAACACGCAGTGGTTCGACCAGCTACTCCCGCAGCCGGCGAAGAGGTTCCCAGAGCCCGCACAGGCATCGCGGGACTCGACGACATTCTGGGCGGCGGCCTGCCAACCAACCACCTATATCTGGTTGATGGCGAGCCCGGCACCGGCAAAACGACGCTCGCGTTGCGGTTTCTTCTCGAGGGCGTGACGAAGGGCGAGCGCGGCCTATACGTCACGCTCTCCGAGTCGGCGTCGGAGCTCAACTCGGTCGCGAAATCGCATGGCTGGAGCCTCGAGGGAATCGAGATCTTCGAGCTGTCCAAGGACAGCGCGCTCGACATCGAAAAAGGCTACACGATCTTCCATCCGGCCGAGGTGGAGCTCCAGCAGACCGTGGACGAGGTGCTCGCGGCTGTCGATCGGCACAATCCAGCGCGGATCGCGTTCGACTCGCTGTCGGAGATGCGTCTATTGGCGCGCGACCCGCTCCGCTTCCGCCGCCAGATTCTCGCCCTCAAGCAGTTCTTCAATGGCCGCGATTGCACCGTGATCCTGCTCGACGACAAGACTGCTCCGGAGGGTGACCTCCAGCTGCACAGCCTCGCGCACGGGGTGATCGTGCTTGAGCACGTGGCTCTCGAATACGGCTCTGAGAGGCGTAGGCTACAGGTCACCAAGGTTCGCGGAATAAAGTTTCGGGGCGGTTTCCACGACTTCCGAATCCTCACCGGCGGCATCGAAGTGTACCCGCGAGTGCTTCAGGACGAGCCGCGAGTCGATGTGTCGGGCGACCAGCTTCTCAGCGGCTCCAGTGCGCTCGACACCCTGCTTGGCGGAGGGCTGACCTGTGGTACCAGTACACTGATCACGGGCGCGGCCGGTACCGGCAAATCTGTTCTCTGCACCCAGTTCGCGCGCGCCGAGCTCAAGCGAGGAAAGCGCGTCCTGTTTTACCTCTTCGACGAACGCATGGTAACATTCAGGTTGCGCTCGGCTGAGCTCGGGATGGACACAGACGCGGCGAGGGAATCGGGTTGGCTCAAAATGACGCAGGTCGAGCCTACCGAACTTTCACCGGGCGAGTTCGCGAGCCAGGTGGTAGGCGCAGTGATAAACGACGGGTGCTCGCTCGTCGTCATCGACTCCATCAACGGCTACATGCAATCGATGCCCGAGGAAAGGCTGCTTCCGATTCAGATCCACGAGTTACTGAGCTTCCTATCCAACAACGGCGTCACCTGCATCATGACGCTCGTGCAGCACGGCATTTTCGGCAATCCCGTCGATGAGGCCGTCGAAGTCAGCTATCTCGCCGACACCGTGATACTCCTCCGTTACTTCGAAGTTTCGGGTAGCGTGAGGCAGGCCATATCGGTCGTGAAGAAGCGGAGCGGCGATCACGAGCGCACCATTCGGGAGTGCAAAGTGCAGAAGGGCGGTCTGTTCGTCGGCGAGCCGCTGCGCGAATTCCAGGGAGTGCTCACCGGCGTTCCACGTTACATCGGGGCGACCGCGCCCTTGCTCCAGGAAAATGGCGCCGACAACAAGGGCGACGGCGCCGCTGAGCAGTCGAGAAGGCCCCACGATTTTGACGAGAACGGGAACGGAGAGCATGGGCGCAAGCGCCGTCGAAAGAACTCTAGCCGCTGACCGCCTTCCCGTCGCCGTACTCGCGCCGACGGGTCAGGACGGGCGAGTGGCGCAGAAGGTTCTTGAGCGCTCAGGCCTCGACCCGAGAGTCTGCGCGGACATGGCCGATGTATGCGAGCTAATCGCGAAGGAGGAGATCGGCGTCCTTCTTCTGGCGGAAGAGGCGCTCGCCCCACAGGCGCGCGACAAGCTGTTTGCCTCACTCGACAGCCAGCCCTCGTGGTCGGATGTGCCCATCGTGATCCTGACCGGCGAGGACGAATTGTCGGGGGCGCTCCCGCGAACGCTTAGTGGCGTCGCTCAGAAAGGAAACGTCACCTTGCTCGAGAGGCCGGTGCGCGTCGCTACGCTCACGACACTCATACGGTCAGGACTGCGAGCCCGTCAGCGCCAGCTCGATGTCAAAGCCAACCTCGAGCACAGGCACGCCGCAGAGACATCGCTTCGCGAGAGCGAGATGCGACTAAGAGCAGCCGTGCAGTCGGCACCATATCCCCTGATGCTCCACGCTTCGGACGGCGAAATCCTCCAGCTAAGCGAAGCATGGATGACGCTCACCGGATATTACTCGACGCCTGTCACGACGACGGACGAATGGGCAAAGCTCGCGTTCCCCGAGACGGACCAGGCATCTGTTATCGCCGTCGGACCGGAGGGTCAGGATCAGGCTGAGGGCGAGTCTTTGCACATTGGAGAGCATACGGTGAGGGCGGCCGACGGAAAGGACCGCATTTGGGATTTCCATCGGGTCGCACTCGGCTCGCTCCCTGACGGACGCCGTCTCTGGCTCACCGCAGGAATTGACGTGACGGAGTACAAGCAGCTAGTGGAGAGCGAACGAGCCGCGCGTGAGGAAGCTGAGGAAGCGAACGCGGCCAAGAGCCAGTTCCTGGCGACAATGTCACACGAGCTGCGTACGCCGCTCAACGCGATTGCGGGCTATGCGGAGCTTCTCAAGCTCGAGCTAAGAGGTCCTATCACCCCGGAACAGCGAGAAGACCTGGATCGGATCGACCGCAGCCAGCGTCATCTGCTCTCGCTCATCAACGACGTCCTCAACTTCGCCAAGATCGAGGCTGGGCACGTGGCGGTTCAGTCGAAGCGCATGGGCCTAGCCCAAGTTATAGAGAGCCTTCGCGAGTTCGTAGAGCCGCAGTTGAGAGAGAAAGGACTTCGTTTCACGATGGCGGAGGACCTTACGAAAATCGAGGCATGCGGCGATCCCGACAAGGTGCGCCAGATCCTAATCAATCTCCTTTCGAACGCGATCAAATTCACGCCGCAGGACGGGCATATCGCGCTGGAGTGCGAGGAGGACGACCAAACCGTCTACATCAGCGTTGAAGACGACGGCTCCGGCATCCCGACCAACAAGCTCGACGCGATCTTTGAGCCCTTTGTGCAGGTGAACCGAGATTATGCCTCGAAGCACGAAGGCACGGGCCTCGGACTCTCGATCAGCCGTGACCTCGCCCGCCGGATGGGCGGCGACCTCACGGTCACGAGCGATCTCGGTAAAGGATCCAAATTCACATTAGCGCTCCCCCGCGCCTAATTCCCTACTCATCAGTTTGCTGGCGACGTAGTTGCGGTGGATGCGCCAAGCCATGGCCATCACCTATACGATCTCACGTGAAGAGCGACTGATTAGGGCGTATGCGACAGCAATAATCCGCGCAGACGATCTGCACCTTCTGGTCGACGCGTTGCTCGCCGACCCCGACCTGGTGCCCGGAATCCGCGGGCTCTACGACTCACGGTATGGAGAGCCTGATATCACGATCCTCCAGCTGGCGGAAGTCGCTGGCAGAGTGCGACAGCTCATTCAGCGTGGCCTTGGAAGAATCGCCCTCGTGGCCGAATCGACGGCGACGTACCGGGTGTCGAAAACGTTCGCAGTGCTGGCGCGAGCCCTAGGTATTGATGTCGATGTCTTCACCGAACTTCCCGCGGCTGAGGCGTGGCTGGCGGAAGCTACGGGAAGTTCCGACACTGGAGAGACCCCTTTGCCCCGCTAGCGCTCGATCGGTTGGGGCGAAGGGTCGATGCGGTTCCCGGTCGCCGCATCGAAGATGTGTACGCCTTCGGGGCGAACGCGAATCGAGACGATCTCGCCAGGCTTGATCACCTCCTGCGGCGGTGCGACTGCCACCAATTGATCGCCGCCTGAGAGTGTGACATAGACTATCTGCTCATTCCCCATCGGCTCGACGACGCCGACTTCCGCCTTCGGCCTGTTCTCGCCATCCCCACTCACCTCGATGTGCTGTGGCCGAACGCCGAGGTAGACACGGCCGCGGGATTCGCCGTCGCAGGGCACGTCGATCGTGAGGTCTATCCCCTTGAACGTGCACATCCCCATCCCGCCGGCGGCACCCTCCGCGCGTTGAATCACCCCCTCGATGAAGTTCATCGCCGGGCTCCCGATAAAGCCGGCGACAAATTTGTTGGCGGGCCGGCGGTAGAGCTGCATGGGTGTCGCGATCTGTTGCAGCACCCCGTCCTTGAGTACCGCGATCCGATCCCCAAGCGTGAGCGCCTCGGACTGGTCGTGGGTGACGTAGACCATGGTCGCCCCTAGTTTCCGGTGGAGGCGCGCCAGCTCGACGCGCGTCTCGACTCTGAGCTGCGCATCGAGATTCGACAGTGGCTCGTCGAAAAGAAATGCCAGCGGCTCGCGCACGATCGCGCGTCCAAGCGCAACGCGCTGGCGCTGTCCACCCGAGAGCTGCGCCGGTTTCCGCTCCAAGAGCGTCTCCAAGCCCAGTGAGGCCGCGATTGAGTCGACACGTTCCCGGACCACAGCCGGCGGCTGCTTCCTGATGTTCAAGCCGAATCCGAGGTTCTCGCGCACGGTCATGTGCGGGTAGAGCGCGTAATTCTGGAAGACCATGGCGATGTCGCGCTGCTGCGGTGGCAGGTCGGTGACGTCGCGCTCGCCGATCCGAATCACACCTTCGCTCACTCGCTCAAGGCCGGCCATGAGGCGAAGCACAGTCGACTTGCCGCTGCCCGACGGTCCGACAAGCACGAGCAACTCGCCATCGCCCGCTTCGAGACTCAGGTCACGCGCGGCGACATAGCCGTTCGGATAAACCTTATCGACGTGCTCCAACGCTATACGGGCCATTCATCTCTCCTGTAGAAACTGCAAACCGGCTCAGCCTTTGACAGCTCCCGCGGTCAATCCCTGCACGATCCGTCTCTGGAAAATCAAAACCATCGCCGCGACCGGGGCCGTTGCGACAACGGCGGCCGCCAGGATCTCTCCCCATGGCACCTGGTACTGCCCGCGAAAGAGGGCAATTGCCACCGGCACTGTCTGTCGCTCGGGGCCGAGCGTGAACGAGAGAGCAAACAAAAACTCGTTCCAGCAGTAGATGAAGGTCAGAATCCCCGTCGTCGCCAGGCTAGGCACGGCGAGAGGCAGCAGAATTTTTGTAAAGCTCTGTCTTCGCGTCGCACCGTCGACGTGAGCTGCCTCCTCGAGGTCCTTCGGGATCTGGCGGATGGAGCCCGTCAAAACCCAGACCGTAAGTGGCATCGCGAAGGTCATGTACGGCATGATGAGACCCGGGTAGGTGTCGATCAGATGGAGCGATCGCAGGAGCAGGTAGAGTGGGCTCACGATCGAGATTTGCGGGAACATCGTCACCGCGAGGATGAACCCCATGATCGCCGCCTTGCCCCGGAATTCGATTCTGGCGAGAGCGTAAGCGGCCAGTGTCCCAACGATCAGGCAGAAGATTGTCGTCGTTCCTGCGACTACGAGCGAATTGCGGATGGGGGTGATGAAGTCGCGCTCGGTGAATAGTGCTCGGTAGTGGTCGAAGATGAGGTGCTGCGGCCAGAGCGACGGATCGCGAAAGAGTGCCGCGTCTGAGGTGAGCGATGCGACGACCGCCCAGTAGAACGGGAAGAGCGTAAACAGCATCAACACGACGAGCGCGGCGCCGAACAGCCAGCGCTGCCAACGAACGCCGGGCACGTTTGCGCTGTTCATCGCGTGTTTCCGAAGAAGCGGGTGGGGCGCGCCGTCACGAACACCCTCACTCCTCGCCCCCTAGCCGTACGCCTAATCCGCGCACGTAGAACAATGCGAGGCCAAAGGTTATGGCGAAGATCACGACCGAGAGCGCAGAGCCGTAGCCAAATCGGAGGTTCTGGAGTAGCGCGTTGAAGGTGTAGAGCGCCACCGGCTCAGTGGATGTTCCGGGGCCTCCGCCGGTAAGGACGTAGATCAAATCGAACACGCGGAATCCGTCGAGTGTCCTGAAGATCAGCGTGACGAGAATGGCCGGCTTGAGGAGTGGCAGTGTGATGTGCCGTAGTTGCCACCAGGCATTCGCGCCGTCCACTGCGGCCGCCTCGTACAGGGTGAGATCGATGTTCTGGAGTCCCGCAAGGAGAAGGAGCGCCACGAATGGCGTCGTCTTCCAGACATCAGCAAGTATCACCGGCACCCACGCCGTCCAAGTCTGAATGAACCAGACCATTGGCTGCTTCAGGATGCCCGCGTGGACGAGAAGCGCGTTGGCGATACCGCCCTGCGACTCGAAAATAAAGCGCCAGAGGAGCGCGGCCACCACGGTCGGGATCGCCCACGGCACCAGCACGGCCGCGCGCACGAATCCGCGCCCGCGAAAAACGCGATTCATTGCGAGCGCGAGGAAGAGTCCGATCAAGAGCTCCAGCGAGATCGAGACGACGGTGAAAAACGCCGTATGGCCGAGTGCCGCCCAGAAACGCGGGTCCTTTGCGATTTCGACATAATTGGCGAGCCCGATGAACGGCTTGCCGAGCCACGGCATCCTGAGCTCGTGGAGGTGGAGCGATTCCCAGAATGTCCAGCCGAGGGGAAAGATCGCGATGAGGGCGATGACAGAGAGCGCGGGCGCGACTAACGACCACCCGAGGCGTGCCTCAGAGCCGAGGCGGGAAATCTTTCTCACGGCGCCATTGCCTTGGCTGTTCCGGCCATGAGTTTGCGCATCCCAGTTCGCTCGATGAGCGCGTTGATCCGAGCTGCCGCCGAGTTGAGAGCCTCCCTCGGCTCCGCCTGCTTGACCAAGGCGCGGTGCAATTCGATCTGTAGAATCTCGGAGAGCTCTGTGTAGATCGGTGTTACCGGCCGTGGCGTCGCGCTCTCGATCGCGCGGCGGGCGTTTTCGAGCGGGATCGCGATCGCTGTTCGGAGACGCGCGTCGTCGTAGAGCGCGGGCCGCGTCGGGTATTGCCCCACCGCCCGCGCGCGTTCGAGCATTTGTTCGGGCGCCGTAAGGTAGGCGATGAGCTTGTAGGCAGCGGCGGGATATGGGGTGTAGGCGTTGATCGCCAGCTGCGCCCCACCCAGTGCCGCGGTTGAGTGTCCGTTGGGAGCGGTTCCCGAGGCAGGTATTGGCGAAACCGTGAATTGTCCGGCGACTTTTGATTGCGAGGTGTCGCTCATCGCCGCAACGGGGTACGGCCAGTTACGCATGAAGACGGCGTTACCGTTCTGGAATGCGAAGCGCGCTTCCTCCTCGTGCCAGGTGAGTACGTCGAGAGGTGCGACATGCCACCGATACAGCTCGTCCCGCATGAACTCGAGCGCGCGCACGGCTTCTGGCCGATTCACGACGACCTCGCCTTTGTCGTCAATTATCCGGCCCCCGAACGCTCCCAGATATTCCACGAAACCCGTGATCAGGCCCTCGTAGCGGGCGCCCTGCCAGACAATTCCGTAACGCGGGCCGCCGCGACGCGCCATCGCCGCTTGGGCAGCGTTGACCAACTCCTCGAGCGTTTTGGGCTCGCGTGAAACGAGATCGGTACGCCGATAGAGGAGCCCGACGTCCGCGAACCACGGGAGTGCGTAGAGCTTTCCGGCCCAAGTGTTCGCTGTGATTGTGGCGGGAAAGAACTCCTCCCGCGGCGGACCGTAGCGATCGAGCGGCAGCACCCACCCCGCAGCCGCGAACTCCGGAGTCCAAACGACGTCCAGCTGCAAAATGGAAGGATTTCCGACCCGTGCATTGAGCCACTGCACGTAAAGCTGATGTCGCTGCGACGCGTCATCGGGCGTCCGCTGCAACTCCACGCGAACCCCGGGATTCAGCACCATGAAGCGCTTAAGCTGTTTCGCGACGAGCGTTCCTTCTGCCCCGAGCGCGGACCCCGAGAACGTGAGTACTGTCTCGTGCTTGGAAGAAGTGGGCGCACAAGCGGCGACAACTCCCACGAGGCCGAGGAGGACCGTAGGGCGGCCAAACCTCACGGGATCGGCGAGAGGGAAGGAAAGACAATCGACCCACGTAAAGATCTTGAACTCGAAACGGACGAACCAGCCAACGAGCCTCCGGGCGGGTTTCCGGGAGCGTCCCGCGCGCGTATAATCTGGCCTGCACAGACACCCCGTCGCGAGTTCCTGCCGGCCCTCCAGTCATCCCAGCGGAGACACCGTCTTATGACTCACCTGAAGCCGATCGACTACACCCTCATGCTCGTGTACTTCGCAGTCGTCCTCACGGTCGGCTGGATGTTGAGGCGATCGACACGCACAAGTACCGACTTCTTCCTCTCCGGCCGCTCCATCCCGTCATGGGTGGCGGGCCTTGCCTTCATTTCCGCCAACCTCGGGGCCCAGGAAGTAATCGGCATGGGGGCGTCGGGTGCCAAGTACGGCATCGCCACGAGCCACTTTTATTGGATCGGCGCGATCCCAGCGATGGTGTTCGTCGGGCTCTTCATGATGCCCTTCTATTACGGCTCGCGCGCGCGGTCCGTCCCCGAATATCTCAAGCTCCGCTTCGACGAGAAGACCCGGAGCTTGAACGCGATCTCCTTCGCCGTGATGACCATCATGTCCTCAGGCATCTCGATGTACGCCATGGGCAAGCTGCTCAATCTGCTCCTCGGCTGGAGCTTTGATGTCAGCATGATCGTTGCGGCCGCGATCGTGCTCGCTTACATCCTGCTCGGCGGTCTCACCAGCGCGATCTACAACGAAGTGCTCCAGTTCTTCCTGATCGTGTTTGGTTTTGCGCCCCTCGTATTCCTGGGGCTTAGAGCCGCGGGCGGATGGAGCGGACTGCAGACGAAGCTGGCACAAGTGGCGGTTCAGCGCGGTTTCGAGCCGGGCGCGCTCACCCACGCCTGGACTTATATGGGAGACCCGTCGCGTAATCCCATCGGGGTCGAGTGGTTCGGGCTCGTGATGGGACTGGGATTCGTCCTGTCGTTCGGGTATTGGTGCACGGACTTCCTGGTCGTTCAACGCGCGATGGCGTCCGACTCGATGACGGCTGCGAGGCGCACCCCCTTAATCGCGGCGTTCCCCAAAGTCCTCTTCCCGTTCCTCGTCATTCTGCCTGGCATGATCGCACTCGCAGTCGATTGGCACGCGCCGGGAATCGGGCAGCAGGTCGGGTCCGCCGCCGGACAAGGAATTATTCCGCCCAAGTTCGATCCGGTCACCCACGGTCCGCTGCTCGATCAAATGGGACGGGTAGTACTCGACTACGATCTCTCCGTGCCGATGATGCTCATTCGATTCTTTCCGACCGGAATGCTGGGTCTCGGACTCACCGCGCTGATGGCGTCGTTCATGTCGGGAATGGCAGGCAACGTGACCGCGTTCAACACCGTCTGGACCTACGACATCTACCAGAGTCACATCAAGAAGGGCGCGAGCGACGAGCACTATCTTTGGATGGGACGGGCCGCGACAGTGTGGGGCATCGCCCTCTCCATCGCCGCGGCGTACGTCGCCGCGTCGTTCAACAACATCATGGATCTCCTCCAGCTCGTGTTCGCCTTCGTGAACGCGCCGCTCTTCGCGACATTCGCGCTCGGAATGTTCTGGAAGCGCACGACCGGGCATGGCGCGTTCACGGGACTCGTCGCCGGGATCCTTGGTGCCGCCATCCATCACGGGGTCTCGCTGCCGCAGGGCGCCGTGATTGGAGTCAAGGGTGGATACTTCGGCACACATGTGCTCTACCGGAGCGAACTCGGACAAACGTTCTGGACGGCGATCGTCGCCTGGACCACGTGCTTCGTGGTGACGATTCTCGTAAGCCTCGTGACGCAGCCTCGTCCAGAAGCAGAGCTCACGGGGCTCGTGTACGGGCTGACCCCCAAGCCGCACGACGCCGACCTCCCGTGGTTCAGGCGTCCGACGGTTCTGGCCGCAGTCGTGCTCACTGTCACCGTGCTGCTCAACCTCATCTTCTTCTGACGGAGTCAATCAATGAGCGGCTATGCCCACTTCGACATCCGGCTTCCGATCGGCACTCTTTTCTCGCTCCTGGGGGCGCTCCTTGGCGTCTACGGCGTCAGCACCTGGGCGGACGCCAGCCTCTATCAACGGTCCGAGTCGATCGATATCAACCTTTGGTGGGGCGTGGTCATGCTGATCTTCGGCGCTTCGATGCTGTTCTTCGGCCGGCGGGCGACGAGACGCAAGCTGCCGACAGCCGCGGGCGCGGCGACGGAATCGCGAGAGCATCGGCTCGGGCTTGAACACGGGAAATAGACGAGCCGGAGACTGCGACCGATTTAGTTCTACCTACGGCGCGGGCAGTTTCGACAGGACGAATTGCACCGCCAAATCAGTCACGTTCCAGAGCTGTACGTCAGTACTCGCGCCATAGCGGATCGGTCTCAGAGCGCCGCCGGTTATTTCGTAACTCCACAACTCATTGTGCTTGAGTCCCGACGCCTCTGCCGCGGCGTTCACCCGGCGCAGCGCATCCCGCATCTCGCTCACGTACGGCACGAGCGCGGGACTCAGCGGCCGCCCGGTAGCGTCCGTCGCTCCGGAGATCTGATTCGCCAGGCCTAAGAGAATGAGATTGACTTCCCTTCCCCAGACGACGCGCGGCGAGTGGTACGTGTCGCGACGGAACTCTTCCCACACGCTTGGAGACGCGTACGCGTCGTTGGCGACGAGCGGTCCCAGTCGATCGACGAGCAGTCCGGCGGGATAGAGACGCACAATGGCGCGCGCGTCTCGCCTCACCGAGTTGAGCGCGGCGCTCGTAGTATCTCTACCGTCTCGCAGGAATAGCCAGGTAGCGGGGTCGGTGTTCACGACCGGGATCGGACGGCCGGCGGAATCGAGCGAGATTGCGAGGAATTCGAGTGGCGACTTGTCGGCACCAGAGGCGGCCACCACGCTCTGCCAGTACGCGCGTTCCACTGCCGGAAGCCACTGCAGCTTTGCTTCAACTCTCGTCTGAATTTCCCCGGGCGTAAGGGCCACGACGAAGTGCCGCACCGCGCCACGCCAGTTCTGGATCGCCTGCTCGGCGACCGCCGGATCGTGCACAAAGGAGCCAAGCGGCGTATCGGAGATATCCGCTCCCGCAACGGCGGCGAGCTCGCGCTGCGTGAAGCCAATCGCGTGCACCGCGTTTACGATCGCGCTTATCGATTGCAGTGCGCGCGGAACCCAGATGGCGTTGATGTCCATCTCGAACCGGCCATTCGCGTAACCGGCGTTACTGTCACGCCAGCTGATTGATCGCCAATGGGTCGAGTCGAGACGCGGCGATCCAATGAGATTCTGGACGGCCGGATCACGCGCGTACGGAGCTGCCAGCGTCGCCACCCGTCCGAGCTCTTTTACGAGGAGACCGAGGCGTGGTCCCCTGCCATCCGACGAATCCATGAGAAATGCCTTCTTCCGCGGCGCCGGAACCGCGGGATTCCCCAGATACCGCGCTACGACAACCGGCAACTGGAAGTCGTTGTCGCGCATGTGATAATTTTCGCGCACCTTTTGCAGATCAGTGAGTAGTGTACGCGCGTGGGCAAGCGCGGTGTCGGCGGCCGGTCGATTTCCGCGCCGGGTCAAGCGGAGGTATTCCGCCATGTGCGCATTGTACTCCGCGGCATTCTCGCGGATTGCCTGTCCGCCTAGAGCTTCCTCGTGACTGACGTCTCCTTCCGGACCGAGTTTTCTCAGCGCGCTGGCGATGACGAACTCAGGCATCGCATCGGTCCAGACCGGCTCCATCATCAGCGATGTCATCATCATGTCGCGGCCGAAATAGGTCGCGTAATTGGGAAGTCCGGCCATAAGTTTTTCTTTGGAGCTGAGAAGCTCCGTACCACGCACGTCGCGCTCAAGCTGGCGATACCGCGAAACTGCCGCGGAGTCCACGGCGCTACCGCGCGCGCGGTCGGCGGCAAGCCGCGCATCGTTGAGGAAGCGAAGGAACGCGCTGTTAAAGATCTGGTCGCGCGCGAGCGCACTGAGCGCCGGCGCATCGGTCGTCACGCGAACGGTGAACCGAATCGGACGGTTGGCGGTCGCCCGCATCGAGATCACGGGCACCGTCACCAGAATCGAGGCGTCGTTGGGATCGGGGCTCAGATCGAGCTCAAGGTTCGTTCTAGCGTCGAGAGTGCTCTGCAACGCGCTCGCGCCGCGCCGCTCTAGCACCCCGGTAGTGATGAGATCGGGCTCGAGTCTCGCGCGCAATTCCGAGGTCCAGCCTGCGTTGAGCAGGCCCAGCTGTCTCTGCCGCTCGATCCGGTCGAGACGGTCGAGATTTGCTATTAGCTCCTCTTGCTCGCTCAGCCTGAACGTCGGCCAGGCGAACGGCTGGAGATGACGACCCGAATACTGCAGGTCACGCTCAACTCGCATGGAGCCGAGGAGGATCCAGCCAATCAGGATTTGCGGCGCGCTTGCAACGAGCTCGTACTCGATCGTGCGGCGGTTACCCGCCTGCGACACGATCGCGTTGGCCGATCCCCACTCGAGGCGAACCGGCTTCCCCGCTCCATCTCGAACGGTGAAGCCCACGCTTTCGTTCACCGCATCCGCGAGGAGGTTCACGACTCGCCCACTTCGCGCATCGAGATAGACCTGGACGACGTTGCCCTTCGCGTCGCGGAAGAAGCGCGTCTGATATCCCTGATACGCAGCCGGATCATCGAGGCCGGGCTCCGGAAAGCCAAGCACCGGCTGAACGGTGTGAGTCTGCGCGGTGAGCGTCGTCCCGCCCAGCGCCAAGCCAGTCACGAGCACTGCGGCCCACGCGTACATCTTCCTCATCAATTTCTTCTCCGCTCGAACGGGCGCGAGGAACAGGATAGCGGATAATGTGGCACCCGATGGGCTTCGGAGTACAGGCTCAGCCGTTCATTTTGCAACGTGAATACCGAAGGAAGGAGCTTAGAGCTTCTTGGGCACCCAGATAGGAGCTTCCGTGACGGCACTCGATAGCGAGCTAAAGTATTCTGCCAACAGGCTTCTGCGCGTTATCGTGGATGCTGCTTGAGACGGCGCTTCCCAAACTTGAATTGGGGGTTTACGGTACCCCATGCTTCCGACTGTGCTCCGAACGTCCCCTCCCGGCAGCGACTGCTTATGACCACTCTCGACCTTGCGCTCATCGGCAACGGCAGCATCGGCGCGCTCCTGGACGGTGAGGCCAGCGTCGCCTGGTGTTGCTTCCCGCGCTTCGATGGCGACCCACAATTCTGCTCGCTACTAACGGGTGAATCCCGCCGTCGCGTGACCGGAACCTTCACGATCGAGCTGGAGGGGGCGGTTAGAACCGAACAGCAATATCTCCCTGATGCTCCGATACTGGTTACGCGCTTCTACGACGAGGGCGGCGGTGTCGAGATCACGGATTTCTGCCCGCGCTTCGAAAAGGATGGAGGGTTGTTCTGTCCGAAGCTGCTTGTGCGTCAGGTGAGACCGATTGGCGCAAGACCGATTATCCGGGTTTGCATCAATCCGGCCGCCGACTACGGCTGCACAACGCGCCAGCACACGCTCGGGGGCGGACACGTCAGGTACGCGGGCGAGCAGGTGCTCCGGCTCACCACCGACGCTCCGATCGAGGCGATCGTCGACCAGACGTTTTTCCATGTCCCCCAAACGATCACGTTGATGTTCGGTCTCGACGATCCTGGATCGGGGGCCGGTGTGGACAACGTCACCAGCGTCGCTTCCGCGATGCTCGAGCGAACGACCGCGTACTGGCGAAATTGGGTAAACTCGCTCGAGGCTCCGGCGGAATGGCGCGACGCAGTAATCCGCGCCGCGATCACCCTCGAGCTCAATGTATACGAGCCCACCGGCGCAATCATCGCCGCGATGACAACCTCGATTCCCGAGGCTCCCAATACCGGCCGCACTTGGGATTATCGTTACTGCTGGCCCCGAGATGCATATTTCACGGCGGATGCTCTCTGCCGACTCGGCGAGACGCGCACGATAGAGCGCTACCTCGCGTTCATCCTCGGCGTGGCCGAAAAAACGGACGACGCGCATCTCCTTCCGATCTATACAATCGACGGTGGGCGAATCCCGGACGAGCGTATCGCCGATTGCCTGCCGGGTTATCGAGGCATGGGACCGGTCCGCGTCGGCAACAAGGCGAGCGAACAGGCACAACATGATCTTTACGGCGAAGCCGTGCTCACGGCCGAACCACTGTTTCTGAATTCGCGTGCGAGCTGGGTCGCCGACCAGGGGTTGCTGGCGAGACTGGAGGAGTTCGGCGAGCATGCAGCGCGACTCTACCAAGTGCCCGACGCCGGACTTTGGGAGCTCCGCGGCGCCAATCGTGTGCACACCTTCTCGAGCATCATGTGCTGGGCAGCCTGCGACAGGCTGGCCAAGTACGCGGATCGCCTGGAGTTGTCCGATCGGGCCGAGTATTGGCGGTCGCGCGCGACGAGCATGCACGAGGTAATCTCGCGCCGCTCCTGGAATGCGAGGTTAAATGCCTTTACCGCAACTATGGACGGAGAATCCCTCGACGCCAGCCTGCTGCTGATGCCGCGCTTGGGTTTTCTCCAGGCCGATGACCCGCGTTTTGTCGGAACCGTCGCCGCGATGGAGCGGGATCTCAAGCACGGCGACTTCGTTTATCGCTACGTCGAGCGAGACGACTTCGGTTATCCCGAAAATGCCTTTCTCGTTTGCACCCTCTGGTACATCGAGGCGCTGGCGGCGATGGGAGGCGAACGGCGTGAAGAAGCGCGCGTGGTGTTCGAGAAAGTGCTCGCCGCCCGCAACCGGCACGGGCTCCTCGCGGAGGATCTCGATCCTCGCACTCTCGAGCAATGGGGCAACTTCCCCCAAACCTACTGTATGGCGGGTATCATCGACTGCGCCATCGGATTGGCTAAATAACGCCTAGGGGGAAAAACGAACTGCGAGAAGGCTCAGGTAGCCCTTCTCGCAGTCGAGAAAATTCGGTTCCCGCGGTGAGCGGGATGAATCCCTCCTATCTGAACACGATCCAGAGTACGCCGATTGTGGCTGCGAGCAGTACCGACAGTCCGATTTCCAGCCGCCGCTCGGGCGGGCTTACTGCCACGATTTCCGATGGCGCAACGGTCTGAAGCGTGAGGTCCGCGACGCGGTCCGGCGCCGGAGGAGCAGTCAACATGCTCACGACGATCAGGATCGCGCTGCACAGGGCGAAGAGGAGTGCCGCGAAGTGGAGGAAGTTGATCCCAGCGATCCAGGACCACAGGGTCCCGCTCGGCAAGCTCGCCTTCCCAAGCTCGAGCAACAGTCGTGAAAAACCGAACACGAAGCCTGACCAAAGCGCCGCGAGAGCGCCCGTCCCGTTCAACCGTGGGCTCAGGATCCCCAAGAGGAATACGGCCGCGATCGGGGGCGCTATGTAGGCTTGTATGCTCTGCAAATAGATGTAGAGCTGTGGCGACACGAACTTCATAGCTGGAATCCAGGCGAGCCCCACGAATACGAGTATCACCGTAGTGATGCGCCCGACGAACACCAAGCGCGCTTCGCTCGCCGCGGGCCTCCACTTACGATAAACGTCCCAGGTGAGCAAGGTCGAGACCGAGTTGAAGGCAGAAGCAAGCGAGCTCATTAGCGCAGCAAGCATTCCGGCGAGGACGAGGCCCTTAAACCCGATCGGGAGAAGGCGGGTAACCAGTATCGGATAGGCAGAGTCGGCCATCCCGTTTCGAACGTCCTGGTACAGGGCTGCGGCGATGATACCAGGGAGAACGAAAATGAAGACTGGAAGGATCTTGAGATAGCCGGCGAAGATCGTTCCACGGCGTGCTTCCTCTATGTTCCGGGCCGCGAGCACACGCTGCACGATGTGCTGATCCGTACACCAATACCAGATACCAAGGATCGGTGCTCCGAAAACGACTCCCGTCCAGGGAAATTGCGGGTGGTTCGAGGGCTTCCACATGGAGAAAAAGTCGGGCGGCACCTTGGATTGGAGCCCGGACCAGCCGCCGACAGCGTGGAGACCAATGAACATCAGCGTCACTGATCCCACGATCAGCACTACTGCCTGCATCACCTCGGTGTAGATCACCGCACGTAGTCCGCCGAAAATCGTGT
>JABXNS010000094.1_pt1 | contig 31922 bp, 36 predicted proteins | sample 7301101 | NCBI WGS metagenome assembly JABXNS01 (sample SAMN14449646, study PRJNA615230) | soil metagenome | isolation source: soil from bare, unvegetated metal-rich iron-sulfur acidic spring small-cell... | place: Canada: Paint Pots Mound, Kootenay National Park, BC | collected 2017-05-25 | reverse complement strand
AGCGAGGCAGATATTGCCCGTGTAGAGTATTTACTAAACAGCCGGCCACGTAAAAGACTTGGCTGGAAAACCCCATATGAGGTATTCTACGAACTAACAGGTGTTGCACTTCGGGATTGAATGTAGGCTCTTGAACTTTGCAAAAATAGGAGTATGATGGTTTGCGGTAATAAAATTCTCAAACATAAGATGGGAGAAGTGGCTAAGTCATGAGTATTGGTGAATTTGCTCGGCGTAATCGGCAAGAAGATTCTAGTTTTCGTGAGGCTGTTGAGTCGTTACTAGGCGAAGCCAGCCAATCTTTTGCCGAGCTTGCACAAAATAATGGAGGAGGAAAAGTTTTTAGATTCGATCTTGTTGATGAAGTGCATATTACAGCCCATAGATGCTGGATAAATGCTATGAATGCTCTTGTATATGACCAAACTACTTTCGTAAAATCCGGCGGTATACGTGTCGTTGATTTTTCTAATGAAGGTTGGAAGGGTAGCAGACTGGTGTCCTCGTTTGTTTATGATCCGGAGGGAGAGACTCCGATTGCTATCGAATATTATTGCATGCCCGCCATGGAAGATATGCCTATTTTGGTTGACCAAGTTTACCAAGCTTGAGCTGCGTATAGCGTTCGGCGGCTAGACGAGTAAGCTCCGGATCTTCACCCTGATTGACAAATTTCATGGCGCCGGCCAACAGCGGATGGACTTCGGCGATTTTTTCGTACATCTGCTGAGAAAGTTTGCGGTAGCCGGGATGGCCCTGTGGGCTGGTACGCAGCTCGATCCAATGAAAAGCTTCACGGGCGTTAAACGTCACCTTCCAGCGCATTTTGTGGCCGAGTAGCGTGGCGTACTGGGCTTCCAGATCATGGCCAGCTGCCTGCAGGGCGCTGTAGAGTTTGAGGCTGATATCGAAACACTGGTCAAACACATCGCTTAGGCCAGCCTGCTCGACCAACTCCGGCGTGTCGTAGCCGTAACGCGGGCTAAGCAGCTGCCACTCCAAATCGTCGACAATGCGGTGGCGCTGCAAGTCACGGAAGATGCCGTAATCGCACAGCAGGTCAAAACTGTAATGGGCTTTTTCCAGAGCGCGGCCTGGACGATGGCGACGGTTGAACCGTTCGCCAATGCAGGCATTAAAGACGTCAAGCTTTTGCTGATAGGGCCAGCCGGCAACCTGAGTCTGCAATTCGCCCAACGACAGGCTGCTGTGTTCGTAGAGCATATCGGGCACTAGGTCGAGTTCGTTTTTGGGCCAGTGATCGACAAAGGTAACGGGCTCCAACTCGCTGCTGTGCTGAGTGGATAGTAGCTGATTAGCCAAGGTTCCGAGCTGTCGGGCGCGATTGACTTGATAGGCAATCCAGGCACCGCCGCGATCGGGTTTGTCGGCTCGTTCTAAAAATGTGCCGATAACTTTACGGGATTCATTGAGTAGTCCTTTACCGCAATCGACAGCCTCGGGCAGCGGATCACTGAGCAAATGCATAATCAAACTTTCCAGCGCCTGGCCAGAGGCGAAGATGCCAACGGTGGACTTAACGGCCACCGGTAAAACTGGCCGCGCCCCGTCGCAGGCCTGGGCCCGCGTGGCAGCTTTCCAAGCGCCGTCGCGCTCTTTGGCCGGCACGGTGGAAGTTTGCTCAACATAGGTTGTGAGCTTGTGCACTAGCTCGGAATACAGATCAAACAGCTTGTCCATTTGCGACATGTACTGTTTTTTGAGTTTGGCATCGAGATATTCGGGCACGTAATACCGGTAGCGGTCGGCTTCGTCTTTTTGATCAAAATAAATATAGCGAGTAGATTGCTCCAGATAGGCAGCCAGCCGACCCCACTCCAGCTTTTTGGTTAGCAAGTTGCTGGCGCCCTCGACCACCACGTGTTGGCCGACAAGTTGCTGCACGGAATCATCGCCGTAAGCCGTAATAATGCGCTGTAGCAATTTTTCGTCCTTGCCGGCGGCTCCGGCAAATTCATCTAGCAGGGTGATGCGCATGTCGTCGCCACGCCGAGACAAGCGGGCCATGGCGGCGGCAATGGTCGTGGGGCTGAGCTTGTCAGTAAAAGCATAGACGTTGCCTTCGGTGTTGGTGATGGTCTCTTCTAGGTAGGCTTTGCCGGCTGGGGTGATGACTAGGTTGCCAGCTTTGTTTTTAGCTAGCAGTGGCTCGTCGTTTTTTTGCTGGTCTGCGGCTTTGGCAACTGGCGCTTCGCTGGCTGGTTTGAGATCGCTGCGTTCGGCGATAATTTCACCGACGGATTGTGGCACGGCAATTTGAGCGACGGCGACTTTGGTCGGTTCGCGCTTAGCCAGCGTTTCTGTTACCAGTTTCCAGACGCCCCCAAACACCTCGTCCTTGTCTTTAACGGCATAGACCAGCGGCAAGTTGCGGTGCTTGGCTTCCCACAAATAGCCAGCGCGGACGCGTTCCAAAAAGGCGTCGTCGAGGTTGTCAAAACGCTCGCCTTGGTAGCGCCCAGCTAGTCGTTCGCGCAGCGTCGGCACTTCGGCGTCCAGCACGACGGTCAAATCGGGCTCCATGTCGCCAACAGCTAGAGCAATGACAGCATTGATGCGCTCGTAATCGGGCACATCGCCGCGGCCATAATACTGCACAGCCAGCGTGGTGAGGTAATTGCGATCGACCAAGCAGGTGATGCCCTGAGCCAAGTACGTGCGAATCACCTCTAGCGATTGGGCACGGGCGGCGTTGTAGAGCAGCACCTCGGTGCGGGTGTTCATCGGATACTGCGGATCTTGCGTCAAGTGGCGGATGGCGCGGGCGGTGAGGTCGTTTTGACTGTCCGGCTCGCGCAGCACGCGCACCGGCAGCTTGGCCTTGCGCAGGGCCTCGGCCAGCAACTGCACCTGCGTGGTTTTGCCCACACCTTCCGGGCCCTCGATGACGATGTATTTGCCCCTAGTCATAGCTCATGCCTTCGATCTTGGGCGGCAGGCTGCGGTTGTCCCGGTAGGCTTGGGGCAGCATTTGGCTGGGCGACCACGTTTGGATTAACGTGTCCAAATCGACGCCGCTTTGATACTTGCCACTAAAGTTGCCGTCACGCCCGGCACCGTAATTGCCCTCCACCTCGCCGGTTTCGTGGAACACGGCCTGGGCAATGCGCTCGCCGACAGGCAGCAACACCAGTTCGCGCTGGTTTAAATTATAAATCTCCAGCGTCAAACGGTTGATGTAACCAGGATCGACCCAGCCAGCGTCAAAACAGACGGCAATGCCGTTGCGTGCCCAGCTGGAGCGAGCCCGCAGATCGAAAGCACCCGGCGGTTTGATGCCAAAAAACTCGTGGGTGTGCGCCAGTAGGCGCTCGCCGGGCTTAATAGCAATTACCGGATGATCATCAGGAATGCCAACCACTGGCCGGAAACCGTAGAGCTTGCACCACTGCTTGTGTGGCAGGGCCTTGTACGGGCCGTCGAAGTAACGCTCCACGTCCTCGCGGTCAAACGGGTTGTAAATAATGCGCTCGTTGCTAGACTCCACGCGGTAATAATAATAGCCCAGCGTCACGTCCAGACTGGCGTGCGCCACGTGCTTGTCGTTGAACGGCGTGCAGACAATATGCCCATCCGCAATTGCCTGCCGAATTTGTATGTTGCTATAAACCCCCACGTTGTCCCTCCAGAACTGCTCATATTGTACGATTTGTCAAAATGATGACGCAAGCCCTGGAGGCCCTTTCGGCGTTGTAGTTTTGTACAAAACGTGTTTTGCCTTCGTGCGGGGCTAGAGCAAACGGTGCTCATTAATGAAAGTTTTTTGCTCGGAGATAATGTTTTCGGGTAGCTGGGCAAACTCGACAATTTCCTCGCCCATGTCGCTGCCCTGCAATCTGCCGGATGCAATGCTCGCCAAAAAGGCAATGCCAATCGGCCAGCCAAAGCTGTTTTGGCCATGAATGCCTGGATAGACTATTGCACCCAAAAGCTTGCCGACGGCGACTTTCACTCCAGTTTCGTAAAGTGCCACGCGCCGTACGGCATCGTCGAGCGTTTCACCCATGTACACCGTGCCGCCCGGAATGTGCCAGTAATTTTTCCATGGCTCGATGCTGCGTTTGGTCAGCACCAGGCCGCGCTCGGTCTTGATGCACACCTCCACGTTCAGCCGCGGTACCTTGGAGTAAATGTCTCGAAATTCCTCGGCAGTCAGCGGCTGTTTCATGCCGCCATTAGACCCAAAACTACGATGCATTTTGTTTCATCTGATGCTTGAAAGCTTTTTTAACAATTTCTTGCTCGAGTTTAGTCGGGCTAGCTGCCACCCAGGCTTTGATTGCTGATGTACCCACAACTACTTCTAAAAGACTCATGTCGTGAAGTGGATTAGGAGTCGGGTATTCTTCTGGATGATGGTATCTACGTCTAGCGGATGTCCAATTGCACAGTAAGTCAAAATAAGGTCTAAAATCCGTATCAACTATCCGGTAGTGGTTCCTAATTGGTTTGTCAAGATAAGCTACCACCGTATCAACTGGCTGATCCCTATACTCGCCATAAGAGAGACGCGGCACCCCCCTGGCGAAACCGGGTTTGTAGGGTTTGTAGGACAAGGCGCTAGCTACCGTAAAGCTGCCCATAGATCTGAGGATAGTTTCATCCTCTCCCAGGTATCCAATGGGTTGTTCGGGTACGGTACCGAGCCAATAAGCCGGCCGCATGTTATAGCCTTGACTCGCCTGACCCACATTTCGTTCGACAACCAGGAAAGGCAAGCCCTCTGCACCCTCAAATCGGCCAGCTAGTCCTTGCCACGCTCCCAGAATAGTTGGGTCAGCCACAGCTTTCTTACCATGCAGCGCTATGACTATATCATGCAGTGAGTAGCTGGCTGTTTGGTCGGTATCGCCAGATCGTAATACAACTTGTTGAGAAGCTATATCTTCTGCCAGGGTTTGTTTGGCTGCTTGTAAAACCGCCTGTCTCTCCCACAAACTAGGCGATGATTCTATAGTCATAGCAAGCTTCCTTTAATAGGTACACTATACAACCGGGAAATGATATTACAAGTAGTAACGGTTCATCAGTTCCTTACAGCATCTCGCTGATGCGAACTACACGATAGCCGCGGCGCTTGAGCTCGTGGATAATTTTGGGCAGTGCATCCAGCATATTGTCGCGGTTGTCGTGCATGCGTTCCCAAATGGCATCGTGGAACAGCAAAATGGAGCCGGGCTTGACTTTCCGCAGGTAGCGCTCACGAATGGCCTCAGCCGAAACGCCCGGCAGAAAATCTAGCGAAATGTCCCAGGTGATGACCTGGTAGTTTTGGCGATGGAGCGTTTTGAGTAGCCACGGCGTGCGCCAGCCGTGCGGCGGCCGGAACAGTTTAACGGTTGGCGTCTGACCCAGTACATCATCAATCTCTTTTTGGGCACTGGCGACCTGTTGATCTATTCCCTTGGTAGTCAAAAACGGTAATCGCCATTGATGAGAAAACGTATGATTACCAATGTCATGCCTCTCGGCGGCAATGCGCCGCACAATTTCTGGTTGGCTGTGCACGTGTTGGCCAATCACAAAAAATGTGGCGGCAACATCCTCGGCGCGCAAAATATCCAGCACCTGCTCGGTACTACCGGCCCGTGGGCCGTCGTCAAATGTCAGGGCTACGATTTTTTCGCTGGTGTTGAAGGTGCTGAGCACTTCGCCAAATAGCCCAGATTTGGGAAAATTCATAGCATAGATAAACAGACCGACTGTCCCGAGAGCCAGCCCAACGGCGCTGCCCAGGGGATGACGGACGATGAGTTGAGATATGCCCACAAGCCACAAGATTGTGAGTAGCAGTGCGGCGAGTATCGCAAGTTTCACGGCTAATTTTATCGGACTGATTTTTTGGTTTTTAGGAAACAGCAGCACACCAAAGAAATTTCGCACATAAAACGCGGCGGTAGCCAGCGAACCGCGGGTGGCAAAACGGCGGGCGGACGTTTGGGTGTAAAGTTTCGGCAGGACGACAATGTTGCCCAGCGGCGCCAAACGTTTGGAGATCGCCAGATCCTCGCCCTGAAACTGCCCTTCGGTGTCAAAGCCACCGATACCCTCCAGCGCCTCGGCCGTCACCGCAAAGTTACCGCCCAGCACCTGGCTGGATTTGCCCACGGCGTGCAGCAGCACATTTTGCAGGGGATATACAACCTTAGAATAAAACGTAATCAAAGCCTGTTGAGGCTCCGTGCCATCGTAAAACGTAAAGGGATTGGTGACGGCCACGGCTCCGCGGTTATCTTTAAACGCTCGGTCGATCGCTGACAAATAATTTTTAGGCAGGCGCATGTCGGCATCGACATATACCAAAATCTCCCCGCCTGCCGCCAGTCGGCCGGTTTCGCGGGCTTGGGGCAATCCGCCTTTGGGCGCATCCACCACAGTGGCGCCGGCTTGCCGGGCAACGATTACGGTGCGATCAACGCTCACACTGTTGACCACAATTATTTCCGGCGGCTGCTCAAAATCCTGAGCCTGCACCGAGGCGATAATCGCTGCCACGTAGTCTTGCTCGTTGCGCGCCGGAATAATCACGCTAAATCTTGGTTGGTTTGAAACGGACATTGCCCACTACTATACGTGGAGATTGGCGTATTGTCATGCCCGGCTTTGTCTCTGAGAAAATATACCGAAGTGCGCTACAATGAAGGTAATGTTTGCTATGACGTGTACGTTTGGAGGGTTTTGTTGAGATGAGCACCAAGCAACTGCCAGCTCAGCTGCGAGTGCGCCGCGAGTTTTTGCTGCGCCTGGTGGCTTTTGGCGTGGCGGCCAACGGCTTGATTATTATTGGTAGCACCCTGCTCGGAGAGCTGGCGGTGTTTCGCGGCCGGCTACATATTAATGATGTAGCGGTTGGCTTGCCACTGGTAATTGGTCTGACGCTGCTGTATTTGAGTGCGCTGCTGGCGCGGCGTAAACGGGCGGCCTGGGCCGTGGTGATGCCGCTGTACGGCTTTATTTTGGGGCTGAATGTAACACGCCTGATATTGCTGGCTGATCGGCACGATCTTATGACCGCTAGTTTGTTGACTAATTTTGTGCTGCCGGCGCTGGTAGTTTTTGGCTTGGTGCTAGAACGAGCGGCCTTTACGGTCAAAAGTGATATTCGCAGCTTTACGCTGTCGCTGCGCTTTATTGGACTGATTTTGCTAGTGGGCTTGCTGTACGGCGTAATTGGTTTTCAGCTGCTCGACCGGCGAGATTTTCATCAGGAAATTAATCTTGGCCAGGCCATACACCGCACAATTGACCAGTTTGACTTGACGACCAATCGGCCGCTGGTACCTTACACGCGGCGAGCGCGTTTATTTTTGGACTCGTTGTCGATTATTAGCATTGGCGCGGTGGGTTACGGCTTGGTGTCGCTGTTTCAGCCGCTACGGGCGCGGCTGAGTGATCAAGCTTCGAATCGTACGCTGATGCGCGAACTACTGGAAAGCTATCCGGCCGGCAGCGAAGATTTCTTTAAGCTATGGCCGCATGATAAGTATTATTTTATGAATGAAGTCTGGACTGCTGGCCTGGCTTACCGCGTTAGTCGCGGCGTGGCTCTGGTGGTGGGCGATCCGGCCGGCGATTCCAAGACATTTCCGCGTTTACTCAAAAAATTTGAGGAATTTTGCCGACTTAACGACTGGTTACCGGCGTTTGTGTACGCGATACCTGCCTATAACGAACTGTACCGTAGCCACGGTTTGAGCCTACAAAAGATTGGCGAAACCGCTACGATAGACATAAAACAATTTAAAAAACAAGATGCTGGCGAAGGCTACTTTAAAAACTTACATACGGAGTTTACGAAAGCCGGATATAGCGCCGAGCTTCTGCAGCCACCACACGATAATGCCCTGCTGGCGCGGCTCAAGGTCGTGTCCGACGACTGGCTGGCCCAACCCGGGCGTACTGAGCGCGGTTTTATGAGCAGCCCCTTCTCGTTTGCCTATTTGCGGCAGTGTCCGGTGATGGTGCTGCGCGGCAACGCTGGCCGAATCCAGGCCTTCCTCAGTCAAATTCCTTCGTTTGATAAGGCCGAGGTTTGTTTTGATCTGTTGCGTTTCACGGCCGACAGTCCGACTGGCAGTGATGATTTTTTGCTGATGCAATATATTGACACATTGACCGGGCAAGCAATCGCTCGCCTCAATCTGGGTTTTTGCCCGCTGGCCGACATGTCTGGCAAGGACGAAAAAACCACCATCATCGACAACGCCATGCGTTTTATTTACGCCAGCGGCGACCGTTTCCACAGTTTCAACGATCTGTATACTGCCAAAAACAAGTTTGAGCCGCAGTGGCAAGACCGCATGGTTGCCTACCGCGGTGGCCTGCGCGGTTTTACCCGCACGCTCACTGCCCTCAACCGCGTGACAAAACGCCGGATAACTATTCGATAGTCGTGGTAATGCTGGGGCCCATGCTGGTGGTCAAATAGGTGGATTTGATATAGGCACCCTTTATGGAGGTGGGCTTGCCGGTTTTTAAGCTGGTAGTCACGGCCTCGGCGTTTTGCAGGAGTTTGTCCTTGCCGAAACTGACTTTGCCGATGCCCAGATGGACAATGCCAGTGCTGTCGGCACGGTACTCCACGCGGCCGGCTTTGGCTTGCTCGACGGCTTTGACGACGTCGGTAGTGACGGTGCCACTCTTGGGGCTGGGCATTAGACCCTTGGGGCCAAGCACGCGGGCATATTTGCCCAGTTTGGGCATCATGGCCGGTGTGGCAATGAGCGTGTCAAAGTTGAGATCGCCTTTTTCCAGCTGAGCCAGTAAATCTTCGTGTCCAGCCACGTCGGCGCCAGCCTTTTTGGCTTTGACTACGTCGGTGGGTTCGGCCAGCACGGCGACGCGGATGGTTTTGCCGGTGCCAGCGGGCAGTACAATAATTTCGCGGATGTTTTGATCGGCACGCTTGGGGTCGATGTTGAGTCGCACGTGCAGCTCCACAGTGGCGTCAAACTTGACTGGGCTAGTTTTGGCGGCCAGCTCGACGGCTTCGGCCAGGCTGTAGGTTTTGCCGGCTTCAATAAGTTTGGCGGCTTCACGGAACTTTTTGCTGCTGCGCTCCAGCTTGGTGCGCGGGGGTTTTTGCTGGGCTTTGGACTTGCTCTCAACCTCTTCGGTTTTAGCTTCGGCCTTGCGCTCTTCCTTGGCTTTTTCGGCTTCGGCTTCTTTGAGCGCTTTGGCACTGTGCTTGCCAGCTTTGGTAACTGCAAGCTTTGTTTCAGCTTTTACTGCTGCAGCCTCAGCCACTTGCTTGATAACTTCCGGTTTTTCTTCTTTGACTTTCTTAACCACTTGCTTAGTTGCCTTGGCGGCGGGTTTCTTGATAACTGTTTTCTTGGCTTCTGCCATAATGATTCCTTTCGTGGTGCAAGCGGTTTTTCAAACCTCCCACAAATTAATTGTTTATGCCTAGTACTTCAGCAATTCTATTAACTACCCCTGACCATAACTCACAATCCCCTTGCGCCATCCATGTTTGATCTTCTCGGGGCCCCCAATAACCCCCTCATATAAGCCGCTCTGGCATTTTCCACTGCAACTACATCTCCGGCAAATTCCAGATCAAACAAAGCAGCTGTTAATTCAGAGTATGCGATAGGTCTTTCTGCTATCATTGCATTCGAATCCAAGATTCGTTCAGTCATAGACCTATCCTGCAATCTCGACACCCATTGATCGGGCGGTGCCGGCGACTTGCTTTTTGACGGCAGGGATGTTGGTGGTGTTCATGTCGGCAGCTTTGGTTTCGGCAATTTGAGTCAATTGAGCGTCGTTCAGCTTTTTGCTGATCTTTTCGCTGTTGGGGCGGCCGGAGCCCTTGTCGATGCCCAGCGCTTTGCGGATCAAATCATCTGTGGGTGTGCCGACGACGCGGAAGTTCATGCTGCGGTCTTCGTACACGGCAATGTGCACAGTGACGTCCTGACCCATGCGGTCTTTGGTTTGCTCGTTGAACGGATTAATAAAATCCATCATATTGACGCCGTACTGGCCGAGCGTGCTGCCCACCGGTGGCGCGGCGTTAGCCTGCCCACCTTTGAGCTTCATTTTGAGATTTGCTTTAACTGTCTTTGCCATAGATTGCTAGTTTACTACAGATTATCCCTGTTGTCTAGGTTTTTCATAACCCAAGGCTGTTTTCGCTTCTTTGCTCTGCTCTGCTTGTAATGACTCCGTCGTAGCCAAAACGTTCCATGAGCTCGCGTTTAGCTTTCCGATTGTCCAGAGAAGGAGTTTCTGACCAAAAATAAGTCACGAGCATAACGAAAATGTTTGACTGCAGTATTCATGAACCAACCGGCGCCACCCATAACTGGTAGCGCAATAGGTATCTGGTGATTTATGACTAGGCCAATAGCTAGGGCGCCGCATGCAGTTGCAGCTCCAAACTGTCAACCCGACTCTTTGATTGCCCAGTCTTGCCACTGTTCCCCGAGCGGTCCAGAGACATCATCGTAGTGTGGGTTGGGAGCATTATTCAGCCTATTCATAAATCGACCTGTTTTATACCCTCTTCACCTGCAAACTGTCCAGTTCCACCGGGGTTTCGCGGCCGAACATGCTGACCAAGACTTTGAGCTTGCCCTTGATTTGATCGACTTCGTTGACAGTACCGTCAAAGCCCTTGAATGGGCCGTCGGTAATGTTCACGACTTCACCCAGCTTGTAGTCAATCTTGTGCTTGGGTTCTTCGCGGCCCATGCGCTTCATGATTTTCTCGACTTCATCGGTGCCAACCGGTGTTGGATCGGTGCCACTGCCCACAAAACCAGTGACACTCGGCGTATTACGCACAATGTACCAGGCGTCTTCAAATAGCTTCATTTGTACCAGCACGTAGCCTTGGAAAATGCGCTTTTCGACGACCTTGCGCTTGCCGTTTTTAACTTCAATCATCTTTTCGCGCGGCACCAGCACCTGAAAAATTTTGTCTTTCATGTCCAAGCTTTCGGCGCGCTGGCGGATTGATTCAGCAACTTTGTCTTCGTAGCCGCTGTAGGTGTGAATGGCGTACCATTGTTTGGTGGTGTCGTAGCGTTTGTTCATTTGAGTAAAATCCTTTTAAATACTTTATCTAATCCCCAGTCCATAAGCGTAATAAGCGCGGCAAAAACGATAGCAAACAACATAACGGCGGTGGTCAGCTGGCGGGTTTCCTTGTGATTTGGCCAGGTAACTTGGCGCAGGCTGGAGAACGCGCCGCGAAAATACTGTGGAATAATATGCCGAGCCAGCCACTTAAGCGCACGGCCGACAGCACGAAAAGGTTGACTGATGACCAACGGATCTTTAGCGACCTTGGGCTGCTTGGTCTTTTTCTGGCTGCGCACACTAGCCGATTTGGCTTGCTCGCGCACGGTTTGAGCCGGCCGGAGCCGTCGTTTAGTCTCGGAATCTGCCATACTGCTTTGTTCCTTTCCAAATAAAAAACCTACTTTTTACTAAGTAGGTTTTTCCAGAACTTCAAGTCAAGCATAGTGGATTTAAATCGAACCGTCAACAGCGAGTTGCTGTTTTGGTACCGCTGCCGGAGATTCTTCACTGTAAGCATCAAAAAGCTATGGGCCAATATTGGACGGGGTATTTGGTTCAAGTAGCTGAGCCTGTGCCAATACTCCCTCAAGTACAGCTGCGGTTTGCATGCTGGAGCGCCATCCCATAGCATCACTCAAAGCCCACAAGCCAGTCCATGCAGTGACAGCTAATCCTAAGGAAGATTTGTCAGCATGCAATAAAACCCCATTAACCGCAGTTATCCCCAATGAAAAGATTGTAAATCTCCGGTGAGAAGTTTCCGAAACCCTTACAGCCTCCAATCTACCGGTAATTGCTTTTATGTCCATGAATTTATTATTTCATAAGCCAAGGGTTTCCTCAACCTTGAGTCGATGGGTATGTACTTTTCAGATCCGGAATAAAAATCCGGAAGGTGGAACCGTGGCCCAGTTGACTGTCAACGGTGATTTTGGCCTGGATAAGTTTGGCCAGTTTGGCGCTGACATACAGCCCTAGGCCAGTGCCGATGGTGGCGCGAGTGTGATAGTCCTCGGAGCGGAAAAATTTGTGAAAAATGCGGGCTTGATCGCTGCGGCTAATGCCAATGCCAGTGTCGATAACTGCAAACTCTACCCCACCTGGCTGAGCCTGGGCACTCAATGTAATGCCACCCTTTTGGGTGTATTTCAGGGCGTTGGTAATAAAATTTTGTAAAATTTCCCGGACATATAGGTCGCTAGAATGCAAAATCGACAGGGCCGGATCAATCTCGCTTATAATCCGCAGGCCATGAGATTTAGCTTGGGTGGCGTAATTGGTAGCCAGACTTTCGATAAGCCGATGGGCGTTGATGGTCGAGATTTCGACGCTGAGTTTGCCGCGGTCGGCTCGCGATAGCATGGCCAAGTCATTGAGCATACCGGCTAAAAATTCAATTTGGTCGTGGGCGGCCTGCAGAGCTTCTTCGATCTGAGTGTGCTTGCCGTCGCGCGAAGCGATGAACTGAGCGTTGCTGACGTGACCTTCCACAATCGCCACCGGTGTGCGCAGTTCGTGGCTAATCACGTTAATGAACTCGTCGCGCTCCTCTTCCAGGCTTTTTTCGCGGGTAATATCGCGCAGCTGCAACACATAGCCGTTTTCCTGACTTTGCCCGTAGCCCAGCCGTACTGGCGAAATTGCCAAATACAAATTAATGGTGCTGCCGTCTTGGTAGGCAAGTCTTAGATCACGGTTGGTGGTTGGCGCGCTCGTGTCTTTGATGAGCGATTCAATATCGATCAAGTGGTCGTTTTTATCGCTTGGGGCAAAGATAGAACGCAGATATGTTTCGTTATCAATAGTATTGCGGTCCAAAATCCCCAGTGCGGCACCGTTGTAGAGCACCACTCTCATTTTTTTATCGACGGCAATCACGCCGTCGGTCATGCTGTTGATCAGCGCCAGCAAGCGCTGGCGTTCCAGCTGAGCGTTTGGCCGGCGAATAAGAGGACGTTTGTGCATACACTGTATTATGCCACAAACAGCTTAAACGTTTATGTTTGGGCGATGGGCGCGGATGGCGTGGCGCAGAGTTTTGGCGTTGGGAACGTGGCGCTCTAGCTCGGCCCAAAAATCCGGGCCGTGATGCAGGACTTTAGTATGGGTGAGCTCGTGAACCAGCACGTAATCAATCAGCTCCCAGGGCAACTGCATCAGATAAACACTGAGCGTAATGTCTTTGCGCTGGCTGCAACTGCCCCAACGGCTTTTGAGTTGGCGGCAGCGTAGGCTTTGAAACTTTAGCCCCGTTTGATTAGATAATGTCTGTAAACGGCCAGGCAATAAAGCCTCGGCTTGGGCCCGCAGGGCTTTTAGACTAGCACGGCGGGTGGCCTCTTGAACAGTCGAATCACTGACGGCCACAGCCGCCGGATACATAATGGTAACTCGGCCATCGCTCACTCGAGAACTGATTTTTTGTACTGCTTCACTCGGCGACAAAACCAAATGGTGGGCTTTGCCAATGCGGTCGCCGGATTTGAGCAGCGGTTCATTGTCGGCCCGTTGATCGAGCAGCCACTTACTTTTGCTGAGGGCAAACTGTATAGCGGCCTGGTAGGGCAGATAGTACGGCAGGCTAACCCGCACGCTGCCGTCACCGCTCAAACTCAGGCGAATACTGCGGTTACCTCGACGTTTATACAATTTTACATGACCAAGAGGCGGCACATCCACCGATTTAACAGGCATAGTGGTTAGCGAATAAGAATATTGCGGCGGCGCATATCAACACGGCCAGCGGCTGGATTGGGCACGTGATTTACCAGGCCGGGCTTAACAACTTGATTGGTCGAGGCATCGGCAGTAATGAGTCCAATGTCATAAAGTTTTCGAAGCACGGCACTGGTTTGGGTGCGAGCAGTGTGCTTGCCGCTGATAACGATATAATCTTCGCCCCGTTCGGGATTTTGCATGTGAGCGGTAACATTCTCGAAGGTCGTGCGGTCTAGCGGCGTGGCAAATTTATCATCGTTTTTGCGGCGATCGCGGCCGGCAATACGGGTAAAGGCGCTTTCTACGTCAATTTGCACCCAAATGAGCAGCAACTCGGCACGTTCCTTGCGAGCCATTTCGCGCAGTTTGCGTCGCTGAGAGGTCCGCATGGCGTTGATGTCGTAAATCACGCTTACTCCGGCACCGAGCAGTTCCTCGGTCATGTAATCCAGCAGGTGTGTGACGATTTCGTTTTCCTGCTTGTCGTAGCGGGGCTTTTCGAAGAGTTCATAACGAATACGGTCGCCTTGCACATGGGCAGCTTGCAAACGCTCCGTTAACTGTCTGGCAAAATAAGTTTTTCCCGCACCCGGCAGGCCGTATAGCAAAATCAGTAGGGGCTTGTTGGGCACGATTTTATTCATGAGTACCTACTGGTATAGCAGATTTTTTACCAGCTGCCAAGTCTGGCATGGTGACAGCGCTGGCAAAATGACTTATCATAAAAGGCGTCGAGCATAGGGGCATGGTTCAATGGTAGAATAAAGGTCTCCAAAACCTTAGATCGCGGTTCGATTCCACGTGCCCCTGCCAACATAAGCATGTCAATTTCTGCTACCATAGATGTAGGATGCCAAAGAAAAAGCTTGTACACACGATACTTGGTTTACTCACTCTGCAGTTTATACTAGGCGTGTTAGCTAATCTGTATGCGACTATTCCAGCTCAGAAACCTTACGAAGTTTTTCATCACATTGGTTTTATCACGCTCCATGCCGTAAATGGCGCTCTACTTCTTGTGTTGGGATAGTGTTTTTGGTCAAATCACGTAAAAGTGCTGCGATGAAACCAGCCATAGGTGGTCTTATAAATATGGTCCTGTCCTATGCATTTGGTGAGTTGCTTGTCTTTACCCAGCGTGACATTTTTTCCTTTTTGATGGCACTAGCGTTTATTGGCGCGTTGTTTTCTTATGCAAGGGTTGCTTTCTCAAGCCGAGAAAGATGACTTTTTGTTATAATTCAAATTTTAGTAGTAAATCATAGCTGGAGGTATTGTATGTGTCGAAATATCAAATCTCTTTACAACTTTGATCCTCCTGCTACAGAGGCGGAAGTGCGAGCAGCAGCCCTGCAATTTGTTAGAAAAATATCAGGATTTCAGGAACCGTCCAAGTTAAACGAAGCGGCATTTAACCGTGGGATCGATGACATAGCCAAAGTCACCCAGCAGCTACTTGATTCTCTGGTAACTCAGGCTCACCCGCATAACCGTGAGCTAGAAGCAGCCAAGGCTCAGGCACGGGCCGAGCAGCGTTTTGGGTAAGTAATAATTCGGAATCGTGATATGCAATGAAATCATGCTGCCAGTGGTTTATACTATGTAAATGATCCAGTTTATCAAATCAAAAACGGCGGTTGACGGGCAGCGGGCGCTGACAGCCTGTCTAAAAGAGGCATTGGCGGCGCACCAACGCGTGTTATGGCTAGTGCCGGGCGGGTCAAATATTTCCATTACCGTCGCCGTTATGAAGCAGATTTCGGTGACGGATTCAACACGACTGGCTATTATGCTCACCGACGAGCGCTATGGACAGCCCGGGCATAAGGATTCTAACTGGCAACAGCTTGAAGACGCCGGTCTTAAACTCAAAAAAGCCACCACAATTCCCTTGTTGCGCGATGGTTTATCGCTGCAGGACACGACTAATTTGTATGCACAGGTTATCGCTCGAGCCCTTAATGCTGCCGAGGTCATCATCGGCCAGTTTGGGATTGGCGCTGATGGCCATATTGCCGGCATTTTACCCGGTTCGCCAGCCGTCCGAGCCAAGGAACTGGTGGCCGCTTACGAAACGCCTGACGACTTTACGCGCATTACTCTTACCTTTCCGGCGCTGCGGCGACTCGATGAGGCTTTTGTATGTGCCTACGGAGCGAACAAGCAAGCGGCTCTGACAACGCTACGCGACAAAACCCTACCGCTCGCCAAACAACCGGCGCAAATTCTCAAGCGTATTCCCGGCGTCTGCGTGTACAATGATCAAATAGGAGGATAATGGTTATGAAAATAGCTGTAGTTGGACTGGGACGCATGGGCATGCAAATTGCTCGCAAGCTGGCTGAAGCTGGCCACGAGGTTGTGGCGCATAACCGCAGCCCAGAGCCGATTGCCGAAGCCGTAGGTTACGGGGCCACGGCTGCCCCAACCAGAGAAGCCGTGATACAGGCCTTTAGCGGACAGCCGGCGGTCATCTGGTTGATGATACCGGCCACTGCAGTTGATACTGAGCTGCAAAGTTTACTGGCGCTCGTGCCGCGCGACAGCGTCATTATTGACGGCGGCAACTCTGATTTTCGCCTGACTCAAAAACGAGCCGAATTGGTGGCTGGTCATGGCTCGCAGTTAATTGATGTTGGCACCAGCGGCGGCGTCTGGGGTTATCAGAATGGCTTTTGTATGATGGCCGGTGGTGACGCTACCGCCTTCAAAGTCGTGGAACCGGCCCTGCAAACTCTGGCGCAACCCGAAGGTGCTTATCATTATTTTGGCCAAAACGGCAGCGGTCATTTTGTAAAAATGACACACAATGCCATTGAATACGGCATGATGGAAAGTCTGGCCGAAGGTTACCGCGTACTGCACGACGGACCGTTTCCCGGGCTGGATCTCGCGGCAGCCGGTGATGCGTGGCAGCACCACAGCGTGATCACCTCGTGGCTCAATGAATTGGCCCGCGATGCCCTCAAGGAAAACCCCGAACTGGCTGGCATTGACGGCTTTGTGGCCGAAACCGGCGAAGCCCGCTGGACACTCGAAGTTGCTAAAAGTCTGGGTCTGGCTGCACCGAGCATTCAAGCGGCGTTTGACGTACGTTTGGCCTCGCAAAAAGGCGAGGTCAACTTTGCCACCAAGCTGCTGTCGGCTATGCGGGCTAAATTTGGCGGACACGCTCTCAATGCTGATCAAATTGCTGCCAACGGCCAAGTAAGCACCAGTGCTCATGAATGAACTAACGGCCAAAATCGCCGTCGAACCAGCCATTATCGTGATTTTTGGCATCACTGGCGACCTAGCCCAGCGCTATCTGTTGCCGGCGCTCTATCACCTGATCAAAAACGATTTATTGCCGGCACAGACGGTTATTTTGGGTGTTTCGCGCCAAAAAATTACCAGCCAGCAACTACTAGAAAAAGTAGAGCTTTGTATCGGCGAACTGGACGGTGGGTGCGATCCGGCTACGGTCGACAAACTGCGCGCCCGGCTACAAATGATGCAGATGGACATTACGCAAGATGGCGATTATGATCAACTGCTTAAACGGCTTAATGACATTGAGGCTGCTGCCGGCATGTGCCTCAACCGACTATATTATTTAGCCATTCCGCCGCAGGTAATGAGCCCGATTGTCCGTTTGCTTGGCGAGCATGGCCTAAACACCAGTTGCCCGCATGACGTAGCTGCTACCCGCCTGCTGGTAGAAAAGCCCTTTGGCTATGATCTGGATTCTGCCCGCGAGCTGATTACCAGTACCGCGGCGCATTTTACGGAAGCGCAACTTTATCGTATCGATCACTACTTGGCCAAGGAAACTGTTCAAAATATTTTGATCTTCCGGCTCAATAATCCAATTTTTGCCAGTTTATGGAACAGCCGATACATCAGTGACATACAAATCACCGTCAGCGAAGAAATTGGTATTGAGGGTCGAGCGGGCTTTTACGAACAGACTGGTGCGCTGCGTGATATGGTGCAAAGTCATCTGTTGCAGTTGCTGGCAATTACCACCATGGAGCCGCCCACGGCGCTCAACAGCGACAGTATACACGCGGCTAAGTTGTCACTTTTGAACTCCGTCCAGCCATTCCATCCCGACACGGTGGAAAACTTTGTAGTTCGCGGCCAGTATGGTACCTATCGACAAGAAGTTGACAATACCCAAAGCTCTACCGAAACCTATACTGCCCTGCTTTTTAGCATCAACAACGAACGTTGGCGGGACATGCCCGTTTTGTTGCGCACCGGCAAGGCGCTGGCCCAGCGACGCACCGATATTTCGCTGAACTTTAAGCCAGGTAGCAGCGGCCAAGAAAATGTGCTGAGCTTCCGTATTCAACCCGACGAGGGCATCGTGCTCAATCTGCGAGTCAAAAAGCCGGGCTTTGATGATCAGCTGCAAACGGCTGAGATGGACTTTAGTTACGCCCGCAGTTTTGCTGATGCTCACGGTCACCCCGACGCCTACGAACGCGTGCTGCTGGACGCCGTACGTGGCGACCAGACGTTATTTGCCACCAGTGACGAGGTGTTGGCCAGTTGGCAGATTATCGAACCGATCCTGCAAGCCTGGCGCCGCGACAGCCAAAACCCCGCAACCTACACAGCTGGTTCTTGGGGTCCAGTCAGCGCCAACGATCTTGCCCACCGCGCCAACACCACCTGGCGATAAAAATCGTCAACGACTATTTTATGAGTTCCGTAATTTGCACAAGGATATTTTCGTAATCATGATCCGTAGTATCGAACAGCCTATAGGGCAGCATCGACCGCTTCAGTAGTTTTAGCTAGCTACGCTGTTGATTGATGTAATAGCTGGCAATTTCCTGAAACGATTGCCCTTTGGTCTTAACATATTTACCCCAGTGAGATTCTCTGTGCTTGGTTGCTTTTAGGATTCTGTTTGCAATTGCCGCCTCATCGACTTTGAGAAAAATAGTTGTTGGCGAATAGGCGGCGAGCAGTTCCTCTATTTCTACATAATCACTGATTGCAGCCTTTGATCTAAATGCTTGAGTAAGATACAGCCTATCAAAAATTATTACATCAACATGCAAGGATACTGACTTGGCGATGCGTTGCTTAAAGAAAGCAATATGCCTATCGTCTTTTTGATCTTTGATCGGAATGTGCGTCTTTGACTCGTCGACGACTGCAATATCCAGGCTGGGCAAGGCTTGCTGTAGTCTCTGGATAAGCGTTGATTTACCGCTTGTAGCAATGCCTTCAAACACGAGAATTTTCATAATCAAATAGTACCACGTCATAATCAGAGCAGTTTTAGCTGCAGTTGCAAGGCAAACTATTCTTCGTTCTATCTCAAAACGGTTGTGCTCGAGGCGATCGCTCCCTATAATGTAGCTTGATTAACATAAGCGAAAAGTGAGAGTGATGAAGGTATTAATGCTCGGCTGGGAATTGCCTCCTTTTAACAGCGGTGGACTGGGCGTTGCCTGCTACCAGTTATGCCGGGCGCTCGCTAAAGCAGATGTCGACATTGAGTTTATTGTACCCTACGCGGCCGAGCATGGCATTAATTTTATGGCGGTGACGCCGGCCACTACGCAGGACGGCGAGACGTTTCTGCGCGCTGGTGCTTCGGCCTACAACAGTTCGGCATACCTCGGCGAAGACGGCAGAGTAATGTGGCCGAATGTTTTTGACCAGCAGCAGGTTTTTGAGCAAGCAGTGGTGCGATTGGCCGAGTCGCGTGACTTTGACATTATTCATGCTCACGATTGGTTGACCTTTCGGGCGGCGCTCAGGATCAAAGAGCACAGCGGCAAACCGCTGATTGTGCATGTGCACTCCCTGGAATCCGACCGCGCCGGCGGCAATCCCGGCAATCCGCTAGTCCACGAGATTGAGGGATTGACTTTTCTGCTAGCTGATAAAATCGTGGCCGTCAGTCAGCACACTAAAAGAGCCATCATGCAGCAGTACGGCGTGCCGGCTGACAAGATTGAAGTCTCCTACAACAGTTTTGACCGCGATTTGCTGGTGCCCTCCATGGCGGCCAGCAACGACTATCGTTATCTTACGCAGCTGAAAAATATGGGCTACAAAGTAGTGGCCAGCGTTGGCCGCTTGACTGTCCAGAAAGGCTTACCCAATCTGCTGGTGGCTTTTGCCGAAGTTGTCCGGCGCTTGCCGTGCAGCCTGCTGCTGATTGTTGGCTCGGGCGAACAGCAGCATGAACTGATAGAACGTTCTGCCGAGCTTGGCATTGCGACTAATGTACTGTTCGCAGATTTTCAGCGCGGCAAACGCTACCGCGAGGCTTTCACCATTGCCGATTTATTTGTGATGCCCTCGGTATCGGAACCGTTTGGCATTGCAGCGCTGGAAGCCGTGGGTTATGGTACGCCGGTGCTGCTCAGCCATCAAACCGGTGCCGGTGAAGTCCTTAAAAACAGCCTGCGCGTTGACTTTTGGGACGTTAAAGCTATGGCCAATGCCATTGTGGCCGTGCTGCAAAATCTCAGTCTAGGTACGGAATTGCAAATCCGCGCCAGCGAAGAGCTGCAGCACATCAGCTGGGATAACTCGGCCAGCCAAATTATCGATCTCTATCAACGTCATGCCGCTCGCAAGGTGGCCGCATGAGTCGGGCCATCGTGCTGTATCTACATGTCCACCAGCCCTATCGGCTGCGGCACTACACCATATTTAATATCAGCGCAGATCACGATTACTTTGAAGCCCCGGATGGTGCGCGGGAGAATAATCAAAATATTTTACACAAGGTGGCCGAAAAATCTTACCTTCCCACCAACCGCTTGCTGCTGGAATTGCTCCAAACCTACCCGGAGTTTCGCTTGAGCTTGTCGCTTACCGGCGTTCTGCTGGAGCAGTTAGAGCGCTTTGAGCCGGCAACGCTGGCATCATTTCAGGAGCTGGTGGCCACTGGTCGAGTGGAAATTTTAGCCGAAACCTACCATCACAGCCTGGCATTCTTTTACTCCAGACCGGAGTTTGAAGCCCAAGTGGCCCAGCATCGAAGCAAGATCCAGAGTTTATTTAGTCAAACGCCGAGCATCTTTCGCAATACCGAACTGGCCTACAACAATGACCTGGCCTATTGGGCGGACCAAGCCGGCTACAAAGGGATTTTGGCGGAGGGTTGGGATCCGGTGCTCGGTTGGCGCAGTCCCAATTTTGTCTATCGTCCGGCCTATACCGAGCACATCCGACTGCTCATGAAAAACTACCGTCTAAGTGACGACATTGCTTTTCGTTTTGGCAACCATGACTGGAGCGAGTGGCCGCTGACGGCTGCGAAATTTGCCCATTGGCTCAACGAAATCGCGGACGCCACAAACTTTAATTTGTTTATGGATTACGAGACCTTTGGCGAGCATCAATGGAGCGAGTCGGGTATTTTTGATTTTCTGCGCCAGCTGCCCGGCGAGTGGCTGAAACAGCCCAGCAACCGCTTCATGACCGTCAGTGAGGCGATCGATAGTTATGAGCCGGCGGACTTTGTGGACACGCCGAATACAATTACCTGGGCCGATACCGAACGCGACCTGTCAGCCTGGCTAGGCAATCCCATGCAGGGTTCGGCTATCGAGGCCCTGTATACCTTGGAGCACAAGATTTTGGATAGTAACGACGCTGTACTACTCGAGGATTGGCGCCGTCTGCAGACCTCCGACCATTTTTACTACATGTGCACCAAATGGTTTAACGACGGCGACATTCACGCTTACTTTAGCCCCTACGAAAGCCCCTACACTGGTTTTATTAATTTTATGAACGCCTGGCACGATCTCAAATCCCGCCTGGCCGAGAAAGGTGTGGCACTCTAACATGGGGCGACCTGTTGTCTTGAGCAATGGTCAGCTGTTTGTTGGGCTAGACGAGTCCGGACTGGTGCACGATTTTTATTACCCGTATGTGGGGCTAGATAATCTCAACAACGCCCGCTCGTCCGATCATAAAATTGGCGTGTGGGTGGATAGTATGTTTCGCTGGGTCAATGACGGCAGCTGGACGATTGATGTGCGCTTTGAGGCCGATGCGCTGGTCAGCAACATTACTATGCACAGCGATGAGTTGCAGATTCGTTTGCACTTTACGGATTTTGTTGACCACCATGACACGGCGCTCATTCGACGTGTTGAAGTCGTCAACGAAGCCGACCATGCGCGGGACATTCGCCTTTTCATGCACCAAGTTTTCCAAATTTCACGGGCTGGCCGGGCCGACACAGCCATGTACGTGCCCGACGACAACTATTTGCTGGATTACAAAGGTCGCTGTTGCCTGTTGATTGCCGGCAAATTTGTGGCTGACGGTGATTTTGATCAGTATGCCGTCGGCAGCTACGGCATTGAGGGTAAGGATGGTACCTTCCGCGATGCTGAGGACGGCGAGCTGTCGGGCAATCCGGTGGAGCATGGCGGCGTGGACAGTGTGCTGCGCTTTCGCAAAGAGCTGCAACCTGGCGAGAATTGCCTAATTGACTATTGGATCGTGGTGGCCGGCAGCGAAAGTGATGCTCAGGTTATTCATACCAAGTTAAAATATTATTCGCTGGACGACCGCTTGCGTCAAACGCGGCAGCATTGGAAAGATTGGCTTGCAATCGCCGACAGTAAACTCACCACGCTGCCCCAGATCTACCGCGAGTGTTTGCGCACCAGTTTGCTGATCATTAAGGCACACTGCGATGAACGTGGCTCGATTTTGGCTAGCGGCGATTCCAGTATTTTTAATTATGGACGCGATTATTACTGCTACTGCTGGCCGCGGGATGCGGCTTATGCCGTCTGGCCGCTGATTCGGTTGGGCTACCACGACGAGGCTCGGAAGTTTTTTGAGTTTGCCCGCGATACCATGCACCGCGACGGTTACCTCATGCACAAGTACCAACCCGACCGCGCTATCGGCAGCACCTGGCACCCGCTGCTCCATGATCACCATATGGAGCTGGCAATTCAGGAAGACGAAACGGCCACCGTCATCTATATGCTTGGCGAGTACTGGCACGCTAGTGGCGATCGAGCCTTTGTGGAAAATTGCTACAACACTTTTATTGCGCCGTGTGCCAACTTCATGGACGGCTTTATTGATGAAGCAACGGGTTTGCCGCACGCCAGCTACGACCTGTGGGAACAGAAATTTTTAACTTCAACCTACACGGTTTCAACGGTGATTGCCGGGCTCAAAGCGGCGGCCGACATGGCCGAGGCGTTTGAGCGGCCTGAGGATGCCCTGCGCTGGCGCCAGCGAATCGATAAGCTAGGCACTAACCTGCGAGCGCTGTATCATCCGGATGGCTATTTTCGGAAAGGCTTTTTACTGCAGGCCGACGGCAATCTTCAGTATGACAATACGCTGGACGCCTCAAATTTTTACGGGCCGTATATGTTTGCGAGCTTGCCGCTCAATGATCCGCAACTGGTCAGTACTTGTCGGTTTGTCAGTGAACGACTGCTTAATAGTTCGCCAATTGGTGGGGTTATTCGCTTTGAGCATGACGACTATTTCCTCTACAAGCGCGAGTACAAAGGTAATCCGTGGGCCGTTTGCAGTCTGTGGCTGGCTCAATATCATATCGAGACGGGCAACCGAGCGGCTGCCGACAAACTGCTGCAATGGGTCATCGACCGCGAGTACAGCAGCGGTGCTATCAGCGAACAATTCGATCCCGAAACAGGCTACGCGCTTGGAGTCACGCCACTTGTTTGGAGCCATGCCGAGCTTATCAACACCATTCTTGACACGCTTGATATGCCCAAGGCTTAGAAATTAGTCACTATTTTTTGGGCTTTACTTCGTTGCGGCCGAGGTTTTTCTTGGTCTCGGTAAACACCACGTGGCGGCGCAGCTTAGGGCTGTATTTTCGCAAACTGAGCTTGTCTGGCGTGTTCAAAGTATTTTTGGTTGTGTAATAAATCCGTTCACCGGACTCTTCACTGATCATTCCTATGATTTTTCGTTTATCACCTTTTTTGGCCATGTCTAAAATATTACCTTTGCTTGAATTGTTTACTTTATTCTAACAGATACATCTTGATATGAAAAGAAGAATTACTGGAGCCGAAGATGGGAATTGGACCCATGACCCCCTCCTTACCATGGAGGTGCTCTACCACTGAGCTACTTCGGCAGCAAAACTCAACCAATAGTAGCAAACTTCCCCTGTTTTTGCTACACTTTAGAACTGTTGCGGCTAAAGTATTGCCACCTTAGCTCAGAGGTAGAGCAACACTTTTGTAAAGTGAAGGTCGTCGGTTCAAATCCGACAGGTGGCTCCAATAAATGTGGCTAGAAGGTGGAGCAAAATAATATGTTACTATTGTTTTGCTAAAGCTGACCATCGGTTCTGACGTGCAGGGATACTCAAGCGGCCAACGAGGGGTGACTGTAAATCATCTGGCTTATGCCTACGGGGGTTCGAATCCCTCTCCCTGCACCAAATAGCTTATGCTTAAAAAGATTACATTCAGGCGATACTTCATAGTCAGTATATTGATTCTTCTGATTGCTTTAGTCATACAAATGTCTATAGGAAGAGATTGTGCCTGGGACGGTTGCTATCCTACCGCACATGTAACCATAGGTGGTTCACTATTTGGATTACCTATTCTAGTCTTGCAGATTGAAGCAGTTCTAGGTTTTATTTTATTGATTATTAAGCTGGCGAAGCAGCCAAAGTAGTTCTAACTAATGATAGAATAATCTCTGAGCAGCGTTCCTACTTCATACAGTACACTGCACCTTTTCTGAAATATTAGTCATATATGGCTCAACACTGAACTATAAAGTAATGATGGTATAATAAATTCATGAGCACTAGTTCTACAGCCACTAGAAAAGATATAGATGACGTCTTGAGTGTCCTCGACGTTATGATGACAAGAATAGATGAACGTTTTTCAAAAGTTGAGCTGACATTAGCTGAAACTCAAAAACAAGTTCAAAATATACTGAATCAACTTGATAGTATCGAGAAACGTCTTGAAATCTCAGAGGACGAAAGACTAGTTATGGCTCATCAGTTAACCCAACTGCATGAGTGGGTTGAAAAAGCAGCAAGGCGCATTGATGTAAAGTTCGCGCATTAAGCACATAGCTTGGTTCTGACCTCAGCCATGATGTTGCACCAAATCATAATTCAACATAAATTGGTAACTTGTGCTATACTTCTGGCAAGCAAGTGATTACTATGACCTCTCCGTTGTTATAACGCGCCCTCGTCGGCAAACTATTATCTCGGTTTGCAGTGGAAGGCGCGAGCGATACTAAGTAACTTCGGCGGACTACCATGAAAAAGATTCAAAAACATATTGAGATAATGTGCTCGGCAGTTCCGCGGCTTAACTCGCTGACCAAAAAATCCTGCAACGCTATCTATGACACGCTGGCTCGACATTACCAGGAAGTTGGTATTTCAATCGTAGATAATCTTTCGGACATACAAGAGCTGGTTGCCAAGCAGCCTGACTTGGTGTTTATTGGTATGAAGTTTGTGCCTCTTAATCCTGAACTCGGAGTAAATGATCCGGAGAAAGTTTGGATTATGGATATATTGGATGAGTGTGGTATTGCCTACACCGGTTCGAGCCAAGCATCACACGAGTTGGAATACTACAAGCACGTGGCTAAGCAGCGAGTTTTGGACGCGGGACTGATGACCTCGCCTTTTTGTGTAGTGTCTCAGAATCAATCAATCGAACAAAAAGACGTAATCCTGACCTACCCAGTCTTTATTAAGCCGACGAATCGTGGCGGTGGGTCAGGAATTGACAGTAACTCGGTAGCGCATAATTTTGCTGGCATCAAGTCAAAAGTTAGCTCGCTGGCTGCTGTGCTTCGATCCGATTCCTTGGTTGAACAATATTTGCCTGGCCGTGAATTTAGTGTAGCCATTTTAAAAGACGATTGCGCAGAAAGTTATGTTGTCATGCCGCTTGAGCTGATTGCACCGCCCAACAAACAGGGACTGCGGTTTTTGAGCGCACAGGTAAAAGCTGCCGACACAGAGAGTTTTGCCGAAGTTGTCGATATGGATATCAAGAATCGGATCACTACACTAGCGCTTGATGTGTTCCATGCGCTGGGCGCTCGGGATTACGGACGCATTGACATTCGCCTGGATGCCGCTGGCACGCCGCATTTCCTGGAAGCCAATCTTATTCCGAGCCTGCTGCGTGATTACGGCAATTTTCCGAAGGCTTGCAAACTGAATTTAGGTATGGATTACGAAACCATGCTTCTGCACATTGTGCGCCTTGGCTTGGCGCACTCGCCCATTTTTGATGAGCCACGGGAACTAGCATTAATGCCTCTATTTGCTGCGATTCCGGCAACTATTCCTATGTAGCACTCATCTCAGAAAATTATTTTCGTATACTTTGATAGTGATTCCCAAGAACTTGGCTAAAATTAGATTATGCAATATAATTGTCATATGCCAGAAGCAATCCAAACAGAACGATTCACCCAGGAAGAACTTGCAGCAACCTTAGCGCGAATGCAAGCAATACGAAGACATATTGATAATATTACGAGTACTTGGGGTATGGGCGCTAGATCCGGAAATCGTGAGACGCGCACGTCTATTTTATGCCTACGCAGTGGATGACGTAAGAGAACTGCCCGACAGCGTTAGAGAAAAGTTCTAACTAAATAACCACGCGGCGGGGGCGAAAGATGCGTTTGGGCCGGCCGGCGGGCACGATCAGGCGCTGGAGTTTCTGTTCGATGATATCGGCGTCTTCGCTGCGACCGTGGTCGCGGTAGGCTTTGAGCAGTAAGCTGTAGGTTTCCTTGTTGGGCTCCAGATCCACGGCACGCTCTAGGGCCTGGAACATTAACTTTTCGTTGGTTAACTTTTCTTGAACTTTGGCATAAGCCACGTGGCGAGCGGCGAGGTTTTCTTCGAGTTTGAGCGCTTGCTCAAAGGCAATACCGGCGCGTTCGTAGTTTTCGGTTTCGTAATAAATGAGCCCCAGATTGTGCAAACTTGATGGTGTAGCTTCGATGCTGCTGGCGATTTCAAAACAATCGATGGCATCGCGATACTCCTTTTGCTTGGCATACAAAATACCCAGACGGTTATAGGCGGCGGCGTTTTTCTCGTCAATTTTGAGAATGGTCAGCAGGGCCTTCTCGGCGCGCAAAAAACGGTTTTCGCGCATGCCCTCATGGGCAATGTCCCACAGTCGACCCAGGCGATCGCTTAATTTACCCGACAGCAAGGCTAGCTCGTCGTCTCGGATAACCGTATGGTAGTAAGCCAACGCCGCAAAGGCCACCAGCAGCAACAGTTCTAGCATACGGCCTATTATACTACAGCTGAAGCATCAGATGGGTAAGAAGTAATTTGGGCTGCGCGCTATGAACCCGATTTGCTTGGGCATCGGTTGTAGCTTGTAAAATACGCTGCCAGCGGCCCAGTAGCTGTTGTTGACCGCGATTAGCGGCTTGCTCCAGGGCGGCTTGAGCGGTGCGTTGCAGGGCCAACAAACAATCTTCAAGATTAATCTTCTGGCGAATACATTCATCAATTTGGGCTAGCCGCTCAAACGATGACTGGCCGAGCCACTGCTTGACGGTTTGCAGGGCTTGGACTAGCGGGTGGGCCGCATCCTCCTGCAAAATCGCCATCATAAGACCCATAGAACCTTCGCTGAGCCGGTAGGCTCGCTCAATGGCTTCCGGGGGACTATAGCCATCATTCAAAAATTGGTGAACGGCCGCCAGATCAGGCGGCTGGATTGTGAAGTGCTGAGCCCGAGAAACGATGGTCGGCAGCAGTGCCTGCAGGCTAGGAGTGGTTAGTAGTAGCGCTGTGTCGGCCGGCGGCTCCTCGAACAACTTAAGTAGGGCATTCTGGGCTTCAGTCGTAAGCATCTGAGCCTGTTCAACAACAATGACCCTGCGGATAGTGCCAGTGCCCAGGGTTTTGAGTCGAACAAGCGACTGAATCTCTCTGACGGTTTCGATGGAGATTAACTTACCTTCTGCGGCTCCAAATCTATAAAAATACGGGTGAGACTGCAGCTGCTGGGGAGTTGTTTGCAGTAGGTCGGCGGCGATGTACTGGGCGATAGTTCCCTTACCGCTGCCCCCTGAGCCGGCAATAATCAGGCTATGGCTGGGCGCGGTCAAAAAATTCTCGGCTTGCCGGCGAGTGGTCGTGGTGAGCAGAAGCGCCTCAAAGCTCATTACATCATTGCCTCGAATTTTTCGGGTAATGGCGCGCTAAATTGTCGTCTTTCGTGGTTTGGCAAGGTTATTTCCAGGCTCAGTGCGTGTAAAAATAGCCGCTCGGCAGGCTGGCCGTCGTAAAAACTATCGCCGACAATTGGATGGCCGAGTTTGGCCAGATGCACGCGCAGCTGATGAGTACGGCCAGTGGTGGGAGCAAGTTCCAACATCGAGTAGGTGTGGTTTGATGCGAGAGTGCGGTACTGCGTCGTAGCCGATTTACCACCAGCGCCAACGCGAAAAGTCTGCGGTTTCTGGGGATTTCGCTCAATGGGCATGTCGATGACGGCTTCCGGCGGATCAAGCTGGCCTTGCACCAGGGCAATGTAGGTTTTCTTGACCTTGCGCTGGCTAAATTGCTTTTGCAACCAGCTCATGGCCGTGGGATTTTTGGCGCAGATCATCACGCCGCTGGTGGCACGATCAAGCCGATGGACGATGCCGAGCCGACTGGCTCGATAGTTGTCAGTCATCAGTCGCCAGTCATCAGCCAGGCGATTGCGAAGCCAGCTTGCAACAGTAGCTTCCGGATTAAACGCGCCTTTGCTATGGCTCAGTAAACCAACTGGCTTGTTGATCACTACGCAGTCGTCGTCCTCGTAGATTATCGGCAGGTCGATAATTGGAATGTATTCCAGCTCGGCCCAGTCGTAATTGAGCGTTATTTCATCACCCTCTTTAATTTTTTGGCTGACTTTGGCGGGTTTAGTATTTATCAAAACCCTACCTTGTTCACACAATTTCTGTACAGACGCTCGGCTCAAGGCCAGTAGGCGGCTCGCCACAAATACATCCAACCGCTGGTCCGCATTTGCTAAATCGACTCGAAATTCTTGCATCAGTGTTTAGTTTGTTCGGTTTCTGGCTTCTTTTTGTCGCCAAACAGCGCCCGAAGAGCCACGGCACCCAAAAATAATGCAGCGGCACTGCCCAGCAACTCACCAAACAAAAAATGTTCCATGTGACGGATCATCGGCGCAGTCCTACGGCTTTTTGGACTTTCAGTAGTGTAGTATTGGCAATTTGATTCATGGTGGTTTCGCTGGAGGCTAGTTTGGTCATCAAGGCTGTCTCGTCCACATTTGCCAGCCTGGCTTGGAAAGCTACCAGAAACTTGGCAATTTCATCGGCCACGGCTGTTTTGAGCGGACCGTACTGTGTCTGGCCTTCGTAGTCTTTAATGGCTTCCGGCAAAGCTCGACCCTCTAGTAGTGCCAAGATTTGCAGTAAATTACTAATGCCTGGCCGACTATCCATATCGAACTTAATCTCGTCGAAGCTGTCAGTGGTTGCGCCCATAATCTTTTGCCTGGCCACTTCCGGTGTGTCGCCCAGAAAGACTACGCCCTTACCTGTTTCGTCCGATTTACTCATCTTTTTGGTCGGATTCAGCAAATCTTTAATCCGTAGTCCCTGATCTTTCCCAAAAAACTCATACTGCTCTTTAACAGATTTGGGCACGACAAACAGCTCACCGAAGTGCTTGTTTAAGCGTTCGCCAATGTCGCGAGTGTATTCCAAGTTCTGACGTTGGTCGTCGCCTACCGGCACGTACTCAGCACCGTACAACAACATATCAGCGGCCATGAGCGGTGGGTAGTTGAACTGCCCGACACCAATACGTTCCCTACCAAACCGAGCCGACTTATCTTTAAATTCGGTCATGCGACTGAGCTCGCCAAAACCGGTAAAGCAGTCTAATATCCAAGCTAGCTCGCTGTGAGCAGACACAAAACTCTGTCGATATATATGAATATCCGGCTGATCGAGCGGTAGCCCAGAAGCAGCAAATATTCTGAGGTTATGGATAGTTTGAACATACAGCTTGGAATGATCAATCGGCGTCGTAAAACTATGCAAATCCGGCACAAACAAATTAATTTGATACTGCCCGGCTCGAGCTTTGGCCATGTCAATCAAGGGCAGCAGCGCCCCAAAATAATTGCCAATGTGCAAATCACTATTGGCCCGCAGGCCCGTTAAAATTACTGGTTTGTTCATCTTAGTCTCCATTATAGCAGTTGCCTTGATAAGTTATCTATTGCTTTGCTGACTGTTCTCGTGCCCAGAAGTCTCATGCTCAGTGCTCTATTCGACCCATCATTTGTGTTGGTATGCGTTTCATCGTAAGTGAAGCCAATTGACTCGTAGAGCTGCCTGGCATACGTATTACGCGACATCACTTCCAGATACACTCTTTCATCTTCATACCGTTCGGCTTCCTCAAGAGCAGTCATCAAAAGCAAACGCCCCAAGCCTTGCCCCTTTGAGGAGCGATTCCTAAACAAATAACCAATAGCTATAGCGCTGTCGTCTATCCGTTGGTGGCAGACTGCGGCCGTCAGAACATCATGTGCGCCGATCCATACAAGACGCTCTGAATAATGCAGTGTCACAACACCGGGATATAAAAATCGCTCACGAGCAGCCGCCCTCAGCTGACTAGCACTACTTGTCTGAGAACAGAATGCATAAGGATATTCCTTTGTCGCTTGTTCAAAACGTGCTATATATTGATCGGCATTGTGTTTGTTTTGCTCCAGAATTTTCGGACCGGATGTATATCTTTCTGACTTACGACGATAAGGGTATGGCGTCGAACTATGGTGTCCGTTAAACGAAGTAAGGAGGGTTGTTATCTCGCCTTCTCCTTGACTCGTAGCGTTTGATACGACGTTTTGATGGCTGCCAGGGCTGCTCCTGGGCCAAATTTGCTGTCGTTCCGACTGGAGTTTGGCTATCTCCAGGTTCACCATTTGGGATCTCCGTGGGCCCTCCAGCTTCCTCCAAGTTGCTTGATATTGGCACAAAACCAAGCGCACGAACAATATCTGGATAAGAACGATGGTCAGACGGATCCACCAATACTCTATTTTCGCCTAATATTCTTCTAGCTTCTAAATCTTCCATAATATTTCTCCTTATTTAATTAGTTCTTGGACTGCTAAATTTAGCGGATCAATGAAATTCTTACTTTTTTGGTCGCCCATAATTACCGACAGTTCGGTGCAACCGAGAATGATCGCCTCGGCGCCGTCGCTTTGTAAACGCTTGGCGATTCTCTTGACTACCGGGAGCTGTTGCTTGGTTGGCTTACTGGCTATCGTCGCCAAGATAACGGCTTCTAACGCGTTTATCTCATGTGCCGTCGGCAGAATCATCTCGATGCTCAGTTGTGCCAGAGGTTTTTCGAACAACTGGCTTTTGATGGTCGTTGGCGTAGCTAAAAGACCGACCTTTCGGATACTGCTTTGCCGTACAGTGCCAACAGTTAGTGCAATGAGCGAAATGAACTTGTGCCCAAGCTCACGCTCCAGATCAGGCAATAGCAAATGCGCTGTGTTGCAAGCTAAGATCACTTGGTCTTCGTCGCCAAATATAAACTGACCTCGCAACCTGGACGATTAGCCGCGACGCGGCTGCAGTATTTTGCCGATTAATGAAATCCGCAGCACGCACCGGCAATGAAACGTGTGCAATTTCCGGAAAATCATCGCCGTCTTTGGCGCCGTTTTTTGCGACAGCATTAACAATTCGCCGGTGCAGTTCAAGACTGGCCTGCGGGCCCATGCCACCAATTATTACAATTCGTTTACTCATAGTATTTCTCCTTTAAATTAATCCTGCCTATTAAAAACCGCCTTCGTGGTGGCGGTTTGGTCGATAGGTTCGAAGGTTAAATTTATGCAAGCATACAGAGCAGACCGCCACGAGATGTGTCGGTAAACCAATAACTGCCAACTTGTATAATTCTTTGCATGATGTCTAAATTAACACAGATAGTCTGCGTTGTCAATACATACGTACTATCTCACCACCTTTGCAACATAAAACGGTAGGCATCCTAAACTGTAAGTACCAACCTAACAGTGAAAGGAGCCTACCATGGCTTATTCTACCAACCCTTATCTTCCCAAAGCGAGAGCTTT
>JABXNS010000093.1_pt1 | contig 31965 bp, 32 predicted proteins | sample 7301101 | NCBI WGS metagenome assembly JABXNS01 (sample SAMN14449646, study PRJNA615230) | soil metagenome | isolation source: soil from bare, unvegetated metal-rich iron-sulfur acidic spring small-cell... | place: Canada: Paint Pots Mound, Kootenay National Park, BC | collected 2017-05-25 | reverse complement strand
TATTTATTACTATTTGAGTAACGGGAGACGTTATAAATTGCTACTCTGTTAGCGAGCTGTATTTTCCCGTTATATAACTTTGTGCGCCGTTGTGTATGTTTGTGCTATATAATCAGATGCAAGTCGTCAATTCGACTACTGACCTAAACTCGCTATTTAAGTGGGCATGGTCACAAATCCGTATCAAACAAATAAAGCTCGTCATGAGTCTACTGTTTGATACGGTCATATCGGGAAACTGGTATGGATAGTCGCAAGGCTGTCGCTCGTGGCGAGCTTTTTTAATTGCCACAGAAAGACTCACCGTACTATGTCTAACCCAGAGTTCCGCCATACGGCATTCAACATCAACACTAATGGAGTATTAGATAAGATTAATGCTTATCTTGTGAATGAAGCTGTTAGCTCCCCACCAAAATACACTAAGATAGCCAAAAATATGGAGATTACAGCTCTTTCAAAACTGCACGTTGTGCTTCACCAAGTAGACACCAAAGATTACCGAGAAGACCACGACTTAGACTCTATTAGATATAAGCTTTACCTGTGCGAGGGCTTAATCAGTTATTTAGAGGGCAAAAAAGCAGAGGCTAAACCATTCTTCCAAAAAGCTTGTGAGTATCCAGACCATAGTATGGTTGAGTATTACCGCGACATAATACGTTCAACGGGTGTACGAGTATCCAAAAGACACAAATATAACCGAGCCTCAACAAATGACCAGCTAGACCAAGGACTGGCAAAAGGAGTATTTCGTGCTATTGGCGAAGGACTGATTACGTTTTTTATTCTAGACTATTTGTTGTTTGCACCCCCATATGTTGAAAGTCTGTGTGTTAAGGAGCAAGGTTCAGATAAGTGTATGCCTTGGGCACATTTACTATCCAGTCAGGTGCAGGGGATACTATTTATCGGGATTATTCTATTGAGCTTAATCCCCGTCTTACTATTAATCCTGGGTTATATGCGTAGGCGGAAAAGTAATAACAATCTGCGAATATAGAAATTTTTTGAAAATTTTTTGGGTTGCAGTTTTCCTAAGTACGGTAACGTCTCACTTTGTTCACCTGAGGTCGGTGTAGACAGCTCAATACGAGGTGTGTTCACCCCTGGCCCAACCTCTGTGCCTAATCTAACCAATCGGGCCTAATTAACCAGTCTTTGTTTGGTAAGATTTTAAGTGTCGAGACAACAAGTGCAGTGTTTGGGTGAGATGCATCAAGGCTATGCTTAAATCGTCTAGATAATTTGGGCGGCTTAGACTCCTTGGGTATTCGAAGTGCAATACTCATTATGAGGTCGTAGGCTATTTCTTCTAGGTTGCCTAGATTCTTGCGCGCTAGAGCATACTGGGCTCTGTCCCAGTCTGAGTAGCCCTCGTGAACGATACTACCTCTTAAACCAACTAGCCCAGTCTTATGATTGAACATCAGTGTGTAAATCTTGTGCTTATCACCATACACTGCTGCAAATGCACTTTTGACTAGTCTATTTAAGGATTCGTGTATCTCGAAATACCCTTTACTTAGCAACAATTTGATTCCATCTGGGTAGTGGTCTTTATAGAGTTTGTCATATTCTTTGACCATTTCTATTTCAGACAGCTTTGCAGCTACTGGCTTGAAGAAATTACTTGCATCAAGTTTTCCTTCTGCCAGCTGGCGTGCTAGAGCTTCGATAGCGGTATAGTAGCAAACAAAAGAAATGATAGGGTTGTGACTTCGATTGCCCAAGTTGAACCAGCTTATTGCAGCCATAAGGCTATCTTTATCTTTGCTGCTCGCTACCGCACTAAGAAGCTTATTTGCAATTTTCATATCCGCTTTTGAAGGTGTTGAGGCACCCAGCATAGATGACCAGAGCTTGTACTTCAGCTGCCAGTTTGTCTCTGCTCCAAAAGTATAGGTTAGTCCTTCAAGAGTGAGCTTAACAGTATCAAGAGCATCAAGAATCCCTTTTTCGCTAAAGTCATCAAACCGTATCCAGCCATCATATATATGTTCGTTTTTTAGTTCATCATTTGGTATTTTGACTCTGTACAGTCTCAGCCCGTTATCAAACTTCGTTAGTTGTTCTGGAAGCTCAATCTTAGTTCTCATTACGAACTCAATGACGGGGAAACCCGTAGTGTACATATAGAAAAAGATTCCCTGAGCCTCTCTATCCTCACTGAAATCAAAGGCTGCCGTTTGAGCTATTTGTGAATCGCCAATGTACTCAATAGGTTTCCATTCGCCATCGGCGTTGTACTTTCCGTATAGCCCTGCTTCATACATCGGCTTGCCGTTGATTAGCCATTCCTTTTTTAGCTCATCCATCATGCCTACAAAATACCCAACTACATCTTCAATAACTATATTTGTTCCAGTGGCTTCTTTGCCACTCCTGCTAAATGTAGATGTGCTTCCGTTTGAGTGGTGTGCTCTTAGCCCAGCCTTCTCATCGTCATAGTAGAATTCGGTTACAGTAAATTGAAGGTCTCTGATGTATCTAGGATTAACGCTGAAAAAATCTGAAAAGCTCTGCTTATAATTATCTAGAACTGTTTTTGCGAACTCTAAGTACGCGGCTTCATCCGCTAACCCTGTTACGAGATTCTTCAGGGCTTCATCCAGATTGGGAAGTGCAGCGGTTTTATAATCAGTAATGTTAGGTGTTCCAAACGGAGAATTGAGCGGTAGCGGCATATATTGCTGACCATTCGAAAGTCGTGAAAGGTTAATCACCAAAGACCAAAAGTCTTTATTACCGTCTAACTGATTCGTTGTAACAGTCTTCGCTTCAAGCTCATGTGTTAGTACGACAATCGGGTCACCGTCAAAATACTCTATCCCCGTAACCCTTAGTAGGAAGTACCCGTATTCTAGGCTTCTTTCTTTGGCTTTGGCGAACATCGCTCCAATCATTTGTATATTTTCAGGCTTCATTCTGCTACATTAGCCCCTTTGATTTGAATCGCTCAAGGCGTTCCGAGGCTTCCTTGTCCTGAACTACTTTAAGATTCTCGGTATTATATTTCAGCGCAAGCTCGGTGTACTGGGCGTTTGTTTGAGCATCGGCAGGAATTTTGGCGGCGATAGTCTTTTGCAGAAGCGTAGTGAGTGGCTCACCAACAGCCTTTTTGAAGTTGAACCCAAGTAGCTGCAACACTGTGAGTGTTTCGACAGACAATAAAGGAGCAAAGTTATCAAACGTCTTTTGAATTTCTTTCGTTTTCGCTTCGTCACCACCCGCTGATTTTATGAGCAAATCTTTTATTATTGGGATGAACTTATCATTTATATACTTAATATCTTTACTTGAAATCTGTTGAGCAACAAATTCTTGCTCGTAAGCTTGAGCAATTTGTACCAGCTCGTTTCTGTCAGATATAAGACTACTAATTATCTCCTCAAGTTCTTGAATAGTTTCTTTATCGTTCTTTTTTGCTTTGGCTGCCTGAATCTTAGTTGAAATAGCACCTGCTGTGTTACGTACGGCAGCTTCTGTGAGCTTTACCCCAAGTTCTGCAATTTGTTTCTCTAAATCCATAATCCCTCCTCTTGAGTATATTTTATCACCGTGTAGCTCCAAGCTCCCACCTAATAAGCCTGTAGCTAACCTACTCTCTGTTATGATTATCTAATGAATAAAGAATCTTTGCACGAAATAGCAGCCACGCAACAGGTTGAAGAAAGCTCTTTGCACATCACCCCAATTGAAGGTGGTTTTACGGGAGCAACTAAATATGTAATCGAGGGCGTAGCTGCCAATGCTACACCTTTAAGCTTATTTTCTAAGGTTGTAGATGTAGCCACGTCTTCTGTTGAAGTGGCTGTACTCGATACCGAAGCCAGGATGTATGGTGTGCTGACTGATTTACAGCTAACAGGCAAGTATTTTCCTAACTATAGAGGATACGTAAAAACACCGACTGAACGTGCGCTACTCATAGATTACTTGCCAGATGTAAGCTGGGGAGGACCATGGGACCGTGACAATATAGAAAAGCTTAGTGCGTCTATTGCTGTCGTTCACGACACTCCCCTAACCAACACGGCCATTGTGAACATCAGACAAATAGGTGGTGAGCTTAAAGAGACTCTCCAAAAAGAATCGGCATCCAACTTTAACGATGTGGAAAAAGATAGATTATTCCACGAAGCTTGGAAAACGCAGGAAAACTCTTTTGTTAATTCAAGAGGTATTCAGTACTTTTCAGCAGCGTCAAATGGCAGCATCGATACACTGCTAGAGACAGAAGCTACTTACGATAAGGATAGCCCCAGCAAGCTTATCCTTAAAGACCTCAATTTTGGTAACCTTGCTGTAGCTAGTGATAGGGTATATTTTGTTGACCCTGTTTACTTGGATATTGGTAACCCCACTCACGACCTTGTTGTGCTGGGCGTAAATATACTAAGAGGTCTTTCTGATGACCCAGAAGGCAATCAACTTCGTGAGGTGGTAAAAAGTACTTTTCTCAAAGATAGAGCAGCACTAGCCCATCTCATTAAATACTGGGTAGCCTGTACCTCGTTGGCTCCTACTGACTCACAAAACGCCTGGATGGACTTTCAGCAAAGTTGTGCTGCAACTGCCCTGACGGTATGGGAAGAATTGGCTGCTTGAGCTCTTAAAATTTAACCGTGTAACTCCCAGCCCCCACCTAATAACCTTGAGCCTGTAAATATTCTTGATATGGTACTTCAAGTATTTGTCTCCAACGACTTAACTCATCTCTGATTTCGTGGTAACATTTTGATACGTGCTGCACCAATTTTGACAATGAGTTCTATTGGGCGTGTACAATGAGGTGTAGTGAATCAGTTAAAGAATTTTGCAGAAGTTAACCTACGATTAGCGGAGTTTGTGGAGCGCGCTAATCGGCCCGGCGGCTATTCGCTGGACCGCATGTGGAAGATTATGGAGGCGCTGGACAATCCGCAGGAGCGGCTCAAAGTTATTCATGTGGCTGGGACGTCGGGCAAGACTTCCACCAGCTACTACGCGGCGGCGTTGCTACAAGCAGCTGGCAAAAAAGTTGGCCTGACCGTTTCACCGCACGTCAGCGAGGTGAATGAACGCCTGCAAATCAATCTGGTGCCGTTACCCGAAGCGGACTTTTGCCGCGCACTAAGTGCATTTTTGGAACTTATCGATCAGCACAAATTACAACCCACCTATTTTGAGTTGCTGGTAGCGTTTGCGTATTGGGCATTTACTCGCCAGCACTGCGACTATGCTGTCGTTGAAGTTGGCCTAGGTGGTTTGCATGATGGCACCAATGTGGTTCGACGGCCTGATAAAATCTGTGTCATTGCCGATATTGGCTTAGACCACATGCGCGTACTTGGCAATAGCTTGGCTGAGATTGCCGAGCAAAAGGCTGGCATTATTCAATCAAACAACGACACGTTTTGTTATCGCCAAAGCGACGAAATTAACCGAGTCATTGCTGAGCGTGCCACCGCCCAGCATGCCAAACTGCATAGTATCGAGTCTGTTCCGCCGCTGCCCGAACTGGACTTTTTGCCGCTCTTTCAGCAGCGTAATTTTGGACTGGCGCAAGCGGCTGTCGACTTTGCTCTGATGCGTGATGATCAGCCTCGTCTCACTGTAGCGCAGCTGCAAATTGCTGGCCATACACCTATTCCGGCCCGAATGGAAATATTCCATCGCGCCGGCAAAACTATTATCTTAGATGGTGCCCACAATGCCCAAAAACTCCAAGTGCTGGTAAAAAGTATCCAGGCTCAATTTCCGGTTCCGGCTCAGCCGGTAGCAGTGCTGGTGAGTTTTACGGCCAGCCGCGAGGAACAGTTGGCCGACGGTCTTAATGAATTGAAAAAGCTTAGTACCTGTCTTATTGCTACGGCCTTTCGCCAAACACAGGATCTGCCGCACACGCCAATCGAGCCGAACGTGATCGAGCAAGAAGCTCGTGAGCTTGGTTTTGCACAGGTTGAGTCGATCGAGAATTTGGAGCAGGCGTTCGCTAAACTCCTGCAGCGTCCCGAGCCAATTTTGCTGATTACCGGCTCATTTTATTTGTGCAGCAGCATCAGGGCGCGTATCCTAAAACCATGATTCGCTGTATTGCCGCCATTGACAACAAACGCGGCCTGGCCACGGACGACGGTATTCCGTGGGATCTACCGTCCGATCGAAAGTACTTTAAAAATCAAACCAAAAACAGTTGGCTGCTTATAGGCTGGCGCACCTATCAAAGTCTGGCCGCACCGCTCACTGGCCGGCGTAATTTCGTACTTAGCAATAATTTTGAGCCGCTGCGTCCCGGCTTTGAGTTGGCCGAGGACGTTTCAGGATTTTTGCAACAGGCAACCTCCGATGTTTGGATTATTGGCGGCGGCGCACTGTTTGCTCAGACTATTCAATATGCCGAGGAGCTATATTTGACCCGCGTTGCCGGCGACTTTCACTGCACCAAATTTTTTCCTAATTTTAAAGCGGGCTTTCATTTGGCTCAGCAAAGTGAGCCACAATTTCAAAACGGTCAGCAGTTTTGTTTTGAAATTTACATTTCCGTTGGCTAACATTACTTTTTATCTATCGCGGCCAAGCGGACATGGAGGAGTTGCTCGATAACCAACTCGGGAACGGGCCTGTCGACCGTAAATTGGACGGTGCCTTTGGATAGCCTAAAGTCTTTCAGCTTGTCCTTCAGCGCCTCAACCGGCGCTGATGTAGGGAATAGGCTCAAGTGATCTTTAAACGCGGCATACCCCACCAAGTACTTGCCGTTATATGTAAAGCCTGGCATACCGTAGCTTATAACTTCCTCAGCGTCAGGAACGCTTTGCTTGACGATCTTGCGAATTCGCTCCAGCTGAGCCTTTTGCGGCTTGGGAACGTTTTTCAAATAATCATCAGCCGGCGACATATAAAGATTGTATCAAAATGGCGCAAGATAAAAATCCAAAACGCTGTGGCCGTAGACGGCGTTCATTTTAAAGGACTTTTGGAATATTTTTGGTGGCGCAGTATTGAGTGGAACAAGCATGGCAATGTGTTGCCTGCGGATGTCCCTATCCACAAAAGTTATCTCGATCGGTGTATCAAAAAAGTAAAGGTATTCTTTTATCCACTTGATATATGTTGCCATGTTGCCCACCGAAAAGCGCGAGTTATCTATCGACATACAGTTAACCGGCATGTTTTGACTTACTTTTTCGCTCAGCTCAAGAGCCGATAGCAACACGCCGTTGGCCATTGGAATAATTCCCCACTGCACGTCGCACATGGTCCACTTGCCGAGTTCATTGCTCCAATATTCAATCACCACGTGCCCGGCACCATACTCGCGGGTTTCGACGTCGCTGGTTTTTAGGCCAATCGTTCGAGCCGGAATTCCATAGGCCCATAGCAATGCGGTTGCCAAAAGACTGTACTCTAGACAGCGGAATGATTTTCCGGCACGGGCTTCTTGAATAATTGTCAATGGATCGTTTGCCGACGGCTGGCTCTCGTCATTATGGGTAAAAAGATTATGGACGTAGCCGGTAATGGCTTTGATTTGCTCTAGCTCAGTAGCTGCAGAATTAATAGAAATATTGGCGATAGCTTTAACCTTGGCGAGTAGTGGGTCGTCGACGCTGGGATATGTAAACTCAAAATCTACTTCTGAAGTGCTGATATTATAGCTGGGCACGAGCTAATGATAGCAAAATAATGCTAAAGCCATCTTAAGATTACTGTACTTTCAGACTGCAGGAGGCAACTTGTTTGTGATTGGTGTAGTTAGTTACGACCGCAGTATATGTTCCCGCTAAACTGCCCAGCCAAGTTTCGGTCCATTGGCCATTAGCATCCGCCACAGCCGGCGGGCTAAAAGTACTGCCGTTGGGAACTGTTATAGTAACAATATACGTAGCGCCGCTATGAAAACCCGAACCAGCAAAAACATAATCAGTGTTTAAGTTAACATTTGTTCCCGAACAGGATGGGTTAAGCGGAGCAGCATGCGAGTTTTTCAGCAGCACAGTTCCTAGCACACCTACAATTAGTCCAATTGCCAGCGCAAGTAGTATTTGAAATTTATTACTTTTCAAAGAAATTTTTTGCTTTGCCATATTTTTTCCTTTATCTTAAATAAACTCAGCTTATAGTAGATGAATATTTGTGATTGTCAACACGCTTATGCTTGGCGGGCCAGGAGGGACTCGAACCCTCGACACCCTGCTTAAGAGGCAGGTGCTCTAACCGGCTGAGCTACTGGCCCTCGTCAGAACCTACGACTAAGTCTCGTTTTGCCTGCTCGGCAAAAGCTTCGACCTATGCCCATGTTCCTCCTCTCAAAAACTCAAACAGTCACTAACGTTCCCTGGTTTGAGTCTTCGGTTTAGCTGCAAATGCAACGGAGAAACTTTATCAAACTACCTCTGTTTTAGCAAGTAGCACAAAATGCTTGGTGCTTGCCACAGAAAATGTTAGCATAAGTTCTAAAGGAGAAATTATGTTACAAAAATTTGCAGTCGTATATTCAACAAACACGCACCTTTCGGGCAGTGCTTTGATTCCTATCATAGTAATTTCGGGAGTAGTTGGAGTCATTGAGGTTGCTGGAATGTGGAGAGTCTTTAAAAAGGCCGGTAGACCGGGGTGGGCGGCCATCATACCGATTTATGATTTCTGGGTGCTTTTTGAAATTGCCGGCAAACCCGGCTGGTGGAGTCTGTCGTTTTTGCTGGGTTTTATTCCGGTGGTTGGTTGGATTATTCCCGTCATCCTTGAGATTATTGCGCTGATCGAAATTGCCAAACGCTTTAGTAAAAGCGCGGTGTTTGCCATCTTTGGACTGCTGCTCTTTGGATTTGTCGGCTGGCCAATGCTTGGTTTTGGCGATGCCAAATATCAAGCTCCCGCAACTACGCCACAAGCGCCAACTGCCCCAACTACTCCCGCAGAACCTCCTTCCAACCCCGTGCAGTAAAATCTCGTTTAACCGCTATTTACAAATCCGATTTAAAGTTATAAAATGCTATAAATCTTAGAAGTTTGTAAAGCCATGCCAGGATACTTAGAATTTGATCCCACTGTAGCTGCACTTAATGCAAAGGCTATTGAAATGGCAAAGGCCGATGAGCCTGATTTTAAAGGAGCTCGTGAAGCTTTGGGCGAAGGCCTACAGATTCTGTATGGTCATGAGCAATCTGTCCATACAGATGTACAGTCGAGTCGTTTGGTGTGTGACTTTGGTGTGGTTGATGTCCGTCATGCTCTGCACGCTGCTAAGCGCGGCAAAGCGCATGAGTCAAGACAGTATTTTGCTATCGGCCTGAGACACATAAAAAGTGCATATAAAATTACTAAACCACTGGTCGGAGGTCTTTTAACTGAACATGGTGGTAAAATCATCTATCCTGAAGGATTGCTGCCGGCAATCCAAGCAAACCATATGGCAACTATGACCGTTATGGGTCGGGCAGTTCAGGCAAGGCAAGCGGTAGAAGGTGAAATAAGATGGGGGCACAGAGTCAGCGAGCAAGTTATTGCGGAGCAGCACTGGTTTGGCCGTGACGGAGCATATGGCTTAGCGCCTGACTCGAACAATGTGTACTATACGACAAGCCTCTGCTTTAACGGTGCCCGTGCTGAGCGGGCTAATGGGCGACCGCTTCATGTACTTCCATGGGTTTTGCGCGGCGTCAAAGAACTTCGCAGAGTTCAGGAGGATCCTGAAAATCGTCGGCCAGCAATTTATACAGCTACACGGTTAAGTTTGGAATCGCTGACTCGCTTTGGCGCGCTACGAGCTATTAAAGATTACCAACGTTTCTAAACAGCCTACTCTGTTACAATAGTCCTTGATGAAATTACTCAATGGCCGGGAATTAGCCGGGTTTATCAAAGAGCGGCAGGCGCACGAGGTGCGGGCGCTCAAGCAGGCGGCGCACGTTCAGCCCAAACTGGTGATTGTGCAGTGCCTAAATGATCCGGTCATCAACACCTACGTGCGGCTCAAAAAGGCCTATGGCGCGGATTTAGGTGTGGAAGTTGACGTGCATTTTGTGGCTCAGGCTGAGATTCCCAAATTGCTTGAGCAACTAAATAACGACGAAACGGTCCACGGCATCATTGTACAGTTGCCGCTGGAAGATCCCAGTCAAACCGATGAAATCGTCAACCTAGTTGCTCCCGAAAAAGACGTGGACGCTCTGGGTCAAAACGCAAAGTTTGAACCCGCTACACCGATGGCTATTATGTGGCTGCTGTCTGGCTACAACATCAATCTAGTAGGTAAAAAAATCTTGCTGATCGGCCGTGGTAAATTAGTCGGCGCGCCGCTAGAGAAAATGCTCAAAAGCTCCGGACTGAACGTAGAAGTAGCGGATCGCAGTGCCGGCGATTTATCCGATCACACTAAAGACGCCGACGTGATTATTACGGCCACCGGCAGCCCGGCAATTTTGTATGCGTCGATGATTAAGCGCGGCGCGGTGGTGGTGGATGCCGGCGTGGCCAGCGAAAGTGGCAAAACCGTTGGCGACCTGGCGCCGGAAGTTTACGAGCGAGATGACCTGACCATTACGCCGCAAAAAGGCGGCGTCGGCCCGCTGACTGTCTGCGCCTTATTTGAAAACGTCATTCGCGCTACCCGGCAAAAGGTCCAGACGCAATGAGCATCATTACTTCCAGAGAAAGTGCCCGGGCTCGCAAGGCCATACTGGGTGCCGGAGCACTCGAACGCTACGACCAATATATGACTTTTGCCAGCGGCCGGCGTGCCAACAATCACCTGAGCATGGAAAAATTACAGAATGATGATCGAAGACGAGCTGCCGTTGTCGATCCAATCAGAAAAGTAGTCAGAAGATATAGGCCTAACCTCTTAATTGGCATTCCGCGCGGTGCCCAAAACCTTGCATTGGAAGTTGGATTTGCTGAGAGCATAGCTGTAGCTGAGCTGATTGTTATAGATAAAAAACACAAGGTTTTTGGCTATGCCACGCGTACGGCCAGACAGCTCGTTGAAGGTGCGCTAACCATTGGTGTTATTGAAGATGCAACTTCGGTTCGCTCGAATGAAGCCGGTGTCTACAAAAGTTTGCCCGAAATTGGCAAAAGGGCGATATTTTGTGCTACTGGTTGGGCGCGTGCTGCGGCCGAAGAACGTATAAGCGACGGCATGCCGCCACTTTTTCCTGTCGTCGACGAAATCATTCCATATCACCTAACGCCAGAAGATCCTCTGTATGAATTTGCCGTTTTAACCAAGCTAGAGCACCACGCATGAACATCGGCGTGTTTGATTCGGGCGTTGGCGGGCTGAGTGTGGCGCGGGTCATTCAAGAAGCTTTGCCGGAGCACAAGATTTTTTTAATGCAAGATGTCGAACATTTGCCGTATGGCACGAAGTCGTCCGAGCAGTTGCTGACATTGGTTGAGCCGATTTTGCAGGAGCTGGTCGAGCAAGACTGTCAAGTGATTGTGGTTGCCTGCAATACGGTGAGTACCACGCTGATCGAACAGCTGCGCAGCCGTATTGCTGTGCCGCTGATTGGCATGGAGCCAATGATCAAACCGGCCGCCGAACTCACCAAATCCAAAATCATTGCCGTCTGCGCCACGCCCACCACGCTGGCCAGCGCGCGCTATGCTTGGCTTAAACACACCTATGCTTCCAGCATCAAAGTCTTGGAACCCGACTGTAGCGATTGGGCCTCCATGATTGAAGCCAATCGGATTGAAAGACATAAAATCCAGCAACGTATTGAGGCTGCCTGTAGTGCCGGCGCCGATGTGGTTGTGCTGGGCTGTACGCATTATCATTGGATTGAAAATGTGATCAAAGAGGTTGTCAAAGGTCGGGCAGACGTGTTGCAGCCGGAATTGCCGGTTATTGCGCAGCTGAAGTCAGTGCTTGTACGGCTTGGTTGAACTGTTGGGCTCGGTCTTTGTAATTTTGAAACAGTCCAAAACTGGCGCAACCGGTGGAAAGCAGCACCACATCGCCGGATTGAGCCTGGCTTTTGGCGGCCGCAACCATACTGTGCATGGTAGTGCCACCGTCTACCGTGTGCTCGTAACCGGCGCGCCGCAACCCTTGTTTGATTGCCGGTCCAGTGTCTCCGATAAGCACAACCGTTCGGACGTTGCTGGCTGCCACGGCTTGGGTAAGCTCATCGAATGTTGCGCCTTTGTCTGAGCCGCCGAGTATTATCACCTTGGGCTGGGCAAAGGCCCGGATGGCCACAATAGCGGTTTCGGGCGTGGTGCCAAAGCTGTCGTCATAATATTGCACACCATTAACTTCGCGGACAAGTTCCAGACGGTGGGGCAGGCCAGTGAAAGCGGTGAGAACACTGTGCATGGCTTTGATATTTTGCTCGACTTGCTCTTCGATTTCGCTCAGGCTAAACCACACGGCTGTGACAGCAGCGCAGACGTTTTGCCAGTTGTGCTGGCCCAGGAGTTTGAGCTCGCTGGTTCGGCAGATTATCTGACCATCGATCATAATTTGGTTGTTTTGCACCAGTGCACCCGGCTTGGCAGAGTAAGGAATTATGCGCCCCGGGCTGGCGCTGGCGATTTTTTGAGAAGCTTCGTTACCGGAAAAGTAAATGGCAAGATCGTCGACTGTTTGATGCGCAAACAGCTGCCGCTTGGCGTTCACATACTCGTCCATATCGGCGTGCCAGTTCAAATGCTCGGGCACCACCATCAGGCAGACGGCGATGTGCGGTGAATATGCTAGATCAATCAATTGAAAGCTGGAAAGTTCCAGCACCACCCAGTCGTCGGGCTGAATACTGCCTTTCAGTACATCCAGCGGTGCCACGCCGATATTGCCACCCAAATGTACGGTTTTGCCGGCCGCCTCCAGCATTTTGGCAATCAGTGTGGAAGTTGTACCCTTGCCTTTGGTGCCAGTAATGCCAATGATGTTTTTAGTGGGGCAAACCCGAAAAAATTCGTTTAAGCCAGTGGTCACTTTGGTCAAAATACCCGGCGAGTTGGCGGCCACAATGTCACTGGGGGCAATACCCGGCGAGCGTACAACCACATCAAAACCATCCAAGTTCTTAAGATAATCCGGGCCGAGTTGGCGAGCAACATCGCTTGGCAACTCCACAGCTTCGTTTTGATCACAGGCCACCAATTGATTATCCGGCGAGCGCCAATAGTCGTAGGCGGCTTGTCCTTCTTGGCCAAATCCCAGTATGGCAATTCTCATGCGACTATTGTAGCAAGTTTTAGGCAGCCAGCTGGCGTTTGATAAGGTCAGCAACCTGGCGCGGTGTCATGTCGGCCTTCAAAATTACCGCGCTGACGCCCAGTTTGCGCACCGGTTCGGGAATTTCTTGCTCGCCCATGTTGGTCAAAATCACCACTTTGATCGATTTGCCCCAGCTAGTTTTGCGCATCAGCGCCAGCATTTCGTCACCGTTCATTTCCGGCATCATCAGATCCAGCAGCACAATGTCGGGCCGCAGCTTTTTGATCAGCTCCAGCCCCAGCTTGCCATTGCCGGCCGTTTCTACTTCATAGCCTTCGGTTTCAAACTTGATTCGATACATTTGGCTAATCGCTGGGTCGTCCTCAATCACGGCAATTTTAGTCATGCTTCTATCTTACAAAAACACAAGGGTTTTCTCAATGGACTTCTCAAACCGATCCCCTAAAGTATGATATATTTACATCTGAAGCATAAGTGTAAAGGTGGGTGATATTAGCGGATATGCCGAAAACAGCCCTCACGATGATCCATCAACAGTAGAACCCGTATTATTTTACGAGGCCGATTCTGCCAGTGCTGCAGAAACAAAACGCCAAGAACATATGGCAATACTCCTAGCTAACAGTATCTCATTGCGAGCCATCGGCGAGGAGGCGATTCACAGAGAAGGGGTGGTCGTTGTGGATATTGGTTCTGGCGCGAATCCCCTGCTTGGCGAAAGCCTTGTAAAACAAAATCCCACTTTGTGTTATGTTGCTGTTGATATCGAAGAAGATGCTGTTGCAAGCCAGCAGCAGGCTGGTTTTGAAGCTTATCAGAGTCTTGCAACTGAATTGCCTCTTAAGCTCGCTGCCGCTGATGTGGTGCATGCTCGGTTTGCTTTTGGCTGGCTCGACAGAGAAGCCCGTCGGCGAGCACTTGGGGAAATGCTGCGCATCGGCAGAGACAGTTCCGAACTGGTCATTATCGATTACGACTGGAGCGTCATAGAAGGACCTGAACCTTTCCGGCGGCTGACCGCCCGCACCCGCGAAATACTGGAGTCATTTCGATTTGATCCAGCATGTGGCACTAAGCTACCAGCTGAAATTCAGACTGTTTTGAGTGGTTACGGTTTTGGATCTCAAGATTTTGTACTTTCGTCCCGGCCAGACCTATTCGTCCAAACGCTCGATCAGGCCCTTGGTACTATCCGGATAAATATCGTTTCTATGCAAGGTAAGTTATGGGAGGCTGGCCTAGGCTCGCTGGCTGATGAGCTAGAAGTTCTCTATCAAGAACTGGCGACATATGCGGTTCAAAACCCAACAGTTGGCATTCGGTTTCCGGATACCATAACCACTAAAGTACAGCTTGTGAATACAGCAAAACACCGACAGATTGCCCAGCAACTAGAGCAACGGCGTTCTCTAGAAGAATTAAAATTACACCGTGAAACGTTGCTGCCTGTGGGGCCAACCGAGCTGGGAGCCTATATTCTACAGGAACCATTTGATATTTTATGTGCCCGTCGACTGCATGCTATTGAATATCACAACAGTGACAATGTAACCCAAGAAGGTATCGCGATTGATGGCACCCTCAAACCGTCAATCGATTCACCAAAAACCGTAGACGTTTCTCTTTGGCTGGCTATTTGTGATGAGCATAGCAAAATGGCCGGCTGCATTCGGCTTATAAAACCAGAGGACGGAAATCCATTATTATTGCCGACAGTGGCTAAGCTTAGTGAGCTATTTGGCGACAATCCAACAGTTCAGGCATTTATAGAGGATCTGCTAGGCTCCGGCCTACATTATTATGAGGCTTCGGCCTTAGCCAAGTCATCACTATCGCACGATCGCCTGGCTACCACCAAACTGCTGGCGGCCGAGGTTTTGATAGCCAGGCAGCTGGGCTACGACCGAGCAATTGTCGGCCTCGAGGAAAAAACAGATAAACTCCTCCTCGGTATGTTTGGTGCCGAAGTCTTTCAGCGGATTGGAGGACCCGATGTCATCATAACCTTAACGGGTGAGGGTTTACGGCCCGGCGGCGTGCGGCTCGTGCCCTACTGCGTTGATATGCATCATTTTTTTGATAATTGTATCAAGCATATCGAAAGCGAATTACGCGGTAGTGCTGTGGAGCCGCCCAGATTAAAACTGCTCAAAGCTATTCAAAACTATCAGCTTGGCCCGTCCCATGAGTCTGTTCAAGTTCTTTGAGTCAGTGATATGGAGTTGATAATCTTTCCCGATCAAGCATAATTACTATCAATGCTAATTGCCTCAGCTATTATTTTTGCCATCACGACCATCTATTTGTTTGTGACCAGCCTGGTGGTGTTGATCAAAAGTCCCAAAAGCTCCGTTAACATTAGCCTGGCTGTGGCGCTGTTGTTTATTGGTGTCTGGCTGCTGGGTGTGGCAGGATTGTCTACGAGCCTGGGGCATCATGTTCTGTACGGTCGAACGGTATTTGTAGCTGCCGGCATTGGCGTGCAAGCTCTGTATTTGTTTGTTTATTATTTTGTGCGACTGCTGAATCTGACTACTAACTGGTTTTATAATTCCTCAAGAGCCAATGCCGTGGCTGGTTTGATGCTGCCGGTTACCCTGCTTACTCCTTTTGTCGTCAAGCGTGTAGAGTTCACTCATTCCAGTCAGTTGCCCGCACCCGTGTATGGATTGTTTTACTTAGGCTATGTTTTATGGCTGTTGCTGTTGATAGTGTCTATCGCCGTGCTGCTTTACCGAGCTTACCGGATCTCGCTGCGTAAAGAGCGCCGTCAAATCCAAGCGGTAGCTCTGGGTTTGTTGCTATTTGTGAGCATTGCATTTTTAACTAACGTTATATTACCGCCAATTTTTCATACGGTAGACGTGGCCAAGCTCAGCCCGGTGGGAGCCATTGTGCTGGCTTTATTTTTGAGTTATGCCGTTCTCAAGCACCGATTTTTGGATATTCGGTTGCTTATTGTGCGGGCGCTTAGCTATGTTTTGTCGGTTTTGGGGTTGGGCTGTATGTACGGCGTGGCCACCTTTTTTATCATTACCGAATTATTGGGAGCCCAAACCACTTCGCTTTCCCAGCGAGTTATTAATGCAGCACTGGCCGTAGTGCTGGCGTTTTTGTTTCAGCCGACCAAGCACTTTTTCGACAAATTAACGCGGCGTTTGTTTTATCGCGAAGCCTACGACACCCAAACAGTGCTTGACCAAGCCAGCAACGTAATTGTTGGTAATGTCAAATTAGAAAGTTTAGGCCAAACCGTTCTAGCGCTGCTCGACAAGGCCTTGCATCCTGAATATTCTGGGCTTTTTGTTGCCAACAATGACATATTTATCTCGACCACTTTCAAAAAATCACCAGAAGAATTATCCCAGATAAAAAATAACCTGCACCTATTCAAAACCGGCATTACCGCCACCGACAAGGTTAAAAACCTACAAGACAAATCACGGCTTCAAGAAGCCGGAGTTGCTCTTATTATTCCGCTGCGGGCTCACCAGGAAATAGTTGGCTACCTGCTATTTGGCGAGAAATTAAGCGGCAGTCAGTACGATCACCAGGACATTCGTTTGCTTTCGATTGTAGCCGACAGCCTGGCCATCGCCATCCAAAACGCCCTGCGATTTAAAGAAATTGAAAACTTCAACCACACCCTGCAAGACAAGATCGAAAAGGCTACGCATCAACTGCGCAGCGCTAACGACCGGCTACGAGCACTCGATGAAACCAAGGACGATTTTGTGAGTATGGCCAGTCATCAACTGCGTACGCCGCTGACCTCAGTGAAGGGTTATATGAGCATGGTGCTCGACGGCGACGCCGGCAAAATTACCGCCGCTCAGCGCAAGCTGCTAGATCAATCGTTTGCCAGCGCCCAACGCATGGTCTATCTCATTTCTGACCTGCTCAACCTTTCGCGACTCAAAACCGGCAAGTTCGTGATTATGTCCACGCCCACCAATCTGGTAGAAGTCGTTCGCGACGAGCTCGACCAGTTTCGCTCTAGTGCCACTGAGCGCCAGCTTGCGCTTAACTTCAGTCCGCCGGCACATTTTCCCACGCTCATGATTGACGAAACCAAAACTCGCCAAGTCATCATGAACTTTATCGACAATGCCATCTATTACACGCCAGCCAATGGGCATATTGAGGTCAAGCTGGTCGACAAGCCCAGCAGCGTGGAGTTTACGGTCACTGACGACGGCATTGGTGTACCGGCAGCCGAGCGCCACCACCTGTTTACCAAGTTTTACCGGGCCAGCAATGCCCGTAAAACCCGGCCAGACGGTACCGGTCTGGGCCTGTTTATGGCCAAAAAGGTGATTGCCGCTCAGGGCGGCGCCATTATATTTTCCAGCCACGAAGGTCAGGGCAGTACCTTTGGCTTTAGCTTCGCCAAGGATAAACCTCGCAACTAACACCGGCTGTTGTGGCAAAGCGCTTGTGCTTGTGCGACTATTGTGACAAAGTGTGTTGACATTTATATATGCTTGTGGTAGAATTTGACTCGTAAAGTGTTGCTGGAACAGGCAACAAGTGAGTGGTGGAAAAGTTAACAGGGAGATTTATCATTATGCATGAAATTACCAGTAAGTTATCCGCCGATCCACTAGATTTCTTAGTTGAAATGTACGGTGCGCGAATGAATCGAATGAATGCCGAAGATGCCCAAGATCGAGCTGCGGGTATTGACCTTCAGGCTGCTCCAGCCAGTACTGCCAAGGTTGCCGAACAAAGTTTCGGTTCGTTAGAGGTGCAGGTTACTGGGATTACGTATGACTTTGTTCCTAGGCGCACGCGTCTTGCAGCTGCAGTTTTAACTCTGGCTGCCCTCGCCGCCTGCAGCAACGCTAAGCCTACCGCTAGCGTTTCACCAACTCCCTCTGCAAGTAGCTCGGCTACTCCCGGCATGCCCACTGTTCCTGGCAACGGCCAAGTCCAAGAAGAAACCGACCAAAGTCTAGCCGGTGGTGGCTACAACTGTGGCCACACCGTTGAAATTGGGGCTGATGGCAGCTTTGATTACGCTCCACAAATTAATTACTTAAACAGCCAACCGGATTTGGCTAAAAACCTTATCGATTTTCAAATCAATAACCCCAAATGGGGTATGGGAATTTATGCCTGGAATATTCTTAAGACTCAGGCCTACGCCAATCCAGAAACGCCAACCTCAACAGTGGTGAACGGCAACGATGACATGAATACCTATGCACACGGCATATGGACAATGGCTCTTAATGACAAGTATACGGGGGTGAACTTCACCTGCGCTACCAAAGACGGCACGATTGAGCCGGTTTCAGAAGTGGGTCTTAAGAGTCAAAATCACGTTAGTGGATTCTTAGTAACCGCAGCCACCAAAGATGCCTTTCTACAAGTCGCACACAGGTATCCTGATGGCAGCGCAATGTTTGATGCTATTTTGACTGATATGCAGATCAAAGATGCAAACGGCAACGATGTACAAATATTCATGATCGTGACCGAGTTTGAAGGTTGTGACAACCCAACCCGTCTAGCCGAATTAATTGCTTCGCTTCAACCTACCCAACCTGCGCCCCAACAAACATTTAATAAGAAACAGCCCGGGCCAACACCTTCTCAGGTTGTAGAAACACCTGGCTCGCCCAGTCCTAGCTCCTTGCCTTCCAAGGTCGTGAACCCAGCCAAACCTGTTCCTGGCCCAGGTCAGACTAGTCCGCTTCCAAAACCAGTAACTTTGCCAGTCCCCGACAACGGACAGCCAAATCCAGGTGGCAATAATATCCTCAATTCTCCTGAACCCGTAGCTACAAATACCCCCCTGAAAGTAGAACCTATCCCAAGTTTGCAACCATCACCTCAGGCTTCAGCGCCTGCAGGTTAAGCCCAAGATAATATTTAAAAGGAGTATATAACTATGAAAATTCTCAAATTTCTCAAACGACTACCGAAAAAGTTTTACGCCAGCTTAGCCATTGTGGTAGCGGCTGCGGCCATTGCCACACCAATAGTGGTGCGGGCCACAACTCCCGACACGCAGTGGGGGCCCGATCGCCCAACCTTTGACTACGCCAATGGCACAAACCTTGGCTCAACAACTGGCCCTGTATTTAACTCATTCATTAATGTCCCGGATTATGGAGACGAACGAAACTTCACAACCGTAAGTTCGGATAACCAAGCCAATTGGGTTAAGAGTGTTGATGTGACGCCCGGCCAAACAATCCAAGTCCGTGCCTACGTTCATAACAATGCCAACAGCGGATTAAACGGTACAAACTTTGATGGGATTAGTGTGGCCCACAATACTCGAGTGCGCTTCTATATTCCCAGTGGCCTGGGCAATGCTTTTAACGTGGCTGCTTACGTTTCAGCCGACAATGCTACTCCTGGCCGCGTCTACGACACGGCTATCGTACAGGACAATAGCCAGCCGGTAAGTCTGAGCTATGTGCCTGGTTCAGCCATCATTTACAATAATGGCCCTTTCAAAAATGGTATGCCTATTCCTGACTGTTCCGCGATAATCAACGGCGCCAACTGTTTGGTGAGCGATAACGGTAGCGGGGCTCAGATTGGTTACAGTGCGCTTGACGGTAATCTTCCGGGCTGTTTTGACTTCCGCGAAACAGTAATCATTACGCTTAAAGTTAATGCACCAGCCCTACAGTTTTCTAAGCAAGTTACGACTCCTGGTTCCACCAACTGGCAGCCCACTATGGTTGCTCAGCAAGGCGACACCACGTCATGGCTTCTTAACTATAAAGATGTTGGCAGTGCCGAGATGGATAATGTAGTCTTACGAGACACACTACCCAAAGACCTGACACTTGTTCCTGGTTCAATCACTTTGTTTGATTCTGAGTTCCCCAACGGACATGTCCTACCGGATACTGCCCTGAGCGATGCTGGAGTTAACGTTGGTGACTATGGTCCAGGCGGAGGAGGCTATATCCGCTTCCGTGCCACCGTCAATCAAAATCCTAGTGCATGTACAATCACTAACGTTGCGTATGCTAAAGCCGACACGATTCCTGAACAATCTGGCCAAGCCAGTGTGACCGTCCAAAACTGTAACATTCAACCCAAACAACCGCAGTTTTCTTGTGACCTGTTTGACATCAAACAAAACGATCGCACTATTACGGTCTCACAATTCCACGAAACACCTATGCCCAGCCAGGGCAATGTGAACGGCGTCGTTGCTACGGATGTAGTTTTGGGTTGGGGCGATAATAGCGCTGCGCTTAAGACTGACGCCACAAATATTTTTAACACGTCCCATACCTATGCTGCGAATGTCACCTCGGCAACTATTACTGCAGTTGCAGACTTTACCGTCAACGGCCAGCCCGCAAGTAGCGGCAACAGCTGTACCAAGACAGTCAGCTTTACACCACCGACTACCACACTTGTGTCTGTTGTGACGCCCCCTACCCAACTTGTGAACACTGGGCCGGGCAATATCATTGGCTTGTTTGCTGGTGTGACGATTGCTGGAGCTGTGTTGCACCGTTTGTTCCTGAGCCGTAAACTAGCTCGCAACTAGTAGCTCAAAAACCCGAGGAGTTATTGGTCGCGACTGTAAAACTGTGGATAAACGGTAGCGTTAGCACCAAAAATGTGCTATTCTAAAAACCAACGAGCATTGACTGACCGCTCCCGCAAAATCCCTCGCCATTAAAAGCGGGGGATTTTCTTTTTACCCCTGTCCGTGATAAGATTGCCTAGTCTTTGACTATCTCATTATGGTCCCGTCGTCTAACGGTTAGGACGCTAGGTTTTCATCCTAGCAACCGGGGTCCGACTCCCCGCGGGATCACCACGTTTACTTGATAGGCAAAAAAGACCTGTCAGCAAGACAATATAGAGATTTAGAATGCACCGTTTTAACCATAGGCGGTACCTTTTTGTGCATTTCGTTGTACTTTTAAAACGCTTGCGCTTACAATGATTGGTAAGATGAATCGTTTACAGTCGGCTGAACGCCAGCTAAAAAAAGTGGAGCAGTCCGTAGAAAAAGAGGTGGTTAAAGTAAGTAGATCACCTTATTTGCGGGATCGCCGAGTCTGGGCTGCCGCAGTGGTGGTGATTTTGCTCATAGTGTTTTGGATATTGCCAGCCTACGCCGCGGCCGCGCCCGGGCAAATTGGCTATTCAATTAAGCGTGGCGAGGAAACGGTGGTTTCCAATCTGGCTCCACTGTCCAGCTGGCGCGATAGCTTGCGGCTGGACTTTGCCAACGACCGAGTGGCCGAGGCCGCCTATGTCGCCAACCAAGCCAACGAGCGCGGAGACAAAAATGAGCCCAAGACAGCCGCCACCATCAGTAGCCTGCTGTATACCTACGAGAACACCTACGAAGCCCGGACTATGGCTCTCAATCAAACCCTAAGCCGTGGCAAAAAACCAGCCAAATCCGATGTCCAGGAAGCTCAAACAGATGCCGTTACTACCTACACCACGCTGCAATTGCTGCGTCTGCAGGCTCCCGACGCCGCCCAACTGGCTATTTTGACTGCCATTGACGATACCCAGACTCATCTTGCTGCACTAGGCGATGCATTGGTCATTAAGCCGCTGTCGGTAAGTGATTTGGTGCAATTGGCCAGGCTGGTCTCCGTCGGCATGATATCTAAGACTACTGTGGCCGAGCTGGGCACTGCCACGAGCAATCGCCAGCTGCGCATACAGGTGAAGGACATGGTCGAGAAGGGCACCTTGCCCTCAGACGTGACCTATAGTTTGGATTCGGATCTTGTGAAACAAATCGCGCCCAGCAAAGCCACAGCCTTTGCGGCAGTGGCCGAATTTGAGGAGATGCAGCGCATTGCCACCGTGATTGCCGCCGCTCGACCAACTGCTGCCCAAAAGCAAGCCATCCAAGCTTTTTTGGCCAGCTACAAAGCGGGGCAAGCAGTACCGAGCAGCGACGTCCAGCCATATATAGCCCCGATTGTCTACGGCGTGTCGCTATCTGGGCGGATGCTCACCGACTTGCCTAGCCTCGATGGCCTGCGCATGAGCAGCGACGATCAGGCCATGTTTGATCGCTGGAAAGGCGTGATTGATCCACCTAATTTAAGTGATGTCTACCAGCGTTTTATTACCGAAGCTCAGAATCAGCCAGATTTGCATCTGCGCACTCTCACCCGTATGCAGACAGAGTTGGTAGACGCTCAAAAAGCTCAAGTGGACTACTTGGTAATGCCGCCGGGCTGGAGCGTTGACCAGCTGACTACGCTTGATAAGCAAATGGGTGTAGAGATTGCCGAGGCTCAGTTTGTGGCCGCCAACCCCAGCACCAGCCAGGAGTTAACCCAAATTTCGGTTGTGCAGCAACAGCTTGAGGCCCAGCTTGATAGCCTGCGTACCACACACACCGAAACCATCTCCCAGCTGCAAACCAAAATTAACACCTTTACCGGCACACCCGACCAATTAGCCCAGCTTAAGACCGATCTGACAAACTTAGATCAAAGCCAAACCACCACGATTAACAATGTACAGGCGCAGCTGACCGCCATCACGACTGCCCACACCAAGCTTGGCGATGCTATTACCAACATCCGGCAGGAGCAGCTCACCAACCTCACCGAGCTAGAACTGCGCGCGGCCACTACCGCCCAGACGCTTACCAGCGCCGCCAAGGCCGAACTCACCACCAGCTTAAACACCGTGCAGCAAACCAGTCAGACGCTCATTAGCACGCTGCAAACTCGCGTGGATGGTCTGGGCAGCGGTCAGGATCAGCTCAAAACCCAGCTGGCCGGTGAGCTTACCACCATTCGGAATAACTACACCGAGCTGAAAACCGACATGCAGGCTCAGCTGGATGCCGGGGTGGCTACCTCTGGCCAGCTACAGAGCACGCTCTCGCAGGTGCAAACCGATCTGACCTCGCAGCAGACCAGCTTGACCAACCTGATTACGTCTAATACCGCGGCGCTTGGCCAAACCATCAACCAGGTCAAGAACGATTCGCAGACGCAAGTTCAAGATCTGCAAAGCCAGCTTAATGTCGTAAAACTCGGCCAACAAACCATCACCGCCTCCTTGGGTAACTTACAAAACATTCAGCAAACCAGCCAGACATTGATAATCGGCTTGCAAACCCAGGTGGACAGTTTGGGTGCGGGTCAAGCCCAGCTGCGCGAAGATTTGACCGGCGCACTGCAAAGCGTCCAAGACAATTACACTCAGCTAGCGGCTAACACCCAGGCTCAACTGGATGCCGGTGTGGCAACCTCCACACAGCTGCAAACTCAGCTCCAAGGCGTTCAGACGAGTTTGAGCCAGCACGCCGCCCAGCTGGCGAGTCTGGGCACCAGCACCACTAACCTCACCCAATTGGTCAATCAAGTAAAAACCGACGCCCTGACCCAGGCTGGCACCTTGCAAAATCAAATCAACAGCTTGAGCATTGATCAGCAAACCATCAAGACTTCCATAAATGATGTCAAAACCCAGCAAGCCGCTGATGTGGCCAGCCTAAACACCCAACTGGCGGCGCTCAGCACGGTGCAGGCCGAGACACAGGCTGTCGTTAGCCTGCTTGCCCAAGAGCAAACCCAAGCCCAAACAAATATTGCCAACCTCACTAGCAGTGTCAGCACGCTACAGACCGATTTCGATACTTCAGCCCAAACCCAAACCGCCCTGCAAACAGACATCGCCGACCAGCAATCCGAGCTGGATAGCTTACACACTCAAACGCAAGCAGCCCTGGACGGCTTGACGCAACAACAGACCCAGTTTGCCACGCAGCTCACCAATTTGGGCACCAACGTTACCAGCCTCAGCCAAACGGTCACTGCGGTGCAGACGGCCAGCACGGCCACCCAAACCCAGCTGAACACACTCCTGGCCAATCCGCCGTGGTCGGTTATCCCAGCCAGCACGTTCGTGAGCCAAGACCAGTTCGATGCACTCACCAGCCAAATAAACACCCAGTTTGCCCAGAAGTCGGCTCAGCTGGATCAGCAACTCCAAGCCTACGAACAAAGTTTGAATGCCACCACGGCTCAGCTCAATACTCAGGTGCAACAACTCAGCGCCACCACGACCACCACCACCTCTCAGCAAACGCAATTGCAAACTCAGGTAAATAGCTTAACTACCCAAGTCCAAACGCTGCAAACCCAAGTTCAGCAGCTTTTGGCGGCGGCGACCCCACCCGGAACTGGTTTGTAGGTTTTCATCGCGTAACAATTAAAGGAGGACAATATGTTAGTCAATATCATCGCCTGGATCATCTTTGGAGCACTGGCTGGCTGGATTGCCTCCAAGCTCACTGGTACTAACAAACAAATGGGTGCGGTAGCCAACATCGTGGTCGGCATACTCGGCGCCGTTATCGGCGGCGTGATTATGCGCTTGATAGGTGGCAGTAGCGTGACCGGCTTCAACATTTACAGCTTACTGGTGGCTATTTTGGGAGCGGTAATTCTGCTGGGGGTGGTGCGACTCTTTGCTCGCGGTCAAAAATCGGTCCAAAAATAGTTCGTCGGCTCAAGTTTACATCAGAGTAATTTTCAGGAGTCTTTTGTTTAGACGCTAGTTTTTCTGGCGTCTGGACGCCAAGAGGCTAGAGAGCAAACTACCGACCACAATCACCCCCATCGACACCGCCCAGCCCAGCCCAGTTATCTCCAGCATGCGCCGCTCGCGAGCTTCAACTTCTTTGAGATTACGGCCACTGACGACAAAGTAATTCTTAGCAGCTACGCTTACTGACGCAATGCGTACATCGTTTTGCGGCTGCCAAGTGACGGTATGATACGTTTTGCCGCGCGCCGCACCAAGCACACCAGGGGGAATAACCGGCAGGCGTCCATGTAAATATCCATTACCACTCACTGGCTGCCCCTGCAGGTTATAAATAATGATAAAAGGCGACAAGCTCGTTTGTATATTGATCGTGATGCTGAGTGGATTACCGGGCGTTGCGCCAACATTGAGGGCATTAGCCATATCTTCAGCCAGTTGAATTTGCGGATCGTTCGCGCTAGCGCGCAGCGATTGTTGCAGGCCAATATACAATGTTCCAAATACAATGGTCACCAGCGCTAATGCCGCTATCGTCAGACAATATTTTCGGAGAGTTTTTGACCACATACTTTATTATAGTCACAATATGACTCATATTGTAATAGCTTAAATGGTCGTGCTAGGATTAATGCAGCTATGGCAAAAGCACAACCCTCTGGGCATCATCTGCCGGCGCTGTTGTTGCGTATCGGTCTAGCCGTCGTGTTTTTGTATGCGGCGGTGTCGTCGCTCAGGCATCCCCTGGATTGGACTGGCTACGTGCCGACATTTGCCACTAGATTCGTGGCAATTACGACGTTTGTGAAGCTCATGGCAATCTACGAACTCGTGCTCAGTGCCTTGCTGCTGGTCGGCAAGTACAGGCGCTACGTCGGGCTGTTGTGTGCTGTCACGCTAGCTGGCATTGTGCTGGTGAATCTTGGTCAACTCATCACCACGTTTCGCGATATCGGCTTGCTGTTTGCGGCACTTGCCCTGGCCGCCTCCGACGATTAAATGAGCCAAAACCAATCCGTCCCTTGTCGCTAGTCGCTTCGGCCGCTATAGTAATAGATAAAAAGAAGCGGAGTATTAACATGAACATAACCAATCAAATTCCAAACGTGCCGGTTACGCAGTTTAAACGCACCAAAATTTTGGCGACTGTCGGGCCGGCCACTGATAGCTACGAGGCGATTCTTAGTCTGATTCGCAGTGGCGCCAATGGTTTGCGCCTCAATTTCAGCCACGGCACGCACGACGAACATGGGCAGCGTATTGCCTGGATTCGCCGCGCCGCCAAAGCCTACGCCAAGCCGGTGGCGATTGTGCAGGATTTGCAAGGGCCGAAAATCCGGCTGGGCGATTTTGACGGCATCATCAACGTTCAGCGTGGCCAAACCCTGCACTTTGCCTACAAAGCCGATTACGTGGCCAGCGGCCATATTCCCACGCAGTACGATCTAGCCAAAAAAATCAAACGTGGCGAGCGGCTCTACATCTATGACGGCAAAATTCGCAGCACTGTGACGTCCGTCAAGGATGGCGTGGTCTACGCTGAGGCCGAAAACGACGGCATTTTGATCAAGCGCAAAGGTATGAATGTGCCCGATACCGATTTTGGCGGCGATGTTTTTACAGCCAAGGATCGCGCCGATTTGGCGTACGGCACCACCCAAGACGTGGATTACGTGGCCATGAGTTTTGTGCAAAGTGCTGAGGATATCGAGAAACTGCGCCGGCTGCTCAAAACCCTTGGCAGCACGGCGAAAGTCATTGCCAAGGTCGAGACAAAAGCCGCCGTCGAAAACATTGATGAAATTGTCCGGGCGGCCGACATGGTAATGGTGGCTCGCGGCGACCTGGCCTACGAAACCTTGCCGGAGTCGGTGCCAGTCGTGCAACGTCAGATTATTGGTTTGGGTCATCGCTATGCCAAACCCACGATCGTGGCCACCCAAATGTTGGCCAGCATGACGGAAATGCTGGAACCTACCCGCGCTGAAGTGTCGGACATTGCCACTGCCGTGCTTGTGGGGGCAGATTGTGTGATGCTCAGCGAAGAAACTGCCAGCGGCCAATATTCATCCGAAGCTGTGCAGGTTATGAAGCGCGTCATTACCTATACCGAACAGCACACGCCGCTGCACGTTATTTTTAATGAGCCGGCAGAACATACCCGCCAACGTGCCATCAGTCAAGCCGTGATTTCGCTGGCTCGTGAGGTAAGCGCCAAGGCTATCGTGGCCGAAACGCGTTCCGGTGCCACGGCGCTGAACATTGCTGGCTTGCGCCCAGCCATCCCAATCATTGCCGTTACCAGCGACGCGCGCACCGCTCAACAACTGGCCATTGTGTACGGTATCAAAAGCTACGTCCGGCCAGTAGATCGTTTTGCTGCCACCAAACTGACTAATTGGCTGCGCACCAACAAAGTATTACAGGCTGGTGATGTTGTGGTCACCGCCAGCGGCCAATATCCCGGCGTGGTCGGCACCACCGACACCATCAAAGTCCGCATGCTGGATTAACGTATAGCGTATGACGTATTTTGTATAACGGGCTAGAGTGGCAATTAGTTTAGCCCCAAAGCATAACCGTTATACGGTATACTACATACGTAATACGGATCCACCCATGTTTACTAAAAAAACCATTCGCGATATTGATGTAGCCGGCAAGCGGGTGCTGCTGCGGGCTGACTACAACGTGCCGGTGGGCGAGGATGGCACCATTACCGACGACTACCGCATTCAGCAGTCTTTGCCAACCATTCAGTATTTGTTGGGGCGTGGCGTCAAGCTGATAATTTGCTCGCACCTGGGTCGGCCAGAAGGCAAGCCTGATCTCAAACTGTCGCTAGCGCCGGTGGCCAGACGACTCGGTGAGCTGCTGGGGAAAGAGGTTGCGCTAGTGCCCGACTGTGTTGGCCAGGTGGCCGAAGAAGCGGCCGGCAAGCTGCAGCCGGGTCAGATTATTCTGCTGGAAAACCTGCGTTTTCATCCCGAAGAAGAAGCCAACGACGACGGCTTTGCTGCGCAGCTCGCCAAATTGGCTGACGTGTTTGTGCAGGACGGTTTTGGCGTGGTGCACCGTGCCCATGCCAGCACCGAAGCCATCACCCACCATCTGCCCAGCGTGGCCGGACTGCTGCTGGAAAAAGAGGTTGATACCATCACGCGGGTCATGGAAAATCCCGAGCGGCCGCTAATGGCCATTATTGGCGGCGCGAAGATTGCCGACAAGATTGAGATTTTGCACAAGTTTATTGAGATTGCCGATTTTGTAGCCATTGGCGGGGCAATGGCCAACACCTTTTTGCAGGCCGAGGGCATCCCGATTGCCAGAAGCATGGTGGAGCCGGATGACGTGCCGCTGGCCAAAGATCTGCTGGCCAAAGCCCGCCAAAAGGCCAAGTTACAGCGGTTTATTTTTTACCTGCCGCAAGACGGCGTGGTGGCGACTAGCTTAGATAAAACCGCCGGCACGCGAATTGTGGACTGGAGCGCGCACGTCATTGCCGATGTGGAGAGCTACCCCAAACGCCCACCGGAAACCACGCGCCACATCAATGACGACGAAATGATTTTGGACATTGGCCCCTTCTCCGGTGCCTTTATTGCCGGCGGTATGCAGCTGGCTGGCACGGTAGCTTGGAACGGCACGATGGGTGTCACCGAAACCGCCGGGCTGCAAGGCCCGATTGGCCCGTTTGCCCACGGCACGGAGCTGGTGGTAGAAGCCATGCTGGGCCAGTTTGGCCATCGGCCGTTTAGCTTGGTGGGCGGCGGCGACACCGTGGGCTATGTGGAGCAACGCCAGCTCACCGGCTTGTTTGATCACGTCTCCACCGGCGGCGGCGCCAGCCTGGAACTGATGGCCGGCAAAACTCTCCCCGGCGTAGCCGCTTTGCTGGACAAAGATGCATGAGTTGACAGCGCGAGCGGGTGATTGCTACCATGTACAATATGACAAAAGTATTGATTAAAGAACTCGAAAAAGAGATTGAACAAGTTCCGCTTGCCGATCAACGTCGTCTACTGGCAAAACTTCAGCGCCGGCTTAAGGCCGCAGCAACTGATGAGGCGTTCTTAAAGCTGGCTGAACCGTCGTTTGCATTTTGGAACAATCCGGCCGACCAGATTTATGACAATCTATAAACCCGGCACTGTCTTGCTGGTGGCGTTTCCGTTTACAGATTTTTCCAGTCTCAAGCAGCGCCCGTGCGTGGTCGTTTCGTCCACTAGCTTTAATCGTACTCACCGCGATATCATTCTTGCCGCCATCACTTCTCAGTTACCAGCCCAAGTGGCTGCCGATGAGCACCTCCTGGGCGCAAGCGATCTGCGGGCTGGCGGTCTACCCAAAGCCTCACTGGTCAAACTAGGCAAGATTGTAACGATTGACCAGCGTCTAATTCGAAAATCTCTTGGCGTTTTGCCGCCGGCCACAACCCAATTCTTGCTCACCAAACTCTGTGCCATTTTTGTATAAGTGCCAGATGATTTTTAGTTTGGACTTGGTTGACAATCCGCGCACAATTGTTATACAATGTCAGCACTATGAGCAACGCCTTACTCAGCATCAGAACGGATGATAAAACTAAAAAACAGATTGTGGATTTTGCTGCCTCTGTCGGCCTGTCCACCAGCGCCTTCGCCACCGTTGTGCTCAAGCAAGCCGTGCGCGAAGGCCGCGTCACGCTCACGCCAACGCTCGAGCCCACGCCCTACCTCGAAAAAATTATGCGCAAAGCCGACGCCGACTTGGCCGCTGGCCGAAACGTTACGACGTTTAGGACCAAAAAAGCAGTTCTTGCCCACTTGCGCTCACTATGAATGAGTCGATCGTAAAGCTCCACAAGGACTTTGAAAAACAACTCGCCAAATTACCAAAACATCGTCGAGATAAAGTCATCGAAGCAATCGAGCTGTTTTTGGATAAGCCAATGGCACCATCGCTGCGCAACCATGCCCTCAAAGGTCAGTGGGTCGGCTATCGCTCCATAAGTGCCGGCGGCGATTTACGCTTGCACTTCGAAATCTTAAGCGGTGGCGTGTTCTATTTCGTAGCCGTTGGTACGCACAGCAAGCTGTATGAGTGATGTTTGATAGCCATCCCGAAAACTATTCGGGAGTTGGGAGCGGCAAGCACTCAATAACTAACTCACCTCCATCGAGAGGTCTACTCACCCTCCAAAACTCTCCCGGCGCTCCCGTAATTTCTCTGACTTCGCCAGGAGCAAAGGGAACCTGTTCGGGTTCGCGAGGCGGATGAAGGCACTCATCGCTAGATGTTCCGGTTTCCCAAAAAAATGCTGTGTCCAAAATGCAGCGCTGAAGTGCAAGCGCGGCCGAGTAATCAGGGCGATCTGGTGCTGGTGGTAACTGTTCACCTGTCATTAGCTTAATGTTATCACAATTGCTGGGGCGGGCGGAATTTGTGCTAGACTAAAAGTATAAAGGCTATGGTGGGCAATATGCGTAAAATCTTGATTGTGGGCAACTGGAAAATGCATTTGAACGTGCAGGAGTCTAGTTTGCTGGCGCATCGTTTGGACGAGCGCATCAAAATCCATCGCAACATCGAGGTGGTGCTGGCGCCCAGCTTCCTGGCGCTACAGCCGCTGAGCATGCAGATCGACCGGCGCAAATTTCGCCTGGCCGCCCAGGATGCCTACCAAAAAGACGAGGGTGCCTACACGGGCGCCGTCAGTTTTACGATGATGGACGGCCTGGTGCATTATGTGATTATCGGCCACTCCGAGCGGCGGCTGTACTTTCACGAAACGCTTGGGGTGGTGCGCGACAAGGTGGCCGCTGCCATTCGCAACAACATCTCGCCCATTTTGTGCGTGGGCGAAACCAAAACCGAGCGCGAAGCCGGCCACACCCGGCGGGTGATTCACGACCAGCTCACCACGGCGCTGGCTAACGTCACCAGCGAGGAAATTGACCGTATCGTCATTGCCTACGAACCAGTGTGGGCGATTGGCACGGGTGATCCCGAAAAACCAGGTGATGTTGCCCAAGTTGTTACTTGGATCAGAAATATTGTTGCTGAACTGTACGGCGCCAAAGTGGCCGAAGCAATGCGGGTGATTTACGGCGCTAGCGTTGAGCCGGAGTTTGTGGGTGGATTATTATCGATAGATGGCGTGGACGGTTTTTTGGTGGGCGGCGCCAGTTTGCACTATTATAAATTTAGCGAAATTGTGGCGGCAGCCGAGCGCCTGCAACATGAGCAAACCAAGAAGGGAAACGTTATCGCATGAATCCGCAAGATCCGCCAATTCCACCACCATCGGCTCAGCCTAAGCGCTTTTTTGACGTACTGCCGCCCGGTCAAGCTGCCCCCAGCACCACTAGCCGCCCGATTATTGCCGATAATGACACGCTCCAAGCCGATCCAATGATGACGACTCATCCTACGCCAACTGTCTCAACCGCTCTAGAATCAGCTGACGCAGAAGAAACACTAGACGATAACGAAAGTAATCAGCAGCCTGACGAATCCCAGCAAATCAAAGTATCGGTGGGCTCGTCAAGCTTGTCTGAAGCCGGCATCCAGAACGCGCCAGACCAAGTCGACGAGATTACTACCAACCCAGAATCTTCAATCGACGCAATGCAGTCCACAGAACCTGCGGCAATAGATCTCCCGGAAGACCAGCCTCTTGCGGCCGATGCAGAACCACCCCAACCATCTAACCCGCAGTCTCCGCAGCCAGAACCAAACGCTCCGGACATGGCCGACAACGATAACCACGATAGCCTTAATTTGTCCTCCGATAATCAATCTTCGGCCCTAACGCTTTTGGAGTTGCCGGCTCATGCTGATGGCGGCATGGTGGTCGTGCATCACCGTGGAAGGCAATCCAAAATTATAAACTTTGCACTGATTGTAGTGGCGATCATTTTGGTGGTGGTTGTGGTAGACTTGCTGTTTGATGCCGGTGTTATCAAAACTTCGCTGTGGCATACCCATTTTCTGGGGACAAACTGAGCTCTCGTCCATTGACTCCCTCCTTATAACGCTTTATAATTTCTAACCATAAGCATCACCTGCAGGTGTGCGAGGAACCAAGACAAAGAATGTGTAAGTATAACCCATGAGTCGCCTCCCCATCCCCGGTGGTGACGATAACGTTTGGGGAGATATCCTCAATGACTTTCTGTCGGTGTCACTCCAGGCTGATGGCAGTTTAAATCCAGCTAGCGTGGCAGCGGTGGCTCCAGTCGGGAGTGTGGCTGGCAAGACCGGGGCGGTGACACTTG